>Ga0207036_10063_pt1 | contig 20008 bp, 17 predicted proteins | sample Alteio_BWMinCont_78_FD_153284 | JGI IMG/M metagenome (GOLD analysis project Ga0207036, IMG submission 153284) | Enriched cells from forest soil in Barre Woods Harvard Forest LTER site, Petersham, Massachusetts, United States -... | ecosystem: Environmental > Terrestrial > Soil > Temperate forest >... | reverse complement strand
GGTAAGTGCAGGAGTGTTGTCATTGGTCCGCGAATCGATATCCGACACCAAGTCGGTCCAGTAAAAGAACGAAGAAGGAAAGAAGATTTTCGATGAGTTGCCGGTCTGAAATACGCCGAAGCTGTTGGAGACAAAGATGCCATGGTTGTCGGAGTAGAGCCCGGTCTGAGTCGTCAGGATGTCATTTGCCGTATGGGAGATAAGCACGGTGTGGTCGCCGGCATCGAGCGTGCCGTTCTGCTTGATGAAAGTGAGCAGGTTCGGCATTTGTTCGAGATCTGACGGGACGTTGGGATTGTCGCGGGTGAAGTGCACGTTATCGAATTCGACGTAAACAACGTGCTTGAGCTTCCCGCTCGGGGAACTCAATTGGCATTGCGCGAACGCTGAAGCCGCGAGCCCGATGGCAAGCAGGCCGCAGCCGAATGCGTACACAAGTGTGCGGCGAAACAGTCTTCCTCGATGCATCTTTGATCCCTCCTAAAGGTTGGACCGCGTGGAGGGAACCTTAATACGTGGCTTTTATGACGCGGCGGCGAACGGACGATTAAACTTTCGTATCGCTCCCGATAGCTTAGAAAAAAGCGGTTTGAGAGGTCGACCGGCAGTGAGGAGAAACACGGCGAATACTCGGAGAAAGCCGTAGTTTTCTAAGGCCGAATGGTACTTTTACTTAGGAAAAGTACAGAAAAGACTTGACAACAGGTAGCCCACACCCTCAATATCCCTGACGCGCCAGCTTCTGCCTTCCCCCTGAAGACGCTTAACGTCCTCCAAATCCGCATGCCGGAATCTGTTCATGAGGAGCCGCCGGTGTCGGACAACAATAGCAACGGTCACAACAGCAACGGTCACAACAAGGATGTCGACATGGATCGTGAAGTAATCCGTTGTAAAAGCTGCGGCCTGGTTCAATACCGCACGAACTCAGGAAATTGCCGCCGCTGCGTGCGCCTGCTGCCGCCCAAGGTGGAATTTCTGATTCCACCGCCGGTGACACAGGAGCTCCCCGGTGACGACCGCCAACTATTCGAGAAGTGGCCGAATCGCGAGACAGTGGAAAACATCGGCCACCGTATTCGCCAGTTGCGGGAATCGCGCGGGATGACGCAGAGCCAGCTTCAGGCCAGATCCCGAGTGTCGCGGTCGTATCTCTCGCGTATCGAAAGCGGGCAGATGACCCCCAGCCTGGGAACTTTGGAAAAGATCTCCGAAGCCCTGGGCGTGGGCCTGAACCGCTTCTTCATCCCCGAATCGAACGGCGAAGCGCTGCTTGAGGACCCGTTCATTCAGGGATTGCGGCCTTTCCTGCGCCAGCTCGATTGGGAGCAGTGGCAAGGCATTCTGAAGAGGCTCCAGGCTATCAGCGACCACGTTTCCACTAGTGGCCAGATGCGCACGATGCCGCCGGTGGCGCCGAAGCCGTTGGTGCCTTTGGCTCGTCGACCTCAGCCGGCCGCGGTGATGGGCCGCCGGTAAGGCAAGATGCCGGCCTAAAGGCCGGCGCTACGTAGCAGTTCCATCCCGACACCGAAATTAGCGGTGCGCCGAATTCGTGGGAATACGGATTCGGCGCACCGTTTTTTTATGCGAAGCGAACTTTAACGTCGGGGCGCTTCTCGAGGTGGACGGAATCGATGAAGCGCACTTGGCGCTCTTCGAGAGTCATGACCAGGGAATGAGTGCGGATGCCGTCGCCGAAAAAGCGCACACCGCGGAGGAGGCTGCCGTCGGTGACGCCCGTGCAGGCGAAGATGATCTGCCGGCCGGGGGCGAGATCTTCCGTTTCGTAGATGCGCTTGGGATCGCTGATGCCCATTTTGGCCAGGCGCTCCTGATGCTCTGGCTTGCTGACCACCAGGCGCGCAAGCATTTCCCCATTCAGGCAGCGCAGCGCGGCTGCAGTGAGCACGCCTTCGGGCGCGCCGCCGGTGCCCATTACGGCGTGGACGCCAGCGCCAACGACGGCAGCCGAGATACCGGCGGAAAGATCGCCATCGCTAATCAGGCGAATGCGCGCGCCCGTGGCGCGGATCTCCTCGATGAGCTTCTCGTGGCGGGGGCGATCCAAGACGATGATAACGAGGTCCTCTTTGTCGCGATTGAGGCGGCGGGCGATGGCTCGAATGTTGTCGGCCACCGGCGCATCGAGGTCGACGGCGCCCTTGCAACTCGGGCCGACCACGATTTTGTCCATATACAAATCGGGCGCATGCAGCAGACCGCCTTTTTCGCTGGCAGCCAGGACAGTGATGGCATTGGGTGCGCCCGTGGCGCAGAGATTCGTACCTTCCAGCGGGTCCACGGTGATATCGACAGCGGGATAGTGGGCATTTTGATTGTGTACTGCGGCGCCCACTTTTTCGCCGATGAAAAGCATCGGCGCTTCATCGCGCTCGCCCTCGCCGATGACGACCGTGCCGTCCATGGGCACATTGTCCATCACCTGACGCATGGCTTCCGTGGCCGCTTGATCGGCCTTATGGCGATCCCCAGTGCCCATCGTGCGGGCGGACGCAATCGCGGCCTGCTCGACCACCCGCAGCAGTTCCAAGCTAAGCTGAATTTGCATCGCTACTTTTGTGTTGGCCATAGTCAAAGGGCCTAATGATAATCAACTCGAAGCGGATGGAAAAGCGTCTTTCCTAGACGAAGGCGGAAAGGCCCGTAATGCGCTCGCCGATAATAAGGCGATGGATGTCGTGCGTGCCTTCGTAGGTGGAAACGGATTCGAGATTGTTCATATGGCGCATCACGCAGTAATCGTCAACGATCCCGTTGGCGCCCAGAATGTCGCGGGCCTTGCGTGCGGTTTCCAGAGCCATCCACACGTTATTCATCTTCAGCATGGAGATGTGCTCCGGCGCGGACCGGTCTTCATCCTTTAGACGGCCGAGATGTAGGGCCAGCAGTTGCGCCTTGCTGATTTCCGTGATCATCCACACCAGCTTATCCTGCACGAGCTGATGCGCGGCGATAGGCTTATTTTCAAATTGGCGGCGAGTCTTGGCGTATTCGAGCGCGGTCTGATAGCAAGCCATAGCCGCGCCGATGGTGCCCCAGCCGATCCCGTAACGTGCTTGCGTCAAGCACGAGAGCGGGCCGCGCAGGCCTTCCACGCCGGGCAGCATGTTTTCAGCGGGAATTTCGCAATCTGTGAGAGAAAGCCCCGAAGTGACGGAGGCGCGCAGCGATAATTTGCCATGCACGTCCCACGCCTTGAATCCGGGCGTGCCCTTTTCCACCAGAAAGCCTCGAATGCGGCCGTCTTCGCCTTTGGCCCAAACCAAAGCCACGTCGGCCAGCGAGCCATTCGTAATCCACATCTTCTCGCCGTTCAGGACGTAGCAATGGCCTCGTCGCACGGCTCGCGTTAGCATGCCGCTGGGATTCGAGCCGAATTGCGGCTCGGTCAATCCAAAACAGCCGATGGCCTTGGCGCTGCGCAGAGCCGGCAGCCATTTTTCTCTCTGCTCGGGAGAACCGAACGCGTGAATCGGATACATTACCAGCGCGCTTTGCACCGAAACGAAGCTGCGCAGGCCCGAATCGCCGCGTTCGAGTTCCTGCATCACTTGACCGTAAGCGACGTTCGACATGCCCACGCAGCCGTAGCCGGTGAGATTGGCGCCAAAAAATCCCAGCTCGGCCATTTGCGGCACCAGGTGCAAGGGGAAGGTAGCTTCGCGATTGTGCTTCTCGATGATGGGGAGAACCTCGCGATCGACGAATTCGCGCGCGGTCTGGCGCGCCAGCCGCTCCTCGTCATTCAACAAAGAATCGACTTCCAGAAAATCCACACCGGGGAACCCAGGCATATTATCTCCGCGGGACGAAGAGCCGATTGTACACCCTCGACGCGCGTGCGCGACCGTTGCGCGTGGCCGCGCGAAGCGCGATTGACAGAAAAGAGCCGCTCCGCATATTCTCGGCATTAAAGGAGTTGTAGGGCATTCGAGTGCAAAGCAGGGTGCCAAATTGTTTGATTCTGGCCGGTTTCCTTCTGACGATTTGCGGCTCGGCCTTCGCGCATCACGGAAGCGCGATGTACATGAAAAAGGCCATCATTTTGAAGGGTGCAACCGTCACGAAATTCATGTGGCAGAATCCCCATACCTTGGTTTTGTTTGATGCCAAGGATGATAAAGGCAGGGTCGTGCATTGGGCAGGTGAAACCGGCAGTGCCGGCGCGATTCGACTATTGGGCTGGAATAAATATTCTTTGAGGCCAGGGGACGTGATAACGGTTTATATCTGGCCCTCAAAATTCGACGCCGCAGCCGGACGTCTCGAGAAAATCGTGCTGGGTAGTGGCAGGATCCTAAGGGACAGCGATCGGGAAGACCAGGGCGATATCAACCGGTACTAAGGGCGATACTGATGGCGATGCTAATGGCTTCGCGGTCGTTTCGGAATTCGTCTACTTTCCGTGAGGTGAAAGGGAATGCGGAATCTTGTTAAAACTGCAATCCTAAGTCTCGCAGGCGTATTGATTTTTGGTTCTTATGCGGCGGCACAGAATACGCACACCGAGGCTCCGGGACCATTACGCGAGGGCAGCGCCAGCATACTCGACAAATTGGCTAGCGAGGGCACGGGTGGCGCCGCTCCCAAGCGTGACTTGACCGGTTTTTGGGGATCGAGCGTGGGCCAGAAAATCAACCCGCTTCCGCCCATGACCTCCTGGGCTGAGCAAGTCTTTCGTACGCACAAGAATAATTCGCAGTACGCCGTGGCGGAATCCAACGATCCGGACAATACTTGCGATCCGCTGGGATTTCCCCGCGCCATGGTTTTTATGACCAGGGGAATTGCTTTCGCGACGATGCCCGACCGCATGTTACAGATGTGGCAATACGATAAGACTTGGCGCGAAATCTTTACGGACGGCCGGCCGTTGCCCACAAACGTGGGTGGTACCGAAAAAGATGCTCCCGACCCCCGCTACTGGGGATATTCGGTCGGCCACTGGCAGGACGATTACACATTTGTCGTGGAGACCACCGGAAGCGACGAAAACACCTGGCTCGATAACGCCGGTCATCCGCACAGCGTTGGTATTCACGTGACGGAAACCTACAAGCGTTTGGACCACAACGATCTCGAAGTCACCATCCACATTGATGATCCGAAGGCCTACACCAAGCCCTTTGACATCACGACCGCGCATTTCAAGTGGATACCGAAACAGGATTTCGAAGAGCAGATCTGCATTGGCTCCCAAGAGCTGGATTATTTGAAGTTAATCGCGGACCCAGGAGCTAAGAAGGACGCGGGTAAGTAGTCTCGATTCCTTTACCGCTCGACCCGTGAAACACGGGCGTCGATTCTGCTTCGTAAACATGAATGCCTCGGCGGGAAGCTTTGCGCGCTCCGCCGAGGCATTTTTATTTCCTTACTGGCGATTCGCGCTTATCGGCCAAAAAGCCCGATGTAGGCCGCTTTGCCGATAACGTGCCCATCCATCGCCTTCATCAGGTCCGCACGCGCGGATCCCGCCGGGATGTCCAGCTTGGTATCGAGCGCGAAGAACTCAAACGTGTAGTGGTGCGGCACAGCGCCTGGAGGCGGGCACGGCGGCTGGTAACCATTCACGCCGCGGACGTTTTTGCCCTGCGCGATGCCGCCCGGCGCGGAGTCAGGTTTAACATCGGCCATCAGCGAAGACGAACTTGGCGCAATATTCCAGACGAGCCAGTGCGTAACGTCCGTCGATGATTTCATCGGAGCGCCTTCGGGATCATGCATGACCAGGACGAAGCTCATCGCGCCAGCCGGAGGATTGCTCCAGCTCAGCGCCGGCGAGGTGGCGTTGGGGTCCGCGCATGAAAACTGCGTCGGGATTTTGCTTCCGTCACTGAAGGCTGAACTCATGACCTTGAATTGAGAGGGCGGTGGCGCTTGCCCTTGCTGTGCTGCCGCGTTGCCCACACCTGCGAGAACCAGAAGTGTTACGACTGCTATAGAACGCAAAAGATTGCTCATTCTCTTTCCTCCTCGATCTTCGTACCGAAGGTTTTAGCAGCAATTTGAGCGCGGCGCAACGCCCTTATCTTGTCGATACCCATCAGGCGATTCGAGTACGGCCGCGTGGGACTGGAGGTGTCTCGGGGAATTTATGAGCGAGAAACGCCAGAGTAATCTTGAGGCGGTACGGTCGCCCTCGCTCAGTCTACTGAAACATTTTGTCTAGGGAGGGCGAAAGTATGGAGTTCAGAAAGCCAGCAGCTAGAAGTGTGTCTTTCAGTCTCGCACTGATCGCTATGCTGCAGTTCAGCCTTTTCGGTCCCGCAGTGGGAAATATCAATGCCGTCGACGAGAACAGCGACAGAACGGCCACGCCTATCAAGCACGTGATCATCATCATCGGCGAAAATCGGACGTTCGATCACATTTTCGCCACCTACAAGCCCAAGTCAGGCGAGAGCGTGAACAATCTGCTCTCTGAAGGGATCATCAAGGAAGACGGCACGCCTGGCTCGCATTTTTCTCGGGCACACCAATTCTCTGCGGACATCACCGGCAACCCCGTCTTTCAGCTAAGCCCGACGGCAGGAAAATCGCTTTATTCTCCCCTCCCCGCCCCACTCAATGGCGGGCCGACGGACGTTTGCACGGATAACAAGATCTGCAGCCTCGGCGACGCCACCTCGTCTGAGGACGGGTTGGCCACGACTCCAATCAACTATTTCGAATTCCTAACGACCGGTGGCACCGGACTCAGCGGGAAAGTTCCGGACACCCGAATCAACGGCGTGCACAGCTCACCTCCCTATTCCACTTTGCCGCCGGGTCCTTTCCAGCTTACAAACGGGGCGAGCCTTCTGTACGACGACTACGCGGCGAGCCCGGTACATCGCTTCTACCAAATGTGGCAACAGGAAGACTGCAATGCCGCATATGCCACGTCAGCAAATCCCAGCGGCTGCAAAGCGGACCTCTTTCCGTGGGTAGAAGTTACCGTAGGAGCCGGCACCAACGGCGCTCCGCAGCCCGCAAATTTCAGCACCGACTACGCTCCCGATAAAAAGACCACCGGTGAGGGATCGACTGCCATGGGCTTTTACAACATGTTGGATGGCGACGCCGCCTATTCCAAGGAACTCGCCGACAACTACGCGATGAGCGATAACTTCCACCAGTCGGTGATGGGTGGCACTGGTGCAAACCACATCATGCTGGGATTTGGCGATGCGATTTGGTTCAGCGACGAGAATGGTAATGCCCTTGTGCCTCCGCATAACCAGATGACACCCTTCGGCGGCCCCGTCGACGAAATCGAAAATCCGAACCCAGCCGCGGGAACAAACAACTGGTATACGGAAGATGGCTACGGCGGCTTCGGTAGTAGCGGCGCATCAACGGGAGTCTTCGGCGGTGGAAGTTACAGCAATTGCGCGGACAGTTCACAACCTGGAGTTGGGCCGCTCGTGAGCTATCTCAGCTCACTCACTCCATCCATCAAACCGAACTGCGAGCCGGGCCACTACTATCTGCTGAATAATTACAATCCCGGTTATTTCGGCGATGGAAGCGATGCTTACACCGATACGAACCCGAATAACACGCCGTTCACTATTCCGGGTACCACGCAGCGGAGCATTGCAGACGAGCTGCTCGAAAACAACATCTCTTGGAAGACTTACTTCGACCAGTGGGACGCCTATTTGAACGACAAATACCAGCTCAATTACGGCACGGTGGGTCCGAACAGCGACCAATACTGCAACATTTGCAACCCCTTCCAATATCAAAAGCAGATCATGACCAACGATGCGGTGCGCACGGCGCATCTTTCCGATACCGACGAGCTCTATCAAGACATTGCGAACGGTAAATTGCCGGCCGTTTCTTTTGTCAAACCCAGCGGATGGGTGGATGGCCACCCGGCTTCCTCCAAGTGGGATTTGTTCGAGGGATTCGTGAGGAAGATCGTGCAGGAGGTGCATTCACAGCCGGATCTCTGGAAGAGCACCGCGATCTTCGTCACGGCGGACGAAGGCGGCGGCTACTATGATTCGGGTTATGTGCAGCCGCTCGATTTCTTCGGCGATGGCACGCGCATTCCGTTGATTGTGGTTTCGCCCTACACTAAGCCGGGCCACATTTCACACAGCTACGCGGACCATGTTTCACTGCTGAAATTCATCGAGCGAAATTGGCACTTGGAACCGGTCACGCACCGGAGTCGCGATAACTTCCCCAACCCAACGACGGCCGACGATAACCCATACGTTCCGACGAACAGCCCGGCCATCAGCGATTTGTTCGATCTGTTCCAATTCCCTCAAGGTGATCGTGGCGACCACCACGTCGGAAACTGACTAGGGATCGCAGGACAAGCTCCCGCGAATGCGAGCCTCCCGCGCTTTAAAGCGCGGGAGGCTCGCATTTTGCTGGTCAGTCGACTGCTTCGGTAGCCGTGCGTCCGTGGCGCAAAGTTGACGCGAGGAAAGAGGCAGGAGTAGAATTCGCTCATCCAGGAAAAAGGAGACTCATATGAAAAAACTACCGAGCCGCGCTCCGTCGGGCAGGCTTGTGTGCGCCAGTGTGGTGTTTGTCGTCGCGATTTGCCTCTCGCTAAGCGGAAATGTGGCAGCCGCTCCCGCCGATGACGCCGCTGTGAAAGACGCCGATCACGCGCTGGTAGCTGCGCTCGCCAAAGGCGACAAGGCCACGGCGGCGAAAATGTTCGATGCGCAATTAGCATGGACGAATTCAGCCGGAGAGACATTCGGCCGCGCCAAAGTGGCCACCGCGCTGCCGAAACCCATGCTGGGCGACGAGAGCGGCGCGCAGGTCAGCGAAAAGGGATACGGACCTGACCTCGCCGCTGTGCAAGTTGCGAACGGGAAGATGCACGTCCTGCGCATCTGGGCTAAGCGCCCGGCGGGATGGCGGCTCCTTGTGTATCAGGAGGTCACGCAGCGTTCGGGCCCGGCGCCTGCCGCGCTTCCTACCACCAACGATTGCGAGAATCCCTGTAAAGGGGTGCCCTACACTGCCAAAGACGATGCTGAGAAGGGCGTTCTCAAATCCTGGGCCGAGCTGGAAACGGCCGTTTTGCATCACGACGCCAAGGGCTGGACGCCTCATGTTCTCGACGAATTTGTTTTGATTTCCTCGGGCGCGGCTGAGCCGGCGGACAAAGCTTTTCGCCTCAAGCAGCTCAATACGCCGGGTCTCGGGCCGGCGCCACCTGTGCTAGCGAAGACGCCGGCAGCTAGGTTCATCCACTTCGGTGATGTCGTGGTCATGATCGCACAAGCTAATCCATATGCCGGGAAGCCTAATCACATCACCCGCATCTGGGTGAAGGGACCTGAGACCTGGCAGATGGCTTTCAGCTATCAAACGACGGTTCAGTCGGCACCTGCGATTGTGCCGGCGAAGGCGTCGTAGTAACTCTTCGCCGTTTAGCCCTCCCGTTTCGGCGGGAGGGCTTCTTTTTTGGATTCAGCTTGAGAGTCCGGCGAGCTTCATTTACTGCTGCGGACCGACGCCCCCATCGCCGCATCTATTGCACTTTTTTCCTCCGCCGTTATCCGGCGTGATGTGCCTTTCGCCAGATCGCCCAGCGTGAGCGGCCCAATTGCCACCCGCACCAGCCGCAGCACTTCGATCCCAAGCTGCTCCAGCATGCGTCGAATGTGCCGGTTTTTTCCTTCGTCCAGAGTGATGGCCAGCCAGGTATTGCGATTGCCCTGCCGCAGTATGCGGGCGTCCTTCACTCGTAGGAAATCTCCATTCGAAACGCGCACGCCCTCCGTCAAGCTATCAGCGAGCGCAGCGACTCTAATCCCGGAAACCTGTACGTGATAGATTTTCGGCAAATGGCTTTCCGGAGCCAGCACCCGCGCAGCCCACTCCGAGTCGTTCGTCAAGAGCAGCAATCCTTCACTGGCCTTATCCAGTCGTCCCACCGGCGCAACCCACGGCAGGTTATTTCCCAGAATCGCATAGAGAGTCGCATAGATTGTGGGGCGGCTCTTCTCGTCCGAAGCCGTGGTGACCAAGCCCCGAGGCTTATTCAACATCAGATAAATCTTCTCCGCCGAATGAATCGACGCGCCGTTCGCTTCAATTCGGTCGCGCCCGAGAAGGACGGGAGCTTCGGGATTGCGCTTCACTGTGCCGTTCACCCGCACCTGCCCGGAGCGAATTAGTTGCTGCGCCTGCGACCGCGAGCAGTAGCCCAGTTTGGATAATGCCCGTGCGAGTCCGACGGTACGCAATGGGCTTCTCTCTTAATCGCTAGTGAGATGCTTCAATTCCGGGTAGTGCGAAACGAGCGTGGGGGGCGCCTGCACTTTTCTGCCTTCGAGCATGGAAATAAGCTCGAGAGCATTGACCGTAGCTTTGCCCAAGTTGTGATTATTGGCCACGACGTAAGTGGTTTCCGTTTTGTCCGCAACTTCCACTGCACGGTCTTTCCACTTGGTTAATTCTTCAGCCGAGTAGAGATAATCATAGCGGTCGCGCACGTTCGTTTCCGCGAACCATTGCTTGTAGTTCCGCCCGTGCAGGCGAATGTAACCCACAACCGACGTCGCGTGCGCCGAAGGGCGAACCGCGCGGCCAAGCAGCGGCTGGTCAATGTTGCAGAGTCCCACCTGTAACCCTTGAAGCCACCCGAGCACTTCCGGCTGGTTCCAACTGGCATGACGAATCTCCAGCACCAGGGGATAACTGCGAAACTTCCCTACTAATTGCTCGACATAGGCGCGATTCTCATCCGTGTACTTGAACGAGATCGGAAATTGCGCGAGCAGAGCCCCCAACATATTTTCCGCCGCAATGGCATCGTATCCGGCCTTGGCATCTTGTTCGTCTGAGTCGCCGGGCCGAATCGTTTTCGCTGAGGTCGGCTCGAGCACGGCAATAGGAGAGTGCGTGAACGCCCGGTTCAGCTTTGCCGTAAACCTGAAGTTCGGATTGGTGCCGGCGGCCATCCGGCACCATCCTTTCGCCACGGCAGGTTTGATATGGCCGTAAAACGAGGTGTTGATCTCGATTAGATCGAAAAACTGCGCAAGGTATCCAACTCGGGCGTTCGCTTTCAGGGAAGCCGGGTAGACAATTCCTTGCCAATCCTTATACGCCCAGCCCGCCACTCCGACCTTGATGTTGCCGCGTGCGTCCACTAGACCGCACCGGACTCATTCGATTGAGAGCCGAGCGCCTTACGGCACCGACCAAAGCACTTTGCGTTGCTTGCCATAAAGCACGATGGAAGCAGCGGAAGTCTGTTTGGCTTGGCCATTCTTGGCCACCACGCCGCTACCGATGCTCGTCGTAAAGCCATCTTTGTCCGAAAGCTCTAGTGTAGTGCCTTCGGGTGCCACGCCCATATGCAGTTGAATGTCCGCGCGCTCGCCGGTCAAGGCAAGTTGCGGTCCCGCATGCTCCAGCACACTGAGCGCCACCGAAGCATGGTGCTGCGGATCCGACAGCAACAGCATCGGTCCGCCGGGAGCGTCGGAATTAAGCGCCAGTGTGACCAGCGCGGAGCCGCTTTCGTCTTTGAATTTCAAGCTCGGCGTCGATCCCGTCAGGCCCAACTCGGCACGCACGTGCCCGTTCGAATCTTTCAGGATAAAAGCCTGCGCTTCAACGGCCGTCGGTCCCGTTGGCGCAGATGCCGGAGCGGCCGCGCGGGGTTGTGGTTTCTGGCTGCTCGTTGAGGTCGGGGGCTTTTGCTTCGTTTGCGCCATCAACCCCACGGAGGCAATCGCCAGCACGAACGCCAGTGCGCCCTGCTTGAGCCTGCGGTTCTGTTTTTCCAGCCGTTCCACTCGCGATAAAAGTGCGCCGAGCTCTCTATTTTCAGTCAAGTTTTCCTCCACTCGATCGTTGGCGATTCTAGCGGCACATAATCGGCAAAAAACAAAATCGTTGCTCCTATGTAACCTGCGAAATACTCCCGGTAACCGATTGGTGTACTGGATTTTGGAGTTCCCCTGTAACTTTTGATTCTGCAGAGGCTCAGTTGGCGACCTTCGGTGCGGAGGATGACTTTGCCCGGAGGAACATGACACAATGGCGGCTGTTTGGCTGAGAAGAAGTTTGCGCACGAGCATAGAAATCGCGATCACGCTGGCGCCCTTTGCGGTGCTGTTTTCGGCATTCCTTATTTTCAAATGGGACGCCGTCCAGGCGGTCACCTCCGCCTGGATAGTCGAGTTAGTGATTGCGCTCGGCTACTACCACATGACGCCGCTGCGGGCCATCGAAGCCTCGCTTTGGGGCAATCTCTCCATGTGGTCGGGCTTTTTGGTGCTCTACACGGGCCAGATTTTCGGCCAAGCCTACAGGAATACCGGGCTGCTGGAGATCTTGCTGGAATCGGTCCAGTCGATCGTGCCCAGTTGGGATCAGCAAGGCCGTGCCGTGGCTCTGGTCACCGTGGTGGGCGGTTTTATCTCCGCGTTCAATGGCTTTGCGACGTACCCGGTGACGATCCCCGGGCTCGTCGATCTCGGTTTTGACGGGCTTTCCGCTTGCGCCAGCTACCTTGTGTATTTCTCCTGGACGCTGCCTTTTAATAGCCTTTTCATCGCGCCGACCATTTCGTATGCAGCCAGCGGCGTTCCGGTTGTAGAGATCGTGCGCAGCGCGGGCTTGCTCAGCATTCCGCTGATTTTTCTTTCGCTGCTCGGCTTTCTGAAAATCCTGGGATTCCGCTTCTTCGAATGGGAAACTCAGGTCCTGCTTTGGTCGATGGGCCTTGGCAACGCCGTAGCCATCATTTTGTTCACGCAGATCTGGCCGGCTTACTATTTGTTGACCCTGGTTACAGGCGCAGCCATCTCCTTGGGAACGATTTACCTCTATGGACGTCTCTCCATCAGGCAGAGCGTCCAGAGTGTCGTCGGTGCCGCACGGCCGGAGGCCTTGCGCTCTTCGTTTCCCGCAACCATGCGATTTCGCGCGTATGGTCCGCTGCTGTTGGGCATTCTGTTTGTTCTTCTCACCAAATTCCCCACAATTGAGCACGCGCTGTCGCACGTAGAGTTTGGCGTCGCAGCCTGGGGCTATCGGCGCTTTACGATTAACATATTTACCTCCGCCGGATTCTTTATCCTCGTAACGTCGCTGGTGGCCTATCTTTTTGCTTGCAAGCGCGCCAATTTCGCGAAAGACTTGCTCACGGCCACTCGGCGAAGCCGCGCTCCGCTGACCACTCTTCTCGTCGGCAGCGCTACCGTTTATCTCATGGTGGACGCGGGCCAAATCGCGCAACTTGGCAAAGTGCTCTCCGGCGGGGGCAAGCTTATCTACGCTTCGCTCTATCCAGCTGTCGCTTTCCTAGGAGGCATGGCTTTCGGTCAGGGATTGCCGGGAGACTTTCTCTTGTCGCGGATGCAGGTGCCCATCGCGCCCCTGCTGGGTATTCCGCTCTCGCTGCTCGTGGGAATCGTGACCGTGGTCACCATGGGCCCGCCGAACGCGCTCAAGCCCACGCAAATCTCTTACGCTGCGTCGCTCGCCAATTTAAAAGGCAAAGACGGCGAAATTTTCCGCATTTGCCTGCCGTGGCAGGTTCTGCAGCTCGTCGTAACCGCCATCCTCGCGGTAATCCTCGTGTTTTTCTGGAAATAGCAGGCGTGAGCGGACCAAGCCCCGATTTTCAGACCCATCTGGCCGCGCTGGAAGCTAATGGCCTGCTCGTTCGTGTCGACAGGCCGATTAACAAAGATACGGAACTGCATCCGCTGGTTCGCTGGCAATTCCTCGGAGGACTTCCCGAAGACGACCGCCGCGCATTTCTTTTTACCAACGTGGTCGACTCGCGCGGCCGGCGCTACGATATTCCCGTCGCTGTCGGCGCGCTGGCAGCCTCGGCGAAAATCTACGCCCTCGGCATGGGACGCGCTGTCGACGAAATTGGCGCGGCCTGGACGCAAGCGATCGCCAATCCAATTCCTCCCGTCGTCGTCGGTTCGCCGCGATGCCAGGAGGTCATCATCACCGGCGACGATCTCCGTTGCCCAGATGGCGGCCTGGCGCGGCTGCCGGTTCCCATCTCCACTCCGGGTTTCGACTCCGCTCCATATCTCACTGCGACCCTTTGCATCACGCGCGACCCCGAGACAGGCGTGCGTAACATGGGCACCTATCGCGGCGCGCTGAAAAAGACCGACCGGCTCGGCATCCGCATGTCTGCCCGAATTGGCGGTGCCGGCGGCTATCTGCATTGGCAGAAGTATCGCGCGCGCGGCGAGCCGATGCCGTGCGCCATCGTGATTGGCTGCGCGCCCGTCGTGGTTTTCACTGGCCCGCAGAAGCTTCCCATAAATCAAGACGAGATGGGCGTTGCGGGAGCGCTCGCCGGCGCGCCGATCCGGACCGCGAAATGCGCCACAATCGATCTCGAAGTGCCGGCGGACTCCGAGATAGTGATCGAAGGGCTGATCGATACCGACCTGCTCGAGCCCGAAGGGCCCTTTGGGGAAAGCAACGGCTACGTCGCGCTCGAAGACTACAACATGTCCATGCAGGTGACGGCGATCACGCATCGGCGATCTCCGGTCTTCGTCTCCATCATCAGCCAGGTGACGCCGAGCGAATCGAGCATGATCAAAAAAGTCGCTTACGAGCCGCTGTTCTTGGCGCACTTGCGCGACCATTTATCAATCAAGGCCATTCGCCGCGTGGTTATGCATGAGCCGCTGAGCAACGTGCGGCCGGTAATTTTTCTTCAATTCGCGAATGGTGCGCCGCGCACCGAAGTCTGGCGAGGGCTGCGGGGCGCAGCGGCTCTGCGCGCCGATTGCGGGAAGATCGTGATCGCCGTGAGCGAAGATATCCAGCCGTCCAACACGGACGCGGTGCTCTGGTCTCTGGCATATCGTTCGAATCCCCAGGATGACGTACACATTGAGCCTTACCGCTCCATTGGACATGCGCCCAAATCCGGGCCGCAGACCGTGGATTCCACCATGCTCATCGACGCGACGCTGAAATATCCCATGCCGCCGCTGGCTCTGCCGAAGCGCGAATTTATGGAACGGGCGCTGGACATTTGGAAGCAATTGGATTTGCCGGCGCTGCGCGTGCAGCAGCCCTGGCACGGTTATTCACTGGGAGATTGGAGCGAAGCTTGGGACGCGTTCGCCTGCAATGCCGTCTCCGGCGAATGGCAGAAAAACGGCCTGAACACATTTCCGCGCCGCCACGGCGATCTCACCCCGGAAACTCCTGTCCGCAAGATCGAAGGCCCGCCGAAATCCCAAACCTAATTGGCCGAAACGGCGGCCGATTTGCCAAGCAGATCCCTCAGAAACGCGGCGATCTCCCGCGGGCATTCTACGGGCGTGGTATGGCGCGCGCCGGGAATCACGGTAATGGTCGAATTTGGGATGCTTTCGTGCAGCTGCTGAGCCATGGCCACCGGCGTTGCGTAATCGTCTTCTCCCACGATCACCGATGCCGGCATCCGGAATCCGCGCACCGCGTTGCGCAGATCGGCGTTCCCCAGCATCTCGCAGGTCGCCGCATAGCAAGCTGCGTCATTGGCCAGAAAAATTTGTGTCATCTGTTCCGCAATTTCCGGATGCGATTTGCGGAAACCATCGCTGAACCAGCGGCTAAGCTGGAACTCCACCATGGAAGGGAATCCGGATTCAGCAGGCCTCGCGCCACGCGCTTTCCATTCCTTCGGCGCGTTCGGTCCGTACCAGGCGGTCGTGTCGATCAACGCCAATGTCCGAACCCGCTGCGGATATGCCCCCGCAAACGCTTGCGCTACGCAGCCGCCCATCGAGCACCCGGCGACGTTGGTGGAAGACCAGCCCACAGAGTCAAGCAGCGCCGCGAGGTCATCGGCAAACATTTCCACGCTGTAGGGGCCGGACCGCCGTTCGGAGTGCCCGTGCCCGCGGCAATCATAAATAAGAATTTCCGCACTCCCGGAAAGCTCCTTCGCGACTTCGCTCCACATCGCTCCGCTGAGGGCAAGCGAATGAATCAGGGCGAGGCGGGGCTTTCCGGGATTTGCATAAATGCGATAGGAAATCCGACATCCGTCTTTCGCGCGCGCGATTGACTTGGCTTCGGCCATGAAAGATGCTCCTGTTTTGAAAAGCTCATAATTGTGGCACGAAGCGGATCGCGTTCAATTTAGTTTTTGCGTTGGAGAGAAGCGCACGGTAATAATTGGGGCGGTCTCTTCGGCCAACTTTGTTCCGACAGAGGCGATAAGAGGTTTCGCTCAGGGAGCGGTCCGGCACACGATGCTGTTAAGGGTAAGCGAAGAACTAAATCTCGGTGCGTCCCAGGACGAAGTCTGGAAGCTTCTGCGCGACACGCCGCGTTTGGCTGCCCTTCTGCCGGGGGTTGAAAAAGTCACGCCGCTCGATGAGGCTGGAGCGGAAGCCTATCAGGCCAAAGCCAGCGATAAAATCGGTCCCTTCAAGGTGGCCGTGAACTTGGAAATCCGCGTCACAGAGGCGCACGAGCCGGTCTCATTGAAAGCCGGCATCAAAGGAAGCGATTCCATCGGCCTGAACCGCATCACCGGCGCGTTGCACATTACGCTGGTGCCCGCCTCGCCCTCAGCGCAAATGCGTTTCGAAGCCGATATCGAAATCCTTGGCAAGTTGGCGACACTTGGCGCTGCCCCCATCCGGCGCAGAGTCACCGAAAAATTCGCTGAGTTCGCCCGCAATATTCAGGCGCAATTCGCACCCGATGTAAGCCCCAATCTGTGCACTCAATCCGCCACCGATGTGCGCGCCAGTTTGCGCACTCAATCAACAACCGATATGCGCGCCAGTTTGCGCGCTCAATCAAAAAAGGACCGCCGGTGAAGATCGCATTTGAGCTGAACGGGAAGCCGGCATCCCTGGAAATCGAACCACGCGAAACGCTCGCCGAAGTCCTCCGCGCGCGCTGCCGCCTGACCGGTGTCAAGCTCTCCTGTGAATCGCAGGTTTGCGGAACTTGTACAGTACTCGTCGACGACATTCCCGTCAGCGCCTGCACTTATCTCGCTTACGAAATTCGCGATAAGCAGGTGACCACCATCGAAGGTCTGGCAGACGGCAACCGTCTGCACCCCCTGCAGCAGGCTTTTCTCGATAGCTTCGCCTTTCAGTGCGGCTTCTGCACGCCCGGCATGATCCTTGCGGCGAAATCGCTCCTGGATGAAAACGCCAGCGTCTCCGACGAAGAGATCATCGCTTACATGAGCGGTAACCTCTGCCGCTGCACGGGTTATTTGGGGATTCTCAAAGCCATCAGGCAAGCCGCTGCGGAATTACAACCACACTTGAAGCAAAAGAAACGAACCGGTGAGTAACGCAAAGAAAAACGACGCAAAGAATTTTGCCGTCGTGAATCATTCCGTCCCTCGTGCCGATGGCGTGGCCAAAGTGACAGGAACCGCCACCTACGCCAGCGACATTACGCTCGAGCGCATGGCCTGGGCCAAGCTTCTCCGCAGCCCTTTTGCGCACGCCAAAATTCTCTCCATCGACCTTTCCGAGGCCAAGCGTCAGCCCGGAGTGATCGACGTCCTCACAGGAAATAACCTCGGCCCGCTGCATCCTTATTATGGCCACGCTGTAAAAGATCATCCCCTCCTGGCGATCGGTAAGGTTCGATTTGTCGGCGAGCCGGTCGCGGCGGTGATCGCGGAAGATGAATTGAGCGCGCAGGAGGCGCTCGACAAAATCAAGGTCGACTACGAAGAGCTCACGCCTGTGCTCGACGTCAAAACCGCGCTCGCGTCCAGCGCTGTGCTCGTTCATGGCACGGACTATATCGGAGGCGCCTTTCGCGGTTTCGACGATTTCACCGATTTTCCGGGCAGCACAAAAAATATCTGCCAGGACGTGCACGTGGAATGGGGCGATGTGGACGCCGCCTTTGCTTCGGCCGCGCACATCGTCGAAGGCGAATTTTATTTCCCGATGGTCTACGCCTACGCGATGGAACCTTACGTCGCCGTCGCCGACTACGACCCCAACGGCCAGCTCACGGTCTATTCCTCCGCGCAACATCCTTTCATGGTGCGCCACGACCTGGCCGAAGTCTTCGACCTGCCGCTGAATAGCGTGCGCGTGATCGTTCCCTACGTCGGCGGCGGATACGGCAGCAAGTCTTACACCAAAATCGAGCCGCTCACTGCCGCATGCTCGTGGAAGGTCTCGCGCCCCGTCAAATTGCAGCTCAACGTCGAAGAAGCTTTCCTGACCACGCGCTCAGACGATGCGCGCGTTTACATCCGCACCGCCGCCGATCGCAATGGCAAACTTGTTGCCAAGCAGGCCACCATTCATCTGAATACCGGAGCGTATGCGGAAAACAGTCCGATGGTTTGCCGCAAGGCGGCCAATCGCATCGTCGGTCCTTATCGTTTTCCGAATGTAAAGATCGACTGCCTGGCAATCTACACGAACACGGTTCCCGCAAGCTCCTACCGCGGATTGGGTGCGGCACAAATCACTTTCCCCGTGGAATCGCAGATGGACGAACTGGCTCTCAAAATCGGCTGCGATCCGCAGGAATTCCGTCTTCGCAATTTGGCCCACAGCGGCGAGTCCATTCATCCGGGGCTGCGCCCAATCGATGCGGACGTTCCCGGCGACATTCGCATCGCCGCCGAAGCGCTGCGCTCGAATGGCCCCTTGGCGTCGAAGCACGGCCGCTCCGTATGTTGCTCCTGCAGCGATGCCGGAGCGCATCCAGTCACTCTGGCGATGGTGCAGGTCTATGCCGATGGGTCCGTATCCGTGTTGAGCGGGAGCACAGAGATCGGCCAGGGAAGTCACACCGTTCTTGCGCAGATTGCCGCGGAAGAAATGGGCGTGCCGCTGGAGAAAGTGAAAGTGCTCGGCACCGATACGGCAGTCATGCTTTTCGAACGGTCCACCGGCGCGAGCCGCACCACCACGCTGATGGGCCGCGCGGTGATGGAGGCCTGCCGCGAAGCCATCGCACAGTGCACAACGATGGCCGCCGAAGTCCTGGGCGTACCTGTAAGCGAGCTCATTGAAGAACGCGGCGGAATTCGCCACGGCAAAGAATGGCTCACCTGGCCCGAAATTATGGAGCGATATTTTCAGATGGAGGGCTGCAGCATCATCGGACGCGCTTATTTGCGCCGCGCCGGGCCATTCAAATCCGTGCCGATATTCTGGGAAATCGGCGTCGTTGGCACGGAGATCGCGCTCGACGAGGAAACCGGAAAAATCTCACTCGATACCCTGGTCACCGTTGGAGATGTAGGGCTCGCGATTCATCCTGCGATGACCGAAAGCCAGGATTTGGGTGCCGCCACCATGGGTCTCGGCGTCGGTCTCTTCGAAGAATTGATCTACGACGGCCAACAGCTGATGAATGGAACCATGCTCGAATATCGCGTGCCGCGTTTCTCCGATCTGGCGCGCCGCGTTGAACTCAAGCTGGTCCAGAATCAGGACGGTGTTGGGCCATATGGCGCAAAAGGCGGTGGCGAAGGCTCTGTCAATCCTGTCGGCGCGTGTCTTGCGAACGCGCTATACCAAGCCGCCGGAGTACGCATTCGCAGCTTGCCCTTGACGCCCGAGCGCGTGTGGAAAGCGCTGCAGGAGAAAAAAGCGCATGCGCCGGTAGCGAAGGAGAAATCTTCTGTAGCACCCAAACCTCGCGCGCGCAGAACACGCGTGCGCAAAACACGTGCCCCCAAGCGTCGCGCATGACCACTCTCTCCCGCTTCGAAATCCATCAGCCGGCCACCACTGCGGAAGCGTCGCAGATGCTCGGCCACTATGGCGACGAGGCCGCCATTTACGCCGGCGGGACGGAATTGCTGCTGGCCATGCGCCACCGCGCCCTCAGCTATAGCCATCTCATCGATCTCAAAGTCATCCCCGGATTAACCGCAATCGAAGCCCGCGACGGCGTTATCGAAATTGGCGCAGCCTGCACGCATCACGCTCTCGAACGATCCGCTCTGCTGCGGGAAAAGCAGACGGTATTCGCCGAACTGGAATCGCAAGTTGCAAATATCCGTGTGCGTGCG
>Ga0207036_10062_pt1 | contig 20643 bp, 17 predicted proteins | sample Alteio_BWMinCont_78_FD_153284 | JGI IMG/M metagenome (GOLD analysis project Ga0207036, IMG submission 153284) | Enriched cells from forest soil in Barre Woods Harvard Forest LTER site, Petersham, Massachusetts, United States -... | ecosystem: Environmental > Terrestrial > Soil > Temperate forest >... | reverse complement strand
CGGTTTGAGACCGGTGTTGCCTGCGAGATGGACGGGCAATCCGGCAAATGGAATTGTTATGTTGTAGTGCGAATCCAGGATCGTGGGATCTCGGAACGCCGTCGAAAAGGACATCCGCAGCGTTTGATCGCGCTTCACGTGACTAACTACGCTAACGCGCGGTGAAACGTCGACGCCATAACTGGAGTGGCTGTCGACACGCACGCCGGCAAACACGTGGGTGGCGGGGTTCAACTCATAGTCGTCCTGTCCGTAAATGGCGCTTAAGTGGTCGGACTGTGAAACAGTGTCGATGAGCGGACTATGCGCGTCGACCAACCGATAGCTTGCGCCATAGATCAACCGATGCCGTGGCGACGGGTCGCGCTGCTGCTGAATGTTGAACTCCGTGGTGCTGGTCTCCTCATTCGTGCCGCCCATCGTAGACAGGCTGGCGCCGTAGGTCCGGCCGCTGATGGTTAATTTGGAACGGTCATCCTTATAGTCGAGCGCAAGCCTGTTCGTACGATTGGCGGCATCGACCAATGGGATAAACGGATTAACGACGTCCGCGTGTCCTCCCGAGAAGGCCGCGTCGAGGTCGACCGATCCATGACGCACGTATTGGGTGGCATCGACTGTCAAGATCGGGATAGAGCTGCTGTCCTTGACGTGGCCTTGCCGCAGGTCACCCATGCCGCTGGTGCCGTGGTAACCGGCCCCCACGGAATAGACGAAACCGTTGGCGCCCCCCTTGCCGCCGTAGAGGACGGCTTCCGCCACCGTGCTGTCGTCAGTGCCGTGCGCGGCGAAGAACGACGTCCCAGGTCCGTCTTTGGCAAGCTCTTCCGGCGTTTTGGTGATTATGTTGACCACGCCGCCGAAGGCGTTGGCGCCATATAGAACGGAACCAGGGCCCCGAACGACTTCGATTTGCTTGATCTGGCTAATCAGGAGCGGCTCCTGTACCCACAGCGTTCCGCCGAAGATGTCCTGGTAAATCGATTTGCCATTAACCATAACGAGGGTATTGGCGGCGAACGGATAGTTGAAGCCACGGATGACAACGGACTGCATTCCGTTATTGGGCTCCATGACGTCGACTCCCGGCAGCGACCTCAGCAGATCGGGAACATTCGTCAGGCCCGACTTCCGTATTTCGTCCCCGGTGATGACCGAGACCGAAGCGGGCGAATCCGCAACGCGCAGACTTGTCTGAGTCGTTGTAATCACAAGAGGGTTGTCCAGCATCAAGAGCTCGTTGCCATTCGAGCTTTCACGGCTGTCCGAGCCGGATTCGGCTGCCCTGCTCTGGCCTTGCGCGCGCAGTGATGGGCCGAAGCCCAAGACGAGCGCTGCCGCAAGCGGCAGCATAAGTAACTTAGTGTTTCGGTGCGTCATGTCTCTTAAGCGGCGAGCCGCTCCTCTTCCGTATACCTGGCGCGCATCTGGTCTACGAATAGTTTGGCCAGATGCGGGTCGAACTGGGTTCCCGCGTTGCGCTCGATTTCCGTGAGGGCGTCGACTTCGGATAGCCGAGCGCGATAGGGCCGATCCATCGTCATTGCCGAGTAGGCGTCGGCGACAGCCATGATCCGGCCGAGCAGCGGGATCTGCTCGCCCCTCACGCCACGCGGATAACCGCCGCCGTCCCACCGCTCATGATGGTTCGCAACCGCGTCGAGGATGTCTCCGAGGCGCGGCAGGCCATTGATAATGAGGGCGGACAGCGTGGCGTGTCCTTTCATCACCTCATACTCCGTTTCCGTGAGTTTGCCCGGTTTGCGCAGGATCGCGTCGGGGATGCCGATCTTGCCGACGTCGTGGAGCAGACCGGTGATGCTGACGGCATTATGCGTCTCACTCGAGAGCCCAAGCGCATCGACCAGCAAAAGCGCGTAGTGAGTAACATCCTTCGAGTGACGCCGGGTGTAGTGGTCCTTGCGGTCGATAGCGGCCACAAGGCTGTCGAGGACGTCATATTTGTTGCTGGCGCCGGCAAGCTCTTCGCCGTTGGCGGCGGCTTGGTGCAGGGTAATACGGTCACCACCGCATCGCTTTCCTTCGTATAATGCAGCGTCGGCGGCGGCGACCAGCGCGGCATGGACCGATCCCACCACGACGCTGTCGGCAATGCCAAAACAGAGGGGCAATGCAAGAAGCGATCGATCAGGCGTGCGAAAAGTGTGGCTGGACAGACGCGCCTTAATGGACTCGACAACCTGCCTGGCCGCGTTGCCGTTCGTTTGCGGCAGAGCAACCATAAACTCGTCGCCGCCGCAACGTCCTATCAAGGCGGCATTGGGACATGCATACCGCAAGGCGGCCGCGATGTGCCGGAGAACCTCGTCCCCGGTCGGATGGCCGTACGTGTCGTTGATCAGCTTGAAGCCATCCATGTCGAGTTCGATCACGGATACGGGGGCATTGGAGCCGCTCCGAACAAGTTCATCGAGGCGCCTATGTATCGCGCCGTGGTTCAGCAACCCGGTAAGACCATCGATATCTACTTGCATGGCGAGCTGCTTGCGAGCGACCTCCAGTTCGTCGACGCGTTGCTTGAGCTCTCCGATCAGCCGCAAGTTTTCGCCACGCATGAGGCGGCGTTCCGTGGCGCGCCCGACGACGGCGTCGAGCTCCCGGATATCTTCGAGCGGCTTCAGGAGGTAATCAAACACGCGTCCCGTCTTGAAAGCCTCAACCGCATTCTCCATGGAACCATGCCCGGTGAGTATGATGAACTCGGCGTCGGGAGCCAGCTCGGTGGCTCGGGCGAGCAGGCCCATTCCGTCGAGACGCGGCATTTTCATGTCCGAAATCACAATATCAAAGGGCTCACGCGCCAAGAAATCGGCGGCGATGAGACCGTCCTCGGCCTCGGTAACTTCATGCCCGTTGCTACGAAGCTGGCGTCCCATGAGGAGGCGCAGTCCCTCTTCGTCATCCGCCAATAATATTCTTGCCATGTTTATTCACCCGGTGTTAGGCGGCCTTCCGCATGCCGATCTCCGCCTGGGGGTCCGCCCCGGGCTGGGGTAATGCCGCGCCAAGCCGCGGGTCCGCCCCGGACTGGGGTAATGCCGCGCCAAGCCGCGGAAGAGTTATGCAAAAAGACGTGCCCTGACCGTGCGCCTGGCCTAGCGTGATCGTTCCACGGTGCCGTTGTATGATGCCATGGCTAATGGAGAGCCCCAGTCCCGTGCCCTTACCCGGCTCCTTGGTCGTAAAGAACGGATCGAAGACATGCTCGGCAATACCTGCCGGGATTCCGGTACCGTTATCCGTAAAGTCGGCAACTATGCTGTCGCCCTCGAGTCTGGTCTTTATCGTCAACTTCGCTAGTGGACACGCGTCTAGCGCATCGCGTGCGTTGGAGATAAGGTTCAGGAAGACCTGTTCCAGCTCGTTGGCGTCTCCGAGGACGCGTGGCAACCCATCGGCAAGCACGAGTTCGACCTCGATGCCGTGCGCCTTAAGCTGCGCGCCGATGAGAATGAAGCAGTCCTGGATGACCTGGCTCACGTCGATCTCGGTAAGCTCGGGACTTCCGGCATGGGAGAAGGTGCGCAGGTGCTTGACGATCTTCATCATGCGAGACGTTTGACCCTCGATCAGGCACAGATCATCGCGCAGGCGGGCAGTCAGGTCTTTCTCGTCTCTGAGTTGCTGGGCAACGCCGCGAATAATCGCGAGCGGCTGGTTAAGCTCGTGCGCGACACCGGCGGAAAGGGTTCCGAGCGAAGCGAGCTTTGCCGAATGGACAAGCTGGGTTTCCGCGACCTGAAGCTCACTACGACTACTTTGCAACGACTGCGCCATCGTGTTGAAGGCGACTGCGAGATCGCCGATTTCGCCAGGGGCGCGCTCATCGACTCGTTTGTCAAGGTCGCCGCGGGCGATCGCGCGGGTGCCTTGGGCGAGCAGTACAACCGGCCCGACAATGCGGGCTGACAGCGCCATCGCAATGACCATGCCGAGGCCGCATGAGCAGCCCATGATTGCCATAGCCAGGACCGACAGCCGGTGATTGGCGGTGCGCGAGGCGGATTCCGTCAATGCCCGGACACGCGCCGCCATGGAAGAGGCGGCCGATCGAACGGCAGAGTCCATTTGCAGGTTGCTGTCATTCTCGGCTGTAGCCGCCTGTTCCCGTGTGGCCAGTTGCAGGCGCTGCAGCTCAGTTTCGGTCTGCTGGGACGCTCCATTTCGAAATCGCTCGAACACGCGTTTCGTTCGTGCGTCGACTTCCGTCTCGGCGGAAGCCTGCAGCGCCTGCGCTCCGGATGCCATCTGCTTGACAGCCGCTTCGGACGCGGTCCGAATGTTGCCGCGCAGGCGCCCGAGCGCGGCATTATTGCTGGCGGCAATGTCATGCTGCAGCGCTAGGATCGGCCGCGTAACCTCATCGCGCGGTTGAGCGATGGTCACCTGCCAGTGAAGTGGCTCGATGAGAGCCGATTGGCGCAATAATCCTCCCTGATCGGCGGCCGAGAGCTGTGAACGGCCTGAGCTGGTCACTACGTACGCAAATCCGGTCTTGCCGATGCGCGTACTGCGTACGATGTCCCAAGCATCGGCGAGTGACAGGCGGGCGGTCAGTACGCCCACGGCACGGCCTCGATAGCGCTCGATCGGGGTAGCGAGGCGCAGGACGGGCGCATTCCGGCCCTGATCGGGCTGCGACCCTGCCGTCCCCGTCTCTACCGCGATAAACGCCTCGTCCTGCATTCCGGCCTTGAAATAACCCGTGTCCCGCCGGTTTCCGAGATCGGCGGACGTCACCACTCGATCCGATGCCGACATGGCGGTCTCATTCCCGGATGAGTCGATGGCGCTTACCGCCATAAACATCGGGTAGCGGCGAACGAGGGCGTCGAGGATCGCCTTCTGGCCGCTGGCATCGCGCGCAAGGAATTCCGGCATCTGCGCGGTGAGTTCCAGGTAGTTCCGGTGCGTGCGAATATTCTCGGTAACCTGCTGCGCAAGCTGCTCGGCGCGCTCCTGCATAACGGCGTCAATTTGAGACATCATCGCATTCTCGATCCGCCGGACGGCGTGCTGTTCGGCGTCCCTGGTCGATTGCGCGACGATCGCGCCCATCTGGCCGCTCACCTGATGCAAGATAAGGCGGTGGGTTTGTAGCGATTGAAGCGTGGCGTCGGCCAGGCTAGCCTGTGTCACCTTGATGGATTGAGCGGCCGCGGCGCGTAGGTAATCGGACTGCATTTGCTGTTCACGTCCGGAGAATCTGTGGACGGCCTGCGCGGAAATGTCCGCCGTCTGCCGGCTCGATCGCTGGATCGTTTCACGGCCTAGTTTCCGAAATTCGTCGCCCGCGTCCACCATTGCCCCGCGATTAATGCCGGCCATCCGATCCACGGTCGACGCGATCTGATCGCGCCCGACCTTACCCAAGATGGCGACGGTGAGGACGATCGGAACGCTGACGAGGCCGATCGCAATCGGCACAATACGACGCGCGAGCTTCGTGTTCCAGATCGGTAGGCTATCAGGTTGTCGGTAATCACGCATTGATATTGCTTTTGAGAAGGATTATCCTACTCGCCGATTCGACGCATGGGCCTACTGCGCGCTTGCGCTCGTGTCAATCGCCGGCCGCTGTGCGCACCCCCGGGGACCCCTCCACCGGGACGGTGGCTATTTGTCGATTACTTCGTCCGCCAAATGCAGAACGGAGTCCGGCACGCTGAGCCCGAGGGCTTCCGCGGCGACGAGATTGATGGAGAGCGTCGTCTTACGAGGTCCTCGCACCTGCGTTTGCGCTGCCGTCGCCGTTCCCGCCATCAGCGGCACTGCCATCTGCGCGGTTTCCTCGCCGAGGTCTGTCACATCGGCCGAAAGCGCCAGCAGGGCGCCCGCGTGCACGCTGGCACTTGAATCTCCCAGGACCGGAAGGTGATGCTCCCTGGCGACAGCGAATGTGTCCGCCATTGCGGTCGGTCCGGCCGACGCCGGATCGAGGATCAGCCAAATGGCATCCACCTGCTTTGCTAACTGCTCCAGCGAATCGGTAGTCGATGCCGCGGCTTGCGGCAGCGCCACGATTTGTAAGTTGAGCTGCCCTGCGGCCTGGCGAGCACCGTCGATAAAGGCGATCGACGTCGGGTCGCCGGCGGTGTAAAGGACACCGATACGGTGCATAGCCGGGGCGATTTGCTGAAGCTGATCGAGCTGCTTACCCGCATTCACCACCAGAGTCGATCCGGTTGCCGATCCACCCGGATTGTCCAGAGATTTCACGAGGTGGAGATGGACTGGATCGACCACCATGGTGAATACCTCAGGTACGGACGACTGCTCGTCGGACACAAGGCATGCGGCGTCTGTCCCGACCGCAAACACGAGTTGAGCGCCCGGCAGGTGGTCGTGTATCGATTGCCTATCTTTCTTGGCATTGCCGGTTAGCGCGATCATAACGGTATCCACTTTCCCGGCATCATATCCCTGGCTCTTTAGTCCGTTTACGAAGCCCTCGACGGCCGACGCATAAAAGGGGATGTCACGGGTCTTAACCACGAGAACCTGCCAATGAGTGGCGGCCTGACCCGCAGCCGGATAGGCAATTGCGAGGCAGACTATTGCTAATAGGCACCAGTGTTTACAAGCAGCCAAACATCATACCCAAGCAACATGCGGACAATTGGCAGGCAGGTACGTCCACACCACATCCAGACACGAATAACGCGGGTTCTACTAAGATCCGGCAACTCGATTACTTCCGAGCTGCCGTACGGCCCCGCGGCGACCTGCGCGGCGGCGAATGCCGGCTGACGGGTCAGGCGAATTATCGGTTGATTTACGAGGGAAACTTAGCCGCCTAGAGGTGGGGCGTGACATCGCGGTGCGCTTGCAGGCCGGCGAGACCTTAGTCCAAGTAGTAGTGCATGAGGGCATCACCGCAAGTTATAGGGTTCGATGGTAGTGGGTATATCTAAACAGGCGCGGAAGGCAGGACGACCCTCCCTGCCAACCGAAGGAGGTAAGAATATGAACATCGAAGGCACGCAGCGGCAGTCCACGTCCGGTGGGACTCGATGGCAAGACTGGGGCAATCTGATCGTGGGCGTTTGGCTGTTTATGTCGCCGTGGATCATGCACGTGACTTCCATTACCGATGTGGCGCGAAATTCCTGGGTGATCGGCGCGATCGTCATCGCGGCGTCTCTTTGGGCCCTCTGGATGCCGACGAGCGCGGTTCCCCAGAGTATCAATACACTTGCCGGACTTTGGTTACTGATCTCTCCGTGGATATTTATAGCCTACGGCTTCGCGCACGGTTTGTCGTTCAATGGATGGGTGAGTGGCATGGTCGTCCTCGTACTATCGATCTGGGCTGCGGCGTGGCCGGAGCGGGGCGGGTCGCATCCGACCGGCACGGCTATGCAAAGCTAGAATTCGTCAGTTAGCCGACTGCGGTTTTCAAAGAGATTACCAGGCCGTCGAGCTGATCGCGCAGCGTGGGCACGATGATCGATTGCAGGTCCGGCCGGCGCGATGCGGCCTCGCTATAGCGCGCTACCAGGTTTTCGGAATCCGGCAGCAACGGCGACGGGCTGAGCGCGTTGTCCGCAAGTATCAAGCCACCCACGCGAACCAATGGCGCGGCAAGTTCCAGGTATTCGACATATCCGCCCTTATCGGCGTCGACAAAGACAATGTCGAACGCAGGCTCACCCGCGGCGGCCATCGCGCGCAGCGACTCCGCGGCCGGTCCGACCCGAACTTCGACACTCGCGGCGATATTCGCGCCCGCGACATTTTGGCGGGCCACGGCGGCGTGGTGCGGGTCGATCTCCAGCGAGATAAGCAGACCGTCGACCGGCAGCGCGCGCGCGAGCCAAATGGCGCTATATCCGCCGAGGGTTCCGATCTCCAGTATCCGGCGAGCCCCGATAATGCTGGCCAGCAGGTGCAAGAGCTTGCCCTCGCTTGCCGAAACCTGAATGCTCGGAATCTCGGCGCCCGCCGTCGCGGCAAGGGTTTCGAGCAGTGCGCTATCTTGCGTCGCAAACAGCCCGCTCACATACCCGTCCAGGCCTTCGGGATCGATGGATATCTCCGCCATATCTTAATTCCTTTCAAAACCGGGTGTGCGTAACCGCGACAAAGGCGATCCGGCAGGCCCCCGTAGCAAGAAATATAGCGGCGCCGCTCCAAAGTAGGCGCGACTGCACGCGTCGCGGCACTTGAAACAGTATGCGCCCGGTAAAGACTCGCGACGCATATTCCAGCCAGAGGATAACGGCCGCCGCAAAAACCAGCAGACCCAGCGGGTGCCAGTGCAGCGATTCCACGAGATTTCCGTGCGCGATGCACACAAAAGCGCGAGTGAGGCCGCATCCGGGACACGGCAATCCGGTTGCCTGATAGAAAGGACAGATCGAGGGAATGTGCCATATCCGTCCGTCCGCTCCCGGAGGCGGCAGGAGGACGGAAGCAGCCAGCACGGCGCTGAGCAGAGCAAACGGAAGGCGATCCGTTTCTTGCACTGGTCCGTGCCTCGTACTCCTGGTTGCGTTCGTTGCCTCCATGAGTCAATCTTTCGACATCTTCATTCGAAGAGTCAATCCTCTATTTGATTCCGGCTAGGCCGGGTTAGGATGGAGTGAATTATCCTTCCGCCTTGAACTTGGCTTTGAATGCGCTGATAGCCTTATTCAATGTCTCGACTGTCGTGTCGCTGAGGACCTTATCTCGCGCGATCGTTTCCTGGAGTTCAGGATACTCCTCGGCCAGATAGACGAGAAACTCCGATTCGAAGCGGCGGACGGCATTGACGGGGATTTCGTCGAGCGCGCCGCTGCCGGCGGCGTAAATAGCCACGACCTGCTTATCGAGCGGCAGTGGCGCGTACTGCGGCTGCTTGAGCACTTCGACAAGACGCAGGCCGCGGGCAAGCTGAGCCTGCGTTGCTTTATCGAGGTCGGACGCAAACTGGGAGAACGCCTGCACCTCGCGGAACTGAGCCAGCTCCAGCCTGAGACGGCCGGCGACACTCTTATGCTTCATGGCCTTGGTCTGCGCATTGCCGCCGACGCGCGACACGGAGATGCCGACATTGACGGCGGGGCGGACGCCCGAATAGAAGAGGTCGCTCTCCAGGAATATCTGTCCGTCGGTGATCGAAATCACGTTCGTCGGAATGTACGCGGAAACGTCGCCGGCCTGAGTTTCGATGATGGGCAAAGCCGTCAGCGATCCCCCCCCCTTCTTGTCGGACATCTTGGCGGCGCGCTCCAGCAGGCGCGAATGCAGATAGAACACATCGCCGGGGTAGGCCTCGCGGCCGGGCGGCCGGCGCAGCAAGAGCGAAACCTGGCGATACGCGACGGCCTGCTTGGAGAGGTCGTCATAAATGACGAGCGCGTGCTTGCCATTGTCGCGGAACCATTCGCCGATGCAGGCTCCCGCGTATGGCGCGATGAACTGCTGCGACGCGGGATCGTCGGCCGTCGCGGCTACCAGTGTCGTATGCTTCATGGCGCCGTGCTGTTCCAGCGTGCGCAGGACATTCGCGACGGTGCTCGCCTTTTGGCCTATCGCAACGTAGATGCAGTAGACGTCGGTATCCCGCTGATTGATGATCGTATCGAGCGCAATGGCGGTTTTTCCGGTGCCGCGGTCGCCGATAATCAACTCGCGCTGTCCGCGGCCGATCGGTATCATGGAGTCGATCGCCTTGATGCCGGTTTGCAACGGCTCCTTGACGGGTTGGCGGTCCACAACGCCGGGGGCAGCCGTTTCCAGCAGGCGGTATTCCGTCGCAACGATCGGTCCCTTTCCGTCGGCGGGCTGGCCCAGGGCGTTCACGACCCGTCCCACGAGCGCTTCGCCGACGGGAATCTGCACGATCTTGCCGGTGCGCTTGACGGTGTCGCCCTCCTTGATTCCCACCTCGCTGCCGAGCAGAACGGCGCCGACATTATCCTCTTCGAGATTGAGCGCCATGCCCTGGACACCGCCTGGGAACTCCAAAAGTTCTCCGACCATGGCATCCTTGAGTCCGTAAATGCGCGCGATGCCGTCGCCGACCTGCAAGATGGTGCCGACCCCGACTTCCTCGATCTCCGCCTTAAACGCATCGAGCTCGCGCTCGAGGATTGATGTAATCTCTTCCGGCTTGATGGCCACTTATTCGCTCCTCCTATTTCGTCCCAAGCAGATGGCGTTCCAGGCGCTGCAGTTGGCCGCGCACACTGCCGTCGATAATGTCATCGCCAATGCGAACCACGACCCCTCCGAGCACGCTTGGATCGATTTCGGCAGACAACGTCACGCGCTTGCCCGTGAGTTTTTCGAGGCCCGCTGCTAGTCGGCTTGTCTGATCCGCGGTCATTGCGACGGCTGTTCGGACGGTCGCGCCGACGATTCCCAGATGGTCCGAAAGCAAGGTATGGAACTCGTCGAGAACCGCGTCCAGGATATCAGCGCGCCGCTTGCGTACCAAAAGCTTCAAAAAATTAAGTGATACCGCGGTAATCCGGTCGCCAAGGACATCCGCCAGCATCTTCTGCTTGCGCTCCTCCGTCACTAGCGGGTGCGCGATTAGGCTGGCCAGCGACGGCATCTCGCGGAGCATCCGCTCGATCACGGCGATGTCCTGGCCCACGGCGTCCATGATCTCATCGCGCAGCGCGACTTCGAAGAGCGCGGCGGCGTATCGCTTTGCAACGCGCGTGTCCTTCATGACAGCGGCGCCCCCTTCTGACTACCAGTACCGTTGCCGTTCTTGCCGATGCCGGTTTTGGCGCTGCCGCCGCTCCCCGCGAGGGCGATGAAATCGTCCACCAGTTTGATCTGCCTGGGGGTATCGAGGGACTCGCCAATGACCTTTCCGGCGGCGGCAAGGGAGAGTGAGACTATCTGCTGGCGCATGTCCAGGAAGACCTTCTCGCGCTCGCGCTGACTGTCGGTGCGGCTGCGCTCGATGATTGCCTCGGCTTGTTTGTGCGCGTCGGCCAGCATTTGGTCGCGAAGGGTCTGCGCCTCCTTTACGGCCGCTTGAATCCTCTCGCGCGCCTCGGCCTCGATTCCGGCAAGCCGCTGCTCGTATTCGCGCCGAGTCTTGATCATCTCGTCGCGATCGGCGTCGAGCTGGTCGTAGGTCGCCTTGATGTCGGCCTGGCGCTGCTCGAGAATGCCATTGATGGGTTTGAACCCGAACTTCCACAGGAGCGCGACCGTGATGATGAACCCGATGGCCTGAGTTAGTAGGAGCGAGGGCTCGATGCCGAGCATGTGAACTAAGTCCATATTAATGTCCCATTGTGATCGTAATCTGATCGACGGCATGGGCGGCGTCGGGCGGGATCATGCCTTTCATCGAGGCCCACATAAAGAAACCCGCGATAAAGACGAGTGCTTCGACGATGCCGAACGTGATAAACATCAACTGCGTGATTTTCTTTTCAAGTTCCGGCTGCCGGGCGATACTCTGGATCGCCGACGCGAAGATAAATCCTTCGCCAATCGCGGCGCCGATCGCCGCAATTGGCGTGGCGAGCCCCGCGGCGAGTGCGATCAGGCCAAAAAAGATGCTATGCATAGTGCTGTAATTCTCCTGTTTCAATCCTCACCCCGAACGGGGCGACACGGACAAATAACCGCTACGTGGTACCAGACCCTGAATGGTCCGGCTCATCGGACTAAGCCCCTTTCGGGGCCAAGGTATGCGCGTCAACGTCGTGATTGTCTTCGCCTTCGTCGTGGTGCGAAAGCAGTGCAATGTACGCGCAGGTCAAGATAGAAAAGATAAAAGCTTGTATTACGTCGGTAAAGAGCTGCAGTCCATACACCGGGATCTGGACCGGGATATGGAGCCCGTTCCCGGCGGCGACGCACATATCGTTGATTAAGTCCTCGGCATAGATATTTCCCCAAAGACGCATGGCGAGCGAAAAAGGCTTCACGAGCTCGCCGATGAGCTCAATCGGCATAAACAATGCGGCGATGAGAAATGCAAAGAAGGCGGCCAGAACCAGGCCGAAAATGGCCTTCACTGGGGATACGTCCGGGTTCCGCTTGACTTCCACCAACTGGGGTCCCATGAAATGCTTGACATAACCAACCAGACCGTTGCTGCGGATGCCCACATACTGCACGTAGATGAAAACGAGCAGGCTCAGCGCGAATGTCGTGCCGGTCGCGGCAGTGGCGGATTTTAATCCGGGGACCTGACCAAGAATATTGCAGAAGAGGATATAGAAGAAAAGCGTGAGCGGTAGCGGCAGATGCTTTTCGCCACCGGGTCCCAGTGCGCCGCGGAAGATGTTGGCCATCGAATCCACCATCAACTCCATGAATACCTGCAGCTTGCCGGGATTTCGCGTCTGACCGGCCGACACGGCGGCCCGCAGCAGCAAGAATACCAACAACGCGGCAAGCAGTCCGTTAAGCGCGTATGCTCTCCAGTCGGCAAAAACCATAACTTAATAAGCTCCAAACAAGAACACGCGAGGCCGTGCCTCACGCCGACAAAATCTGTCCGATCGGGTGCCACGCCGGTCGCTTTGGACGGGCGTGCAGCACGCCCCCTCAGAGCAGGCGGCGTGGCACCCAGTCGGCTCTTTAACAGCAAACCTTCACATGCAACGTGTGCAATTTAGAGCAGCGGCATGGATTTCAGCCGCTTCATCGATTTGGCGGTCACCGCGACCTGCGTGATCATGAAACCGACCGCGACCCACGGAACGGCCAGGGCGCCGGCATTCACCAGCCAGTAGAGGGCTGCCCCTATTACGACGTACTTCAACGGCAGCAGCATGGCGATAAGAACAGCCGAACCGCCGGACTGAGGCTGCGCCTGGCCTCGCACACCCACAAGGAAAAAGTCCAGGCCCCGGTTGATAAACAGATGCAGCGTGCCGTAAACCACAAGCCCTGTTGCAAGACCAACAGCAACGCTAAACGCCGGCTTTATACTGGCACGGAGCAATAAAAGCCCCACAACCGGAGCGTTTGCGATTGCTGCGACCGCGACAAACCCCCAAAAGCTCGGCAGGCGATCGTCCTTCATTGCCCCTGCCCCGGAACCCACCCCGGCTCGTTCCTCGCCGCCCCTCCCGAGGCGGGAAGGGGAGGAGTCCTCTCTCCCCCGACCCCTCTCCCCTCCAGGGACAAGGGTGTCAGACGTGCTCTGGCTTACGGCGTCCGGAACAATCGTGGAGTTGCCGGGTGAAATCACTTTTGTTTGCTGTCCTTATTCCACAAACTGGTTAAGCGTATGACATTGAATATGCCGACTGCAAATCCCGCAATGGTCATAATCAATGCGCCCCAATCCTGGGAGCCGTCATGAAACAGATGCCCGTCCATCCACTGGCCTATAAGATAGCCCCCCACGATGCTGGCTGCAAAGGTCACGCTCACGGACAGGCCGCGCCCCCACCCAGGCATATTGGATGACCCGCCCTGACCGCCCGATCCGCGGCTCGAACCACCACTGGCGCTCGATCCGAGCAAACCGCCCTGCTTGAGTACCGGCCGCGTGTAATGGACTTCGGGAGGTAGAGGCAGCGAATCATGCGACGAGACACTCGCGGGTGGACTGGTTTCGTTCTCACCAGGTGTCGATGTCTGGTCGTCGTCGGGCATGCCAACCCTCATCATCGTGGGCCAAATGCATCGCAAGGAGGAGCCACTGCGTGCGCACGGAACCGTCGTTTTCCGGGCTAGAGTATATCACACCGCAAAGAGGCAAGTCAATTGTTTGAGATAAATTTCACAATCTTAGGCATAATCATCTCTGTAAATGGAACTTTTCTCCGCTCGAATTCGATTTTAATATAAGACCGGCGAGCGAGCGCCGGTTACTAAGGTTCGATTTGGTCTTTCCAACGACGGGAGCCACAGTGAACGACGACAACTTACAAAAGCCGATCTTTTTCGACGAATCCCAGAGGCGCTACGGAATACTGTCCGTTCTTGCCGGTATCTTCACCTTTTTCGTAGCCATGGGCGCGATCGTCTTCTTGATCAGCATTGCCCGACCTCCCGAACTGAACGGCGGCAACATAGCCGGGAGCCTCTCGCATACGGGACGTTTGCCAGGCCGCGGCTTTCATGCGGCAGCCCCAATTCCCGTGAGCGTCCGTCCGAGAGACGAAGAGGGGCATGGCGCCATCGACAGGGTTTGGCGGCAGGCGAACAGTTTCATCCTTCGGCACAACCGAAGCGTGCAAGAGGCGAAAAAGCGGCTCAATGCCGCCATCCGCCTGGAAACGACTCCCGTTCCGATACCGGCGGAAGCCATTGCGCCCGGACGCGTCCGCGGCCCCGTGCGCGCCGTCTTTTACCAGAACAATGAGGACAAGGACGGCATCGACTCCCTGCGCCAGCACATTCAAAATGCCTCGCACCTACTACCGATTTGGCTCCAGCTTTCGAACAACGGACGCGATGTGACTTCGACGCAGGATCTGAGCATGCCCGGCGCCGGACCGACGGCGCCCAAATACGACGACATCGCGATCAGCCTTGCCCACCAAAACGGCGTCGCCATTCTGCCGGTGCTGCAAAATGCCGGCAATGACAGCGACTTCCCCACTGCGTGGGTCCACAACCTCCTGTCCAATCCATCTGTGCGCGCGAAGGTCATCGGCAAGGCCCTGAATTTCGTCCTGAACGGCCGCTACCAGGGAATCAATGTCGACCTCGAAACGGACGTGCCAGGCGACCGCGACGGCCTGACAGTTTTCATGTCCGAATTGGCCGCGGCATTCCATCCGCATGGGCTGCTGGTTACGCAGGATATTCAGATGGACAGCCCCAGCTACGACATCAAGAAGCTGGCCGCCATTGACGATTTTCTTGTCCCAATGATCTACGATGAGCATGGCGACGGGGACGGCCCCGGACCGGTTGGCGCCCAGGGCTGGTTCGACCAGGAGTTGGCGGACTTCCTTGACCAGGCGCCGGCGAATAAAGTGGTTGTTGGTTTAGGCAATTACGGATACGATTGGACGAGCGGCAGCACGTCGCCCACCCCTATCAGCTTTGAAACGGCTTGCCGAACGGCTCAAGAGTCACGCGACGGGACCGATGGAGTTATCACCATCGACCCGTCGAGCCTTAACCCATGGTTCACTTATTACGATGATTCTCGCGGACAAGGCGACAAGGAAATCGAGCACACCGTCTGGCTGCAGGATGCCACGACGGCCTACAATGAGATGCGAGTCGCGGAAAAGTACCATCTGCTGGGTGCATCGATCTGGCGAGTCGGCACGGAAGACCCGAGTGTGTGGACCTTCTTCGACCGGCGTCGGGCTTCCGTCATTAAGAACTTCGAACCCAGGCAGTCGCTGGCCGACGTTTCCTACCACTATTTCGGCACATCCTTCGAGGGCGAGGGCGACGTGCTTCAGGTGATCCAGGAGCCGACACTGGGACAGCGAACGATCGCGGTAGATCCGATCAAGGGTGTCATAACCGGCGAGCAGTTCCAAACTTATCCGACTCAATGGGTCATACGCCGAACCGGACTGGTCGACGCGAACGGAAGCAACGCCAACTACCCGTACAAGAAGATCGCGCTCACCTTCGACGACGGTCCCGATCCGCGGTGGACCCCGCAAATTCTGGACATTTTGCAGCGCTATCACGTGCCGGCCACGTTCTTTGTGGTGGGAGAGAATGCCGAGGCGCATCCGGGATTGCTGGCGCGCGAGTGGAACATGGGGATGGACATCGGCAACCACTCCTATACGCACCCTGAAATGGATACAATTTCGCGTGCGCGCACGAACCTTGAACTCGACGCCACCCAGCGTGTCATCGAGGCGATGACCGGGCACGAAACCACGCTGTTCCGCGCCCCTAACCGCGCGGACTCCGAGCCGACCACGGAACAGGATTTCCTGCCGATCCTCTACGCAAACAAACTCGGCTATCTCTTTATCGGCGAGCAAATCGACCCCACCGACTGGTATCCTGGCATCAAGGCCGACGCCATCGTAAAAACGGTGCTGGGCAATGCCAACAACGGCAACTGCGTGCTGCTGCATGACGCCGGCGGGGTCACGCGTGAGGAGACCATCAAAGCTCTCCCACGCATCATCGTGGGCTTGCGCGCGAGAGGCTATGCGTTCATCACCGTCTCGCACCTTATCTATCCCAATCTCTCGCAAGATGCGGCGCGGGCCAAGGTCTTCCCCGAGGTCACGGGGGCACAGCGCTGGACAGTGGCATATGACCGAGCGTTCTTTTACATTACCTATGCGGTCGGCCAGGTTTTTGCGTGGCTCTTTATCATCGCGATCTGCCTCGGCATTTCCAAAATCGTGATGATGGGGACTTTGGCGACGATCCAGGCGGGGTGTGAAAAGCATCGTATATTCGATCCTGCCTACCAGCCGGCCGTTAGCGTGGTTATCGCCGCGTATAACGAGGCCAATGTGATCAACCGGACCGTGGCCAACGTGCTCGCAAGCGACTATCCCGATCTGGAAATTGTCGTCGTCGATGACGGATCGCTGGATGGGACATCGGACGCTGTCCTGGCTGCGTTCTCCAATGAGCCGCGGGTCCGCGTACTGCGCAAGGAAAATGGTGGGAAGGCGTCGGCACTGAACATCGGCATCAGGGACTGCCATGGCGAAGTCATTATCGCGCTCGACGCCGACACCATCTTTGCCCAGGACACGATCGGCAAGCTTGTGCGCCACTTTGCCGATCCGTCTGTCGGAGCCGTTTCGGGCAATGTCAAGGTTGGGAACCGCAACAACGCCTGGACAATCTGGCAGACCATCGAATACATCACGAGCCAGAATTTCGACCGCCGGGCATTCGACCTGATCAACTGCATTACCGTTGTCCCAGGCGCGGTGGGCGCATGGCGGCACGACGCGATCGTGCTGGCGGGCATGTACTCATCGCAAACGTTGGCCGAGGACACCGATCTTACGTTCAAGGTGCGCAAGCTCGGCTACCGGATACTGACCGACAACGAGGCGCTCGCGTACACGGAAGCGCCGGAAAACGTGCGAAACCTGGCAAAGCAGCGATTTCGCTGGGCATTCGGCACGCTACAATGCCTTTGGAAACACCGCGATGCGCTGTTCAATCCCGAGTACAAGGCCTTCGGCCTGGTGGCGATGCCGTCGATGTGGATATTCCAGATCCTGTTTCAAGCCATCGCTCCGATCGTCGACCTAGGCATCGTCTGGGCGTGGGTTTTTGGCAAGTTTATCTCGCCAATGCCCGGCAACTCCAACGTATGGATGCTGCTTGGCTACTGGGCAGTGTTCAGCACGGTTGAGCTGCTCGGCGCGATTGTCGCCTTCCGGCTCGACGGCGAGGACATGCGCCTCGTGCCCTGGCTGCCGCTGCAGCGCTTCGCCTATCGACAGCTCCTGTATTATGTGATCCTTAAGTCGATCCACCACGCCATCGTCGGGAAGCGCGTCGGTTGGGGCAAGTTCGAGCGAAAAGGGACAGTCCGCCAGCCGGAACCAGCAACGCTTGCAGCGAACCGCGCCGCATCGGTCGCCGTACGCCGGCGGAGACAGAATCCGTCGTGGAGAACCCGGCGTGTGGCCGCGCGGCGCGCGCGGAAGTGAGTGTGCGTTAATCCGTCAAAGGCAAAATTGAAGACCAACTCAGGGGCACGGCAGTAATCGCATCGGCGTCGGCCCGTTCAGCAACCATGGGATAGAGTGGGTTCACGATTTCGCCGTCGGCAGATTTGGGTTCTTGCGATTGTCGCGTCAAATGAGGCTTCGACTAGGCCGCGACAGCCTTCGTAGCGGCCTTTGCTGATGACTTCTTTGGATTCTTGGCGGTGCTTGGATGTGCGCCATTGCGGCCGCTTTCGGCAACGGCGGCCGCATCACGTCCGAATACCTTGGCCGCTGCATCGAGGCGTGCTTGCCATTCCTCGCGCGTCATCGTCCCAATGCGCTTCATCACTAATTCGTGTGCCTCAGCGTCAGATATTTTTGCAGAACCCATTCGGATCACCTTTCAATTCATAATCCCGGATTGACAAGTTTGCTCCTGGTCCATCCAATGTCAGTTTACCACAGCGACGTCGCAGGCCGACGAAACCACGGCCGTCGCACTGTCGAGCGGGGCCGTAGCATTGGCGTGCGTCGAGCGTCAATGCAAGAGGGCGACAAGAATGGCGGAAAGAGAAAGGGCATACGTCGATCAGGCGCGGATGTTGTTTAAAGGTCATGTCAATTGGGTCCCGCGGCGTCGACCCAGAGCCGGCTCGACAGGCACCGCGCATGCAGCCCGACTTCCTGACGGCATTTCCGGCACGATCACCTTTTCCGAACCCGGTACCTCGACCGCCGTCTCCTTGGGCAGGCACAGCATGTTGCGGGTGATGATGCCGCCGAAGACGTTGGTGGGGTTGCGTTCATAATTGTTCAGATTGTAAAGAATCGGCTCGTGCCAATAGAGGTTATATCCCAGGGAATCGATAAACCGGACAAGGTCGTCGGATCTGTCCCTGCGGTCGTTTTCGACATATAGCACCGGCCGGTGCGCCGCGATTAATGATCTGGCGCCCTGCAGCACTTTCAGCTCCATGCCCTCCACATCGATCTTGATGAAGGCGCACGACGGCACATTGCAGTCGTCCAAGGTTGTGACGCGCACGCGCTCGCCAGCTTGATGCCCCTCCGCCTCAACGCCGCCGAAGTTGGAGGTGATTTCCGGATCGAACACCGGCAGCAGGAGATCGCCTGCCGCTGCCCCGACCGCCTGGTTCAGGCAGTAGACGTTGGTGAGGCTGTTAATGGCGACATTGGCGCACAGTGTCTGATAGATCAGGCGCTGCGGCTCGAACGCAATCACCGCGCCGCGCCGACCGACGATCTTGGCGAACGTCACCGTATGCGCGCCGATGTTGGCGCCAACATCGAACACGATTCCGCCTTCGGGGATCACTTGCTTGAATACAACCGATTCCGCATCGCTAAACTCCCCATAGAGCGCGATGGATTTGCCGATATACACGTCGTTCTTGTTGTAAATTAGCCAGCCTTCCTTGCAATTTCTAATCTGGTTATAACCCGGCAGCAGCATATGCCTCCACCTCCATGACCGATGATCCCCTCTTACCATGAATACCGGCGAATGTCCCAGCAATTGTCCCTAACGAAGCCGCGGGCGTTTTCCGATACTGGGTACAGGCCCAACGCCCGTATGTTTACCGGGTGCGGGGCAACATCCGCCCGGATGCCGAGGAACGAAATGGCAAAACAGGTCACGACAAAACGCAAGCCGTCCCATATCCGTAACCGTCCATGCCATTTCCGCCAGCCCGTCGTCAGGTCCGGGCCTATTCCGGCGCCCGCGCTAAACGGACAGGTATCTGTCGATGCCGCGTTGAGCATGGCCGTGCGTCTTGCCCGCGGGGGCAGCACCGGCCAGGCCTTGTCGGCGTTCGAGCGGGCGCTCGAACGGTTTGGTCCACGGCCGGACATCCTCTACAATCGGGCTGTCCTCTTTCAAACGCTAGGGCGCGACCAGGAATCGCTGGAGATGCTTCAGCAGGCGATCGATCGTGCGCCGGCGTTTGCCCAGGCGCACTTTGCGCTCGGCATTAGCCTGCAGAATTTGGGCCGTTACCGCGAAGCGCTCCGGGCCTATGACCGGGCGATCGAGGCGGCGCCTGACCATGCCGAATCGTTTAACAGCCGGGGAGTTACCCAGCAGGTGCTCGGCGATTGGGACGCGGCGCGCGCGAGCCATGAAGCCGCCATTGGCCTGAGGCCCGACTTTGCCGACGCGCACAATAGCCTGGGAAACGCTCTGCTGGGACTTCGAAGCCACGACGAGGCCGCGGCGGCTTTTGCCAGCGTCCTCCGGATCGATCCTGGCCACAGAGACGGGCTCAACAACTACGCGGTCAGCCTGCAGCGAGTGGGCCGGATCGATGAGGCGGACGCGTATTTTCAAAAGGCGCTTGCGGCCGGCCGCGACAGCGACAGCGGCGCATCAATAGCGCGATGCAATCGCGCGATCATAGCGCTCGCCAAGGGCGACTTCGAAGGCGGCTGGCCGGGCTACGAGTACCGTCCACTGCGAACGGACCGCACGGTGGTCACCGTCCGGTCGCAGCCCACCTGGGACGGACGCCGCGTTCCGGATAAGACAGTCTATATTCGCGCGGAACAGGGCTGTGGCGACACGATCCAGTTCGCGCGCTACCTTCCGCTGGTCCGTGAGCGCTGCGGTCGCGTGGTCATCGAGTGCCAGCATGATCTCAAGGATCTCATTGAAATCAGCCGGCTGTGCGACGAAGTCGTTGCGCGCCGGCCCGATGATGGCCACCTCCCGACGCCAACCGGCGCGGAGCAGGCCTATCTGCTCAGCCTCCCCGGCATTTTCAAGACGGACTTGTCGACCATTCCATGGTCCGGACCGTATCTCGCCGCGCCGGTCGACCGGGTTCGTTCGTGGGCGTTCCGCATCATCGCTCCTACCACGAGCCGAGCGCGGAGCTTTGCTAACGTTCCCACGCACGCGGAAGGCGATGTGCGCCTGCGGGTCGGTATTGTCTGGGCTGGCAGCACCTCGCATGGCAACGATGCCATGCGCTCGTGCCGGTTCGACGATTTCGCGCCGCTGGCCGATATCCCAGGCGTTCTGCTGTACAGCTTCCAGAAGGGGCCGGCGCGCGATCAGCTATAT
>Ga0207036_10050_pt1 | contig 20760 bp, 19 predicted proteins | sample Alteio_BWMinCont_78_FD_153284 | JGI IMG/M metagenome (GOLD analysis project Ga0207036, IMG submission 153284) | Enriched cells from forest soil in Barre Woods Harvard Forest LTER site, Petersham, Massachusetts, United States -... | ecosystem: Environmental > Terrestrial > Soil > Temperate forest >... | reverse complement strand
GGCGTTCTGAGGGGGCTCTCGGCGGTCATGACGGCGAGCGCCGTGGGATCGCCGGCGCAAGCCACGGTGTTCTCGCTTTTCGAAAGCGTGCTTCCGCCCGTCCTAACCGCACTCGGTCCGATGCCGCTGGAGGCAGTCGCGTCCACCGCCGAGGTCGCAGAGCATCCTACTCTGCCGCTCGAACTGCTGCAGCGCCTGGGCCTGACGATCGATCTCAACGCGACTCCCCTGGAAATCGCAGGGAAAATGCGCGCGTATTCGCTCCAGATCCTCAGGAGCACGGAAAACCAGATCGCCGTTGCGATGCAAACTAACCAGCCACTCGGCGACATCGCCGATGCGCGCATACTGCTGCTGCGACTGGCGGTCGAGTCGCCGGACGCCGACATACGGGCGGGAGCGGCGGCGCTTGCGTCCCACATCGAGGGCCAGCAGCTTATCAATGCCGGAACGGCCCAGACAGATCTCCTGCCTCCGATTGTGCCGCCGGCTTATATAGCGATCCCGTTTGCGGTGATGGGCGAACAGAGCTTGATTGAGCTACGGCTATGGCCGCGCGACGAGAGGCGCGCCATGGACGACACCGACGAGGACGCATGTCCCATTCGCGCCGTGCTCCGTCTGACGCTGGGTCACCTCGGACGGATACAAGCCGACATCGCCGGCGGCTTGACGGACGTCCTCCGCTGCCGCTTGTCCGCCGAGAGGCCGGCTGTATCTCGGCTGCTCTCGCAAAACGCAGGCCGGCTTGCGGAGCAGCTTGCGCAGGCCGGATGGACGAAAAACGAGGTGACCTGCCGTCCACAGATCGACTGGCCACCTCTGTGGAACGGGGGCGAGGAACTCGCCGTCCCGCGAAAACGCGTTGACGGGTGGGCTTAGGGGGTAGGAAACAGTTGATAGGTGATAGGAGGTAGTAAGTTCTTGGATCAACCAGATGTTAAGACAGCGGTGGCCTTGCGGTACGCGCCTAAAGAGGGCGATACGATGCCGCACGTCGTGGCGACTGGCAAGGGTTTCATTGCCGAGGAGATCCTGCGCGTCGCCAAGGATAACAACGTTCCGTTGCGTCACGATCCGGAGCTTGCCGGCGCGCTGGCGTCGCTGGACGTTGGCTCGGGTATCCCGCCCGAGCTCTTCCGAGCCGTTGCCGAAGTCATCGCGTTCGTCTACCGGCTAAACGCGAACCGCCGCCCCTGACCCAACCGCGAACGGCTTGGAACTGCTTCGCAAACCATCCGGCCGAGAGTTCGTCGCGTCCGAAAATGCCCTGGGGACGTGTCAGCATGAGCAAGATCAGCAGCAGAGGCAGGATCACCAGGCGGTAATTCTCGGTAAACCGCAGCATCTCGGGCAGCCCGGTGAGAAGCACCGCGGCAATCGTGACCCCGCTGATGCTTCCCAAACCTCCCAGGACCACCATGACCACGATGTTGATGCCCTGCATGAACGAAAACTGATCGTTGGTCAAGGCGGAAACGTACAGCCCAAACAGGGCGCCGGCCACGCCGGTGAAAAATGCGCTCACGACAAATGCGATGACTTTGTACTTGGTAGTGTTGATGCCCATGGCTTCGGCGGCGATTTCGTCCTCGCGAACCGCCATTAGCGCCAGCCCGTGGGTTGAGAAGCGCAGGCCATAGGCGGCCCAGATCACGACGGCGGCGACGAAATAGACCCAGAAGAAATTGGTCAGGTGGGGAGTCAATTCAAATATGCCGTGGCGTTCGATGCCGGTGAACGATGTGGCGCCGTCCACGACCGGCAGGTTCAGAAGCACGACCTGGATAATCTGCGCGAATCCGAGCGTCATGATGGCGAGATAGTCTCCACGCAAACGGAGTGAGGGAAGTCCGACGAGCAAGCCGATGAGGGCCGCCGCGAGCCCGGAAGCGACCATCATGAAGATGATCGGGAAGGCAGCAGGACCAACCGAGGTCGCGGAGCCGTCGACGGGCAGCCAGGGAAAGAGCCGGTCGTGACCGTATGTTCCAAGTGCGGCGGCGACGTATGCTCCGACGGCGAAAAACCCAATGTGTCCGAGTGAGAACTGTCCGGTAAACCCATTGACAATGTTGAGCGCCACGGCGAGGATAATGTTGATGCCGATAAATACGATCACATTTTCGTGATAGCGGTTGGAATCAGGCGCCTCGACGAACCTGTTGATGACCAAAAGGACGGCGGCGACAAATCCGAGGGCGGCACATCGGCGCAGAAGCAGCGGAACTTTACTCCAAACCATTAGCACCGATTACACCTTTTCGACGGCCGCCTTGCCGAGCAGTCCGGACGGCCGTAATAACAGGATCAGAATCAGCAGCAGAAAGGCAACCGCGTCTCGATACGTGTCGGGCACGTGGATAAGGCTACCGTAAGCAACGACCATCGTTTCGGCAACGCCCATAATCAGGCCGCCGAGGGCAGCTCCCGGTATATTGCCGATCCCACCGAGCACGGCGGCCACGAACGCCTTGATACCGGGCTGCACGCCGACGTACGGATTGAACCCATTGCCGGAAAACGCCGTCACCATGACGCCGGCAGCGCCTGCAAGCGCGGACCCGAGTGCGAAAGTGAAGGCAATCACCCGATCAGTGTTGATCCCCATGAGAGCGGCGGCGTCCGGATCGAAGGAAACGGCTCGGATCGCCTTGCCGATCTTCGTGCGCGTCACGATGTAGCTCAAGATCGTCATCAATACCACGGCGACACCGAGCATAATCACGGTCGGCATGCTCACCGCACCGGTGCTGGCCGGCATTTGCAGGAGTGTCGGATAAAACTGCGGCTGCGACGAGAATACCTGCGGCAAGTCGCCAAAATTCTCCAGGAACAACGAAACCCCGATCGCGGTAATCAGCGCAGTCAACCGGCTGGAAACAGCAAACGTCTTACGGCGCTGCGTGGTACGAAGTAGCCAAGCAACCGCAAGCCAGGCGCCCAGACCGATCAAACGGGCGGACCACAGTGTCCGGTTCGCGTCGATCGCCATGCAGTAGGCGATGTATCCGATCGCCGCGCCGATGAAAATGGCGGGCGTGACCCAGACACGGCTGCGCAGGGGACGATATGCGGCTTGTTCGATCACCAAACCCAGGAGGCCGCAGAGGAACATCGCGGCCAACATCACAATCACGAAGCCCATCGGAGAGGGCAGCGGCACAGTCGTATGAAGATGCTGCGGCAGCCACGCGCCGAGTACAGCCGATGCGCCGAGCCCAGCATAGGCGCCGACCATGTAAACGTCGCCGTGCGCGAAGTTGATCAGCTTGAGCACGCCGTAGACCATGGTATAGCCGAGGGCAATCAGGGCATACATGCTGCCAAGCTGTATTCCGATGAGCAACTGTTCCAGAAATTGATGCATGGGTCCTGACTGATAAAGTCGCCGTCTTGCGGTGACTGGTCGCGGTGTCGGCGGGCGCGCAGTCGGGCTCGATGGTACGGCTCCGGCGCGTCACAAGCGATCCGGCGAGCCCTCCGTAGCACGCCCCTACAGGCTGGCTGAACTGGCGCTACGGAGCGATCGTTGTCTTATAGACGTAGCCCGCGCCATGGATCTGCAGGACGACGGCAGGCTTAACGGCGTTGCGATCCGGCCCTAGCGTGATTATGCCGGTGACTCCTACATAGTCTTTCGTGGCCGCGATGGCGTCACGCAATTTGGCGCGATAGTCGTCGGAATCGTAGTTTCCGTCGGATGGCGCGGCGACGGACTTCATCGCCGCCGCCAGTACGCCAACGGCGTCATATCCGAGCGCAGCCAAAGCGTCCGGTGCGCCGGCGTTGTACGCGGCTTTGTACTCGGCGACAAAGTTTTGTACGTGCGGATCGGGGTTATCCACCGAATAATGGTCCGTGAAATAGCTTCCCTCGAGCGCGCCGCCCGGCCCTCCCGCGCCCTCGATCAATTTGGGCGAGTCCCAACCGTCGCCGCCAAGCAGCGGCACAGTCAAGCCAACCTGGTGCGCCTGCTTCGCGATCGGCCCAATGTTGTTGTAATAGCCGGGAACGTAGAGGATGTCGGGGGCGGCGGCCTTAATCTCGGTGAGCTGCGATTCGAACGTGGCGTCGGACGTTGTGTAGTTGGCGGTTTTGACAACTGTCCCGCCGTTCGCGGTGAAGCTTTTTGCAAAGAACTGGCTGAGGCCGATGCTGTACTGGTTCGTGGAATCGGTCATGATCGCGGCCTTCTTTGCGTGTAGGTCGTCGATTGCGAACTTGGCGGCGGCAGTTCCCTGAAACGGATCAATAAAACAGACGCGGAAAATGTAAGGCCCGATCGTAGTAACCTTCGGATTGGTTGACGACGGCGAGATCATCGGTATCTTCGCCGCATTGAATACCGGCGCGGCAATTGTCGAACGTCCCGACGCCACCTCGCCAATCACGGCGGTCGGTTTATCCTGGGTCGCAAGCAGGGTCGCGACCGTACTTGTTTTGTCAGACTTACCTTCATCGTCGTGCAACACGACGGAAAGTTGGCGTCCGTTGACGCCACCGGCCTTGTTCACATCCGCGACGGCAAGCTTTACGCCATTATCGGTAGAGACGCCGAAGGTTGACTGATCCCCGGTCATCGAGCCGTATTCTCCGACGATAATAGCGCCGGGTGGCGGCGGGGCACCGCTCCCGCCGGCAGGCGTCTTGTTGGCGCATCCGCCAATGAACAGCGCGGAAACCGCGGCACAGGCAACGCAGCGTCCGATCGTATTAATACTAGGCATGTCGAAAGATGTCCTCCAGGAAATGTTTCTTTACGGTCGTGAAATCAGGGATACGTCACCGTACCGCACAACTCCGGCCATGAACGACGGCCTGACGTGGGACCCACGGCTATGAAAGCCATGGCTGACAGGCGAAGCGCCAAGCGTCCTGCGGACGCATAAGGTATCGCTTCGCGATGGTTTTGGTTCCGGCTACGGCGGCTATGCATGAGGCTCAGAAGCGCTTACGCGTTCGCGAAGCAGTTGCTCCCGCGCCTCGGCCTCATCGCCGCAGATCGTAAAGATTGTGTCCAAGCCGGTGACGCGGAAGACCCGCGCCACGGACGGCGACAGTCCCACCAGAGCCAGCGCGCCTTCGCGATCGTTCATATGCTTGAGGGTTGCCACCAAAACACCGAGCCCGGCGCTATCGATATAATCAAGCCCGGTCATTTGTATGATCACGGTGGGCTTTTCGCCTTCGGTCACCAGGTCCAGGATGCTGCGGACGCGCGGCGCGCTGTAGGAGTCGAACTCTCCCTGGAGATAGATGGTCGGAACCCCGGCCACGACTTTCGAATCGATCTGCAATTCGGCCATAGCGATACCTCCGGATGGAGTAACGTGAGGTCATGTCTCACACTTACGGCCCATTGAACAGCATCATTGCGCGCGAGCTTACCTTGCGCTGCGTCTGCCTGGGTGATTGAATATCTACTTATACCCAATCACAGCCGATTCTTGCGCGTCTTATGGTAACTGCCTGCGACGAAGATTGCCAGGATGACGGACAGAGTCCACTGGGTTAGATAGAGACCGACGTAAAAACTGTTCGGCCGATACGTGAAGATTACCACATGCCGGCCAGGATGAGGCAATGAAATCGCGCGTACGAAGCCGTCGGCGGAAAGAATGGGCGCGGGCCGGCCGTCGAGGGTGGCGTGCCATCCCGGATGCCGCGTGTCGGCCAGCACCAGCACGGCGGGACGATGGTTCACGGCTGTCAGCACGACGCGATCCGGACCGTCGTCGTGGAGGACTGGTACATCGGGCGCAGCCGGTGGGAGAATGGACCCAATGGACCCGACGGACGCAGTAGACACTTTGGACTGCGGCGTTGGCGCCAACGCCCACCTAACGAACAATAGTAAATACGCGGGCCGTTGGTGTGTACCCGATTTTGACAGCATGGCTGGTCCACCCCGAGCAGGGACAATGCCACCGAGAGCCGCGTAAGAGTCGTATGCACTAAGCCGGTCGGCGATATCCGATACGCCTGGACCTGCTATGACTGTCGTGCGAGTCAGATCAAGGCCGGTATCCTGCGCCGTGGACGCTACGATCTCCCGAACGGCCATAGCCGGCGATGCGGCCGCGAGTACGTTCGTGGTGAGGCGGGCGCGCGGCTGCCAGCGCAGATTGCGAGAGAGATAGACGCTCCCATTCGGCTCGTTTTGGCTGCCAAGGGCTCCAAGAGCGGGCTCGTCGAAGACAGTTTGCAGCCCCGGCACGACGGTGTCCGGCGGGTCGACCCGATCCGTGGCGACGTACCGAACGCCGTAGGCTCCAGCCAGCGCGGCGGCGGTCCGGCGCTGCCGATCGGTGGCGTCCGGCCCAAATGCCCCCGTGATGGCGCCCAGGATAGTCTGCGCGTCGTAGCGGTTCACCGGCTCATATCCGAATGCATCGAGCAACCCTTCGGTCATAGGCAGATTGGGCGTGAGTGTCTCCCGCCACAGGACGCCGTAGCCGCGGACACCTTGCCGGTATGATCGGTGGCCGGTGAATCTCTCCCAGATGCGCGCCGAATCCGGCGCGAGGAGGCGCGCTTCGCGGGATTCAATCGCAGGGTCCGACGACACGAGCGCAACGCTGCCCATACCTCTCGTCATGCCCGTCTCCCCTCTCGCGACAGGGGAGAAAGAGGAGTCTGAACCTACCCCCGCCCCCTCCCTAAAGGGAAGGGAGTCCGTCACTGGTGAGACAGCAAGGGGATAGATGGTTCGTCCGAACCGGCACAGGTCCGTGAAAGCAAGCACAATCAGCAACAGTGCAATGAGTCGACGGCGGCGCTTCCATCCACCGATCTCGCGATGCGTCGGGTTAGCCGCCGTCCATGTCAGGATTGTTTGGAAACCATACGCGCCGAGTACCGATAGCGCGAACGATGCCCACAGAAGGCAGCGGGCAGGATCGTGAAACGAGCGAAAGCCGGGTAATGCCGCCCACACCAGTCGAAATAGGCCGCCGGACGTACCCATGGCCGTCCAAACGCCAACCGCGAATACGAGCGTCCAGAAGCGGCACTCGCTACGGAAGGCCGACCGGAAAGACAGCCCGACGTCCACGACCGCGCAGACGAATGGCAGCCAGCCGATGTAACAGCAGGTTTCCCAGAAATTACCTCGGCCCGTATAGTTGCTTCGGTAGGGATATCCATGAAGATACGGCAGAACGAAGTTGGGAAGCTGGTGCCAGGGCAGAAAAAAGCGGTTGACGATTGACAGGCCGAGGCGCTGCCGCCAGGCATGCTCAAAAAGCTCGCACGACGGGATGATCTGGGCCGCGGCCAATCCGGCGGCAAGTGCAGCCGCCACGGCCAGCGAAAACAATAGGCGCGGTGCGGCGTATTGGAGCGGATAGCGGGCGGGGACGCCCATCCTACGATAGGATAGGCATTCGCGCAGGAGATATGCCGCGGCCAGATAGATGGTCAACATCGTGATCTGCGCATGAGCCGCTAACAATTGCAGTCCGACAACGAGTCCTAGCGAGGCCACGCGGGTCGGCAGGAGCCACATCGACGATGAGCCGCCTCTCCGATATGAGGCGACGCCGATGGTCGATTGCGTCGGGTGGAGACAAGCTCCACGCCCTACTATAAGCTGCGTGGACGGATTTTGCTCCGCGGCGGCGTTCCCAGTTTCGCGCTCCGATGAAACGGCCTCGGCGTCCCGCGCCGGTACGATGAACGCGGCTTCTATCAGTCGATGCAGGGCCAGTAATATCCACGGCGTGTAGGCGGCTGCCTGGACCATGTTCGGAAATTGTTCCTTGGAGATAAGCTGCCCGCCAAACATGAAGACAATGGCTCCAAACATGCCGGGCGCCATGCGTATTCGGAGTGCGCGGCGCAGAAACCTATAGCTGCCATATCCGGCCAGCCAAATGTGGAAGGCTATCGTCCAGTCGACGGCTTGGTCCGCGCGCATCCACCGCAGCAGAAGACTACTCGGATAAATCGGCCACGTCTGCGGATTGCCCACGTAAGGCGTGCCGCAGAGTATGTAGGGGTTCCACAGCGGAAGGCGTCCGGCGAGTAGCTGCCGGCGGAGAAACTGCTCCATCGGAAGAAAATAGAGCCCAATGTCTCCCCAATAAAGCGATTTATGTAATACTAGCTGCGGCCAGAAAAATATCAGGGTCAGCAGGAGGAGAATGGGCGGTACGATGTCGTATTGTCGGCGTGAGTTATTCACTGTTATCGCTATCGATCGTATACCGCAGGGAGTGTATCACGGAGGCCGTCGCTTTGTCAATCACGCGCAAGAATGGATCTTCGTCGGGTACTCGCTTGGCTGTCATCGGTGGAAGCGGATTTGGCCGCGCCTTCCTGCCTGGTGAGCCGGAGACGATTTCAACAGCCTATGGCAACGCATCCGTCGTGCGCGCGGAACTATCTGGGCGCGAGATCGTCTTTCTCGCGAGGCACGGGGTTGGACACAAAATACCCCCGCACCGTATCAACCACCGGGCGAATATCGCCGCGCTGCGCGCACTGGAAGTCTCGCACGTCTTCGCCACCGCGGCTGTCGGCTCCCTGCGTACGGACATGGCGCCGGGCGAGTTTGTGGTGTTGGATAGCTTTGTCGATATGACCAAGGGGGAAGTGGTCACATTCTTCGACCAGGTCGGCGACGTCCGTCATACGGACTTCAGCGAGCCGTACGACGCCGCCCTCCGCGGCCGGCTCATCAACGCAGCCGAGCATTGCTCCGGATCGATTGGACCTTCGGTAATTCACCCGTCAGGCACGTATTTGTGCTTGTCCGGCCCGCGGTATGAGACGCCGGCCGAAATACGCTTGTACGCGAGCTTGGGCTGCGACGTCGTGGGCATGACGGGCGCTCCCGAAGCCATCCTTTGCCGCGAGGCGGAGATCCCGTACGCGTCTATCGCCATCGTCACCAACTACGGCTGCGGACTGGTGAGCACGGCCCCGCTTACGCACGCCGAAGTGGAAAAGCAAATGGATGTCAACCGCGCATTCCTGGTGGACGTCTTTCTGAAAATCGCGCGTGAACCAATCTGATTTCAAATAGACAGCTTGACGAACGTTCTCGTCCTGTGTTATTATGTAGGCAGGTCGACGCCGTTCTGAATCTTGGGCGAGGCAAACGTGACCCATTGCAATAATCGTCGCGTATAAACGAAGCTGGGCAAAAATACCGGTACCGCCGTCTCGTCCACTTGAGCCGAGTCTCAGGTACAATGTCTATATTACTAAGCGTCGTGGCAGCGATACGCCGCGACATTGATGCTGGTGGAGAACCGCAATGAACTTAAATAAGCTTGTTATCTTGCGAAATGCCACGGAGCGGCCCAACTGGGCCGTTTCGTTAGCAGGTCTCGTTGCAGCGGCGGTAATGGCGTCCGCGCTCGCGGGCTGTGGCGGAGGGGGCGGAGGCGGCAACCCTAACCAGAATTCCTCGACCAGTTCTAGTTCCAGTTCATCAACCTCCAGTTCAAGCAGCAGCAGCACAAGTGGCGGTCCGCCGCCGCCGCCGCCGATTTAGCTAAGCGGCCGCCCGGTCCGCTTAAGCAAAAATAGGGTACAATGTGTGAAAATATCGAGCGTCTTTGTCACGACGAGCAAGCTACGATATCGATCCTGGAGAAGCCGAATGAATTTATGTAAGCTGGAAATCTCACGAAAGACGGATTGCGGCAACGGAGCACCTTCTTTCGCTCGTTCGATCGCGGCCGCGCTACTGGTGTTGGCGTTGGCCGGCTGTGGAGGAGGCGGTGGCGGGGGAGGCGGCTCGACGACCGGTAGCACTACCGGTGGGACGGGCGGCAATTCCACCGTGACAGTGCAGGGAACCGTGACCGATTCATCGACGGGCCAACCGCTATCGAACTGGACCGTAGTCGTCGAGAACTCCAGTCCATTAATATCGTCGACGACCGACGGCAACGGCAACTATTCGCTCCCAGGCATTAAGGCGAGTACTACGGTGACATTGGACGTGGACTATCAGCCGCCAACCGCTGTAGATAAGCAATCCGTCGTTGTTGGCAAATCGACGCCGCAAACGGCGAACATTAGCTTTATCCCGTTCGGGAACGGTACACCGCCGCCGCCGCCCCCGTAGGCTACTCACAACGTAACTGGCCGGCTTAGTCTCGAACTGTGATTAGTGTGATTAATTGATTACATGATTGTTCAGACGCGGTCGGGTGACTAAATGGTTAGCCCTGGTTAAACCGGATTATTCATGAATCAGTCGTAGGACGGGCGGGGACGCCCGTCCTACGACGGGATATGAATAGAGTGGGTTAGCGGAGTTGGACGCCCTTCAGTAGCTCGCGCAAGCGTGCTTTCGCGCCGGACGTATCGTGTTCGTGCATGGCTAGCGTTCGCTGCTCCTCGGCATTCGCCCTATCTACGACGGCTTTCAGGAACTCCAGATATCCGGGAAGCTCGCGCGCATAACGGGGAAGATAGGCAATCCAGAGACGATCCTCATCGATTCGCGCCGGGGGCTTAATCGGGTGGCGAATTGCTGTATATGCGGTGACAAACTCTTGAATCCATGCCGCGGACGGTGTTGCGGAAAGCACAATCGAAAAGCTCACCGCCTCCGGAATATCCTCGACATCCTCCAGCTTTTCGATGTCGATCCGCTCCATCGCCATGGGCGCCGCGGCCGTAGTCGTCATGACAGCCCCTCGATGAGTACCGCGCGGCAAGGACAACCTTCCACGCCGGCGAACTTCGGCGGCAGCACGACCAGAAAATACCGGCCTGGTGAGATGCCGCGCAAATCCAGCCCTTCGACCGCCACGACTTTGGCGCCCAGAAGTATCCGATGCGTAACGACATTGGTCTCATTGTATGGTCCAACAGAAAGATAGTCGATTCCCACGAGAACGACCCCGCGATCCACAAGCCACTGGGCAGCTTCCGGATCGATAGCCACAAAGTCTTTGTGAAACTCGCGGTCTTGTAGGAGTTCTCTCTTGGTATTCTCCGTTTTGAAGACAATCCGCCGCAGACCGCCTGGAAGGCCGGCCTCCTCAAGCAACTGTTTAGTCACTAAAGGGCCATCAATGACAACAACCCAGGCCTCGCCGATCATGGCATTGACGTCGAGTTGCTCGACGGTTCCGCCGCCTGCGATAAAGTGAAGCGGCGCATCCAGATGCGTACCGGTGTGCGAGCCGAATGACTGGGTTGACACGGTAGCAACCCGGTCCGGTCCAATGACGGACAGCCACTCCGTCACATGTCCGCTCTCGCCTCCGTCCCACGTCACAGTCTCTGGTGTCGTGGTTATGCTGATATCATGAATTTGCAAAGTAACCTCGTAGTAGTAGTTGAGAGTTAATAGTGAATAGTGAAGTTAAGAGTGAATAGTGAAGTTAAGAGTTAGACCTGCGGCCTGCCACGCAAACTCTCAACTCTTCCCTGTTAACTCTTAACTTTTAACTATCAACTATATCGTACCTGGTGATCGGACATATTGACGCAACCGTTCGCAAGAAATGAGACACCTTCCTCTACAAGAAGCTTGCGCTGGAACTCTTGCAAGCCAACGGATCGCTTGCCGATTCGCAAGTAGCCGTCCGCGCCGACGACTCGGTGCCAGGGAACGTCGGAATCCGCAACGTTCGCCATGGCCCATCCAACAACGCGCGCCGAGCACCCGGCGAGGCCGCCTACCTGTCCATAGGACATCACGCTGCCTCTCGGGATCTCTTTCACTACCGCATTGATGGCGTCAAAATAAAATCGATCGTCCATAGGTCAGTGGTTAGTGGGCAGTCGTTAGTGGTTGGAGACCTTTGTCCGAACCGACCGCTGACCGCTACAAATACCGCCTCAGCGCGTTCCCGGCGCGTCGCGCGGCCTCTTCGCGGCCCAAAGCCGCGAGCGCGTCATTGAATGTCTCAACCGATACGAAACCGTCGTACCCAGCCGTCGCCAGCGCGCCCAGAAACCCATGCAGGTCGATCACGCCGTCTCCGGGCAATAGCCGCTCCCGATCAACCTGCTCGTCCCGTGTCCGGTCGGGAGCGTCGTTAATGTGCACGTGGACGATTTTGCCTCCCAAAGCCGCGAGATCGGCCGTTGTCGCGCCGGTCGTAAACCAGTGGAAGGAATCGGCGAGCACGCCGACATTGCCGCTGGGTTCGGCGATGTCGGCGATCAGCTCGAGCGTCCCTGGGATATTCCACACGAATTCGCTGCCCCCGAGCGCCAGTATCGGCTCGCGAAATGTCCGCGGACCAACCCATTCCAATGCAAAGCGGATGTCGAAATCGGCGAGGATGGAGGCGACTTCCCGAAAGCGTCGGACGGTTTTGCGCCGAAAATCCCGCGGATCACCCTGGACTGCCGGCGGCAGCCACGTACCCGTGCGCGTGCAGCGCATCTCCTGAGCCATGCGCGCCAGCCGTGGCAGACCTTTGATGTCTGATTGATAGACGGCGTCGTCCAGGCGCCATTCGACCGGAAGACCGAAGGCGGCTGGGGCGATGCGATTGTCTTGGAAGAGCCCGATTACGGCAGGCTGGGTGATTTCCCGAGCAAGGCGCGCCGCATCGAGGATATTAAACTCGATGCCGCCGAATCCATTTTCGGCCGCAAGGGGAAGGAATTCGGGTAACGGCGGCTGGGCGCCGAGAGTCCCAGGGTTAATGCAGGAAATCATAATGTTATTGCTCGGTGCCGACGACCGTTGCGTACAGCGCGTCCTCCGCCTCGCGAGTCCAATACCGGCCGTCTCGGAGTTTGGCGTATACGGCAGGTAGCGATTCCTTGGTCTCTTCCAGGCCCGTCAATGGAAGCCTGGTAATTGCCGGGAATATCATGGACTTACCCAAAAACCGGCCTTCCTTCACCGCCGTAAGGCCATCGCATAGGGCGTTCAGACCTCCGATCGCCGTGAGACTCGCGTTCGGCGAGATCTCCGCCCGGGAGTGGGGTCCCCGGGGGACCGCGGTGCGCTCGCTCTCCGGCATGGGTGCACGTGATACCTGGCCCGTTGGTGTTCCCGCGTCGATCAGCGAAAGCGTACGGCGCAAATCCTCGATGCTTGAGCCGGACGTACCGATGATGCGCTGGTTGCGCGCGAGCATGGTTCCGAGGTCCAGGTTGGCCATAACACCTTTGTTGACACCGGCAAAGATATTGCAGACGCCGCCGTCGGCGAGATGCGGGAGGGAGTCGGCGAGCAAATCCGCGTTCGGAACCAGGAAAACGATGTCGTCGAACGGCGCATGATTACCTACCCCCACCCCGTCCCTAAAGGGAAGGGAGTCTTCGGTATCCGGATTGAGAAGGACAAGATCGATGCCGCGCGCGGCGGCCATGGTGTCAAACCGCTCGTGCAATCGCGCCATCCGATCGGCGTTATTGTCCGTCACCATGATCTTTTTCGGAGGCCGATCCAGCATTATAGCGCGCTCCAGGTGCATCTGGCCGAGCGGCCCTCCCGCGCCGACGAACCATGCAACGCCGTCCGGTCGCAAGTCCTGGCGCTGATTGCTGGTGTAGGCCTCGCCTGCCTCGGTCATTGATTTTGCGCCGACGTAGAGCTGCTGTTCATAATGAATACGCCCGACATCGATTAAGACGGGTTTGTCCATCAATTGGTCACACACGAGATTCAGAATGCCCCGCCTGCCGAGCGCCGATGCAATCCGGGTTAATTGATCGGGCGACGGCGCGCCTAGTATAACGATGTCGTCGAATCCGTCGTCTCCGGTCAAATGACGCCGCACGTGACCGAAATCGGTTCCGGCAACATCGGCGATCGTTGTGACCTGGCCGGCACGGTGGCAATGGCGTTCTAGAAAAAGCGAGTCTGATCCCTTGCCATCGACATCCACGATCATCAGCCGACCGCGGTCGAGAATACCCGACCGGTAATTGGGATACGTGTACGCGGCGACGACGCACGCCCATGGCTCGGCGAGCGCCGCCTCGACGTAACCGATACCGTCCGGCACAGGAATCAGGTGGCAGCCTGCGTCGCCGTCCAGAATTTCGCGCCCAATCACGCCGTACTCGGACATACCGCCGTCGAGGGTGTAGCCGTAGGACATGTCCGCGCCATGGTAGGTTACGTCGGGCTGTACGACGAAGCGCTGGCCGATCGCGAACCGGTCGTGAAGCTCGTCGCCGACGCGCACCACTGTTACCGCGCATTCGTGGCCAAGCACGACCGGGTGGTCCTTGAGGTTTCGTCCGAGCAGTCTGGGGTGATCGGCGCCGAGATTGACGATCTTGACGTCGGAGAAGCAGATCCCACAGGCATCGTTGCGTACAAGCAGCTCGTCCGGTTTGATTGCCGGGATGTCGACGACGACTTCGCGCAAGTTGTTGAGGCCCGCACCGTAGAGATGCCAGCACCGCATCTTGTCCGGCAGTTGGCCGCTTACGGCGCGATAGTCGTCAAGTTGTGGGTTCATTGTGCGTCACTCTCCAGGCCTTCTCAACCCGGCGGCTGAAGCCACGGCTAACAAGAGCAAAGTTCGACCTCCGTCGAACCGGCGGCAGATGCATTCGCGATATGACGGCGACGGGACTGTATCGGCATGCCCGTCCAGAGCGATTAGCACGGCACCCGATGCTCCATCATTAAGTCGTCTATCAGGCGGCCTTCATTGCGAATAGTTCATCTGGCGTGTAAGCTAAGATGAGACCAATTTGGCTACCATCAAGGTCTGGGGTATTACGCAACGCATCCCGTAGTTTGGTTTGGCGGTCCACCTGGTCTAGATCCGCGAACCCCTCCCACACGGCTGTACCCATAATATTGCCATTAGGCATCTCCTCAATCTCCAGGTCAATGCCTGGAAACCTGCTCTCAAGGATTTTGGTGACACGCTCTACCATTTTGCTTTCCTGCGAACATGGACGCTGTGGACGGCCGGCTATCGATGGCACCAGCCAATTGACGGCGACGGGACAGCGTCGCCATGCTTCTCAAAGCCTGAAGCATGGCACGTCCAGGCAGGTTTCTAGAAGGGCAAATGGATGTGGCTGGTAATATTGCCAATGCCGTTCTGCACCATGCCGCCCATGGTATCCTTCCAGTCAATGATGTTCTGCAGGCTCGGCGGCAGATAGTCCACAATCTGTGTGCTCAGGCCGGCGTTGCGCAGATAAGTCATTGCCTGCTTGAGGTCCGGTTCCTGGTCGCGCGCATCGGCCCACTCGCCCTTCGACGCCGACTGATAATCCTGCTTCTTCGCGGGATCGGTTGTGTTGTCGGCGTCCTCCGTGTAGAGCGCGCCCAACGCGCAGTTGACACCGGCAACCTCGTTGCCGTCGGTCGCCTCTCCCCTGTACGATCCGGCGACCGTGTATTCGTTTTCAGCATCCTTGCGGTCGCCCATTTGGTGGTAGCAATAGGCAAGCTCCAGATGCGCCTCGTAATAGTTGGGGCGCGCTGTGATAGCTTGCTTTAGCTCGGTGACAGCTCGCTGCAATTCGGAGTTGCGGGCATCGTCGTCCTTGATCAACTGTGCGTAATATTGAATGCCATAGCCCATGGCGTAATGGTTTACCGGGTCGTTCTCGTCGGTAATCTCGGCATCGCCAAAGGCTAGCTGAGCCGCCTTTTTGTTCTTGCCCTTATTGTCCGTGGCGACTTCCGCAAAGCCGAGATCCCTCTGCGCCTCCGGGTCCTGTCCGTTCATCGCGACGGCCGCATGAGCCGCCTTTATCGCCTCACTGCCGGCATCCTGCTGCGACTTTGGATAGTGGTAATCCTTGTTCTTCGTGCCGCCGTTGTCGGTACCGGTCGACGCTCCCGGCCCCTTGAGGGCGAACTGCGACAGCCCATAGGACATCTCGGCGAGGCTCTGCGCCGTGGGCGTTATCACGCCATTCATATCGATGAGCGTTCCCACCCATTCGCCATAGCGTCCCTGCTTGCGCTCCAATTCAGCCAGCGACTGATACGCCGGCGCAAAATCCGGACTGGTCTGAATGGTCATAGTGTAGCCGGATTCGGCTGCCTCCCATTGCCCCTGCTTATCCGCTGTCTGGGCGCGCGTGTACATGTCCGGAACGGTGATCGGCGCGGCAGATGGATCCATCGCCGAGGTCAAGCCTCGGCTGGCGGGTGGGGGGTTAATGGGAACTTCTTCGATGTAACCCGGCAAGGCGTCAATCTTCTTATCGACCGGAGCGTAGCCGGGTGCCGACACCGTCACATCGGCCTCGCCGCCACTTGGGAGCGAATCTTCGACATCACCCTGTCCTACCTCTTTGCCGTTGACGGTGACCGTCGCGTTATCCGGCGCTGCAATGCTCAACATGGGAGGCGCGGCCGCCATCGGCTCACCGTCGACCGTGCGCTTGACTGTCATGAGAACGAGAGGCTGCGGCAGGTCGGCCGTGACAAGCTGCGGAGTTTGGTCAACCTCGAAATCGCCCGACGCGGACTGGTTCTTCGCCCAGTCGCTCACTTTGCCGGTAACGTACGATCCGAGGACCCCCATATCGATGGAGCCGTCGGTTTGAGCGACATCACCCTGCTTGATGGCGTCGAGTATCCAGTAGGTAAACACGCCATGCTGATAGGTTGGGTCCTCGTAGGCGCGCTGGCCGATCGAGCAGGCGAAGAACGTAACCGAGGAGGCGATCTTGCCTTTGGCGTCCGGCACTGGATTAATCTGCGCCTGATTGCTCACGACGTCGGTAAGCGAGTTGCCCTTGACGCCACGTCCGGGTGTCGGGTCCTCGCGGCAGGCGTCGATGAAGGCGACAAACTTAGCCGCGGGCAGTTGCGCGAGATTATTCATCAGGTCCTTGAGATTGACAGCGGATGCGTCGAGCGCCTGCGTGGACAGTCCCTTGACATCGTAGGGCAGCAGATAGCCCTTCGCCGTCTCTCCCACTCCCTTGGCGACTCCATGTCCCGCAAGATAGACGATCACTTCGTCGCCCGGCTTCACGTTCGGTTTGAAGAAGGTGTCTACAGACCCGTCGATAGCGTCGCGCGTCGCCTGTTCATTCGTCAGCACCAGGACGTGGCTGGCAGGCAAGCCGCCAAGTTTAGGATCTTCCAGCGAGGAGGCGATCGCAGTGACGTCGCTGGCCGGCGAGTGAAGCTGTGCGATCATCTGGCTCTGGTATGCGCTTACGCCCACAAGGAGGGCCCACATGTGGTCACCCGCAGACGTTGTGGCCGGCAACGAGGCCTTGACGGTGAGCGGTTTGGCCGGCTTATGCTTGGGTTTCGGAGCCGGTGTGCCTGTCTGGCCGAAGGCCGTCGCGGCGAGGCCGCAGAGTGAAAGAACGATCACGGTGATATTTCGAAGTTTCATAGAGCGCCTCGCAAGAAAAGTAGTCGGACGGTCGCGGCCCCCCTCTCCCGATTCGCTCGTTCCTCGCTGGGAGAGGGGTGTCCAATGGCAAGGCCCACAGAAACAGACGGTTAAGTCAACGCCGGTACGTATGTCTGTGCGGCCGTCAGTCCTATGCCGATACAGGTTGTCCGCGACTTAGAAAGTTGGCGCGGCGGGCGCGGGCGTTGTCTGCCCGGAGTCATGCCGTTCCAGGAGCATCGCCAGCGGACTGATCTGCGCGAACGCGCTCTGACGCGCGTCGGATAGGCCTGGCTGGCCGGCTAGCCTCGTATCGTCGAGTGTTTCCAGGGTGCCTTCGAGCACGCCGTATTGCCGAAATTCCTCGGCGAGCACCAGAAGCGGTGTCGTGTCCGACGGATTGGATGCCATTTCGGCTTTGAGATCGGCCGCATCGTGAGTCAGTTGATTGGCGTCGGACTGCGCAAGGAATGTGATGATGCCCCAGCGCGACTTCGGCACGGGCTTGCCGGACGCGCCGAATCCTGACACGGTCCAGACATAGGCACGCTTATCGATCGGCGCCGGCAGATCGCTCGGGTACTGGGCCGACGTGCCACTTACGCGGGTGCTCCAAACAACGTTGTCGTGCGAGTCGAAGAGCGTAAACGAATAGGTCGCAGCATTGTCGAGTGGCAGCCATTGGAACTGCGTCGTCGTATCGATCACGATCCCCGGAGACGCAGGATCCAGTCGCTCGTACTCCTGGCCGGGACGGGCCAAAAAGGGTTGCGTATCGAGGCCGGTCATCGCCTTGGCTACGCGGATTGTCGCTCCGCCGGCTCCGCCGAGAGGCTCCGCGCCCTTCACGGTGGTGGGCGCGACCGTTGCGGATTCGTTCGCAGCCACTTTGAACCGGACGCCGTCCAGGAACATCATGACAATCGCTTGCTGTCCCGGCCCGCAGCGCACCGTATCGCCCGGAGACAACCGCTGCAGAACTCCAAGCATCTTCCATGCCCCGGCGTCACCCTCGCGGAATACCGGCTTCCCGACCATGTTAGTGGCCATGGCAACAGGCGACGCATGGACGCCTCCGCATATGACGGTCAACGCTGCCGTGGCCACCAGTCCCAGGATTAGCTTCGTGCTCATAGATTGCTCACTTTCACATTCGCATTGCGATACCGTGTTAATCCGTCCTTCGCGTCGAAAAGTTCCTGAAGGATGTCCGTGCCCGTCCTTGATGGTGCGTCTGTTAAGATATTACCTCACGGGGTATCGAATCGCAAAGGGCGCTCCCCGTTCGCCACCGAGCCGTCTTGTTATCCGCCCGTGACGATCCCCGCGACAGCGTTCGTGAAGAGGCGTCGTAGTTTGAGGTATCGAGTTCGGTCCTCGGATTCGTTAATAACGCGGTTGGTGAGCAGCACCAGTGACACGTCGTACGCGGGATCGATCAGAACCATGGTGCCTGTGAATCCGCTGTGTCCGAATGCGCTGTCCGAAAAGAGGTCTCCGCGGGGCAGTAACGGATTGCCGACGCAGAACCAGCCGATCGATTGCGCGCCGACCGCTGGTTCGATCTGACTCTTGGACATGCGCGCGACGGATCCGCGCGACAACAGTGGCTCACCGCCCTGGCGAATAATCTCCAAACAGCGCAACACAGCGCCAGCCGAACCGAACAGACCGGCGTGGCCGGCCACCCCCCCAAGGCCTCTTGCACACGGATCGTGAACGGTCCCCGCAGGGACGGACACCGTCGTGGGTGCGATTCGCGGCTGCCATTCGGCGGGTGGTAGGAAGCAAAGGTCTTCGATCGCAGCCGGGTAGGCGATGCGGGAGCGGAAAAGGCTGTCGAGGGACTCGCCGGCGTCGCGCGCGATGATCTCGCCAAGAAGGATGTAACCCGTGTCCGAGTAGATGTGGCGCGTGCCGGGTTCGTGCAGAGGCAGAGTGCCGGCTGCATGGCTTATCAACTGCTCGCGCGTTATTTGGCTCTCCGCGGCGGGCCAGTCGGGCGTGGGCGGCAGGCCGGAAGTATGCGTCGCAAGATGGCGGATTTCGATAGGCGTTTCCTGCCCGAAGAATGGTCCGACTGGCTCTCCCAAATGCAATTCGCCGCGCTCCACGCATTGCAGGAGCAGTGTCGCGGTCGCGATCGGCTTGGTCAGCGAGGCAAGGTCGAAGATAGTGCCCGGGGTCGCCAGGCCGAACGCCTGCAAGGCGACCATCGACCCGCCAACAGACAGGCTATAGACCGCATGCGTGAAAATCCCGGCGTCCACGCCGGATTGCAACAGACCATCAGCGATGGATAGGTCGTGCATACCCTACAGCAAATTCTTCTTGACCACTGTGCCGAGCGGCGAATCGCCGACTGTGTAGCCCATGGACTCGATCTGGGCGCGCAATGTGTCCGACGCCGCCCAGTTTTTCGACTTACGCGCGGCGTCGCGTTCGGTCATGAGCGCGGCGACGTCCGCCGGGAGCTGCTCTTCACCGGGTTCGGGCAGGGTGTCCCGCGAGCGCGTCGAAATGTCGAGGCCAAGAATCTCGTCGAACTCAGCCCATAGCCGGTATGAGCGCGCGTCTTGCAAGGCGGCCACGGCCCGTGGCAGGTTGAGGTCGTCATTGATCGCTTCCCGCACGGTGGTACGCGCCTCCGCGTATTCCTGGTCGCTGAGAGGATCGTCCTCGCCGCCGCGCTGGCGCGCCTTCAGCTCCCACACCTTGCCGAGAGCCTTCGAGGCGCCCTGCAGCGAATCCCATGAGAAGGACAGCTCGGAGCGATAATGGGCCATCAAGCAGAGGAACCGGTAGGCCAACGGATCGGAGCCGCGATCGATCAGCGTTTGCACCGTCAGAAAATTCTCGCCGCTCTTGGACATCTTCTTGTCCGCAGTCCGCCCCGTCACGGTCTCGTTATTGACGTTGAGAAAGGCGCCGTGTACCCAGTAGCGCGCAAACGGTTTGCCGGTGGCGCATTCGCTCTGGGCGATCTCGTTCGTGTTATGGACAGGAATGTGGTCGATGCCGCCGCAGTGGATGTCGAGCGTCTCACCCAGGTAGTGCATGCTCATGGCGGAGCATTCGATGTGCCAGCCCGGGTAGCCCACGCCCCACGGCGACTCCCATTTCATGAGGTGATTGGGCTTGTTCGTGAACCACAGAATGAAGTCTGCCGGATGGCGCTTGTCCGAGTCGATGTTCACGTCCTCGCGCGCGCCTTCCTTCTGGGCGGCCAGGTTCAGGCCGGCCAGTTTGCCGTAGTCGGCGTCGCGGGCCGTGTCGAAATAGATTCCCTCGGGAGTCTCGTACGTGTATCCCTCGGCTTGCAGGCGCTCGATCAACGCGATCATTTGGGGAATATGTTCGGTGGCGCGCGGGGCGGTTTCCGGCCGGATAATGTTTAGCCGCGCGCAATCGCTGAAAAAGTACTCCTCATAGCTGCGCGCGATTTCCCAGGGCGAGCGATTCTCGCGCTGGGCCGCCTTTTCCA
>Ga0207036_10060_pt1 | contig 20781 bp, 18 predicted proteins | sample Alteio_BWMinCont_78_FD_153284 | JGI IMG/M metagenome (GOLD analysis project Ga0207036, IMG submission 153284) | Enriched cells from forest soil in Barre Woods Harvard Forest LTER site, Petersham, Massachusetts, United States -... | ecosystem: Environmental > Terrestrial > Soil > Temperate forest >... | reverse complement strand
CGCATTGGCTTAGCGATATTTGTTCTTGCAACTGTTTTTGCCTACCTGGCGCTCATGGCCTGGGGATGGGGAAGTGTGCGTGGATTCTTCGCAAACCCGGCGCGGACCGCTCTGGTTTTGATAACGCTGGGAATGAGCATCACGGCCCTGTTCTCGAATTCAAGCGGACTTGGCAAGGGAGTGCGCGAAGACAGGTCGAACCGGTGGGTCCTGTTGCCGCTGATCGGCGCCGGGCTGGTGATGGTCTGGCTGACGCCCTATCTGGATCGCCACAATGAGTGGGTCTTGGGCGGAGAAACCGTCCGATGGGTGGGAGTGGCGCTCGGTCTTGTCGGCGGGTGGTTGCGATTGGCGCCGGTGTTTGCCCTAGGCCGTCGATTTAGCGGCTTGGTGGCGATTCAAGAAGGCCATACGCTCAAGACCGACGGCCTCTATCGCACGATCCGTCATCCGTCGTATCTGGGCCTGCTCATCGGCACCTTCGGCTGGGCGCTGGTGTTTCGCTGCGTGGTTCCAGGATTGGTATTGCTCGCGGTGATGGCGCTAGCGATCGTCGCGCGTATGAACAGCGAAGAGCGGCTGCTCGCCGAGCAATTCGGAGATGAATACGCTGCCTACCGGAAGAAAACGTGGCGTATGATTCCGTGGGTGTATTGAAGTCTTAGGATGTGAATACTCATGAGAGGTCTCGATCTTCCCGGATCGTGTCCTCGCGCTTCTCACGGAAATATTCCTCGGTGCTGATCAGGCCTGCCAGCATTCCATAACCGCGAAGCACCTTCACCTTGGGCGCGACATCGGCCGGCACGCTCGGCTTAGTGGCGGTTGGCTTCTCCGGTTTGACCGTAAGCCGTACCCGTCGTCCGGTCAGTTCCGGCTCGTGGAGCTTGATCTCTTCCCACGTACCTTCGATTACCTGTAATGCCATCGTTGATTCCTCCAAGTCTATTATAGCAGACGGAGGTGTCGGGACGCGGTCCTTACTGCCTGAGCACATTGACCTCGATATCACCGATGACTTTACCCGCGACGATAATGTCGATCCTGTGCGACCCGAACTTGAAAAACGTCAGTCCGTCAAGCAAGAAGGGAATCGGGATTTCAGCCGGCATGCCGTCATCCGTGTGCGTCGGCGTGATGGTGGTGTTGGGAATGAGATCCATCGTCTGGCCGTCGGGGTCGATCATCCTCAGAACGAGCGGCAGCGTTACCCCCACTTCATTCGGAGCAGGCCGGAGCTTCAAGGCGACGGCGGTGACTATCCTCGCCGGCACGGATGGGAATCGCAGTTGATCGTAGCATCCTGTGATCGTCATCTTGCCGAAATCCGGCTCGCGTGTGACGTTATCCGCGAGCGTGGCGACTTGTACCTTCATAGTGGATCGATTATACCATCAGGGAGCGGCGTGTACGTATCTACCGCTGGCGGATGGGTCCACAAACTCTATCACCAACTCCGGCCCGACGCCCCACTCTTGACCTGCGTATCCGCCCCAGCGATTCGTGACGCGGAACCCGTGCCCTATCACGACTTGCTGCAGCTCATCGGCGTACCAGCAGCGCATGGCAATGTGCAAAACGCATTCGTCCTCCAGTTCGCCCGACGACGCATAGATACGGTAGATCAGATCTTGAGACGGCGTCCATCCGGCAAACTGATGTCCGCCTCAAGCTCCTCAATCGGCGAAGCCCAACGGGCGCGCATTTCATCTGGGACGCAGCTCGGCCGGAAGGCATTGAGGATCGCGGAGCCGCCTGGCGAGAGGTGACGCCGGATACTGTCGAAGAAGCCGTCGACCTCGGCGTCGGTTGCCAGATTCTGGAAGACGCGAAACGGCGCGATGACAAGATCGAACTGCTCGCCGACGTCAAGCGCGGTGATGTCGCCAAGCGCAACATCGGCCTTTGCCCGCGCGATTTGCGCTTGTGCAAGCTTGTCGCGGCAGATCTCCAGCATGGCCGGCGAGGAATCGACACCGAGGATGAAACCGCAGACCTCGGCCACCGGCAGCAACACGCGTCCGGTGCCACAGCCGAGTTCCAAGACGCGCGCCGACACACCCATCCTCTCCGCGAAGGTTAGGGAAGCCACGCACTCGCTATAAAAAGGAATGTCCTCGGTCGGATTGTCTTGAAGGTCGTAGTATTTCGCGGCGAGTTCGCGGCTGTCGGACATCATTGTTGGTCACAGTGGAATTTGGTAGCCCGTACCGGGTTCGAACCGGTGATCTCCTCCTTGAAAGGGAGGCGTCATAACCACTAGACTAACGGGCCGCACGTGACGGGCAGGGACGCCCATCCTACGGTGAGATGCGCACAATGCGTGGGCGCAAATGACCAGGCAGTAGTGTACCCTAAGGCGGGTCGATAGTCAACAGAATGCACGCAGTAGCGGGTCACCCGCTCACAAGCTAGCCGCCGACATGTACGTTTTCAGGCTCGACAGCGCGCGAGCCTTAAGTCGCGAAACGTGCATTTGTGAAATTCTAAGCTTCTTAGCTATCTGAATCTCGGTCATCTCGTTGTAGTAGTAGTCGGTGACCACGCACTGTTCCCGCGCTTGCAGGGAAGCGACCGCGGCATCGATATCGCCGTGACTGACGATCGCCGTGATCCGCGGGTCTTCCTCACCCATCATGTCGGCCAGGCCGCACTGTCCTGTATCGGGCGCCGTGCTGTCCAGGGATGCCGGCGCGTAGGCCGAACTCACCTCTATCGCCTCGAGCGTCGCTTCTTCCGTCGCGTCGATTGCCTGCGCCACTTCCCGCACGGTCGGCTGCCTGCCAAGTCGGCCGGCCAGCGCGTCCTTTGCTCTTACTGCGCGTCCGTTGAGCTCCTGCATCGCCCGCGGCACCTTCACCCTCCATGTCGAATCACGGAAGTATCGCTGGATTTCTCCGACGATTGTGGCCGTTGCGTACGTGGCGAACTTGAGGCCGCGCGACGCGTCGAACCGATCCACGCCCTTGATCAGCCCCAAGCTGGCGATCTGCACGAGGTCGTCGAGTGGTTCTCCACGGCCCGCGAACTTCGTCGCGAGATAGCGAGCCAGGGGTTGATAATCGTGTACGAGCCGGTCGCGAAGGGCCTGGTCGCGGGTTTTTGCGTACCGTGTAAAGAGCATCCTCTCGCTGTTCGGCCGGCGCTTATCGGATAAAATATGCGGCAACGGCGTAGCCGGAATGTTCGTTGTAGCTTCTAGCGGGTTCATATTGCGTTTATCTCTCGAGTCGGACTCGTGCGTGCGGTAAGGAAGCGGCAAGTCCGCTTGGTAGCCCAGTGGTGGATGGAAGCCGATGCGCCAAAAAGTCATAGCGGTTTAGGCGTCGGCAGTGGGATCGATGAGCACAAGGACCCTGCGGGAGTCGGTTGCTGACGAGCTAGTGGTCCCTTATCCCCAGCGTGGCGTTATCCTAAACATCCATCGTCCGATCATTCGGCCTCGACTGTGTTGGCGACGATGAGGACGTCGATTCCGCGCACCCGATGCACGAGATCGGTGATAATCGAGCCTTGCCAAAACTCCTGCCAGCGCGTTCGTCCGGAGTGGCCGATAACGATTTGCGTCACCTGGTTCTTGTGCGCATACTCCGCCAATGCCTCCGCGACTTTGGGTCCGGAAGTCCGTTCGATCCGAATATCGAGCCGGTTGGCAAGCTGAAAGTCGTTCTCCAGCACCGCCTGCTGCTCCAGAGTCGGCTTACCCACTAGCGGCACGTAAACGGCCACGATATCGGCGTGCAGCCGGTGAGCGATACGCCATCCACGGCGAAGCAGCCGGCTCGACGGCTTGTCGGGTGAGATGCAAACCATGATCTTTTCGTGCGTTTGCCAGGACTGCCGGATGCGGCGGTCCGTCCGGTAATCCTGCACGGACCGGTCGACCTCGGTCGCAACTTCCCGCAAAACGATCTCGCGCAAGGCCGACAGATTGCCTTCGGTGAAGAAATTTGTTAGCGCTTGCGGCACCTTGTCCTGCGCGTAGATATCGCCGCGGTGCAATCGATTGATGAGTGAGCGAGGACTGATGTCGACGGTGACAACCTCGTTCGCCTCGCCAAGCACCCAGTCCGGAACGGTTTCGCGTACGCGCACGCCGGTGATCTGGGCGACAGTATCGTTCAAGCTTTCCAAATGCTGGACGTTCATCGCGGAGAGCACACTAATGCCGGCGTCCATAATCTCCAGCACGTCCTGGTAACGCTTTTCGTTCTTGCTCCCGGGCACGTTCGTGTGCGCGAGTTCGTCGACCACGACCCACCGCGGACGGCGGGCGATGACGGCGTCGGTGTCCATCTCCTCAAAGGTCGTGCCTTTGTATTCGATCTTCTTGCGCGGCACCACCTCAAGATCGCCGATCTGAGCCACGGTACCGGCGCGGCCGTGCGCTTCCACGAAGCCAATCACTACATCCTGATGGCGCTCTTCCTTACGCCGCTTGGCTTCGTTCAGCATGCTGAAGGTCTTGCCGACTCCGGCGGCGAAGCCGAGGATTACCTTGAGGCGGCCTCGTTTCGAGTCGCGCTCTTCCTTCTGCAGGCGGGCGAGGAGTTGGTCGGCAGACGGTCGATTGTCGTTGTCAGATGGCATATGTTACGAATGCTGGATCACGGCGCAGATCCATCCCTGTAAATCCGGTGTCAATTCGGTGACGCGCAGCACGCCTTCCTGCGGGACACTGGCATTTTGCCACAAATAGTTCGATAACGCTTCCTCGCACAGTCCTTCCCAAAACCGATCGCCGGCCGGCAAGGTATCGCGGTTTGTTTGCGCCCTGACCAGCTCGGGAATGTAGCCCGGCAGCAAGACCGTACACGCCCTGGACTGACCCTCCGGCGTGAGCACGGCGAACGTATAGATCGTTTCACCCTGGGCCTTGACGCTCGATCCCGTGCGGAACTTGATGCGATAGCCATTCAATGTCGAGGATTCGAAAGTCAGGCTGCCGCCGACAAGCGTTGGCTCGGGCTCCGACCATACCGCTTCGGATTGGTGCGTCAGCGCTGCCTGAACCGATCCACGGAGCATGTCAATGGTGAACGGCTTGCGCAGGAAATCCGTCGCTCCGTGCTGCATGGCATCGCGAAACAGGTCGAGCGTGCCGAAGGCCGAAATGATGATGACATTGATCTTCGGACGCTTGGTGCGCATCGCATCGAGCACTTCCATGCCGTTCATGCCCGGCATCCGGTAATCGAGCAGCACCAGATCCCATCCCGCGCCCGTGCCGAAGAGAGCCAGTCCCTCGTTTCCGTCGCGGGCCTGCTCACTGGTGTGCTTCTGCTGCAGCGCCAGTCGCACCATCATCCGAATATTGTCTTCATCGTCGATCAGCAATATCTTCGCCATGATGTCCTACCTCCTTGACCTCCGCCGGCAGCACAATGGTAAATGTACTGCCCTTGCCTAGCGCACTCTCAACCGAAATCGAGCCTCCATGTGCCGTCACGATCGACTGCGCGATCGACAATCCCAGGCCTGCTCCCCCTCGCGTGGCCCCAGGGACCTGAACGAACCGATCGAAAATGCGCGGGAGATACGCGCGAGGAATGCCCGCCCCATTGTCGTGAACGTCGATCCTCACTAGATCTTCCGATTCCCGGAAAGCCTCCACTCCGATCTCTTCGCCGGCCAAGGAATGCCGTATGGCATTGCTGAGCAGGTTCGTGAGCACGCGCGTCATTTGCGCGCGATCGACGGACACGGACGCATCCGACTCTATCCGTATCTTGGCATCGATCATTTTTTCATCCATTTCAGTACGCACGCTGTCCAGCGCCGCGTGGACGATGTCACCGACATCCACCGGCTCAAGACGCTGAGGAAACGCGCCCGCCTCCAGCCGCCCAGTGTCCAGCAGGTCCTGCATCAGCTTTTGCAGCCGCGCCAAGTCCTGCTGCTGCGTGGCAACGATCGTCTGCTGATCCTCCGTGAGTTTGCCCGCCGCTCCTTCGATGAGCAGTTCCACCGAAAGCTGCAGCGACGTCACCGGTGTGCGCAGCTCGTGCGCGGCGACACTGATGAACTCCGTCTTGAGGCGCTGTTCTTCCGTACGGCGGGCCTCCCGCAAGCTCTGCGCCATCTGATTATACGCAGCCGCCAGCGTGCCTATTTCATCGTCGCGTTTCAGGTCGATGTGCCGATTCAAATCTCCGTCGCTAATCGCCGCCGCCTCCGTGGCAAATGTCCGGAGCGGAATGAGTATCTTGTGTATCGACCGGCGCGCCAGCAGCAGAGCGACCACGAAGGCGACCACGGTGATACCAAGAGCCACCCACGCCGCGCGCAAAGCCTCGCTCCTCGTGCGGTAGTCCGCGCGCCACATGGCGGACTGATTCACGTCAAGCACATCCTGCGCGCGCTGTTTGATTCGCAGGAACGATGGCTCAAGAAGATGGAAATAGTACACGCGCTCGCCGGCCGCGCCATGTACCTGGCCGTTGAGCAGTTTTTCCACAGCCACTCGGTAGACGGGAAACCAATCGCCGAGATCGTCGGCCATCTGCTGCTCGCCCACCTCCGTGACATTGTGCTCCTCGACGTTCAACCACTTCTCGAAGATGGGCAAGTTCGCTTGGTACTGCTGCCTCGCTTTGCCGGTCTGTCCGGCAAGATAGAAGGTCGCCGCGCTGTCGATGCGTTCCAGCGACTCCTTCATGTCCTCCGCGGCGATCACGCTGTCATAATTATCGCGCAGGATACGGTTAATCGATCGTCCCAAATGAAAAAACGTCACCACGGCAAGAGCCATGACCACGGTCATCAGCGCAACGATCGCCAGGTGGCTCGCAACAAGTTGTATCCTTAGGTTGCGCATGGTCACAACCAGACCAATCCTAGCCCCGAAGGGGGTTTTGTCCGTTCAGCCACACCGTTCAGGGTGTGGTACCCGTGTGGTAAAGCCCATGGCCTAAAACGCCACGGCTACACGGACCGAACCCCCTTCGGGGCTAAAGATACACGCCAGTTCAGCCGCCCTGGTATGGACCGGAGCGGCTGGGTATTCAAAGACGCGTATGGCGGTGGCGCGACCGGTTAATGCGTCGGCGTGGCCGGTTTCATCGGCGCCGCCTTATCGAGCGCCAGATTCACCATCAGGACATTGACGCCGGGTTCGCCGAGGAAGCCAAGGCCTCGTCCTCGCGTATTGTCGTCGACTAGCTTCTGCACCGCGTCGTTGGTCATTCCCCGGGCCTTCGCGACCCGCGGCAGTTGCAGGGCGGCATTCGCCAAACTGATCTCTGGATCAAGGCCCGACGCCGATCGCGTCACGGCGTCCACTGGCACCAGCGCGTCCGGCGGCAGATTATTCGTCTGACGGTACTCCCGAGCCAAGTCCTTAACGCCGTCGAAGTCGCTCGGATCGGGCTGTCCGTTCTTCAGGTTCGGCTTGTGTATGCCGTTAATCAGCTTATCGCTGGTCGGCCCCAAGTTGGTGCCGCCGCTCTGCGTCGGGTCGTATCCGTTCCCGGCGGCCGACGGTCGTGGCTGGAAATACTCCGGACGGCTAAACGACTGGCCGAGCAGCTCCGATCCGACCACCACACCGCTCGCATTCGTCACCAGGCTTCCATTGGCCTGGTGGTGAAAGGCAGCCTGAGAAACGGCCCAGACAACGAACGGATAGGCTCCGCAGCAGATAAGGAGAAAAATAATCGTTATGCGTATACTGATAAGCGTTTGTTTCAACATGGTTCATATACCTCTTAATGGGCCGGCGCGCAGTGCAGAAGGACCACGATCCAGTCGAGCAGCCAGATGAATGGGAACGGCAGAATGATCCCCCCAAGGCCCCAAATCAAGAGGTTGCGGCTGAGCACCTTGCCTGCCCCCATCGGCTTGTAAGCCACACCCTTCAACGCGACCGGGATCAGCGCGACGATAATCAGCGCGTTGAAGATAACCGCGGCGAGCACCGCCGAGTACGGCGAGTGCAGCTTTATCACATTCAGCGCCCAAAGAGGCCCGTGCTTATCTCCCGTGGAAAGATAGAGCGAGACGAACATCGCGGGAATGATCGCGAAGTACTTGGCGACATCGTTGGCGATCGAGAAAGTCGTCAGCGCGCCGCGCGTCATCAGGAGCTGCTTGCCGATCTCGACGATCTCGATCAGCTTCGTCGGATTGCTGTCAAGGTCGACCATGTTGCCGGCCTCTTTCGCCGCCTGCGTTCCCGTGTTCATGGCCACGCCCACATCCGCTTGCGCGAGCGCCGGCGCGTCGTTCGTGCCGTCTCCAGTCATGGCCACCAGACGTCCTTCCGCCTGCTCCTTCTTAATTAGAGCCATCTTGTCCTCGGGCTTCGCCTGCGCCAGGAAATCGTCGACGCCCGCTTCCTGAGCGATGGCCGCGGCGGTTAACGGGTTGTCGCCGGTGATCATGATCGTCTTGATGCCCATGGCCCGCAGGTGGTCGAACCGTTCGCGCATTCCGCCCTTGACGATGTCCTTGAGATGGATGATCCCAAGCGGCTTTTCGTTCATTACGACCGCTAGGGGAGTGCCGCCCTGCCGGGAGATGCGGTCGGCAATTTCCTGCAGGGCATCGGGCACCGACCCGCCGCTTTGCCGCACGTAATCGGCAATCGCCTGCACTGCTCCCTTGCGCACGCGGATATCGCCGATGTTGGCGCCGGACATTCGGGTCTGCGCGGTAAACGGAATGAACTCGACCTCCTTCTCGGACATATCACGGCTCCGGAGGCCGTAGAGGTCCTTCGCCAGCACGACGATGCTGCGGCCCTCGGGAGTCTCGTCCGCGATGCTGGAGAGCTGCGCGGCATCGGCCATGTCGGCCATGGATACACCCGGCAGCGGAATGAACTCGGTGGCCTGGCGGTTGCCGAGGGTGATCGTGCCCGTCTTATCGAGGAGCAACACATCCACATCGCCGGCCGCCTCCACAGCCTTCCCGCTCATGGCGAGTACGTTGTACTGCATGACGCGGTCCATGCCGGCAATCCCAATGGCCGATAGCAGGCCCCCGATAGTAGTCGGGATCAAACAGACCAGCAACGCTATGAGGACCGTAATGGACGGGACAGTCCCCGATCCTGCCTGCTGCACGCTGTAGATGGCGAACGGCAGCAGCGTCACCGTGGCGAACATGAAGATAATGGTCAGGCCGGCGATCAGGATATTCAGGGCGATCTCATTGGGCGTCTTCTGCCGCTCGGCCCCCTCGACCAGAAGGATCATGCGGTCGATGAACGTTTCGCCCGGATTCGCGGTGATCTCGATCTTGATCTGATCGGACAGCACCTTCGTGCCGCCCGTCACAGCCGACCGATCGCCGCCGGCCTCGCGGATGACGGGAGCGCTCTCGCCGGTGATCGCCGACTCATCGACGCTGGCGATGCCCTCGATGATCGTGCCGTCGCTCGGGATGATGTCGTTAACGGTGCAGAGCACGATGTCGCCTTTTCTAAGACTCGGCGCGGCGACCTCCTCGATCTTCCCGTTTCGACTGACCCGTTTGGCCTTCGTGGTTGTGCGGGTTTTGCGCAGCTCGTCGGCCTGCGCCTTGCCGCGTCCCTCGGCGATCGCCTCCGCAAAATTGGCGAAGAGGACCGTGAACCAGAGCCACAACGCGATCTGCCCGACGAAGGCAGTGTCCCAGCCGCCGACATGTTTGACCATATCCTTGATGAAGATGATAGTCGTGAGCAGGCTGCCCACCCACACGACGAACATGACCGGGTTCTTCATCATGGTCCGCGGGTTGAGCTTGACAAACGAATCCCCTACCGCCCGCTTGACGATCGGCGGATCGAACAGCGGCCGAGCTCGCTTCGTGCGTGGTATAGTCGGCTCGGCGAGTCCATTCGAGGAAGGAGCTTCGACATCTCTGATTTGTAATTCCGTTGGCATATTATAGTCTCCGATTGCATGAAGCCCAGCATGCGCTGCGCCCGCTAGGTCATCACTGTAAGCGCTAAATTGCGCACACCCCACACTGGACAGGTGTTAGAACGTCTTCCCGGCGTGCATGAGGAAGTGCTCGACAACCGGGCCGAGTGAGACGGCCGGGAAGTAGGTCAAAGCGCCGACGATAACGATCACGCCCACAAGCAGTCCCGCGAACAACGGCGTGTCTGTTTGGAACGTCCCAGCACTGGCGGGCACGCGTTTCTTTTTCACCATGCTGCCCGCGATGGCGAGTAGCGGCACAATCATCAGAAAGCGCCCAACCAACTCCGCGAGGCCGTTCATCAAGTTCCAATAGGGCGTATTGACGGAGATGCCGGCGAAGGCGCTCCCGTTATTGCCCGTATTGGAATCGAAATCGTAGAGGATTTCCGAAAAGCCGTGCGGCCCGCTGTTGTTGGTATTGGCGCTCGCCAGCGCATTGGCGGTCCCGCCGGGGCTGTTCCAGTACGTGGATGGACGCGGCACATGCGTGACGCTGGAGACCGCGGTAAACCCGAGGACATCGGCGGCAAGAACTAGGCAGGCGAGCATCGCCATCTTGACTTCATATCCCTCGACCTTCTTCCCGAGATATTCCGGCGTTCGTCCGACCATCAGCCCGGCGATGAAGACAGCCAGGACCGCATACATGAGCATGCCGTACAGGCCCGCGCCGACACCGCCGAAGATCACCTCGCCGCTCATAATATTGGCCATGGGCACCAAGCCGCCGAGCGGAGTGTACGAGTCGTGCATGGAGTTGACCGCGCCGCAAGAGGCATCGGTCGTGACTGTCGCAAAGAGAGTCGAGTGCGCCTCGCCGAATCGCACCTCTTTTCCTTCCATGTTCCCGCCGCTGTCGCCGAGGTTTCCGTGTTGCTGGACCCCCGCCGACGCGATCATCGGATTACCCTTCGCTTCCTGCCAGTAGGCGACAAACACTCCCGCAAGCCAAAGGACTGCCATCGCGGCCCAGAGTGCCCACCCCTGCTTCGTGTTTCCAACCCACAGGCCGAACGTATAAACGATGCCGGCGCCAATCAAGAAGATCGACAAGAGCTGGACGAAGTCCGTGAGCGGCGTGGGATTCTCGAACGGATGGGCAGAGTTGGCATTGAGCGGTCCGCCGCCGTTGGTCCCGAGCATCTTAATCGCCTCTTGCGACGCAAACGGGCCGCCGGGAATGATCTGCGTTCCGCCTTCGATGTTGTGCGCAATCGCGTAGCCATGGAAGTTCTGGATGACACCTTGCTGCGTTAGGAAGAGAGCGTAAACGAGACAAATCGGAATCAGAATGTAGAGGGTGCAGCGCGTGAGGTCCACCCAGAAATTGCCGATTGTCTGCGCCGATTTGCGACCCAGTCCGCGTACCAGGGCAATGGCGATCACGATACCTGTCGCGGCTGAAAAGAAATTGTGCGACGTCAGCCCGACCATCTGCGAAAAGTAGGACATCGTGTTCTCCCCGTCGTACGCCTGCCAATTCGTGTTGGTGGTAAACGACGCGGCCGTGCCGAAGGCGAGGTCGGGAGTCATGGCCGTCGCCCACGACGGGGCCAGTTTTGTGTCTCCAAAGTGCATGGGATTGAACGGCAGGTGATTCTGAAAGCGCAATACAAAGTAGGTAATGACCAGCGTGACGCCGCTAAAGAGGAGCATCGCGGCCGTGTACGTTGTCCACGGTTGCTCCTCGTTTTCGTCTACGCCGCCAAACCTGTAGATCAATTTCTCAAGCGGACGGAATATCGGCGTCAACCATGTATTCTCGCCGTTGAACACCTTATACATGAACGTGCCGAATGGTTTTGTGAAGACCAGCACCAATCCGATATACAACGCGATTTGAAACCATCCAATAAGTGTCATGGCATATATATCCTATTCTGCTTGCCACCGGTAGCGCGATTGATCGGGAGCAAGCGCACCGCGGCGTCACGCCCCACCGCTAGGTGGTTAAAACTTCTCCGGCCGAATCAGCGCATAGAGAAGGTATATCGTGAGGCCAATGGACGCGATAGCGGCCAGTACGTATTCCAGAGTCATAGAAATCTCTCCTCAAATCACCGGCGTCGCCGGGTGGCGCATGCGCCATGAAACCCTTACTTCCCTCCGCTTGCGGGGGGATTGAGGGGGGTCGGCCTAAAGGCGGTCGCAGGCATACGTGTATCCGATAGCCACAACGAAAAACAGTATCGCGACGACTAAGAACCAAAAATCCTGCATATGCACCTCCTAGCAAGCTCAAAGCTTCCGCCGCCGACGATGCTAACGAGCACGGCGGCTACAGGTGTCATGGTATCCGATTCGGTATAAAGCCGGCGTAAAGAAACCCAGTCGGTGCGTAAAGAAAATGTAAAGTTCAGAGGGGTTGGATTTGTGCCATGCTTCGGCGACTCGCAAAGGGATCAGCATGAACCAGCTGTTTATCGAAGCGATGGACGCTTATCTTCAGGCGGAACAGGACAAGGCGTGGGCTGCCTCTTTCGAAGCGATGGCGGACGATCCGGACGCGACCGATGTGAGCTACGCCATATACGCGCAATCCGGCGTGATGCTTGCAAATCCCTACTAAGCTTGAGCGAGTAAGTAAGGATCGTTTACTTGGCTACATTGGAAGGCTTGAACAAGGCGAAATGGAGCAGGTCGACGAGAAACTGCGGTACATGTTGGCTCTCGGTCGCTGAGGCAACGGCAGAGCATCAACAGAATGGCGACGCTTGCGATGTCGTTGGCGTGGGCGGCCCCTCGGACGCTGCGTAGCCATTTACTGCGGCAAATGCGACGTCCAAAGCGTCCTATGCACAGCACCTATAGCCGGAAGTGCCGGCGTTAAACCAACAGAGGCGTCTACGAAAAGCCGTACAGCGCCTCATACTGGGGAACGCGGACGTCCCAGCTATTCTGCTGCTGCAGCGTGTTGTCGATCATCCAGCCCAGGTAGTCGTCATTGCCGTCTTGAAAGGCGCGGTATCTGTCTACGGCGCGCTGCACGGCCCACACGAGATCGCCCCAGTGATAGTTCTCGTATGTGAAGCCGTTGGGCGACGGATAGGCGGGCGTGAAACATTCCGCGACCGTATCCGAAAGGCCGCCGGTTCGCCGAACGATCGGAATCGTTCCGTAACGCTGGCATTCCATTTGGATGAGTCCGCATGGCTCGAAGCGCGACGGTACCGCGAAGAAGTCCGTCGCCAGGTAGTGCCGTTCCAAATTGGCGGTGCCGGCCAGTATCGGAGGATTGACCTTGATGCGATCCGGATGCCGCTCGGCGATGCCGAGCAGGGTCCCCCAATAATGCCGTGAGCGATGCACCGGCTCCGGATTGGGATGGTCGAAGGGAACGGTTTCGGCGAGGTTGGGCTCGGCCCAGGTGACAAACAGGACGAGGGCCCTATCCAGTATATTACCAGGCCCTTCCAGCCCGTCGATAAACGTGTAGAAGCCCTTTTGCTCGTCCCAGCGGCTTCGCACGGTAACGATGGGAACCGTGATGTCCGATGCCGGCCAGCCCAAGGACTTGATGAGCTCTTTTTTTGCCTTCCGCTTCGCCGCCAGCAGTTTAGCCCGTTGATCCTTGAGTTCGGAATCGTCCTTGGCTCGGTAGTAGGGAAGTCCGTCGATTTGCCACTTCTTTTCGTTGATGCCGTTGACGATCCCGCGCAGCCGTCCCCGAATCCGCAGATCGCCAAGCACGCCCTCGAGTCCGAATCCGACCAGGGAGCTGTCGCAGATTTCGTTCATGTAGGTATAGCTGACCGTGGAAACGGCGCCCGCCAGGATGAGCCCGGCTTTGAAGGCGTTCGTTTGGCCGTACTGCCCGAATACCGATCCGTACAACATATCGTCCAGGCCGGCGTGCCAAAACCGGTCACTCCCGCCTCTCCCCTGGTAGGTGAGATTGTGGACGGTGAGCACCGTGTGGCACTCGAACGCGGGCCAATGTCCCTCCTGCTTGAGCTGGCTGACGAAAGCTGGGACGAGTGCCGTGTGGCCGTCGTTGCAATGGATGACGTCGGGACGCCACTGGCCGTCCACGGCCACCACATAGTCCGCGACCGCGCGCGAGAACTCCTCCCAAGGTTCGGGACCGGTACCCGCGCCGCGGTAAACGTCCTCGGGCTGCGCCGCGGCGTCGAAATGTCCATGCTGCCCGATAAGGACGACCGAGAGCTTGCGATCCGCATCGGTCAGATTCGGGACGCTGAAGCCAAGGACGTCGGCGCGGTGTTCGTGCACGTGGCCGGGCCATATCGTCAGGCCCGGCATGACGGTTTCGGGGTTCCATTTCGCCAGCAGGAATTGGTAGCGCGGGAGCGCGATGCGCACGTCGTGGCCGCACATCTGGAGGCTGGACGCCAGACCGAGAACGTATTCGGCTACGCCGCCGATCGGGGCCACGCCCGCCAGTTCCGCCGCCACGATTAAGATTCTTTTAGGCATGTGTGTTGTCCGTTTTTAGTTGTCTAGTGTATGTGCCGTCACAAAATCTGCCGAGTAACGATCTGTTGAAGATTGCCTGCTCGCGTTCTTCATCAGCTCAATGGATACCTGATTCAACAGTCTGGTTACAAGATCTCTTCCGGCTGCGTCGAGGTGGTTTTCCGTAACCTTCCATAACTCATTCGCATTGGGAATCTCGTCCAGCATCACGGCCATGGGGTACGGCACGGTTGATCGACCTTCAAGGCCGTCCGCGAACCGTTGAAACCGCTCACGCTTTCCTTTCAGTTCCTCGAGGACTTTCTGCTTCAACGCGTAAGATTGCAGAATGTTGTCCTTAGGCTTATCCAAAAAGGTTGGTGTGTCGCCGGCGATGTGCTCGGCCGTGTCCTGGCACTGCCAATCGAAGTCAGCAATCTCGGACTGCATAAGTGCGCCGCCCTGAATCGAAATCGTTGTTTGATAGCCGGAGCCGAGTCCGGGCTTGCGGCCGTAGACCACGTGCCGTGAGCCGAAAAGAAACATATTGGGCGTTGACAGTTGCGGGACGAGAACCACCTGCAGATTTCTGTACTCTGTATGTTTTTCAATAACGTCAATAAGGTGTCGGAGCCGCAATTCGGCAGCCGAAAGCGAGGCGATGGCCTCCCTAAGTACATTTCCGGTCAGGTCCTGGAAGCCCCGATAATGGAAGTAGAGGCGTTGCCAGTAGGTGTCCGGCGAGATGAGACAGCGTACAGTAATGCCAGTCTCGATGCATCGAATAAGTAGGTTTCGCTCCTCTTCAAGAAGCTCGGCACGCCGGCTTTCTTCGTATATCGTGTGGTCCCGTGCCTGTGCCGCATCCAGAATGGATAACGAACTAACAAGACCGGCATGACGGATGATTGCTTCCGGATCCACACCTAGCCCGCGTTCGGCATAACGTCTCAACTCATTTACCAGAACTTGGTGCCGCCCTTCCAGCCCCTTATAGATAACTGTGACGCCTGGCGATTGCGTTAGGTAGTCCGCCGAGCTCTCTCGAACCATGGTGACGTTAGGAATCGCTCTCGATGCGGCAGCCTTCAATAGGTCGAAAGGCATTGCAAGGGCATTTGCCAATGTGTGGAGCGTCTTGTCGTGCGGCTTGATCGTGTCCCCATTTTCAATACGATCAATGACACTTTGCTCAAGGCCGCACCTGGCCGCCAATTCACTAGGCGTTAACCCTAGTGATTTGCGCTCAGTCCGTATTGTCAATCCAATTAGTGTCGTCTTCATAACGCTTAACTCCCAACAGGCAAATAGTTCAAGTCAAACTCCGAGCCTACGATGTCATATGCATCGTCTTCTCCAGCGGCCCTATAAAGCGCCGATTTAGGCAAATTATGCTCGTCTATCAGAACGTCAACGATGTGATTGCGAATATCCCTGTGCCAATACCTGAAACTAAGGCTGGTCACCAGCTCCGGCTCGTGACTTATCTCTTGGCTGTATTCTGGCAGCAGGCAAATTCCAATTGCTGTCACAATTTGATGCACGAACTCGTCGGTAAAGCCAACATCTATTGCTATCTTATTTACTTGATGTATGTACTCCTTATTAAATTCACCGATGGCTTTCGACATGGAATTGCCAGAAGCCGATGCATTCTCGGTAAATGCATGGATCAATTCTTCGATCGACTTGAGAACGTCGGGGCCGATAATCTCAATGCGGGTTACCACGTCGTGCATGGCTGCTCCACGCACCGATTCTTTCGCACGGCTGGCGTCAATGATCTCAACCATAACGCTGTAGGGGACCCCAAATCGCCTTGCCATGACGCCAACGCCGTTGTGTGTATCAACGCATAGTTGCCATATGCGATCGTATTGCGATCTGAATCGCGTTCCCATTTGATTCAAGACCTCGAACCAAAGCCAACTCTCCGCCTGAGCGGGTTTAGATAAGAGAACGTGACTCGTTACACCAGCCGTCAGAAACACTTGCTCCGTTGCAAGCATGCATATCTCGGTTTGCCGGTGCAGAGGGGGTGAAAGGCCCCTTCTGACGTATAATGCGCGTGTGCGGAACTCCAACAAAGCCAAGATTTCGCTCATTGGTGATGCCCAACCCCCGGTGTCACTATTATTGTTCCCTTACTTGTCCATTTTAACAAATAAGCCGGCGATAGTCAATACTAATTGCAAAACAAAAGCAAATTACTCAAGAGATTTGCAAGTAACATGATCTATCGATTGCGTTTCTCCGATTTAATCTCGGATTTATTGCCCAGTAGCCTCGGATAACCTCAGTCGAACAAGGAACGAGCGGATGTCGGGCGAGGGCCGAAACTTAGGAGGCCGAGCGCGCGATTGCTTCATCAACTGTCTGCCGCTGTGGCGTGGGCCGTCCACCACTTGCGCGCGCCGCCGTCTAGGTGGTAGAATGAACCCGTACTAATCTGTTCGTCGACGCTGTCGGACAAGGCCGGATGAAGCAAGGTGGCTTCTGAGCGCTAGCGCACTCAAGGAGGCCGACCGTGCCAAATACCATCGCATCCGAGCGAGCGTTCAAGCCGCTATTCCAAACCTACGACCCGGAAACCTCGCAATTCTACGACGAGATATTTGCCGCGCGCGGCATCCCCCGTCCACATTACCGCACGCTGGTCGAACGGTTTAACTGTCTTGGCCTCGAGGAACTGCAGGTACGCCGGCAAGCGATCAACCTCTCCCTGCTCAGCCAGGGCGTCACGTTTACGGTTTACAGCGCGCGCGACGATGTCGAATCCATCCTGCCCTTCGATCTCATTCCCAGGATCATTCCCGCCGACGAATGGCGCACCATCGAGCGCGGCCTAACTCAGCGTATAACCGCGCTCAATGCGTTCCTGCACGACATCTATCACGACCAGAAGATCCTGCGCGACGGCGTTGTTCCTACGGAACTTGTGCTGGGCAGCCGCCATTTCCGCCGCGAAGTGATCGGCATCACCCCTCCGGGTGGAGTCTACATCCACGTCACCGGCAGCGACATCATTCGCGATCAGGCCGGCGACTACCTTGTGCTCGAGGACAATCTGCGGTCGCCTAGCGGCGTCTCGTACATGCTGGAGAATCGCCAGGAAATGAAGCGCGTGTTTCCGGGACTATTCCAGGATTATGCCGTGCGGCCCGTCGAGGAGTACCCGCAAGATCTCCTCCGCGTCCTTCAGCAAGTGAGCCCGCAGCAGTCGCGCGATCCGCACATCGCGCTGTTGACGCCGGGGATCTTCAACTCGGCCTATTTCGAGCACAGCTTCCTCGCTCGCCAAATGGGCATCGACCTGACGGAAGGACGGGACCTGGTTGTCAACGACAACCGTGTCTATATGCGGACAACGCGTGGGCTGCAGCGCGTCGACGTGATTTATCGCCGTGTCGACGATGAGTTCATCGATCCGCTGGCATTCCGGCAAGATTCGATCCTCGGCGTTTCGGGGTTGGTGAATGCATATCGAGCCGGCAATGTCGCTCTGGCCAACGCAATTGGGACGGGCGTGGCCGATGACAAGATCATTTACAGCTTTGTGCCCAAGATCATACGCTACTATCTGGCCGAAGAGCCTGTCTTGCGCAATCTGGACACGTACCTGCCCGTGGATGCCAAGGACCGCGGGTACGTCCTCGACAATTTGGACAAACTCGTCGTCAAGAGCGCGAATGAGTCCGGTGGCTACGGTATGTTGATCGGCCCGCACGCCGCGGCGCGCGAGCGGGAGGATTTTGCCCGCAAGATCGTCGCCAATCCGCGCAATTTTATCGCCCAACCGACCATCGCGCTTTCGCGCCACCCAAGCTTCCTTGAGACGGGCGAAGTCTACGGCTGCCATGTCGACTTGCGTCCCTACGTCCTGTACGGCAAGCAGGCGAGTATCGTCCCAGGCGCGCTAACGCGAGTTGCCTTGAAACGAGGATCGCTGGTGGTCAACTCGTCGCAGGGTGGGGGAACCAAGGACACCTGGGTACTGGACGATGAGAAACCGGCAGGTGGCAGCCCATGTTAAGCCGCGTTGCGGAATCCATGTTTTGGATGAGCCGGTATGTCGAGCGAGCCGAAAACACGGCCCGCTACCTCGACGTGAGTTTCCACTTGCGGCTGGACCTCAGCAAAATGGCCGGCGAGAGCGGCTATTGGGAACAGCTCATCCAAATGGCCGGCAATCCCGTACAGTTCGCGAAGCTGTCCAAAGAGTACAGCCCGGAAACGGTCACGGAATACCTTGTTCTGAGCCGCGAGAACCCGTTCTCAGTCGCTTCGTCGGTGGCGTTTGCGCGCGAAAACGCCCGCAGCATTATCGAAAGCATCTCCAGCGAAATGTGGGAGCAGGTGAACGGGCTCTACCATTTCCTGCAAAACGCAACGGTACGGCAGGTTGCGCAGGACCCCTATACGTTCTACAAGGAGATCAAGAACGGTTCCCATCTCTTTCAGGGTATTACCGATGGTACCATGCTGCGCACGGAAAGCTGGGAATTCGTTCAAATCGGCAAGTTCATCGAGCGCGCGATCAATACCGCCCAACTTGTGGATATCCAGTTCGCCATGCTGAATTGCGACGGCGACGCGCTCTCGCCGGATTCAGCCGAGACGCTGCAGTGGATGGGCGTTTTGAAAAGCTGCAGCGCGCTCGAGGCATTTTGCAAGGTCCATCTGGGACGGATAGAACCGGATACCGTCCTGCGCTTTTTGGTTCTGGACCGCGCATTTCCGCGCAGCATCTATTTCAGCGTCAACGCCGCGGAATCGTCACTGTGGAGCGTCTCCGGCAGCTCGCGCCATCGCTACTTGAACAGCGCCGACCGTCTGATCGGCAAGATTGGCTCCGAGTTGACCTATGCCACGTTGGAAGACATCCGCGAGACGGGATTGCATCACTATCTTAGGACCGTGCAAGACCGGCTCTGGGGCGTCGCCAACCAGGTACATCGAATCTATTTTGCGTACCACATCCCTGACTCCGACGACCACGAGAACGCGATCCTTCCCCGCGTGGAACTGGCTCAAGACATGGCCAGGCGCACGCACGCGGAACAACAGCAGCAGACCCCTCCCCAGCCCTCCCCGCAAGCGGAGAGGGAGTTACTTCCCCCCGCTTGCGGGGGGGACTGAGGGGGGGCAATATCCAAATTCCTACACAGTAACATGAAATTAAAAGTCGAGCACACCACGAGTTTTGAATACGATGCGCCCGTCTACGAGACGGCGACCGAGCTGCGTCTGACGCCGATGAATAGGATCGGCTGCGGTCAGCGCCGTCTCGATTTTGCGTTAGCGGTAACGCCGGCTACGAAGTCATACCCGTATTTCGACAGCTTCGGCAATTCAGTCGAGTACTTCAATCTGTTGCACAGCAATTCCAGCCTTGCTATTTCGACGGTTTCGATCGTGGAGACTGGGCTGCCGCGCACGGACGAGGTAGAAGACCCGATCCGGCTGATCGACTATCTGATTGAGAGCCGGTATGTAGCCTTGGACAACACGATCGCCACATTCGTACAGCCGTTCAACAAGGCGAAGGAACCGTTCGAGCAGGCGGACCATGTGGCGCGCGCGATAAAGGATTCGTTCGTGTATGTGCCGGGCGTCACCGATGTACACAGCACGAGTGTCGAGGTCATCGGTCTTAAGCAAGGGGTGTGCCAGGACTTTGCGCATGTGATGATTGCCGCCTGCCGGACGATGGGATTGCCGGCGCGGTATGTCAGCGGCTATCTATACGGCGGCGAGGAATCGGAGGGCGCGGACCGGGCAAGCCACGCCTGGTGCCAAGTCTATTGCGGCCCTAGTTTGGGCTGGTGCGGCTTCGATCCCACGCACGACAACATCTACCTCGACGAGCGGTACATCGAGATCGGCGTGGGTCGGGACTACGGCGATGTGCCGCCGGTACGCGGCACGTACAAGGGAGTCGCAAAAGAGAAGCTATCCGTCGTGGTTCGGGTCACCGACGTCGACCGGGTTCATCAATGAGGGGTTCGCTTCACGCCCGTCCGGAGCGACCGGCGTGGCAACCGGCCGCAGCTTCTGCTGCTCGTCAAGGTATTTTGCACGTAGCATCATGTCCGTCAGGTTAGGGGGCGGGAGCGGAACGGGTACTTTATGTATCCGCTTGATGATGAACATGGGGACGCCGACCAGCACCAGAACGAAATTGAGCAGTAATTTCAGCAGAAGTTTCATGGCCTACCGGTAATTGACGAACTGCAGCGGCGCCTCGATGTCGCTGCCCTTGAGCGCAGTGATTACCGACTGCAGATCGTCTTTGCTCTTCGACGTCACCCGCACCTGCTGGTCCTGAATCTGCGCATTCACCTTCAACGCCTTTTCCTTGATCAGCTTGACGATCTTCTTCGCCGCCTCGGTCGGCAGACCGTTCTTGATGGTGACAACCTGCCGCACAGTCCCTTTGGACGCCTCCTCGATC
>Ga0207036_10058_pt1 | contig 21010 bp, 13 predicted proteins | sample Alteio_BWMinCont_78_FD_153284 | JGI IMG/M metagenome (GOLD analysis project Ga0207036, IMG submission 153284) | Enriched cells from forest soil in Barre Woods Harvard Forest LTER site, Petersham, Massachusetts, United States -... | ecosystem: Environmental > Terrestrial > Soil > Temperate forest >... | reverse complement strand
GCATTTAAGCATCCCGAAAAAGTTGGAAACTTGTTTACCATGGGCGGGGCCTTTGATATAAAAATGTTTACCGACGGATACTATGATGATAACGTGTTTTATAACAACCCGGTCGACTTTTTGCCAGGAAGCAACCAGCCGGAATTATGGTAGATGAACATAATACTTGGCACATCAGACTATGATATGTGTAAAGATGATAATATCCGGATGTCAAACATTCTGAACCAAAAACACATTAACCATTGGCTGGACATCCGCCCATTTGCCGATCATGACTGGCCAATATGGAAAGAGATGTTCCCGCATTATTTATCGACTATAAGATAATTATAGAGTTAGTGAATTATTGAATTTGTGAGTCGATGAAATGATCAAAGGAATTGAGTTTCCGACAAATTTAAAGATTAATTATAACACAAGTACTTAGCAAACATCATACCATGAAAAAAATAGGCATTCTTTTCGGACAGGAAAATTCATTTCCCCAGGCTTTTGTTGAACGGATCAACCAAAAAGCAGAAAAACATATATCAGCTGAATTTGTACGCATCGATAAAGTAATGCAGGCTGAACCATTGGATTATGCAGTAATCATCGACCGTATTTCACAGGATGTACCTTTTTATCGCGGCACGTTAAAAAACGCAGCTATTTGCGGCACGGCGGTAATTAATAACCCTTTTTGGTGGAGTGCGGATGAAAAATTCTTCAATAATGCGCTGGCTGTTAAAATCGGAGTTCCGGTACCTAACACGGTGATTTTGCCATCAAAAGAGCATCCGGATGATACTACCGATAAATCATTCCGCAACCTCGCTTATCCCCTGGATTGGGAGGGAATATTTAAATACGTTGGCTTCCCGGCCTATATGAAACCATTTGACGGCGGCGGATGGAAAGAAGTTTATAAGCTGCATAATATGGACGACTTTTTTGACAAATACGCCAAAACCAAACAATATGTAATGATGCTGCAGGAAGAAATTGTTTTTAATGATTATTTCCGTTGTTACTGCATTGGCGGCAAGCACGTGCGCATTATGCAATACGAGCCGCGCAATCCGCATCATTTGCGTTACGAGCATGGGAAAGCCCCTGCTGAAAAGAAGCTGTTGGAGACCGTTAAAAATTATGTAATAAAGCTGAATAAGTACCTTGGTTATGACTTTAATACCGTTGAATTTGCAATTAAAGGTGGTGTACCCTATGCCATTGATTTTTGCAACCCGGCCCCTGATGCAGAAGTAACCAGCGTCGGCCAGGAAAATTTTGAATGGGTGGTTGAAACCGCCGCTGATTATGCAATTGAACGGGCCAAAAGGCAAAAGGAAGATATGGATAACTTAACCTGGGGTGAGTATGTAAAGACGGGCGCCGCCGGTGAACATCTTTTGTCATCCGAAAAAAAAGTTGAAAAAAAAGCTTACAAAAAAGAGGCAAGCGAAGGAAAAATAGATCATGAGATTTTGGCTGAAGGAATAATAAAAGAAAAAGTTGTAAAAGCAAGGCCTAAGAAGGCGGCGAAATAAGATCCAACTCATCACGGTACTGTTGATTATTAAATATAACCTGTTATGAACGAGTTTACCTTAGGTGTTGAAGAAGAATTCATGGTGGTTGACCCTGTGAGCAGGGAGCTGAAATCGCATGAGCAAAAAATTGTTGAAAGCGCCCAAAAAATACATGAGGACCAGGTAAAGGCCGAAATGCACCAGGCGGTGGTTGAAGTGGGCACGCATATTTGTCGTAACAGCGAAGAGGCACGTAAAGAAGTAAGCAAACTGCGTGGTACCGTTGCGCAGTTGGCAGGTGATATAGGCTTACGCATTGGCGCGGCAGGTACGCACCCTTTTTCACACTGGCAGCATCAGTTAATAACAGATCATCCCCGGTATTTTGAAATTGTGGACGAACTGCAGGAAGCCGCCCGCTCCAACCTTATTTTTGGTTTGCATGTCCATGTGGGGATACAGTCGCGCAATATGGCCATTCATATTGCCAACCAGGCACGCTATTTTTTTGCCGCATGTATACGCTTTGTCAACCAATTCGCCGTTTTGGGAAGGTCGAAATACAGGGTATAAATCATTCAGGACTAAAGTGTTTGATAAGTTCCCGCGCACAGGTATCCCTGATTATTTTAACAGTATTGAGGATTATGACAATTATGTAAAGCTGCTGGTAAAGACTAACTGTATCGACAACGCAAAAAAAATATGGTGGGATATCAGGGTTCATCCGTTTTTTGAAACTATTGAATTCAGGATATGCGATTGCCCGATGCTTATAGATGAAACCATGGCCTTTGTCGCCCTGTTCCAATCCATTTGCGCCAAGCTGTATAAGCTCAGGCTGCAAAACATGGAATTTATTACTTATAACAGGGCCCTCATCAACGAAAACAAATGGCGCGCCGCTCGCTACGGCATCGATGGGAAAATGATAGATTTTGGCAAGGAATCGGAGGTGAATACGCGTGCACTGATATTGGAGTTATTAGATTTTGTTGACGATGTAGTTGATGAACTCGGCTGCCGGGAAGATCTTCAATATGTGCATAAAATACTGGAACATGGCACCGGCGCCGACAGGCAGTTAGCAGTTTACGATCAAAATAATAACTTTGCAGATGTTGTTGATTATATTACATCACAAACGTTAAAAGGAATTTGAAAAAGGATGACACAAACAGAAAAACAGCCAATAAAAGTAGCCATACTTGACCTGTATGATGGCGTAGAAAATGAAGGTATGCGCGGCTTTCGTGAAATATTGCAAAGATATAAAGCAAAAAATGATCTAAATTTAAGCTTCGAGGTTTTTGATGTGCGCCAAAAAGTGGAACTACCCGGTACAGAATTTGATATTTATATTTCAAGCGGCGGCCCCGGCAGCCCAATAGATAGCGAAGGCACTGAATGGGAGAAGAAATATTTCAGGCTGATAGATAGTTTGGAAGACCATAACCTGTCAAACACGCAGCAAAAAAAATATGGTTTTTTTGTTTGTCACGCTTTCCAGTTAATGTGCCGTAAGTACCGCCTGGGCGATATTAATATGATGATAACCAAAAAAGGGCCAATATTTTTTGGAGATACTACTGTAAATGTTAATCCTTCAGTTCAGGACCTGGTTGATATCACCGTATTGATAGAGCATTCGGTAAGGCAATTCAATATAAAACCAAGGGTTGCTATACTATCATATTCAAACTTTGGATCGAATGAGGGCATTATTCCTGAGAAAACAAGGGAAGCTGTACGCATACTTCACGAAAAATATCCCGATATGGTAATTGATGGGGATATGCAGGCCAATTTTGCTTTAAATTCTGATCTGCTTGCTGATAATTTTCCTTTTTCCACTTTAATAGGAAAGCCGGCAAATACACTGATCTTTCCAAATCTTGAGTCGGGTAACATTGCCTATAAATTGTTGCAGGAAATGGGCGGGGCCGAGGCTGTCGGGCCTATATTGCTGGGGTTAAAAAAACCGGTGCACGTATTACAATTAGGCAGTTCGGTTAGGGAAATTGTAAATATGATAACCATAGCGGTTGTTGATGCACAGGAAAAGGAAGCTGAAGAAAAAGGTGAAAGGGAAAAGGTGAAAGGCGAAAAGTAAGACAAAAACTTAAAGAAAACCTTTTAGCTTTCGCCTTTTCGCTCCCACCTAAAAATAAAGAAATATGTACGCTTATATCGATGGTAAATTAGTTTTTAAAAGCGCCGCTTTTGTAGTGATCGATGCCGGAGGGGTTGGATACCACATCAATATTTCATTAAATACCTATTCGCGGTTTTGCTGATGAGGGGGAGCGCCGCCTGTTTTTACATCTGATATCAATATCCGGCATAGGCCCCAATACGGGCCGGATGATGCTTTCATCGATTACACCCGAAGAGATTCAAAATGCAATCATTTCAGGTAACGTTTCCTTGATACAACGCATAAAAGGGATAGGCCCCAAGTCGGCGCAACGTATAATATTGGAGCTGCAGGATAAACTGCGTAAAGAGGGTTCTGATACATTGAGCGCCTCTCCGCTAAATAAAACTGCTAAAGACGAAGCACTTTCTGCTTTAGTTATGCTGGGCTTTGCACGTAGCGCCGCTGAGAAGGTACTTGAGCAGGAAATAAATAAAAATAATGCTGACTTAACAGTTGAACAACTGATAAAATCTGCATTAAAAAGTTTATAATTACGAATAATTTTGCTGACACTTGATTAAGATTTTTACCTGGAAACTTGCATGTATTTTATTGATTTCTGCATTTTGCGGGTTAGAAGTTGCTTTTGCCCAGCAACAGCCAACTGGTGTAAAAAAGGACTCACTTAAGGTTAGGGTTCCTATTAATATTAAAGAGTCTAATAATTTCCGGTTACGAGAGGGGATATTTGATACTGACACGCTTAACCTGGTTCGCACTATTGAATACGACCCGATTACCAGCATGTATATCCTTTATGAACGTGTTGGTAACTTGTTATACCGGCCGCCGCAGTACCTTACTTTTGCTGAATATTTAGCATTAATAGTGAGGGAAAATGAGCGTAATAACTTTAAAAAGCTCTCGGATGATTATGCCTATCAATCACAGCAACCGGGGTTTATACCACGGATAAAAATACGCAGCCAAACTTTTGAACAGATATTCGGCGGTCCGAATATCGATATCAAGCCACAGGGCTCGGCTGAAGCGATCATGTCCGGGCAACTGAATCAAAATCAAAACCCGCTTTTCAATACCCAGCAACGCAACCAGTTTAATTTTAACTTCAACGAAAAGATACAATTAAATGTAACAGGCACAATTGGTGATAAATTAAAAATTACAACTAACTACAATACCGACGCCCAGTTTCAGTTCGAAAACCAGATAAAAGTTGATTATACCGGGCATCCGGACGAGATTGTCCAAAAATTAGAACTCGGCACAGTAAGTATGACTTTACCTACTACCCTGATAACAGGCAGCCAGGCGCTGTTTGGTGTGAAAGCCAAATTGAAGTTTGGCAACCTGGATGTAACCACTATTTTGGCGCAGCAACGCTCAAAATCACAAACCATTACTATTACCAACGGCTCACAGCAAGGGACATTTAAACTCACAGCCGCCAACTACGATGCTAATAAGCACTTCTTTTTATCACAGTTTTTCCGTAATAATTATAATCACGCGCTTGCTAATATTCCCATTATAAGCTCAAATATCAATATCACAAAAATTGAAGTTTGGACAACAAACAGGATAAACAGTACGACAGGATCAAGGGACATCCTGGGGTTTTTGGACCTGGGCGAAAACAAGCCATATAATACTACCCTCGTGAAGGGCGGGCCTGGTTTTTCAGGTTTGCCCGCCGGCTTTCAGGGGCCTGGTTTTCCACAGCAATCAAATTCTTTGCTTCGGGGCCTTCCTGCAAATGCGCGGTTGACCAACGATCCTCAGAATACTATAGCAACGTATTTCGCCAATACCGGCGGTGCAGACAACTATGCCAAATTAACTTATGCGCGCTTGTTAACCAGTAAAGAGTACACCCTTAATCCGCAACTTGGCTATATTTCGTTAAACTACCCGCTTAACAACGACGAGGTGCTTGCAGTAGCTTACCAATATACTTATAATGGCCAGCAATACCAGGTGGGGGAGTTCTCTACCGATTTACCGGTTAACCAAACCACTGCTAAAGTGTTATATGTAAAACTGCTAAAAAATGAATTATTAAAGACCAACCTGCCAACCTGGAACCTGATGATGAAAAATATTTATTCATTGAACGCATACCAGATCAGCCCTACCAATTTTAAACTGACAATATCGCGGCTGGATGATAAATCAGGTTTTCAAAAACCAGTAATGGAGGAAGGGCAGAATACTAAAAGCAAGCTTTGGATACAACTAACCGACCTGGATAACCTTGACCAGCAACAACAAAAGCAGCCCGATGGTTATTTTGATTACCTTGAAGGAATAACTATCAATTCGCAAAACGGAGTCGTTATTTTCCCGGTACTTGAACCATTTGGCGCCGATCTGGCTAAGCAGTTTCTTCCCGGTGAACAAGACCTGGTGAGCCGCTACGTTTATCAGCCGCTGTACGATTCGACCCAAACCACTGCGCAATTACTTTTTCCGAATTTAAACAGGTACACCATCTCCGGCACTTATACCGCGACGGGTGGGTCGGTATACCAGTTAAACGCTGTCAATATACCGCAGGGTTCGGTAATAGTAAACGCAGGAACATTGACATTGAAGGAAGGAGCAGATTATACAATCGATTATACCGCGGGCACCATTCGTATCCTTAACCAGGCCCTGCTTTCGTCAGGGCAGCCAATTACTGTAAAAGTAGAGAATAATGCTTTATTTGGCGTTCAGCAGAAATCATTATATGGAGCGAGGCTTGATTATAAGGTTAATGATAACCTGGCTTTAGGCGCTACTTTATTGCATTTAACAGAACAGCCAATAACCCAAAATGAAATTGTAGGGGAAGAATCAGTGTCAAATACGATGGTTGGTTTTGATGCCAACTATAATTCACAGTCCAGGCTGCTTACCAGGCTGGTTGATAAAATACCATTTATCCACACCAAAGTACCGTCATCCATAAACTTTAGCGGCGAATTTGCAGACTTAATACCGGGTAGCCCAAGCGCCCTTAATTTTGGAGGTTCAAAAAACGGTACAGCATACCTCGATGATTTTGAGAACAGTACATCGGTTATTGATGTTAGAAGCCCTTCCAGCTGGCAAATTTCGGGTACCCCGCAACTATTCCCTGAATCGCAGGCATTTAACGACCTGAGTTATGGGTATAATCGAGCCCGGCTTGCATTTTACACTGTCGATCCCATTTTTTACAGCGGCTCCACAATCCCGGTTAGCCGCAATGAGTTATCGAACCACTACGTCAGGCAGGTACTTCAAAATGAAGTGTTCCCTAATCAGCAGTCGCCCACAGGCCAGCCATTGCCTATACCTACATTAGACCTTGCTTTTTATCCCATGGTTCGTGGCCCATATAACTATACAACAACCGGGCTTAACAGCAACGGAACGCTCCAAAACCCGCAAACGCGCTGGGGAGGGATGTTCAGGGGCATTAACTCAACCGATTTTCAGGATTTAAATGTGGTGTATATTGAGTTTTGGGTAATGGACCCCTTTATATACAAGCCTAATTCTGTAGGTGGAGACCTGTATTTTAACCTTGGCAATATATCAGAGGACATATTAAAAGACGGACAGAAAAGTTTGGAAAATGCATTGCCTGTTGATGGCAGCAATAATAAGGTTAGCGAAACGGCGTGGGGAAAGGTGTCTGCAATACAGCCGGTAGTAAATTCTTTTGATAGTAACCCTGCTTCGCGCCAGTTGCAGGATGTAGGATTAGATGGTTTAAATGACGCGGAAGAACGGGTAAAATTCGCAAACGTAATACAGCAGGTTAAAGGACAATTAAACGCGCAGGCGGTAAATAGTTTGACTACAGATCCCTCGTCTGATGATTATCAGTATTACCAGGGGCCTCAACTTGACAAAGCAGGAGCAGGTATTTTGCAACGTTACAGCATGTATAACGGCACCGAAGGCAACTCGCCAACTTCACAGCAATCGCTGGCCTTGCTTGGCCTCCAAACGTCAGCCGCCACTGCATTGCCTGATGGAGAAGATGTTAACCACGATGGCAATATGGACCAGGATGATGAATACTTTCAATATAAAGTATCTGTTCGTCCGCAGGATTTGGTTGTTGGTCAAAACTTTATCACTGATAAGGTTACCTCGAACGTTAAACTTGCAAACGGAGAAACACAGGCTGTTAGCTGGTACCAGTTTCGGGTGCCTATAAAAGCTTATCAGTCCATTGTAGGCGGTATCCAGGATTTTAAATCAATCCGCTACATGCGGATGTTCATGACTAATTTTGCTGACACGGCAGTATTGCGTTTTGCGACGTTGCAATTGGTACGTGGCTCGTGGATAGCTTTTAATACTGAGAACAATCCGGCTAACGTAATTGCCGACCCTTCCCTTGTTAACCCGCCGCTTGACAATTCAACGATCGATGTGGAAACGGTAAATGTTTTTGAGGACAGTAACCGCATACCGATACCTTATGCGGTACCGCCCGGTATTCAGCAACAGCCAGATTACAGCAATTTACAAGTTAATACCAGGTTAAATGAGCAGTCGCTGTCTTTACTTGTAACAAATCTGAGCGATGGTTATTCACGGGCTGCTTACCGCTTGTTCAATAATGATTTACGGCAATATAAGCAATTGCAAATGTTTATCCATTGTGAAGGCAGCCAATTAAAGAATTACGACCTAAGTGCTTTTATACGTTTGGGGTCTGATTATACCCAGAATTACTATGAGTATGAAATACCTCAGCAAGTTACCCCACCCGGCGCCTCGGGCCCTGCTGCTGTATGGCCCGCTGCCAATGAAATGGACCTTGAACTTGCATTGTTAACCAATGCAAAACTTGCCCGCGACAACGCTAAATTTAACGGGCTGCCATGGCCAATAACGATGCCATATACAGTAAAAGTCGGGAATAATAAAATTACTATTATGGGCCAGCCGGACCTTGGCGCGATAACCACTATTATGTTAGGGGTTCGCAATCCCTTAAGGACCGCTGCCACAGCAAGCACTGATGACGGGCTTGCCAAATCAGGCACATTGTGGTTTGATGAATTGCGCTTAACTAATTTTAATGAACAGGGAGGCTGGGCCGCTACAGGACGCTTTAGCGCCAAACTTGCTGATTTTGCTAATATAAGTCTGTCGGGCAGTAAAACTACGGTTGGCTTTGGTACACTTGACTCTAATGTTGGTAATCGCAGCCTTGATGATAATGCGGTTTATGATGTGTCCGGCAATATGGAACTTGGAAAATTCTTTCCGGATAAAAGCGGGGTACACATCCCGCTTTATGTAGATGTATCATCGCAGACAAGCACGCCGGAATATGATCCGGCAACCGGCGATATCCTGCTAAAGCAAAAACTTAATGAAGCCCCCAGCGCCAAAGTGCGTGATTCTATTCAAAACGCCGCTGAAAGTTATACCTTGCACAAAAGTATCAATCTTACTAACGTGCATAAGGCCAAAACGGACCCTAAGGCCCCTGGTCATGTTTGGGATATTGAAAACTGGACCGCCACCGTTGCTTATACCGAGCTTGAGCACCATGATTTTACTACTTTAAATGACATGGAGAAAACATACCATGCTGCATTGGCCTATAATTTTACCAACCAGCCAAAGTATGTCAACCCTTTTAGTAAGATTATCAAAAACAATATGCTTGCTTTGTTACGCGATATAAATTATAATCTTTGGCCTTCCCGGCTAAACTACAGCATAAGTTTTGATCGTTTTTATTCGGAGAATACATTACGCAATAACGATCCTACCGATATTATACCCATAACTACCACATTTAATAAAACATTTAACGTTACGAGGGTTTATGGAATAGGGTGGAATTTGACAAAATCACTTTCAATGGATCTTGATGCCACCAATCTTTCAACGGTTGATGAGCCTTATGGCCGGCTCGACGGCTTAAAATTAGATACCCTCTGGAGAAATATACTACGGTTAGGCCGCACAACAAATTATAATCATACTTTAAATTTACACTATACAGTTCCGCTAAATAAGATACCGGGGATGGACTGGACAACCTTAGTTACCAGTTATAGTACGCACTTTAACTGGCAGGCGCAGCCATTGTTTGCTATTGATGACCCGCAATTTGACGTGGGCAACAGCATTCAAAACTCGCGGACGATACAGATTAACCCAAATCTTAATTTTGAGGCTTTGTTTAATAAGCTTTCGTTCGTAAAAAAAGCAAGAAGCGCCGATAACAGCAACTCATTAAGTAACATTCTAATTGGGTTACTAACCAGCGTTAAAAACCTGAGCGGTACTTATACCCAAACCGAAGGCACATTTATTCCCGGGTACCTGCCCCAGTCAAATTTTTTGGGCGAGGACCTCAATTACGGCGCCCCCGGTATCGGGTTTTTATTTGGCAGCCAGGCCGACCTTAGGCAAACGGCAATTGCACATGGATGGATAAGTACCGACACGCTTCAAAATCAGCTTTATGTAACTACATTTAATGAGGACCTGCGCCTAAAGAGCACTATTCAGCCATTCAAAGACCTGCGGATTGATCTAACCGCCTTTAAAACCCAGGATCATACCTACCAGACTAATTTTAAATCGATCGACGGGTCAAACGATATCCAGAGTTATAATCCTGTTACTTCTGGTGATTACAGTATTTCGTATATGACTATCGGCACAGCATTTTCAAAAATTACAGGGATTGACAATAATTCTCCGATCTTCCAGAATTTTTTGAATGACCTGCCTATCATTTCGCAGAGGCTCGGAAAACTTAATCCGAACTCAATTGGGCCGCCGGTTAATGGTTATGCTGATGGTTATAGCGCTAATTCGCAGAATGTTTTAGTGCCTGCTTTCCTGGCTGCATATACCGGCAGGAATCCGGCTACCGCAGGACTAAGCCAGTTCCCTAATATTCCTATTCCAAACTGGCAACTAACCTATAGCGGATTAAGCCATATCCCACTTTTCAGTGATATTTTCGACTCATTTGATATTAAAAATGGTTACCGGGCATCGTACAACGTCAGCGGCTATACGACATTGCTGCAATACCAGGCAACTAACGGGGCTGTAAGCTCAAGGGATGCTAATAATGACTTTTTACCATATTACCAGTTTTCGCAGGTAACAATTTTAGAACAGTTTGTACCATTGATAGGCATCGATGCGCGTTTTAAAAATAGTATGAGCACCCATCTTGAATTCCGGCAAAGCCGGTCATTAAGCCTTAGTGCGATAAATGGTCAGCTGGCACAGCAAAATCAAACTGCATTTGTTTTCGGGTGGGGTTACCATGATAAAAATTTCAGGTTCCCTTTCGGCTGGTTCAGCGGCACAACAAATAAAAACGACGTTAACTTTAAGATAGATTTCTCGTTGATGGATAATGAAACGTTTATTTACCAGGCGGGCGAAGCAGCGCAAGTAGCATCGGGTGCGCAAAATATTACAGTGCGGCCATCAATTGATTATTTGATCAATCCGCGGTTTAACCTGAATTTATTTTACGATTCAAATTTAAACAGGCCTTATACCTCGCAAACATTCAACACCGCTTTTACCAATTTTGGGATCAATTTGAAATTGATGCTGCAATAGAGCAGTTTGCAGTGAGCAGTTTGCAATTTAGAAGGCATAAACTGCAAACTGCCCACTACAAACTGCAAACTGTCGATCAATCAGCTTTGCTTACGCTTCCGGAGCCGATGGTCCTGCTGTCAGTAACAGTCGCACTACCTGAATAAACTACATTTCCAGAGCCTACTATATGTGCTGAAACTGTTTTATCGGCATTAAAATATGCGCTGCCGGAGCCTGCAATTGTTACCGCTGCCGAGCCTGTTTTTAACTGCCTGGCCTTGACTTCGCCTGAACCGGTTATTACCACCTTAGCATCTTCTGTGCTGCCACTTAAGTGAATGGAGCCTGAGCCGCTGATAGTAGCATGCAGCCTGTCGGATTTAACGGATGATTCAATATCGCCTGATCCGCTTAACACAATATCTACATTATCACCGCTAACCACCCCCTCAACTTTAATTGAACCTGAGCCCGCATTAGCCAGGGATGATAACGATTTTGCAGTAACATAAACGTCAATCCTGCCTATGTGTTCATTGCCCCAATCAGAATGATGTTTAAACTTAATTTCCAATTTCCGGTCTTCTACAACGGTTTCTATTTCGCTGATGATATCTGAACCGGCCCTGATGTTTAAACTTTCGGTTCCATTGATATTTACATGTACGTCAAACGGCCCGGAAGAAGCTATGCTGTTAAACCCCGAAACCTGCCTTGTCTGTTCAGATTGCGCTGATGTTTTTAATGTTGCCGCAATTACCAATATTGCGGCAAAAATGGTGTAAGCTATTTTTTTCATAATGTTGAGTTTAATTGATAAGATGTAGTTACGTTATAAAATGTTGCACCGGCAGGGATTTATTTAAGGATTACGATTTATGGATAATACATAATGGCTAAAGTCCTGAAACAGCTTCATCGCTGCTGGCCTCCAACATCAACCCCCCACTCGTTTAGTCAACCTCCCTCAGCCAACTTTTTATCCTCCCTTTTCTTTCGCCGTTCAGCCCTGCGTTCTATCCTTTGTGCTTTTTTTATTTTGCGGTCCTGCAAATACAATTTTTGCTGTTTTATCATTGCAATCGTAGCATCAATCGTTTTCTGGTCTAAGCCTATACATGGCTTTATACCTGCGAGCAGCGTTTGCCAAAGCGATTTAAAAAAAGGGGTTTCCGCAGTACGGTTATAGTCAACATAAAAAGAGCGTGGCCGCCCGCCGGCTATATCCGGGTTATCATGTTTAAGTATAAACAAATTGGCATATAATGTGGCTAAGGGGCTTTGCTTTAAGTTATCAAAAAGAGTATCGGGCCTTAACAAACTAACCTGGAGATCGTTGTACAGGAGAGCAACTTTCCCCCGGTCTATGGTACTGTTAGCCTGAATGTCAAAATCCAGGTGTCTCAGAGTCCCCGAAGTTATCTTAATCATCGCCAATGGCATAGCCGCAGGATTAGCGAACCGCAGGTTCATTTGCCCAAGCCTGCCTTTATAGCTGAAAGAATTGTTTTTATCAGTTAAATTAAAATTAAACACTACGTTTAGCCTGGCGCGGTTCATAAAATAGCTGGTGAGCACCGCCGTACAGGTATCGTTTTTTTGCAAGGAAGCTTTGTTGGTGGTTATATTTAAGAAGCGCCCGCTGGTATTGTTAAAGGATATCGATCCGGTTTCCTTTGATGTTGCATTATATTCTGTATAAATAACGTCAATATGATTTAAAGAAGCGGTATCGATCTTCAAATCGGCGTTAATTTTATAAAGACCAACATTAGGAAAGCTTTTTATTTTATCAGTTTTATCAATGGGGTTATTGGGGTTGCCGTGTATTTCAATCATGCCTCTGTTTAAAAACAGCCTCGATGCGGCTAAGATGCGGTATTTATGATAATTTAAAAAATCAAAATTATTCAACTGCAGTGAATCAAGCCGCATAGTAAACCTGTCCCTATGGCTTTTTGTAAAAAAATCAGCGGGGTTAACCGGCTTTAATGTCAATCCTTCAACATTGAGCTGTGATTTTAATGTAGAAAGCTTAAGATGATTAAATTTATAGGTGTACAAACCGTTGGATGAGCTGGCCGTGTAATTGTTCAATTCGGCAATAATGTCTTTACAATAAAGGAGCCTTGACCGGTCCGTTTGTGTAGCCGGGTCGATAAGAAGATCATAAGCACTCAAATTCATTTCCTTTAGTTCAGATACCGACAATTTATTACCCGAATAGTCCTCGTACTTCAATTTAACATCGCCTAATATAATAGTCCCTACATGAATTGAATTGAGGCTTTTCGATATCTTTTGCCAGGCGGTTTGATTACGCTTTAATATGGTATCGCGGGTATGATTTAGTTGATAACTAATATTGAGCACCGGCTCATTTAATACTATTTCGCCAATATCGAGCTTGTGCTGAAAATATAGTTTGAAAGGATGAATATGTGATAAGGTAAGACGCTTTACATGCAATTCAACCAAATTATTGGGGGCCAGGTGTTCCCTCTTTCTCTTGTTATAAACTGCGGTATCCGGTTTTAGGGTAATATTAAAAATTACGATAGTACCCCGTAGTATGTGTAACTCGGCAGATGAAAAGTCAACGGTATATAAACTATCGCTGCTTTTGATAACAACCTCTTTGAGTCTATGGGCCAATATCGGGGACCAATAAAAGTTAACAGGTAAAGCCAGAATCAAAATAAGCGAAATAGCTGTTATCGAAATAACAATAGTTACTTTATGCCACCCGTGTTTTAAAAATTTAACGGCCATTAATTTTCTTTGGTTAGCTTGCTTTTTTTTATAGAGTCCCTTCTGGCCTGGCTTCCTTTTTTGCGGTATTCACGTTTTTCTTTCCGTTTTTCTTTAAACTTATTAAACTTATCAACCAAATTACTAACTTTTACTACAGCTACGTTAACCTTTGTTTCAGTTTTTTTGTCAAATCCGACGCTTGGTTTTAATCCGTCAAATAACCCCTTATATAAAAAGCTAAAAAACGATACCGAAGGTTCGCGCTTTAAATTAATAGGCCCTGGCCTTAAAACACCTTTTTTATCGGGATTATTGTTTTGGATGATCAAATTATTAGCAAACATTGAAATTAAGCCCTGTTTTTGCAATGTAGTTTTACCTTCAACTTTTTTAAGCAACTGGAGATTTAAGTTTTTATAGTAGAATTGAAGATTGCCCTTCCCGCTATAATTGCTTGCATTTACATTGAAGGTAAGTTTTTCAATATCAGCCGACACCACATGGACCATGGCCAAAGGCTTTACAAGTTTGTCCAATACCCTGCCATCGAATTTACCCAGCTCACCTGAATAATTGAAGGCCCCGTCTTTAGCCATTAAGTCGAATTTGAAGTTTACCTCTAATGGGGCCGCATTCATAAAACTTGTCTTAATATGCGCCGTCATATATGGATTTATCCTTTTTTCTGTGGTATCATTGGTCACATTCAGGATATACCCATTGGTATGTTTAAATAGTATCTGGCCTGTGGCGCCGGTTTTTACATCAGTTTCTGAATAGTTGATATCAGCGTTTTTAATGTTCAGCCGTTTAAGCCGCAAATCCAGCGCTACGTTTTGCAGCGCCTGCTGCGGGTCTTTACCAATTTTTATTGTTTTTTTGCCTTTGAAAGCATTGTTGGTGTATATCCGAACGTCGGGGTTGGTAATATCCATCGTTACGGCATACAATTTTTGATCGCGCAAAAATCTTTGCAGGTCAATATCATTAATTGCGATGCGTTTAAATTTTAGGGTGTAAATGTCTCCCGCTTCACCGATTTGTTTATAAAAATCAGCCCGGTTGTATCTTGGCAGAAATGTTACTTTATCCAGTACGATATTTCTCTGAGCCGTTGAAAAGTAAATTTTTTTCAGATAGGCCTTGTATAAACTATCAGGCGTAGCAATTTGATAATCGTGCACTGTAACATCAATACTTTTAGTGTAATAAAAACGGCCCGGATCATTAACTGATAGCGAATCGATAACAATATCCGAAATATTTATATCAAGGTGCTTTAATTCGGTATTCGTTGTTACCGCGTTGCTTTTATTTATATAATTTAAGCTGATGTCTTTAAGCGAAACAGAATCGATCCATAATTGCCTGAATATTTTTTTAATTAACTGGTAAGGGGTTTTTGATTTGCCCACTTTCACGGTATCATTAAAGGCATAACGTTTATTTATAATGGTAAGGGTAGGATTTTCTATCGAAATATTATCGATATCCAGTATTTTTTCCTGGTACGCTTTGCGGGCGCCTACGTTTTTGATCGACATTTTTTTTACACTTAATATAAAGAGGTTATCAGGGGCTTTTTTTAAGGCCACTAATTTTTCATAGACCGCAGTATCGGGTACAAGTTTGAAGTCATAAAGCGTTGCATTGCCCGATGCGATGTTCAAATCAAAATCGGAGTATTCAATATGGTACAAACTGTCACTTGTATTTAAGACCAGTTCTTTTAAGCGTTTTTGCAATAATGGCTTCCAGCGACTATTAGCTAAATAGGTATTATAAAAATAATAGCCTGATGCACCGATCACCCCTGCAATAAAAATAATAGATAATAAAACAACCGGCCATACAGGTATATGTTTTATACGGGGCATTTTTCCTGGTGTCACTGCTTTCCTGTTGATTTACATTTACAACATAAAATACTGGATTTTGTTATTGCTCGAAATGTTGTAAAGTTGAAATGTTGTAAGGTTGGAATGTTGAATACATGCGATAAACTTATATATTAATGACCAATGACCCAAAATGAAATTCCTGACAATCTGTCACACTATATTTATTTTTTTGTATTTTTGTAAACTAATTTTTATAATGATAATGGATTTGCTTATTCCGGATAAGTTACACGATGAAAGCAGGCAGGGAGAGGCTTTGGTATTGGAACAGGTTAACGATAAAAACAATGGCCGAAAATTGTATATTGAAAGTTATGGCTGCGCCATGAATTTCTCGGACAGTGAGATTGTAGCTTCCATTTTATCGGAACAAGGATTTGAAACCACATCTGATTATACGGCTGCGGATGTTATTTTTATTAATACCTGCTCAATTCGGGAAAATGCCGAGCAGCGCGTTCGTAACCGATTAAAGGAGTTTACTATTTCTAAGGTTAAAAACCCGGGTTTAGTGATAGGTGTGCTGGGTTGCATGGCCGAACGCCTAAAATCGAAATTTTTAGAAGAGGAAAAACTGGTTGACGTTGTTGTGGGCCCGGATGCTTATCGCGACCTTCCAAACCTGATAGAACAAGTTGATGGCGGCCAGAGAGCAGTAAATGTCCTTTTATCGCGCGAGGAAACTTATGCAGATATTAGCCCGGTGCGTTTAAACAGCAATGGCATCAACGCCTTTGTTTCAATTATGCGCGGCTGCGATAATATGTGTTCGTTCTGCGTGGTTCCGTTTACCCGGGGCCGTGAGCGTAGCCGCGATCCGCAATCTATTGTTAAAGAGTGTACCGACCTGTTTAAACAAGGATACCGCGAAGTTATTTTGCTTGGCCAAAATGTGGATTCGTATAAGTGGAAGTCCGAAAGTCCGAAAGTCCGGAAGTCCGAAAGTCCGGAAGCGGGAAGTTATACAATAGAAGATCAAAAAGTCTCCCCAACCGGGGGAGATTTAGAGGGGGCTGAAAGTCAGAAGTTGGAAGTCGGAAGTCGGAAATCAGAGGATGAAGTTCAAAAGCAGCAAATAAAAGTCTCCCCAACCGTGGGAGATTTAGAGGGGGCTGGAATTGTTGTCAACTTCGCCAACCTCCTCGAAATGGTTGCTTTAATCAATCCTGATCTGCGTGTCCGCTTTTCAACTTCGCACCCAAAGGATATAACCGACGAGGTTTTGTATACTATTAAAAAGCACGATAATATTTGCAATTACATCCACCTTCCTGTACAATCGGGCAATAGCCGTGTGCTTGAACTAATGAACCGTACTTACGACCGGGAGTGGTATATGGGTCGTATCAATGCCATTCGCCGCATAATCCCCGAATGTGCTGTTTCAACAGATGTTATAACTGGTTTTTGCAGTGAAACTGAAGATGAACACCAGGATACCTTAAGTATGATGGACTATGTGCACTATGACTTCGCCTATATGTTCATGTACTCAGAAAGGCCCGGAACCTTAGCGGCTAAACGCTATACTGATGATATACCTGATGCTGTAAAACGTAGTCGTTTAAAAGAAATAGTAGCTAAACAACAAGAGCACTCGTATAGGCGTTTACAGTTATTGGTTGGCACAACACAAAAGGTACTGATAGAAGGATTTTCAAAAAAATCGGATAAAGATTATTGCGGAAGGAGTGATCAGAATGCAATGGTTGTTTTCCCTGTAGCTGAAAATTATAAGCCAGGGCAATATGTAAACATACTTATTGACCGAAGCACTACGGCTACTTTGATTGGTCGGGTGATTAGTTAATTTGATGATTTGAAAATTGGAAGATGTTTTAATTTTCAAATTTTCAAATCATCTCATTTTCAAATTTAAAAAATGGAAATACAGGAAATAAAACAACGCTTCGGTATCATCGGCAATTCGCCTTTGCTTAACCGGGCTATAAATATAGCTAACCAGGTAGCGCCGACAGATATTTCTGTTTTAATTACCGGCGAAAGCGGCAGCGGGAAAGAAGTGTTTTCGCATATTATACACCAGATGAGCCCGCGCAAGCATGGGCCTTTCATCGCGGTAAACTGCGGCGCAATACCCGAAGGTACCATTGATTCTGAATTATTCGGCCACGAAAAAGGGTCGTATACGGGCGCGGTCGGCGAGCGTAAAGGATATTTCGAAACCGTAAACGGCGGTACTATATTTTTAGATGAAATAGCCGAAATGCCTTTGGGCACCCAGGCGAGGTTGTTAAGGGTTTTGGAATCGGGGCAATACATCAGGGTAGGGTCTTCAAAGGTCGAGAAAACAAATGTGCGGGTTATTGCGGCGACCAATGTTGATGTTTATGATGCAGTTAAAAGTGGTAAATTCAGAGAAGACCTTTATTACCGTTTAAATACTGTGCCCTTGCGTATCCCGCCTTTGCGCGACAGGAAGGAGGATGTTTATTTATTATTCAGGAAATTTACCTCCGATTTTACGGATAAATACCGCACCCCGCCAATACAGTTGGACGAAGAAGCGCAACAAGTGCTGATTAATTATTCGTGGCCGGGTAATATAAGGCAATTAAAAAATATGGCGGAGCAATTGGCAGTGCTTGAACGCGACCGTGTTATTACCGCCCAAACCTTGCTGACCTACATTCCGCAGGAAGCTACCGGCAGAAACCTGCCTATGCGCCTTGATCACCAAAAGGAAGATTTTTCGGAACGGGATATTTTATATAAAGTATTGTTTGATATGAAACGAGACATGGTTGAATTAAAAAAACTGGTTGCAGATATTATTGAACATGGCGGCGTTTCAATCAATCACGCCAGCCATTCGCAAACATTAAACCATTTATACCGCGATATTGAAATGCAAGGAACATCCGATACACAATTTACCTTGCAAAAACCAGTTATCAATAATAATAATAACAGCAATGCCAATGCATATAATATAACTCACGATGCCGAAGAGGTTGAGGAATCCCTTTCGCTGATCGATAAGGAGTCTGACCTGATACGCAAAGCTTTAAAAAAACACAAAGGGAAACGCAAACTGGCGGCAAGTGAATTGGGCATATCGGAAAGGACGTTGTACAGAAAGATAAAGGAATTAAATTTATGATTAAATGAAAAGGATAACGAGGGTATTAATAGCATTTATTGGTTTGATATTGATTTTCCCGTCATGTACTTATAAGCTAAGTTTGAACGGCGCGTCAATCCCCGCTAATATGAAAACAATAAAGGTCGATTTTTTTGAAAACAATGCCGCTTTAGTAGTGAATAACCTGAGCACACAATTCACCGAAGCGTTAAAAGACCGTATCAGGACTACTACCCGGTTAAGTATTGTGACCAGCGAGGAAGCAGATGCAAAAATGTCGGGCACTATTACCGATTACAATATTGCCCCTGTATCAATAAATGCTACCGCTAATAATGTGGCGCCTATTGCCGGGGCCAGCCGCTTAACCATCACAGTTAATGTGAAATATGTAAATAATTTGGATAAAAAAGATAATTTTGAAACATCGTTTACAAAGTATCAGGATTTTTCAGGTGATATTAACGCACAGGAACAAACACTGATCGCAGCCATTGATAAACAGTTAACAGAAGATATTTTTAACAAAGCCTTTGCAAATTGGTAAGCAATTCGTAGTTTCAACCACGTGGATCAACATTTTAATAACAGTCAGAACGATTTTTTATGGACCCTGTTAGCCAATCCTGCTAACGACGCCCATTTGTATACCTTTAATTTACAGCAACTGGTTAATGATTTTCCGCAAAGCGGCATCTTACAGGCTTTGCTTGCGCACGCTAGTGACGAAAAGAATTTAAGGCAGGCCTCAGTTTATTTTAATGCCAAATCATTATATAAACTGATCAATGCGCCTTCAACTTTTGCCGGCGTGCCCAATGAAAAAATTATAATTCAAGCGAACATTCGTGTTAATGGCCATTATAAAGAGGAAGAAAACCAGTATATAGAGGAAAATTCAGAAGCCTACCAGGATGGAAGCATAGAGAATGCACTCAACAAGGCGGATTTTAACGATCATCCGATAATTGACAATGAGGAGGAAATAGTATCAAGCTCTGCGGATCATCACCCTGTAATTGAATCCGAAGGAGACTTGCTTTTGAGCAATCCGGTGATGGATGTGCATCATATAACTGAAGCCGTCCCCGAAATTTCAGAAAGTACCACTATTGAAGAGCCGGTTGAAAATGTGGCTACTGTAATTCGTGAAAACAGATTGCCGGAAGCCATAGTAACTACGCCAGAGCCTGAATTAATTCATAATGCTGCTCCCGGAAATGAGGAACACGAAGAACCGGGTGAAGATGGTATCCATGAAACTCATGAAACTGTATTACAAGGCGCAATATCAACCTCTCAAGAGCCTGAATTAATTGATAATGCTGCCTTTGAAAATGACGAACACGCCAACCCCGCTGATAAAAACCAGGTTGCAGAACCGGCGGTCGCTGTTGAAGAAGGCGATGCTATTAAATTCGGGGAACAAGAATCTGAAAAAGGCATTAACGAAGAAACCTTCGATGAAATTATTGACATTGAACAGATAAGCATTGCACCCGAAACTATCCAGTGGGCAGCGGAACGCGAAGCAATAAAGGCAGCGGATGAAAAACCGGAGCTCATAACCGCCGATAATGATGATGCAGAAAAATTGATACCTGATAGTGTCGCTTCCACAGATTTTTTTATGTTCGACAAGGCATTTGGCGAAAACAAACCGGTTGAACGGGCAGAGACTGTACCACCGGTTTCTTCCGGAAATTCGGCCGATGGTATCGGAGAAACAAATCCTTTAACCGGTGATGCTGATCATCAGGATATATCAAAGTATCATGATGAGCAGATGCCTTATACTTTTATGTGGTGGCTTGATAAAACACGTAAAGAACATGCCGGAACATATCAGCCATACGTAAAATCGGAGGAAATTAATTTAAATAACATGCCCAAAAGGCCCCAGGATGAATTGCAGCAGCAATTTTTTGTACGAAGCTATGGCCTTGTGATATAGCATCTGATCTGAATAAATACCTGCCAGCGTTTCTGTTAC
>Ga0207036_10057_pt1 | contig 21158 bp, 18 predicted proteins | sample Alteio_BWMinCont_78_FD_153284 | JGI IMG/M metagenome (GOLD analysis project Ga0207036, IMG submission 153284) | Enriched cells from forest soil in Barre Woods Harvard Forest LTER site, Petersham, Massachusetts, United States -... | ecosystem: Environmental > Terrestrial > Soil > Temperate forest >... | reverse complement strand
GGCCGCACAAATACGCCGTTGCATTCGTCCCGAGGCCCCACATGTCGGTGTATTTGCGCAGAATGTCATCCACGCGTCCGATTTCGCCTGTCCATTTTTCATCGTCCCAGGGACGGCTGACCGTAGGCACGTACTCTAGCCACGGGACTTCCCGCGCGAAGTTCTGCAATTCCTCCAGGTATCCGAACTCCCAGGAGCGGCTGGCGCCGTTCAGCAAAAATAATTTATGTTCTCCGCCAAACCTTCCTTCTTTCCAGTCCCGATAAAGCGTACGGATGAAACTGACGAAGGGAGCCACGCCGGTTACGGTACAAACTAAAAGATGATTGGTGCGGCCGCTCTGGGTATCAAGCACGAACCGTCCCTTGGGAACCTTCCGCATGAGAACTTCATCGCCGGTTTGCAGTCTGTATAGCAGCGGCGTCAGGTCGCCCGGAGGAACCAACTCGAAAAAGAACTCGAGTTCGCTTTCGTGAGGCGCCGACACAATGGAGTAGGGACGCTCTCTGTGCTTGTCCGGAGCTTCAAGACCGAGAGTGGCATACTGCCCGGGAGCGAACTTGAACTCCACGCTTGGCTTGACGCGGATCATCCACAGCTCAGGTGCGATGTCCACTCGTTTGGTTATGATGGCGCTCTGAAATTTGTCTGCGTTGCTGCCGCTCATAGGGAATGCCCCGGCCGTCGGCGCGGTCCGGGGCTGGGATAGTTTACAGCAGCGATGGGCTTTCGCAACCTCTCTGCGACGATCTATTTAACTGATTTCGCCAATCGCTTTTTTCAATCTTGCTTCTCTTGCGTTGAAGCAGCGCCTATTTTCCCAGCACCAGGACGACGAAAGTGTCCGGCAGAATCGAGTGCCGAGGATGTGGATGGTCGGGAGTAGGCGCTGGAGGCGGACCGAATTTCGCGGTGACAACATAAACGTTGTGAGTCTTATCATCGAGCGCGAGAGTTCGTGCACCCTCTTGCGTCTTAACATTTTCCGCCACGCTGAATTTGCTTGGCGATTCCTCTCGCACCACCGTCAGAACGCCGCTTTCACCGCACGACGCGAACGCAAGCCCTGTGCTTTCGTCGAAGGCGGTAGCATCTACTCCTTCGCCGATTGGGGGAGTCGCGATCACCTTTCCGCTGTCGGCATCTACGACGGCCATCATCTTATTGTCGCAACCAACAAATAGACGGCGGTTCTTGCGGTCCATGGCAAGGCCGCTAGGTTCCTGGCAAGGCGCAAGTGGCCAGCGGGATTTCACTTCCAGTTTGTTGGGATCGATGGCGTCCAGCTGGCTTTTGTCTTCAAGGTTTACAAAAACCTCTCCCTTGCCATCGCTTACCGCAAATTCAGGTTTGCCTTCGAGTTTGATAGTGCCGAGCACTGCGCCTTTGGCCGCGTCGATGGCTGTCGAGTCCTGACTTTTACCATTGAAGGTGAAAACCCGCTTGGTCGCAGGATCATAGAGAATCGCGTCTGGATTGTCGCCGACTTTCACCTTTGTGATCGGCTTCAGCGTCTCAATGTCGAAAATCGTGACCGTGCCCTCCCGGCCGTTGCTGACAAAGCCGCGTCCTAGTTCCGGGGCTAAAGCGATGCCGTGCACGCCAGGAGTATCGGGAATATCGCCCACAGGTTTGCCCGAATCCGCATCGATCACGATGACGTGGGTAGCGCGCGAAATGTAAAGCCGCCGCGACGAACTGTCCAGCGTCAGGTAATCCCACCCGCCTTCGCCGCCTAACTTGTAAGTTTTGATGACGTGATAGCCAGGGTCTGCGGCGAAGGAAAAAGTTGCCGTCAAAACGAAAATCGCCAGTACCCGCCACTTTGAAAACAAATGATTCATAGTTGATTATCCTTGTTCGAAAATAGTCTTCGCCGCATTGCTATATTAGTGCCGCTTGCTGAAGCCAACCTTAAGACCGCAAAGTGCGCTTCGAATAGTTTGACAGGGTAATCTCATTCAAAAGCTCGTAGTGCAAGGATTCGGTGCATCTGCAGCTTCACTCACTTGAAGCCCACCGATGTTCTGCCGCAGAGTGCAGAGACTTGCTGGGTTTCTTTGAATTTCCCTCCGCCACGCCCAAGAAAGTCACCCATGCGCGTCCTGCGTACGTCTCCGCATTCAGCGTCAACATTCCGGGCAGGCCGAGCCACGCGAAAGGTATCCAGAAGAAGAGAAGCACAGCATTTGCCAAACAGCCGCTATTCAAAGTCCAATGTGGCCATTTGCCTTTGAACCCGCACACAATGACCCCGCTGATGGCTTCGACCACAAAAATCACTTTAGAACCGCACAGGTTGCGTACGAATCCATATTCTGCGCCATGTTTATCTACTAATCCGCATCCATCACACCGGCGCAAGTATTCCTTGACTTCTCGGAATGCGTCCATAATCTTGCGATCTGCCAGTTGGGGCGATTCATATTCTTCTTCGAGCGACATCAGCCTTATTCCGAATTTATCCAGGACTGCCAGTTGAATTCTATTCTTTTGATCCGCGCTCAGATGCGAATCTCGAATTCGACAGAAGCGAGTGGATGGAAGCCCTCCGCGTTTTTGCCAGAATTGTTTAGCGTAGCGGACTCCCCGATCCCTGAAGAACATGGATGCCAAATAAATTAAAGCGAACGACAGCAGACTGGACCCCGCGAGTTGCAGCGGATTGGCCAGCAATCCCGGGAAAAAATAATAAACGGAGCAGAACAGCGGCAAGAGCAAGATGCCAGTGGGGATCAGGCGAGCCTTCCAGTCGTATCCGTCTATAAATTCTTGCCATCGCATTTTCGCGCCTTTGTACTCACTGCCGAGCCGGCCAGCGGGAATCGATCTTAGCCATGATTCTTTCCGCTAACGTAATCGCATCACCCATAGCACCGTCCGATGCCGGAGAATGTTTGCCGTCCCAACGCGTCAAATTTCGCGCTGCGAGGATGCAAGCAGCAATTAAGAGCACGCGCTTTCTGCCTTCATCCACCGGAGAAGTGTAGCGTATTCGCCTTTTGTTCGCCACAATTAGATCTGCCGTGCCTTCAGCAATTTCGCGATTTGCACAGCACGGCGAAGCCAGAAAGGATTTCGCAAGGTTAACTTTTAAATTTAAATCTCAGGGGTGACCCCCTTTTGCATCCCTCGACAGCCACTCCTCTGCGCCAACACAGTCAAGCAATGTAAGATGTTAATAGAAACTCGTACTGCTTTCTATCTTCTCAATCACTTATCGCAGAAAGGAATTGCCCATGGCGCGTCAGCCCGGAATGTATGCCATCTTTGAAACTAGTGAAGGACAGATTGTCTGCCGTCTTTTTGAAAAAGATGCCCCTAAGACGGTTGCAAATTTTGTGGAACTAGCCGAGGGTAAACGTGAATGGACGCATCCCGTCTCCCGCAAGAAAAGCAAAGACCGGCTGTACGATGGCACCATCTTCCATCGCGTGATTCCTGAATTCATGATCCAGGGCGGCGATCCAGCGGGCACTGGCATGGGCGGACCGGGCTACCAGTTCGAAGACGAAACCAAAGGCTCGCCACACAAGTTCGACAAGCCTGGCAAGCTGGCCATGGCGAATGCCGGGCCTAACACCAACGGCAGCCAATTCTTCATCACGCTCGCGCCCACGCAATGGCTGACTGGAAAGCACACGATCTTCGGTGAAGTCGTGGAAGGACAAGATGTGGTGGAAAAAATTGTGAGTGCGCCCCGGAACCGGCAGGACAAGCCACTTAAGGATGTCACTGTGAAATCGGTGACGATTGAGCAGGCCAAGTGACCGAATCGGCAGGCGACTGGCGAGGGCACGATGCCCTCGCGACAGCCGGTGGGACGCCGACGCTACTAAGCTTCTTATTGCGCGCCACTAATTGTGATGTGGTTGATCTTTACCGGCTTGTAGGGACGATCGTTGGAATCGCGGCCCGCGCGCGCTATTGTTTTCACCAGCGCCACGCTGGCGTCGTCGCACTGACCGAAAATGGTGTATCCGCCGTTTAAGCTTGGGTAAGCAATCTCGGTAATAAAAAATTGCGAGCCATTTGTGTCTGGTCCGGCATTGGCATAGGCCATGCGCCCGGGACGATCGAATTTCAAGTCGGACGAGGTTTCATTCTTGAAGGTGTAGCCGGGATCGCCGGTACCGGTGCCCATGGGATCGCCGCCCTGAATCATGAAATTGGGAATTACGCGATGGAAGATAGTTCCGTCGTAGAGCGGCACGCCGTGTTTTTTCTGATGCGTGATGGGGCTGGTCCAGTCCTTGGTTCCAGTTGCCAATCCGATAAAGTTGGCCACGCCAATCGGAGCTTTGTCCTGGAAAAGAGTGCAAGTCAGTTTGCCGGCAGTGGTGTCGATCACAGCCGTGGGATGACTTGATCCGCTTGATGATTTCGCTTGTGCCCACAAGCCGAGTGAAGACAGAAAAATGATTGACGTGAGAATCAAATATTTGCGCATCTATAGCTCCTTGAGTGTGATCGATCTGAATCTTGAATTGTACGACAGCGGCAACGCAATTACGGGTTAGAAGAAAGCTTCTGAGCCTGCATCTGCTGGCTGACCCGCTCCACCACTTTGAATACCCGCAGAATATTGCCGCCCAGAATCTTGTGAATGTCGCCGGCACTGTAGCCGCGGTCGAGCAAAGCCTGCGTAATCTTCGGCAAGTCGGCGGCGGAATCAATGCCCTCTGGGGTCGCCCCGCTCACGCCGTCGAAATCCGACCCAAGACCCACGTGGTCGATGCCAGCTACTTTCGCGATGTGGTCGATGTTGTCGATCAGCGACTTCAACGGTGGGCGCGGAATCTTTGCGATCCACTCTCTTGAGATGCGGTCTTCGTCTACGTAGCTGACCGGTTGTCCGGCTGCTTTCTTCTGCGCAGTGTATTGTGCGACCGCTGCATTCCGGTCTTTTGCCTGCGCAGTAAATGCGTCGAGATATTTCTGGTCGTCGAAGGCAGAAAAGAAATTTACCTGCACGACGCCGCCATTCTTGGCTACCGCCTGCAGCATATCGTCGGCCATGTTGCGGGGATGATTGCTGAGGGCGCGGGCCGAAGAGTGCGACGCGATCACCGGAGCCTTGGTAATCGCAATCGTGTCCCAGAAGGTCTTGTCGGCAACATGGGAAATGTCAACCATCATGCCAAGGCGATTCATTTCCAGCACCACTTGCTTGCCGAAATCGGTGAGCCCGTTGTGATGTTGGATCTTCGGGTCATCGATATCGCCTGACGAGTCCGCCCATTCGTTGGTATTTGACCAGGAGAGCGTCATGTAGCGCACGCCCAGCCGATAGAAATCCCGCAACAGATGAATGTCGTTCTCAATCGAGTGACCGCCTTCGATTCCCATCAACGCGGCAAGCTTTTTCTGCTTGTGGGCGCGCTCAATGTCCTCTTCCGAAAATGCCATCATCATGCGATCAGGATGATGCCCCGCCTGTTCGTAGACCGAATCGATTAAGTCAAGAGTGTGCTTGGCGAAGTGGCCTTGATTGGTTTCCGGATCAACCCAGATGGAAAAGAACTCCGCGCCCAGGTTGCCGGCGCGAGCTTTATCGAGACTGATGTGTCCCTTGTCGTTGGGATCGGTTGAGCCGATGTCGAAGTTCTCATCCAGAAAACGCTGTGGCGTATCGGCGTGAGTATCAACCACGATTGTTGAATCATGGATAGAACGGGCACGCGCGCTGACGCCGGAAGCGTCATTCGTCTGGGCAAATGCGGAAGTTAAGAAAGCCAGCGCAGAGAAAAGCAGAACCTTTGCTGAAAGAAACCGCTTTAGATTTTCCATGGGTCGTGAGGGAATGATTGTATACGGTTGAATGGCGGAGATAAAACGAGGTGAGGCCGTCCGGCTCTATGACGGCCCTCAAACTTTTCCCGCTCAGGCCAGTTTACTTGAAAGAGGTGGGCGAGAGATCGAAAGTGTTGTCGTGGTCACTAACCGACAAGACGCTCGGCGTCTGCTCGCTCTGGTCTGCCTGCACAGTTTCCTGCTGATCGACGGATACGGCTTTGGGCTGGTGTAAGTCCGCGTAACGGCCCGAGACCGCAACGTGGAATACCCACTGATGCCGTTCTTCTTCTGGTTCGATCAGACCTTGCTCCTTCAGCGGCATCAGGTAGTTTTCCATCCACGCGACCTGCTGCTTGCTCATGCCGCGGCGTTGGATATCGACCGTAATGCCGGCCAGGTGGGACGAAGCAGTTTCGCCCTTTTCCGGCGCCGCATTGCGATTGTGGCGGCGAAGTTTTTTCTGTACCTGCACCGTTCGTACCGCGGAATTCACCTGGATCGAACCATGAAACTGCTTGTAATAAGCCTGACTCAGGTCATCAAGAAAGTCGCGCGTCCAAGGCCGGCAATAGCGGCGATCAGGGTCAAGCCGCGGATCGAAGCGCAGGGTTTCGCTGGCAACGATCGGAACCAGTTCCTGCCGGCCGATCAGTTCCTCAAGCTCAGCTTCATTCTGGATGCGCGGCAGTTCCAACCGGTCAATTTCCTGATTCTGGCGCAACAACGAATCGTGGGAAGGACGGAATACCGGGTTCCACAGCACACGGCGGAAGTGACCTCGGCGTTTACCCGCGCGATGTACATGCCGGCTGGGCACGACCTGATGCAGACCAAAAGCCTGTCCACACATCACGGCGGCCAGAAACATCACCAGAAAAGCTTGCCCTTTTTTACTCTTCACGAAGTGTGCCTCACGTCTTCAACCGCTCATGTCCGAATGCAGGCGGTATTTTAAATCACTGATGCCGGTAGCCAGTCCAGCTTTCAGTTGCGAGGTTACCAAAGAGTACTTAGCCAGATTACCCCCACACTCTTTACTCGCAACCACCGCCCACGTACCCGAATTATGTCTGCAGGTAAGATGCCGTTTGCCGGGCAGCGGAGTGCCTGGGCTAAGTGGTCAAAAAACAGACTTTACCGGTTCATGGTTCAGGAACGGACTGGGCACTATAGCAGAGATTGGCAGCTCATGGCCCAGAAAAGGGCAACCATGTCCCGTCACCTAGTAACTGGAACGGGCCATGACCGAGGCCATGAAATCCGAGAGCCCAGCGCCCCTTAATCGATCAAACGGCTCGTGATTGGGGCATAGCTGTCAATTCTGCGGTCGCGCAGGAACGGCCAGTTGCGGCGGATATCTTCCAATGCTTTCAAATCAACTTCGCCCACGAGGACCTCTTCTTTATCATGCGAGCCTTCGACGATCACTTTGCCGAATGGATCGCATAAGAATGACCCACCCCAGAATTCCAATCCGGCGCCGGGAGCGGAGTTTCCGCGAATGTCGCCAGTTTCAAACCCTACTCGATTCACCACGGCGACGTAGACTCCGTTAGCGATAGCGTGCGCTCGTTGGATGGTGCGCCAGGCATCGTGCTGAGTCACGCCGAACTCGGCTTTTTCAGCGGGATGCCAGCCAATCGCGGTGGGATAAAAAAGCACATGCGCGCCCTGCAAAGCGGTGAGGCGTGCTCCCTCGGGATACCACTGATCCCAACACACCAGCGTGCCCACGCGGCCTACGCTGGTATCGAAGGCGCGAAATCCCAGATCGCCGGGCGTGAAGTAATATTTTTCGTAATAGAGCGGGTCGTCAGGGATATGCATTTTGCGGTACAGTCCGCGCAAAGTGCCATCGGCGTCAAACATCGCCGCGGTGTTGTGGTAAACGCCCGCTGCCCGCTTTTCAAAGAGCGACGCGATAAGAACAATTCCCAATTGCTTCGCAGTTTCGGAAAGCCGGGTCGAAGTGGGGCCGGGGATTGGCTCGGCGAGATCGAACAGGGAAGTATCTTCGCGCTGACAAAAATATTGCGTCTGAAAAAGCTCCGGCAGGCAGACGATCTCGGCACCCTGCGAGGCAGCGTCTGTGACGCGCTCGATGGCGCGCTGCAGATTGCTGTCGGGGTCGGATGTCATTGACATCTGAATCAATCCGACGCGAAATTTATCGGGCGGCAAAGCGTAGACTCCTTGTTGGACAAATAGAGTTGGACAAATAGAATATCAGTTCCGCGATTTCCACTTCCTGTCGTCGGTGGTAGCAGGAGCCTGCTGGCTTCTAGTAGAGTATTCCTTCGAGATAAAAGCATTTGGGGTGGGCCATGAAAAACGGTAATCATCACGACGGCACGGGAATCGACCGCAAGCTGCACAACCCGGTTGAAGATCGACTGATCCCGCTGGAATCTCTGGACCTCAGCTCCCTGCGGACGGTCAACGACCTCGTGCAGGCCATGGGGAAGACTGCGTTTACCGGCCGCCAGGTGGGCGAGGCCGCGGATGTCCTCGAAGCCATGGCCCGCGACACCGAATGTTTTGTGGTGATGACTCTGTCCGGCGCCATGACCGTGGCCAAACAGAGTTTAATCATCGCCGACCTGATCGACCGCGGAATCGTAAACGCAATCGTTTCCACGGGCGCGCTAATGGCCCACGGATTGGTCGAGGCCACAGGTCGCTCCCACTTCCGCTACAACCCCGATGTTTCTGACACCGAGCTTTACGAACAAGGCTACAACCGCGTCTACGACACACTCGAACCCGAGCAGAACCTCGACGACGTAGAAGAAGTAATGTCCCACGTACTGGAAAGCTGGGATCACAGCGAAGTGCTTTGCTCGTACAAGCTGAATCATGCGATTGGTGAATATCTGGCCAAACACGCCAAAGGGCAGCGCGGTATTTTGAAATCCGCGTTCGAAAACGGCGTGCCAGTCTTTGTGCCGGCGTTTACTGATTCAGAGTTGGGGCTGGATGTGGCGCTGAACAACCGACTGCGCGAGTCGACCGGAAGGCACAAGCTCCGATTCGATCCGTTCGAAGATCTCGAACATTTCGCCGCCACGCTGTTGCGGCAAACGAGGCTTGGGATTTTTACCATTGGCGGAGGCGTTCCCCGCAACTGGGCGCAGCAGTTTGGGCCCTTCTGCGAATTGCGCCATCGTCGGCTCGGGGAAAACGTTCCCCTCAAGCGCTATCACTATGGCGTGCGAATTTGTCCGGAACCGGTCCACTGGGGCGGGTTGTCAGGTAGTCCTTACAGCGAGGCGATTTCGTGGGGAAAGTTCGTGCCTCCAGCCGAAGGCGGAAAGTTTGGCGAGTTATTCGTAGACGCTACGGTAGGACTGCCGCTGGTTGTGGCCGCCGTGCTGGAACGTTTGGGCAAAGCAAAAACGACAGGGAAGAGAAAAGCGGTAGCAAGGAAATAGCGTAGGATTCGGCCGGGTCGAAGACCCGGCCCTACAAAGTCCCGCCTAATCAAAGATCAAAACAGCCGAAGCAATCACCGTGCTCCATAGCCCGCGCTTATCCCCGACCGCGGATTGCGTAATGTTAGCGGTGCGCACGATCTTATTCGAAATCCGGTAAATCTCTTTTTTCTCATCCCACGAGCGGTCGGGATCGAATTCCACGTTGAGCGTAGTGGCCAGCATTTCGGCCGCAAGCTCCTCGGCATACTCTCCTGCGGAGTCATCAGTTTCGCCAAAGGAGTGGTGCTCGCTGAGGTAGCCGTAGGTGTTGTGGTCAGCGGGAATCGCCACGCCAATACTGGCCGCCAGCAGGCGATGCGGCTCTCGAGTCGAATTTTCGGCCACCACGGCAAACACAACTTCGCCCGGACTGAGATACTTCAATCCCTGGGACCGGGGAACCAGTTTGCATTGTGGCGGGAAGATGGACGAGACGCGAACCAGATTCTGTGCGGCGATGCCGGCGTCCCGCAGCGCCAGCTCAAACGAAGTAAGACGTTCCCGATGTTTGCCGACCCCCTTAGTGAAAAAAATCTTCTTGGGGACCATGTCTTTTCCCAATTCCTGTTCCTCCCGCGTTTAGATGAGGGTCAAATCTAACATAGCGAATTGTAAAGGGAATATAAAAATTGATTCGTCGGGCAAAAAAATCAGGCGCGAACCTGGGCGCTGATTTCTCGTTGCCTGAATCAAGAAGTCGCGATTATTTGGCCGCCGCAACCGACGCGACTTTAATGGTGTCGCCGTCAGCCTCGCCCTTTACGGTTGCCTTCGCCGCCGCCAACTTATCGAGTGTGTCGAGTGTAGCTTTATCGCTGGTATCGAGCGTGTAAACTTTGTCGCCCACAACCAGGGCGTACTGTGAACCCTTCTTTACGCAGGCGCGCAGGCAGGCCGCATCGTCGCCCGGCATCATATGTTTCGCCCCGCACATCGAGTCACTGACCGTGCCGGTGAAAGTTTGGACGGCCGCAAAGGAAGCTGGAATTAGGGCTGCACCCAGTAAAACGCTGGTGAGTGAAACTGTGAGTGTTCTAGCAAGTCTCATGAAATCGTCTCTCCTTAGGAGTCAAACATGCCACTGCCAATTGGATGTTTCCATATGAAAAGAGGTAGCAGAAAGCGTCAACACTTTTTGCGCGATGCTGTCATGGGTTTCGAAGGCCCTTTTTGCGGTTTTGACCGGTCAGCCCCCTCCAGGACTCTGTCATCCCGAGCGGAGCGAGATCGTTCGCAAAGCGAATGATCTCGCGGAGTCGAGGGACCCCGAGTCCGTCCGCGGCGCAACAAACACGTCAGGGAATTCTGACAGCCTTCCGTCGCCGGGACGGCCCTGGCGCATCGGGCAATCCATAATCAAGGCACTCACGCAGGAGCCAATCACATGCCCGACGCCTTATTCCTCCAAACCGAAATACCTTGGCATGACCTCAAAGGCAAGGCATCCAGCTTGCCTTTGTGCGTTGATGGGAACGCCTGGAAGCATTCGTTGTGCTGCGAGCGGACGCGGGGTCCTTCGACTCCACAGAATCGCTCGCTGCGCGAACGATTCTGTTCCGCTCAGGATGACAGAGTAAAACTGGGATCGGGCTGTTTGATTAGTCTTTTCCTGAAGCCATGGCATCCGCGCCTTTGATTTTTACCGCGATGTCGATGAACGCCAGCGCGGCGCGGCTCAGCGCTTTATCTTTGCGGAAGACCAGCGCCAGGTCGCGGCGAATTGTGGCGTCTGAGATGGGGATGGCAACCAGCGCGTTGGCACGCATATCCTCGAGCACGTTAGAGCGGGCGATAAAGCCTACGCCGGCGTCCGCGGCTACAAAACGCTTGAGTAGTTCGCTGGAATCGAGTTCCATCGTAAAGCGGGGCTTGAGCTTGCGTTCGTAGAAAAGGTTCTCCAGCGCGTCACGGGTGTGTCCGATCTTGGGCACAACCAGAGGAAACTTCGCGGCCTGTGCGATGGTCGCCGATCTCATCTTTGCCAAAGGATGCTGCGGCGGAGCGATGATCACAAGTTCGTCGCGATGAATCAGCACCACAGACAGGCGCGTATCGGTCACGGGTAGGGAAACGACGCCGAAGTCCACGGAATTGTCGACCACAGATTCCAGAATCTTGGCGTAATCCGCGCGCTTAATATTGACGCCCACATTCGGATATTGCTTTTTGAACTCCGCGAAAACCTCCGGCAGAATGTGCAGACACGTGCCTTCATTGGCGCCGACGACGATCTCTCCGCGGGGCACACGTTCGGTTTCGGCGATGCCGGTCAACATCGCTTTGCGCGAGGCCACCGTTTGTTCGGCAAACTTCTGGAAAAGTTTTCCCGAGGCTGTAACTGAAACTTTTCCCCCCGACCGGTCTAACAACTTCGCGCCAACTTCCTCTTCAAGGGACCGAATCTGTGAGGAGATCGCCGGCTGGGTACGGAAACGCCGCTCGGCGGCACGGGAGAAAGAGTTGAGCCGCGCGACTTCCAGAAAAGTTTCGAGCTGGTCAAAGTCCATAGAAAGTTGGATAGCGCGGGCGCGTGGAGATTGTAGCAGGACAGGGAAGTGTTCGCCGGATTAGAGAATAGCGAAAAACAGGGACTCCGCCATAGGGTCAGTTCTGCTCTTGTTTTTAAGAAGTCATTCCGAGCCCCCGCGTTTTCACCAGCGGGGCGAGGAATCCCGCGTGAACCACCTGTACAAAACTTCGTGCGGTACAATGTCTCTCCTCCATATTGGACTCGCGAAGAAGCCGGGCGGGAGGCTCCGGGAATGACCTGCAATATGCGGAGGTCCGGCGGGCAGTAGATCGAGACTTTTCCGAACATAAAAGAAGATTCTTCCCGGAGGCTTAATGAAGAGCTTGCTGCTGTGGACCGTTTTATGTCTCGCATTCACCGGAACGTTGCAAGCACAGAATGAGTCCGTTACCGATACGTCGGATCGGATGTTTTTTCCTCACGATACGTTCTGGGGCTTTGCCCAGTTTGACCTGGCGCCTCCGCATAACGAGATCGATCCAAACTTGTGCGCTGGCAATGCCGGCAAATACGGCGGCGTGAATGCCCCGTGCAGCATGTTCGCTCGTTATATGCTTTCTGGGCTTTTGGAGGTGCGTCCGTTCGGCAAAGGCCAGTTCCGCAGGTTCATGCTCTTTGGCCAGCCTTCATTCCTGTTTGGCAAGAACATTCCGCAGACACTCTATACCTGGTCGCCTGACGCGATCGGTATCGAGCATTCCTGGGGACTGGGAGTTTATCTCGCTAAGGGATTCGAATTTCGTGTGACCCAGCACTTCCTCTTCGACCGGCTAGGCGCGCGCGACCGCAACCTTGGCCCGGCGGATTTAGGCAACAACGGTCCATGGGGGAGATACAACACAATCGGAGTAAGAAAATATTTCGGGACTAGACGATGGTAGTGTAGGCGCGAGCGCCCACGCTCGTGCGGCGTCAAGGGGAATTCAGATCTTGCTCTATCTATTGCGCACGATGTCTGGATTCAAGCGAATAGTTGCGGATATCGCCGAAGGCAGTCACGCCGATGTGGCCAATCGACATCCAGCGCTCGAGTGTGTGGTGGCCAGTACGATGCAGCAAGTAGGAGATACCAATCGAAGTCATGGTTGCCGCCGCTTCCAGGCTGGCGAATCCCGCCGAATTATTGACCACCTCATCAGGAAGCAGAATTTCTTGTCTTCCCCGCGCCTGAAAGTTGCGAGTAGAAGCGTAGTCCATGCCCCGGGTTACAGCGATTCCAGAAAACAGCGCCAGGTTGGTGCGATCCCAAAACGCGTGGGGAGCAGGCTTACTCGTATTTCGGGTCGGCACTGACGCATCGCTCTCGTGATGCGGGGCCGCTGCACCGTGCTCAGTCACGCCCTGCGCTCCCGCAGGCTGTACCAAACAGAAGGCGGCCAGGATAATAATCGCTGTGACAAATGAGGCACAAGAAGACCTGATCATCCGTGCCCAAGGCATTGCAGCATTGTAATGCGCAGATCACGGAGTGCGAAGCTGTACGCGCAATCACATCCCTATGTGATGTGCGACCATTCGCGCGAATCCTTGAAAGCCTTATAATTATGGATTCCTAGAAGCTTTGGAGGATATCTGATGGCGGTCTCATACAACGGCCTTCCAGTGCCCGCGAACGGCGCACGGATCACTTACGACAACGGATGTTACCGTGTGCCCGATAATCCTATTATTCCATTCATCGAAGGCGACGGCACTGGACGGGACATTTGGAAAGCATCCGTGCGCGTGTTCGATGCCGCGGTGCAGAAAGCTTACGCGGGCAAACGCCGCGTGGTGTGGTACGAAGTTTTCGCCGGCGAAAAAGCTAAGGCCGAGTTTAACAATTGGCTGCCGGATGACACCGTGAACGCGATCCGCGAGTTTCGCGTCGCCATCAAAGGACCTTTGACTACGCCCGTCGGCGGCGGCATGCGCTCGCTGAATGTGGCCCTGCGCCAGACTCTCGATCTCTATGCGTGTGTGCGGCCGGTGAGGTATTACAAAGGTACGCCGTCGCCGGTGAAGCATCCCGAGCGCATGGATTTGGTCATCTATCGCGAGAACACGGAAGACGTTTACGCCGGCATCGAGTGGGAACAAGGCACGGCGGAAGCTGCCAAGCTCATCGAATTTCTTAATAGAGACATGCTCAAGGGCGGCAAGAAACAAATTCGGTTGGATTCAGGCGTCGGCATCAAGCCGATTTCGGTTGCTGGGAGTAAACGTCTGGTACGCATGGCAATCCAATTCGCGTTGGATAGTGGGCGCAAAATCGTCACCTTGATGCATAAAGGCAACATCCAGAAATTTACCGAGGGCGCTTTCCGCCGCTGGGGTTATGAACTGGCGACGGAAGAATTCCGCGACCAGATTGTCACCGAGCGCGAGAGTTGGATCCTCGATAATAAGGATAAGAATCCGAATCTCACCATTGAAGAAAATGCCAGCCTGACCGAGCCTGGTCTGGAGTTTGCTACGGAAGAATTCCGGCAATCGATTTACCAGGAGGTCCGAGACGTCCTCGACTCGATTTACGCCAGTCACGGCAAAGGCGCGTGGAAGAAAAAGCTCATGATCAATGACCGCATCGCGGATTCGATCTTCCAACAAGTCGTGACCCGCGCGGATGAATATTCGGTGATCGCCACGACCAACTTGAACGGCGATTACATTTCCGATGCCTGTGCCGCGCAAGTCGGTGGATTGGGCATCGCGCCGGGCGCCAATATCGGGGATGGCTACGCGATTTTTGAGGCGACACACGGCACCGCTCCCAAGTACGCCGATAAAGACGTCATCAACCCCGGCTCGGTAATTCTCTCGGGCGTCATGATGTTCCGTCTCATGGGGTGGACGGAAGCAGCTGACTTGATCGAGCATGGCATGGAGCAGACCATCGAAAAAAAGAAAGTCACATACGACTTCGAGCGGTTGATGGAAGGCGCCACCAAGGTCAAGACCAGCGAGTTTGCTGGCCACATAATCGAGAACATGGATGCAGCGGTGCTCAGCGCGACGCGCTAGCGGAAAAAAGCAATAACCACAAAGGACACAAAGGTACACAAAGGAAGGAGAACAACTCGTTCTTGACCTTGCAATTCCTTTGTGAACCTTTCATGTCCTTTGTGGTTATGGTGGTCGATCTTTTGTCTTTGAAAGGAACTTATGCGTAAGAAAGTTACGGTCGTCGGCTCGGGAAACGTGGGCGCCACAGCTGCACACTGGATCGCTGCCAAAGAATTGGCGGACGTAGTTCTAATCGATATCATCGAGGGCGTCCCGCAAGGCAAAGGGCTTGATCTGCTGGAAGCCATGCCTATTGAGAAACGAGACTCCCGCATCATCGGCACGCAGGATTATGCCGACACCGCTAATTCCGATATTGTCGTGATCACCGCCGGTATCCCCCGAAAGCCAGGCATGAGCCGCGATGATCTGCTCAACACCAACCACAAAATCATGAACGACGTAGTCGGCAAGGCGGTCAAGTGCTCGCCCAACTGCATTCTGATTATCGTCTCAAATCCGCTGGATGCCATGGCCCAGGCCGCATACAAGATGAGCGGCTTCCCGCGCGAGCGTGTGATCGGCATGGCCGGCGTCCTCGACTCCGCCCGCTTCCGCGCCTTCATTTGCGAGGAATTGAAAGTCAGCGTGGAAAATGTGACCGCATTCGTTCTCGGCGGACACGGCGATACCATGGTTCCGCTGCCGCGCTATTCCACCGTGGCCGGAATTCCAATCACTGAATTAATGGACGCGGCGACCGTGGCGCGTCTGGTGCAGCGCACGCGCGATGGCGGCGCTGAAATTGTGAAATACCTCAAGACTGGAAGCGCTTATTACGCCCCGTCTGCCGCAGTGGCGGAGATGGTCGAGGCGATCTTGAAGGATAAGAAAAAGATCCTACCCTGCGCCGCATATTTAGAAGGCGAATATGGAATCAAGGGCCTGTACGTAGGCGTGCCGGTGAAGCTGGGTGAGAAGGGGATCGAGCAGATCATCGAGATCAAGCTCACGCCCGAAGAGAAGGCCGGACTCGACAAGAGCGCCGCCGCAGTGAAAGAGTTGGTGGCAGTGATTGGAGTTTGATCATCGTCTCAGGTCCTGGTTCCAGTTCGAGGCGCGGATGCGAACATGAGTGCGCCGTTACAGATAAATAGCTCGGGCCCCGATGTGGCGGCTCTTCAGCAAGCGCTTCAGGCAGCCGGATTCAGTCCGGGAGCCGTCGATGGTTCTTTCGGACCCGCTACCGAAGCCGCTGTGCTTGCCTTTCAGCGGAGCGAAGGGCTAGCCGCCGATGGAATCGTTGGTCCGAATACCGCTACCGCGCTCGGACTGGATACGATCCCCTCGATTCCCTCCGCAGTTCCCAGTGTCACCGTCCAGATTGTCTCGCTGATGTTTCCCGTAACGCCGATTGGAAATATTAAGGCAAACTTGCCGCCAGTCCTCGATGCCTTGGTGGCCGCCAAACTGCCTGACCGGGCGATGTTGCTGATGGCGCTCGGGGCCATTCGGGCGGAGACGGAATCGTTTCTTCCGATCAGTGAACTACAATCACGTTTCAACACTTCCCCGTCGGGGCATCCCTTCGATCTGTACGACAATCGCCGCGACCTGGGAAATACTGGGCCTCCCGACGGCGCGAATTTTCGCGGGCGCGGGTTCGTGCAGCTTACCGGACGCGCGAATTACACTCGCTACGCTGGCGAAATTGAGATGAATCTGGTAACGAATCCGGAGTTGGCAAATGATCCGGAAGTTGCCGCGACACTGTTGGCGAGATTTCTCGGAGATCGTGAGAATCCAATCCGTGAGGCCTTGGCGGCCAACGATCTCGCAACCGCCCGCCACCTCGTGAACGGCGGCAGCCATGGCTTAGACAGATTCGCCGATACTTTCAATAGAGGTATGCAGCTTATCCCTACGTAATCGATCGTTTAAACCATCGGAAAGAATCACAGACTAGCGACTTGCGGGCGTCTCTATGCTTTATTTGCGCGAAATGGCAGCGTGCGTTCTGGTCCTAATCGCACTTCTCACACCGGTTGCGGCAGCCCAAGGACCACCTGGTCCTAAGCCATCTGACGACCACACTGGTTCTGCCTCCTTGCAAGGGTACGTGCGAGATTCGTGCGGTCGAGCAATCTCAGCCGCGACTGTTTCATTACTCTCCAGTAGTGGGACTCGAACTCTGACAACCCACTCGGATACGCATGGGGCGTACCGATTTTCTGAACTTTTAGAAGACGTTTATACGCTACGGGTGGTGATGCCTGGATACGACGAAATAACTTTGGACCCGTGCGTGCTCGGCGCGAGAGAGACGAAGCGGGTTGATCTGACACTTGTAGCAACGACACAAGCCGCTTCGGCAACCGCATCACTAGCAGAAAAGCCGCAGTTTTTCGATGAGCCCAAATTCACCGTCGCGGGAGTGACCGAAGCCATGAATCCCGGCGGACATGGGTCGGATACGACTTTGCATACGACGGACTCTTTGGCGAAAGACACGGTGTTGCTCGGCGGAAACTCGCTGAACGCGCAAGGCCGGAATTCTGATCCGTCTGCTCGCAGCAGGGAAGAGGAATCTTTGCGCAAGACCGCTGATCGAGAGCCTGACAACTTTGAGGCGAATGGGCGGTTGGGGAAATTGCTGGTAGACGATGGAAAGGCCCACGAAGCGCTCATCTATCTGGAACGAGCTTCACGGCTTAATCCTGGCGATTATGAAAACACCTACGCACTCGCGTTCGCTTATGCAGGCACCCGGCAATACGAACGTGCTCGCATTGAGGCGCAAAGTTTGCTCACGCAGCAGAACAAAGCCGTCGAGCAGCAGGCCGAAGTTTATCGCTTGCTTGGCGACGTCTACGAGAAGTTGGGTCAACCTCTCGATGCGGTTCGTGAGTATCAGCGGGCCGCGGAACTGAACCCCGACGAATCCAATCTCTTCGATTGGGGAGCCGACCTGCTGCTGCATCGCGCGTACGAACCAGCGCTTGAGGTTTTTACCAAAGGCAATCGTCTATTCCCGCGTTCGGCGCGGATTTTGGCTGGGCTTGCTGTGACCGCCTACGCACGCGGCGCTTACGATGAAGCTCTCCAATATCTGTGCGATGCATCCGATCTCAACTCAACAGATGAGCAGCCGTATTTGTTTATGGGAAAAATGCAAACAGCGCAGGCCGCGCAGGCCAGCTGTGTACAGGAAAAGCTGGCCCGATTTGTCGGAATGCAGCCCGCGAACGCGCGCGCCCGTTACTACTATGCGCTTAGTCTATTGAATCACTCGGAAAATTCGGTCGATGGCGACAAGCAAGTAGAGTTGTTGCTGCAAAAGGCTGTTGAACTTGATCCGAAGTTTGGTGCAGCTTATTTACAACTCGGCATTCTTTATTCGGATCGCGGAGATTCTTCCAAAGCGATCAGCGCTTATCAAAAAGCGGTCAATGCTGATCCGGAGTTGAAAGAAGGGCACTATCGACTGGCGCGAGCCTACAGCCGTGAAGGAGAAAAGTCGAAAGCTCAGACGGAGTTTCAACTCTACCGGCAGCTGTCAAAGAAAGCCGAAGAGGACAGCGAGCGCCAGCGCCTGGAGATCCAGCAGTTTGTGTATAAGCTGCGGGACCGAACAACTGTTTCGCCACAGCGATAACCTTTCATAGAGGCACCGTCTCGGCGGCTGTCGCGGAGCGTCCTCGCCACCGTATCCGAGGGCGGGACGCCCTCGGGACAGCCGGCAAAGCCTGCCCCGAGCGGAGCCGACGGGATGCCGGCGCTACAAGAGTTCCTAGAACCTCAACTTGAGGGCAAACTGTATCGAGCGCGCATCATTCACTGTCTGATTAATCGTCTGACTGATCACGCCGAAACTGCCAGGCGTATTGATGTCCTGCTGTCCGGTACCGGCGATGCCCGGCAAAAAGAAATGAGGATGATTAAAGAGATTGAAGAACTCCGCCCGGAAATCCAGTCCCATGCTTTCCCAAGGAAGAGGGAAATGCTTGATCAGTGAAAAATCGGTGTTCACAAAACGAGGTCCGTACACGGGAGCGCGGGGAGCGCTTCCCAGTTCTCCAGCGGGCGCTTTCTCGAAAGCGCAAGGATTGAACCAATTGGTAAGCGTGTGAATCTTAGCCGGCGCGATACAAGTCGGGTTGGCTGCGACCTGCCCCGGCTGGTTGGGGTTACCTACCTCGTTCGGCCGCTGCAACACTAACCCGTTATAGAACAGGAAAACGCCCGATTCATCGGCGCTATCGACCACGAAGAGTGGGAATCCGGATTCGGCCCTTTCAATCACATTGATTTCCCAATTACCCAACACGGCGTTGGTGGCTCCGCTCCAATTGCTGCCGAATTGCTTGCCCTTTCCAAAGGGCAGATCATAAAGAACGCTGGCCGTGAAAACGTCGTTCAGATTGAGCTGCGACAATCCCCAATCCAGCCTCTGATTTCCAGGCAGGGGCCAGTACAAAGCGCCGGGATTGCTGCCCAAACCGTCGGGCATGCCGGAATCGAATGTGCGAGACCAAGTGTACCCGATTAGAGCATAGAGACCGTGGCGTGTGCTCTTGGTCTCAGCTTTCACCTGGAGAGAATCGTAACGCGCATTCCCTATGCTGTTATTGCTGTCGACCGACTGGAACGGAAATGCGTAAGGGAACGACGGAAAGCCACAACCCAGCGTGTAGCCCGGGACGACGCCGCATGCAGCGGGCGAGCTGACATTTTCGTTCACCTGGCTGACTAGAATGTGCGTGCTGCGGGAGCCAGCGTAACCCATAGTAAGCACGACATCGCCGGGAGCCTGATGCTCGATATTGAGGTTGTACTGCTGAACCATGCCCTGAACGAAATTGCGGTTCATTGACTGGATGGTTCCAGTGTAAGCACCGGGGTTCACGGGTGCGCTGTAAACGGCGCCGCCCGGGACGGTGGTCGTAGAGGGCGTGCCAGCCGGGAGAAGAAAACCATTCGAGAGACCGCAGCCGGCGGCGCCGAAAGTGGGACAAACGCCGGTGGGAAAGGGATCCACTTCGGCGTAGAACGGCGGATTCTGCCACAGTCCCTGTCCGCCTTGATTCCATGCGGAATCGTGGAAGATGGCATATCCGGCGCGTATCGCTGTCTTGGGGCCCAATGGGGTCCAAGCCAGTCCAATGCGTGGTTCGAAAGCAGTTTTCTGAAACTGGATACCAATGCGGTTATCCGTAGCGATGCAGTTGGTGCAACCGCTTAGCCCCGGGCTGCCGGATGGGATGTACCACTTGAGATTCTCAACATCAAAATTCGCCTGGCGATTTTCGACTTCGGTTTCGGGCGTAGCCAGAGCCCAGGCAACTCCGATGTTTACTGTGAGGTTGTTCGTTACCCGCCAATCATCCTGGACGAAGGGACGGAATAGTTTCCAGCGGCGGCCGACCGTGCCTCCGAGGAATGTCTGATCGTGAGCCGCGAATGTCCCCAGGCTTCCGAGAAGCAGATCTCCCATGTTGTCGCCAGTGGCTGCGCCGTTCTGGGAAATAAAGCCATCCTGGAATGCATTGTTTCTTATATTCATTTGCTCCGCGCGGACGACCCCTCCGAAGCGGATATTGTGTTTGCCACGAATCAAGTCAAGCGTATCGGAGGCCGAGTAGACGTTGGTGCCCCCTTGGTAGGGAGCGTATCCGCGATCTCCCAGCGACATGTAGCTGGTCATCTGAAACGAGGTCATGCCACAACTGATGCAGTCCTTGTTGGACTGGTTCAGACTCGGCGGATAACCGGTTATGCTATCGCAGTGGCTGCCTAAGTCAGCGCCGGGAATCCCGATGGTCGCGGCCTCGCAGGTGCCGGTGCCGAAGGAGAGAATGTGGTTGAAAATCCGGCTGAAGCCGATGCTGGCCTGATTGATGGTGCGATCAGAAAAAACGTGCGTCTCCGACAGCGCGGCATTGCGCCCATGGTTGTCGATGAACTGATTACTTCCAAAGGCATTGACTTCAGCCCATGTCGGTGAGCCTCCGGGCACATAGTTCGTGGCCTGATCGTAGCTGAAGCGGGCAAAAATCGAATCCTTGGCGGAAAAATTGTGGTCGACCCGGATGTCGCCGGTGCCCTCGTTGAGTTTCCTGACGGGCTGGTTGACGTAGTTGAAGCCTGAAGCCACGTTAGCCGCGTTAGGGGTTGGGTAAAGCTGAATGACTTTCGCGGCGACGGGATTGATCATGGCCGCTGGAATCACGCTGCAGTCTGCCCCCGCTGGCTGGGTTCCATTGGCGGCAACGGGTTCGGGCGTCGTCGTACCGGGGATGCACTGGAAGTGCCTGTCTGGGTTAGCGGCCGGTGCATAGGGATTAGTGAGGATGGGGAAGAAACTCGATCCCCGC
>Ga0207036_10056_pt1 | contig 21320 bp, 18 predicted proteins | sample Alteio_BWMinCont_78_FD_153284 | JGI IMG/M metagenome (GOLD analysis project Ga0207036, IMG submission 153284) | Enriched cells from forest soil in Barre Woods Harvard Forest LTER site, Petersham, Massachusetts, United States -... | ecosystem: Environmental > Terrestrial > Soil > Temperate forest >... | reverse complement strand
AGCGGCGAAACTGTACGTTTCAACGTCGGCGGCAAGCAATTTACATGGCACTTTGAAACAGTCAACGAGCAATCGTTTGATATGTCGAAGATTGCACCGAAGGACGCCCACCTCGACGGCATTCGGGTTTACGTGGCAAGCGATCCTATTTATCGCGGGCCATAAGCGTTTCAAGTTTCGACACAAGTTGTCGACTTATCGCCGGCGAGAAAGCGCCGGCTTTTGTCGTTTTGTATAACGTCTTTTAGTTGTCTCTTAACTTTTCAGAAAAAACAAAGGGGTATAAAGTGAATAAGAAACTGATCGCCACATGCTTTTGCTTGACGGCACAAGCAGCATTTGGGCAAACCACAAGTTCGACTTCGATAGAAATCTACGGTGTTTTTGACATTGGCATCGGATACTCGCAACATTCATTGAGCGAGGATGCCAATTTTCCGATCAACATGAACCCGGTTGCAACCAAGTTAGGCAAAAGCAGCGACACCGGCATGTTCAACGGCGGGCTTTCTCCTTCGCGTATTGGCTTTAAGGGCGTGGAAGATCTGGGCGGCGGATTGAAAGCAATCTTTACGCTCGAAACCGGATTCAATTCTCCCAATGGCGTGATATCGAATGGTGTCGCATCACTTGCAAACAATCCAGCGAAAGCGCAGTCAACTGTATCTGCCGACAGTTCCCTGGCCGGCCAATTGTTCAATCGCGAGGCCAATGTCGGTTTGTCGTCTCCCGAATGGGGTAGCGTGACCTTCGGTCGCAACTATAGCTTCGGTTACGATACCTTGATCCTGTTTGATCCGATGGAGGCATCGTCAACGTTTTCACCTTTCGGATATTCCGGATCATACGGAGGAGGCGGATCCACCGAGGACTATCGTATTGATAACAGTATCAAATACAAAATCAAATTAAATGATTTCAGATTCGGCGCTCTCTACAAATTGGGCGGCCAGAGTGGTTCGACTGATGCGCAGTCGGAATTTCAGATGAATCTCGGGTATGAATATGGCGCATTTGCCGTTTCCGGAACTTATTCTGCGGTGAAGGATGCGATTTTCGCGACCAATTCAAATACGATCGGCGCGGTAAATATCACCGTCGCCGACACGACGTCGTATATGTTGGCAGCGAGCTACAAGCTGGATCAATGGAGATTGCGTGGCGGTTACGAGCGAATTGATTTTAATAATCCGTCCAACGCAGCCTTGGATGCGGGGATCAATAACGTCTTCGGCTACCCGGTGGGCACAATTTCAACGACCGCCTATACCTTTGAAAAACAACTCGATCTTTATTTTGCAGGCGTGACCTATGACGTGACACCGCAATTCGGTGCGACCATTGCATTTTACGACGTCAAGCAAAATGATTACTCGAACGGTGCTTGCACGACAGGCGTCAATGTCTCAACTTGCAGCGGCTCCAATAAATTTTACTCAATATTGGGTGACTATAAATTTTCCAAACGGACTCATTTGTACGCAGGGTATATGTACAACCAGGTAACTGGCGGATTCTCGTCAGGATTTTTAAACGACAGTAATAATTTCTTTGGCGTGGGCATGAAACATTCGTTCTAAATAATCGATGAACGGGCAACGAGCAGGAATCGCAAAATTGCCTGGCCGTCAGATGCAGCGATGGCCGACAATTTGATGGTTGTCGGCCAGGTTTCATTTTAGTGAACTGAATGGACATTCTTGCTGGTCCAGTACGCATCGGCAATTTAAATAAAGGAGATGGTAATGGGTGCATTTGGCATATCACACTGGTTGATCGTATTGGTTATCGTCATGCTGATTTTTGGAACAAAGAAGCTTGGCAACATTGGCGCCGATTTAGGTAGCGCCGTTCGAGGCTTCAAAGAGGGTGTCAAAAATGGTGATGGAAACTCCGTCATTGCAGCGCCTCGTTTGACTGATACGACCGGCGCTACCAAATTGCATGAAGGAGAAAAACAAGACTTAAGTTAAGCGCAATTAGCTTTCTCCTTGTACTTGTCTTTTCATTTTGATGCTAACAATCGATTACTGGCCGAATTCAAGGGAACGTGGGAGCCGCTGTCATTCCGCCTGATTTACATGTAGCTCGCGATATTTCCGACATATTTACATTTGTCCGGGAATAAAACGATAACACTCCGGGTCTTAGCATATAAGGCAACGAACGAGTAGACAATTGAAAGAGCAAAATAACACTGCCAGATTCGAAGCGATTGCTTTGCCACATCTAGACGCTGCTTACAATCTGGCGCGCTGGCTGACACGCAACGACCATAGCGCCGACGATTTGGTGCAGACGGCATATATGCGCGCGTTCAGTTTCTTCGACGGATTTCGCGGCGGCGATGCAAGAGCATGGATATTGACGATAGTGCGCAATGCTTATTTTTCATCGCTGCGTGAAAACCGAAACGAGAAAGAGGATGTCAGTTTCGATGAGGGAGTGTATGACCGTATTTGCAATGATCGAAACGCGTCAGCCTATGACATTTCGAATAGTCCTGAAAATGCGATGGCTGACGGAGATGTCAAACGTGTGGTAAATCAAGCGCTTGGAAGCTTGCCGCAGCAATTTAGGGAGGTATTGGTGTTAAAGGAAATTCAAGACCTATCCTACAAGGAAATTGCCGAAATTGTCGATATTCCGATGGGTACGGTGATGTCGCGCTTGTCGCGCGGGCGCGATATGCTTCGCGACTATCTGAAGAAACACGCGGTGGGAGTATAAATTGGATTGCAAAGAATCTCAAAGCATGATGGCTGCTTATATTGATGGCGAATTGGATTCGCCCACTGCTATCCGTTATGCCGCACATCTTGAAGGGTGTCCTGATTGTAACGGTGCGTACCTGACGATGCTTGAGTTGCATACTGCCATCATTACGCATGCAACCGCTTATTCGGCACCAAGTTACTTGCAGCATCGCATACGGACAGCGTTACCACGTCCGACGCCGCGCGAGAAAATTTCAAATCTGCCTTGGGCATGGATCAATTTCGGCGGCGCAGTTACATGCTCACTGACGCTCGCTTTCACATTCTCGCTGTACATGGCTGTACCGTCAGCGGAGATTCTAGCCGAACAGGAAATTATTGGCAGTCACGCACGATCATTGATGCAAAATCATTTGTCGGACGTGATATCCACGGACCAACACACGGTTAAACCATGGTTTACTGACAAACTCGATTATTCGCCTACAGTGTACGATTTCGCGCCGGATGGATACGCATTGTTGGGCGGTCGGCTTGACTATATGAATCAGCGTCCGGTTGCTGCCATGGCGTATCAACACAAAAAGCATCTGCTCAATCTTTTTGTATGGCCGGACAAGGAGCACAAAAACGCGCCTCAAGTAAATTCGTCGAGGCAAGGATATCAGATGATTCACTGGACTCAGGACGGCATGCGTTACTGGCTTATTTCGGATGTGAACGCACAGGATTTAGGCGATTTCAAACGTATGTTGGCGACGCAAATAGACAAGGATAGTCACCAATAAATGTACCGACGTTCTGCTTGGCACCGAGCCATCTTAAGTCTTCGCTGCCAACTCTGCGGAGTTTGCCGAGTCGATCCGGTCAAACTCAACGTGCTTGCCATCGGACAGTTCCAGGTCAGTCCAACTCTGCAATGGAGAATCCCGTTGTGCTGCTTCAAAGACCGAACGAGATACGATTATCCTTTTTGATGCCTGCGCGGAGATGGACGCCGATTGGAAGCGCTCTCGATCAATGAGTTGCCTGACTACATCCACGGCACCCCCGATCGCCGTCAACATACGGACGTGCTGATCGCCTGTTTCACCGACTATAGTCGCACCATGGTGAAGACAAATGACATGTTTCATGACGCACCCCAGTTCTCGTTGTAAATTGAGACCTAGTTCCAAGAGGCGAGCATCGAGTTCGGCAGCCGCACGAAATGCACGGCGATTGGCTTCAAGCGGCGAGACATCAAGCCCGAACAATACCATCACGCGATCACCAGTAAATTGGATCGGTACACCGCCGGCGGCGCGCATGGTCTTGCCGGCTTCTTCGCCGAATCGATTTGCCACATGCAGTAAATCATGCGGCAACATGGGGCGTTGCGGCTCGCCCCAACGAACCGCAATAAGGGCGACACACAGATTGTGCTCCATCGAGCCATATGCCACATCTTTTTGGACCCGCGCCGAATGGGTCACCAACGGAATCACGCCAATATCCCCCTGCGGACGCAATTGGCACGCCAATCGCGTTCCATCCGGCGCATGGATGCGCTGCAGTGTGTGGCGCTCCTCTTCTGTCGGCGGCAAACAATGCTCTGTCCCGGACACCACACGAACCCGGCAGGTGGAGCAACGCGCACGACCGCCACACATGGAGGTGTGCGCCAAATAATGGGCGCGGCTTGCATCGAGTACGGTCCAGCCGCGCGGTACTTTTACCGTACGAGTCGGATAGGCGATGGAAACCAAGCGTCCGTTGCGCTTCTCGATGACCGCTCGTATCGCGCGCGCAATGAATACTGCGGCGATCGCGCAATAGTAGGCTATTAATAGTCCGTTGCGCACACCACCCAGAGGATGCTGTTGCAGTTTGCTTACCGGTTCGATGGTCGCTGCAATCCATGAAGGGTCGTGCGCGAGTACCGTAACCTCCTTGAGCATTGAAAAAAAAACCAGTACAGCAAGGACCGGCAACAGTAACGCCGCGCCAAACAGCGGCAGACGCATATGTGGGTACCACTTGCGATTACTCAGTGCGAACTTAAGCCCGAGACATCCGTGAAGCCAGCCGGGGACGAGCAAGGCAATTTGTCGGCCTTCGCGTCCCGAGTTCCAGAGCGACCAGACTATGTGTGCGTAATCGGTTGGTCGCCCATTGACCTCAAATGCGAGGCGCGTATCGACCGCATGACCGATCAGAAGCGTCGGAATACTAAGACCCGCCCCGATGCGCACCCATTCCAGCCATGGCAGGCGCAGGGTTCGATGTTGGTAGATCGCCAGAAAGGCCAATGTGATATGGATACTGGCAGCTCCGTAGAGGAGTATCGTGCCGGGCAGGCTATGCCAAAACGCGACTGTGACACGCAGCCCTTGCTCGGCAAAAGCCATCGAAACCAATCCCAACGCGTGATTAAAAAAATGCGCAGCGATATAGACGAACAGCACCACGCCAGAAGAAAGGCGGAGGGAGCGCCTGCTTAAATGTAGCGTCATTTTGTCAGCTTGCGAGGTCGAATGCTTGGTGTTTCAAGCACGCCCAACGATCTCAATGTTCTTCCCAGTCACCAGCATTATGGACGACAGCCAAACCACTCAGTCGGTTGTACGATTTGCCGCTTCCATGCAATGCTTTAAGATTGCCAGCTTCAGCAATTGGTGATCTATCAGCGACTTTTACAAGGCGAATGTTCCGATTATTTTCGTTATCGGAATCAAGACTTTCTGCCGACGTCGGTTCAAGCTTGAACACACTGACCAATTGCGCCAGCTTCGTGGCTCGATACTGCATCGTCTCGGCGGCAGATGCAGTCTCTTCAACCAGTGCAGAATTTTGCTGCGTGACTTGATCCATCTGCGCGATTGCGACGTTGATTTGCTCAATACCGGAAGTTTGTTCCTGACTTGCGACCGTGATTTCGCTCATGATATCGGTCACGCGTTTGACGCTATCGACAATTTCTTGCATGGACGATCCGGCCTGATCGACAAGTCTGGTGCCAATTTCGACCTTTTCGACCGAAGTCCCAATCAATACCTTGACTTCTTTCGCCGCACTGGCGGAACGTTGCGCCAGATTACGCACTTCTCCTGCAACGACGGCAAAGCCCCTTCCTTGTTCCCCTGCACGAGCCGCTTCCACTGCGGCATTCAACGCTAAAATATTGGTCTGAAACGCGATGCTGTCGATCACACCGATAATATCGACAATTTTCTTCGCAGACTCGTTAATCGAGCCCATCGTCTCAACCACTTGCGCCACGACCGCGCCGCCCTTGCTTGCGACGTCGGATGCCGATACGGCCAATTGATTGGCTTGGCCGGCATTATCCGCATTCTGTTTCACGGTACTCGTCAGCTCTTCCATCGATGATGCGGTTTCCTCAAGGGAACTCGCTTGCTCTTCAGTACGCGCGGACAAATCCATCGTGCCATTTGCAGTTTGGCTTGACTCCGTGGCGATGGCCTCGGTACCGGCGCGAACTTCACTAACGATTTTCGCAAGGCTGTCATGCATGGATTTAATCGCGAACAGCAAACTCGATTTATCGCCTGCTTTCATGTCAATTTGCACGGCAAGATCGCCTTCGGCTATTTTCCCGGCGATTTCCGCAGCATAGTTTGGCTCACCGCCTAACTGCTTGAGTAATCCACGAGTTATCACCCATGCCAAAAAGGAACCCGCTACGATTGCTAGCAAAACGGCGGCTATTAAAAATTGCACCGCGAAAGCGTATTCTTGATTCATTTCATTGATCGAATCTTCGTTCTCTTTTTCTTGCAGATCAATCATGCCTTGAACCGCCGCGAACCACTTGTCTTGCGGTCCCTGCAGCGATTGCTTCAAAAACTCTGTCGCTTCATCGGCCTTGCCACTATCAACCAGAGCGATGACTTTACTGAAGAGCGGGCGAGTTTCGTTGCGGCGTGCCGTCATATCGGAAAAAAATTGCGTGGCCTTTTCGCTTTTCTCATTGCGTACAATTTCACCAAGTCGATCATACGAGTCGTCCATATCCTTACGAACGTCGACAATACGCTTCAACATCTGGTGTCGCGTATCCGCGTCTGTGTACAAGATGTAGCTGTAAACTGATCGTGCAACAATGTCCAGGTTTCCACGAATCTTGTTTGCGTACATCGTCTCGGCATTGTTCTCGGTCGTAATGACGTCTAACCTTGCCTTTGTCGAAGTCAAGGCCGACCATCCAATATAGGCAATACTGGCGAGAAAAAAGAGAATAACGCCAAACGCCAGACTCAGACGGACGGCGACCTTCAGATTTGCGAATTTCATTATTTCACCTCAGCTAGTTTGATGAAAGAGCCACAAAATTCCTTGAAATAAAAGCCGCGCCTCACATCGAATCGATGAAATTGCTAGATCAACATTCAAAAAAGGCCTCCGAAACTGCGGGAGACCGATTACGTTCATCAAGCTTTTATGGTAATTCTTCCATTCATTGTTTCATGCCCGGATCCGCAGAAATTATCACAAAGGAAATCGAAATCACCGGCCGTATCCGTGTTCAACGTCACTCGCGTGACTTGCCCCGGCATTAAATCCGCACGGATGTGCATGTCTGGCACATTGAAACCGTGCATGAAATCGATTGCCGTGAATTCCAATACCACGGGCACGCCCTGTTTCAAGACAATCTGGTTTGGCGTATAAACAAATTTCTTTGCCTCGATTTTTATCACCTTCACTTTTTTGGGACCCTTGGCGGCCCAGCTGGCGTTGGTGGCGAACCCAGTTAAAATCGCACCAAGGCCGTAGGCGGCTCCTATGCATAGTTGCCTTCGCGAGCGATTCATGGCTTACCCTTTCGTCACAGGAAATTCGGTAATTTCATAATGTGATTCTTTTAACTCGGCCTCCACCTCGCGAAAGCCGAGTCCCTTATTTGGCGCCGACGTGTCCCATGGCAGTGGCGTACGCTTTTCCTGCGAACCCGGTGCTGGCAAAGGAAAGATCAATGATTTTGCCGCGTGATGTGCGATCTGACCGGTCATGTGGTGGTTTTCCTGATGAATGTGCCCGTAGAAGACAGTCACGTTCGAATACGGCATCAGCAATGCAATCGCCTTGTCGCCATCACGCGTTGCCCAATCCCATTTCGGAGCCAGATCGAACAATGGCCGATGCGTGAAAACGACGATGCGCGCATCCTTCGCTTGATTGGCCAAATCATTTTTTAGCCAATCCAATTGCGCATCACCAATGCGTGCGCCCGGATCGGATACGTTGTCGAGCACAATAAAATGAACGCCTTTATGGTCGAACGTATAATGCGTTTCGCCGAAAAACTCTTTGAATGCGGTGCCGTTATCGAGCGATGCGTCGTGTTCGCCAGGCATGAAATGCACGGTCTTGACATTCAAGGCGCTGACGATGTCGCGAAACTCTGCCATACGTTTGCGGCGTTCTTTGGGGTCATCGGTGGTGTGCGTTAAATCGCCAGTGAAGACGATGAAATCCGGCTTGACTTCAAGCTGGTTAACCGTTGCCACCGCCTTTTTCAAGGTGTTGGCAGCATCTGGATTAGCGTCGCCGGTGTAACCCCAGTGGCTATCGGACAATTGGACGAAGTAAAAATCGTCATAGCCCGCTGCACTTCCAGCCTGATCACTTGTCGTGGCAAGTGCATGGCCGAATAAGCCCGACATAAATACGGCACCGCCGCCAAGAGCGGTAAGTCTTAGAAAATTTCTACGATCTGTCATGCTGTTCTCCTCAAGTCAGTTAAATTTGTATTGCTACGACGAAGGTGATGAAGCGTTGATAATCCGGCGTTCTGCGTTACTTGCCGGAGGTCTCTTTCTTAAGATAGGCAATCAGGTCAGCGCGATCCTTAGCCAGGGGCACCATGAATCCCATTTTTTGGCCGGGAATGAATTTTTCGGGATTCGTAAGCCATTTATCCAACGATGCTTCGTTCCAGATCACAGTCGATGCCTGGACCGCCGGTGAGTAGGCGTAGCCCGTCTGCATTCCGGCTTTGCGATTAAATACGCCCTTATGTGCCGGCCCGACACCGTTGTAGTCAATCGAATGGCAGGCTGCGCACCTGCCCTGATAGAGCGTCTCACCGCGCTGCGCGTCACCGGCCGCGTTAGCCATGCCAAATGGACTACTCGATATGGCGAAACCAAGAAAAATAGATAAGTTAAGTTTGCTCATGACGAACTCCGGTCAGTGACAAGTATCGTGGTTAATCTTGTTTGCATCGAAGCGTGAACATCGATGCCCTCAAGTCGTATAACTCGACAGTCGATGAAAATATTCCCGAAAATATTTTTCATTTATTTGGGAATAAATATTGATTTATCCGAGTCGCAACCTCGGCACACATCGAAGGATTTGGATTTGTATTCATATTGGGAGCTTCTTTATTGGAAAGCGTGCTCGCAGCGGCTAAATAACAACGGAAATATTAAAAATTGGGGGAATATTTCTATACTGTTTCGAGTATTACAAGTGCAGGCAACCTTCATCATGGTCCGCTACTGAGCCCGGCAATCTTGACGGCGTTCGGATTTGACCATCCCTGCCGCGTCTTATCGTTAGCGAAAAGCGGTTCTTCCAGCCCAGTAGCCGACGAGACGCGTTGCGGCAGTTATGAACTTCGCAATTGTTATCAAAAATTGTGAATTTTGGGGCATCGCGTGAAAGTTACTAAAAGTTACTTCGTTGCGTTTTTATCTTTGTTTGCACTATCTTTTTTCGTGCGCGCAGCATTCGCCGAAGAACCCATTGATACGGATGGTCCAGATTTTGTGGACTCGTCCGAGGCTATCGGCAAAGGCCGATTTCAATATGAAGCTGACGTCGTAGTGCAACGTGATCACCGCAGCTCCATGGCGATAGATACAAGGTCGACCCCGATACTATTAAAGTACGGCATCACCGACGCAATCGATATGCGAGTCCAGACTGATGGCTATACTCGAATTGCCAACGATGATGACCATTCCGGACTAAGTCCGCAGCAAAGTGGATTCAACGATATTGTTTTGGGTTTCAAATGGCATTCACAAGATGCATACGCCTGGACATTGCGACCCGCCACCTCCTGGATTTTTGATATAGATACACCATCCGGGTCAACAACATTCAAAGGCCGGGGAATTTCCCCCTCGTTGAGATCTGTTATGACGTGGGAGTTACCGCTAAATTTGTCGCTGGGCATAATGCCGGGGATTAAATCCAGCGTTACGAGTGACGGTCGTCGCTTTGTCTCAGGCATTTTTGGTGTTGTCTTGGACCGAAAAATCACTGAGAAATTTCGCACATTTATCGAAATATCCTTGCCACAAATTGCCCGCTCCGCTAACGGAGGAACTAGCGCGTACTGGGATGTCGGTGGCGCGTATCTTTTGACGGTGGATAGTCAATTGGGATTCAGGGTCGGGCTTGCGGCCAATCAAAATACACCGAGTCAATATGTGCTCTTGGAATTGGCACAGCGATTTTAGTGGGGCCAATTCTCAACTTGCGAATGATTTACTGAGATGACCTATCCTACCGCAATCGCTAAAATTGCCCAACCCATTTGTCGCACTATTTGACTGGCGGCAGAACCTCAATCGAAATTTCCTTGCTCGAAATGTAATAAGGAATGTGTTGATAATTTGCGAACATCAAACGCAACTTGTGCTTGCCAGGTGGTAGGTCTAATACTGTCTCAGTTTCACCTTTGCCAAAATGCTTGTAGTGTTGGTGCAGATATTCGTCTGACTTATCGAACGGGATCGGAGCTTTGATGTCCGGAGGCAAATTCAGATCGATCAAAATGTGATGATGACCGGTCCCTTCTATGCTTCCTCCAGCGACCGGCGCCACGCCCATGCCCGATACAGCGAATACCACGCGGAATGGCGACCGAACCTTGTCGCCGTTGCGTATATTCACAAAATATTCTTCTTTCTCACCGAGACCCGTTGGAATGGTCCGATCCGCGGCGCTCGCACTGCAGATGGCCGCGTCGGTCGAAACAGTAGGCGACTTAGGCGAGGATGAATTTGTTGCTGACACTATATTTGGTAAAGCAACGATGGATGTTACGAATAAAGCAGTTACGGAAATTGCGCGTAAGTTCATGGTTAACCTTTTTGTAAAATGCGTTGCCTTTTAAGTTTGTTGTCTTGCGATTCGCGCAGCCTCTATCCGGCACGGAAAAATCCGATGCAGAAAAGAGGTTGTACGATGAAGAACAGCCGCGATTTTTTTGAGGTCACACGAGATCGAATCGATCAAGGTTCATCACCTTGGTCCAGGAGGACACAAAATCATGCACGAATGCCTTTTGCGAATCGTCACAGGCATACGCTTCTGCGATGGCACGCAACTGGGAGTTCGAACCGAAGACCAAATCAACGATGGTTCCGGTCCACTTCAATTCTCCGCTTGCACGATCGCGCCCCTCCAACACGCCCTCCGAAGCGGCGGACTTTTCCCACTTGGTGTTCATGTCGAGTAGATTAACGAAGAAATCATTGCTCAAGGTTCCGGGGCGCCTGGTAAAGATGCCGTGCTTGGATTGACCGACATTTGCATTGATTGCGCGTAGTCCGCCGATCAAAACCGTCATTTCCGGCGCAGTCAGCGTCAACAGGTTTGCGCGATCTAATAGTAGCTCGGCTGCCGATCCTTGATGTTCCTTGCGCAGATAGTTGCGAAAGCCATCTGAGGTCGGCTCCAGCACCGCGAAAGCTTCGATGTCGGTTTGATCTTGCGATGCATCCATGCGCCCAGGCGAGAACGGTACTTTGACATCGTGCCCGCCCAGCCTCGCTGCTTCTTCGACGGCTGCAGAACCACCCAGAACAATCAAATCGGCCAGCGAGACTTTCTTGCCACCAGATTGCGCGCCGTTGAAATCAGCCTGTATCGTTTCGAGCTTTTGAAGTACTTTCGCCAATTCGGTCGGCTGATTGACGTCCCAATCTTTTTGCGGCGCCAGCCGAATGCGCGCACCATTGGCACCGCCGCGTTTATCGCTACCGCGAAATGTTGCAGCGGATGCCCAAGCCGTCGTCACGAGTTGCGAAACGGACAGACCGCTGGCGAGAATCTTGGCCTTTAGTGCAGTCACATCCTGCTCACCGATCAATGGGTGATCGACTGCCGGAATCGGGTCTTGCCACAGCAAGTGCGATTTCGGCACCAGAGGACCGAGATAGCGCGAAACCGGCCCCATGTCGCGATGAGTCAGCTTGAACCATGCCTTTGCGAACGCGTCGGCGAACTCTTGCGGATGATCGAGGAAACGCTTCGAAATCTTCGCGTAGTTCGGGTCCATTTTGAGCGAAAGATCGGTCGTGAACATAATGGGCGCATGTTTCTTCGACGGATCATGCGCATCCGGCACCGTGTTTGCCGCAGAGACATCCTTAGGTGTCCATTGATGCGCGCCGGCGGGGCTCTTCGTCAATTCCCAGTCATAGGCGTATAGGTTTTCGAGATAGTTGTTGTCCCACTTGATTGGGTTGGTGGTCCATGCGCCTTCCAAGCCGCTGCTGATCGCATCGGCACCTGCGCCGCTGCCATAGGTATTTTTCCAACCGAAGCCTTGTTCTTCGATGCCTGTCGCTTCCGGCTCGGGACCAACGTATTTGCCCGGATCAGCGGCGCCATGTGCTTTGCCGAAAGTGTGACCGCCGGCAATCAATGCAACTGTCTCTTCGTCATTCATCGCCATGCGCGCGAAGGTTTCTCGAATATCGCGTGCAGCGGCCAATGGATCCGGTTTGCCATTCGGCCCTTCGGGGTTCACATAGATCAAACCCATTTGTACCGCAGCCAACGGATTGTCGAGTTGACGCTCACCTCGGTAGCGCTCATCTGCCAGCCATTTGCCCTCAGGTCCCCAGTAGACGTCTTCTTCCGGCTCCCAAATGTCCACGCGCCCGCCACCAAAACCAAACGTCTTGAATCCCATCGATTCCAGTGCGACGTTACCCGTGAGAATAATCAGATCGGCCCATGAAAGCTTGCGTCCGTACTTCTGTTTAATCGGCCAGATCAAGCGACGCGCCTTATCCAGGCTGACGTTGTCCGGCCAACTGTTTAGAGGCGCAAATCGTTGTGCTCCCGAGCCCGCACCACCGCGACCATCGGCAACGCGATAGGTGCCAGCGCTATGCCAAGCCATGCGGATGAAGAACGGTCCATAATGACCGTAGTCGGCAGGCCACCACGCCTGCGATGTCGTCATCAACGCACGCAAGTCCTTGATCACCGCATCCAGATCAAGGGTCTTGAATTCTTTTGCATAATTAAATTCATCTCCTAGCGGATTCGACAGTGCCGAGTGCTGATGCAAGATGTTAACTTTCAACTGATTCGGCCACCAGTTGGCGTTCGTTGGTGCTCCAGCCACAGCATGTTGGCGGGCGCCGCCCGAGAACGGGCATTTCGTGTCGTTTGACATGATTATCTCCATTCATTATTTTTGATTGATCACGCGAATAAGTCTAGGTGTTGCAAATCGATTGATCAATTCAATTATTTTAATGAGATCAATAGCATTATCCCGACCTACGTCATCGTTCACCCAGGCAACACATGGCGCTAGATGTAACCGTCGCTTGGGCGCAACCGCGCTCGACAACGCGACAAAAGGTGCGGAAGTTGTTCAATAAATCGCCTTTCCCATCTTTTATTTATCCACAGATTGGATAAATCATATCCATTTCATCATGATTTATCATTGATCGATGATGTAATAATTTGTCCTGCCATCAAACCAAAGTGCTGAGCGCCGACGGAAGCACAATCCTCCGCAGACCAGAAACACACGCTAGCCATAAATTACTTCGCAAAGGATATAAATCATGAAAATTATTATCATTGGTGCCACTGGGACACTGGGAAAAGCCATCGTTGAAGAACTGGGTACGCGCCACGAAATTGTCCGCGCAGGTCGCAGCGGAGCAGATGTGCAAGTCGATATTACAAGTCTGGACAGCGTGAAGGCCATGTACGCGCACGTCGGCGCTGTCGATGCCGTCATTTGCGCTGCCGGCAACGTGCACTTCGGCGCACTAACGGACATCACGCCAGGACAATATGAAATCGGACTTAAAGACAAGTTGATGGGTCAAGTCAATCTCGTTTTGGCGGGACAGCAGATCATCAATGACGGCGGCAGCTTTACCCTGATTAGCGGCGTATTGAGTGACGACCCGATTCGCTGGGGCAGCAGTGCCTCGATGGTCAATGCCGCAATTGATGCCTTTGCGAAAGCGGCCGCAATAGAACTGCCGCGCGGGATACGCATCAATAGCGTCAGCCCGACGGTCTTTACCGAGTCAATGGATAAATACGGCGCGTTCTTTCGCGGTTTCAAGCCGGTGGCTGTTGCCGATGCGGCGCTCGCATTTGCGAAGAGCGTAGAAGGCGCGCAAACCGGGAAAACATTCGTGGTTCTATAACACAACCTCTATTACGAATGGGTAGGCCGATGTGGAATGCAACATTCGAAGAGGATTGACAATGCAATGCCAGATATTTCGATTCCATGCGGTTCGATGCGCGATTCTGACTGCAGGATCGCAGTCATATAAATGATATGAACTGGGGGGGTAGATGAACATCCAAAATTTACCGATCGGTACACGTCTCGGTTTCGGCTTTGGTATCGTGCTACTGCTGGCAACAATTTCCTCGTGCATCGGATTGTGGCGCTTAAATGAAGTCGCTGCCAACACCCGCGCCATGATGCAAGAGCCGTTGATCAAGGAACGCATGACCGACGAATGGTACGGACACACGATGGCCGTTATCAAGAGCACGCTGGCGGTCGCCAAGAGCAGCGATTCGTCGTTAGCCGAATTTTTCGAGAGCGATGTCAAAACATCTACTGCGCGAATCAGTGAGATACAGAAATATGTCGAAGAGCATCTGGGTACAGAAAAGGAAAAAGATCTGTTCCAAAGAATAGTTGCCGCACGAAAGCAAGCTCTCACCACGCGCCTCTTGCTCGATGCGGCAAAGAAGGAGGGCCGAAGCGATGACGTGGCAACGTTCCTTGAACAATTCCGAGCCTTCACGAATGCCTATCAAAAAAGCGAACTCGATTTTCTCGAATATCAAAGGGCCGCGGTCGATGATCTGAGCAAGCAGGTCGACGATATTGCGCAGAGCAGTGAGATGCTGGTCGTGTCGCTGATCGCCCTGTTCGTTGCGCTCGGCTCAGCATGCGCCTGGTACCTGACCCGCAGCATCACCAAGCCTATGAATGAGGCGGTGACTCTAGCGCGTAGTGTGGCTGATGGCGATCTCACTAGCCGCATTGAAGTATCCGCCAATGATGAAACTGGGCAACTTATGGCGGCGCTGAAAGACATGAATGAAGGCCTTCAGCGTATCGTCACCGAAGTGCGCACCAGCACGGACACGATTGTTACCGCATCAAGCGAGATCGCATCCGGAAACCTAGACTTATCCTCGCGTACGGAAATGCAGGCAAGTTCGCTTGAGGAAACGGCCGCGTCAATGGAAGAGCTTACCGGTACAGTGAAACAGAATGCCGAGAATGCGCACCAGGCCAATCAACTCGCGCACGCCGCCTCCGTAGTGGCGCTTAAGGGTGGATCGGTTGTGTCACAAGTGGTCGCCACGATGAGCTCCATCAACGCATCATCGAAGAAGATCGTCGATATCATCGCCGTGATCGACGGGATTGCCTTTCAGACCAACATCCTGGCGCTAAACGCGGCCGTGGAAGCTGCGCGTGCGGGCGAGCAGGGGCGCGGCTTTGCCGTGGTCGCGACCGAAGTCCGTAACCTCGCGCAACGCTCAGCAGCGGCGGCCAAGGAAATCAAGGCCCTCATTGGCGACTCCGTAGAGAATGTTGAGGCCGGCAGTAAGCTGGTTGGCCAGGCTGGCGCGACCATGCAGGAGATTGTTGATTGCGTCAGGCAAGTCACTGACATCATAAGCGAAATCAACGCTGCCAGCGCCGAACAGACATCAGGAATCGAGCAAATCAATCAAGCGATCATCCAGATGGATAACACCACGCAGCAAAATGCGGCGCTCGTCGAGCAAGCTGCTGCTGCGGCGCAAAGCATGCAGGAACAGGCAAGCAAATTATCACAGGTTGTCGGTGCATTCAAATTGTCGGAGCAGGCGTGTTATGCAATTGGACCGCAATTGACTGCACGACAGTTGCTTTTGCGGATAGCTCAACCGGCGCACTAACGCACGCGCTTCCTTCACGGCGATCGCAAATTTATCAAATGAGGCTGCCATGTCCCGACACTTGTCCGCGCAGCTGCGCCAGTTAGGTGATTTCTCGATAGATGCGTTTGACCTATATTTCACTGGAGAGTGGATCGCGAAAGCCGTACGCATATGCTTCTTGGAGCGTTTATTTTCACACAGGTCCTTGCTACCGATTCAAACTAGAATCCAACGCTTGCCGATCGCTGCCCTCTGTTTGTTGCTTCCATTCAATGCTTTTGCGGCAGAACAGTACGTCTTTTGCGCCATGGAAGTCAAGCCCTACACGGTATTAAACGGCAGGCAGTTCGACGGGATTATGCCGCAAGTCTTACGTCGTGTCGCCAAGGAATTGGGTTGGGATTATAAGATTGATCTGCTACCTTGGAAAAGGGCATTAAGCATGGCAAAAATTGGCGCATGTGATGGCGTCCTGCCCGCAGTAAAAAACCTCGAACGAGAACAATGGTTAGTGTATCCGGAACCGGTCTCGACAGTTACCCCCGTCTTTTTTGTTCCAATTGACTCAGCAATTACATTTAACGGAAATCTGCAGGAATTTGTCGAGCGGCCTAATGTCACCATCGGTGTCACGTTGGGATTTTCGTATGCACCAGAATTCGATCGCTTGTGGCTGGAAAATAAAAAACACAATTTTGACGAGGGTCCTGATGCCGAGCACACTTTCCAAAAATTTCTCGCGCATCGATTTTCCGTGTATGTGATACCGAAGAAAATGGGGGATTACAATCTCAGGGAAATTGGCGCCACGGAAAAATTCAAAGCTTTGACCCCCGACATAGGCGAACAACCCTATTACATCGCTTTTTCAAAGTTGGGCAAACTGGCAAAGAAAGTCGATGAATACAACGCGACAGTCATTCAGCTAAGGAACGCAGGTGAACTCGCCAAGATCGAAGCAGAGAATTAGTGGTAAGCAGGCTTCTCGCAAAACCCATGCTTATGCAAACCCTTTTATATCCTCGCCATACCCAACTTTTCCAATAGTATGTGTCTCTCGTAAATTAGATAAGCATCTCGAAGTTCATCTGAAACAAAATTCTTGAAATCATTTGGCTTCACATCGGAGCATGGCGCCACTTCATTCGAATTCATTGATTTCTGCGTCACACCAACACGCCAGCTTTCGTATTTATCGCGCAAGGTATTTTTGTCTCCTGTATCTTCGTCGACAGATAGACATTTTCGAATGCCATTAAGTATTCTCAGGCCACCCCTTATCGACTTGAATATCGAATTCAAATCCTTCAACGCGTTGCAATCTTCCTGGACCCTAGGTTCAAGTTTTTGATAGGCAATATGTAACTCTCTGATGAGAAATTCATAAACTTCCCCACCGTCTTTCTGAGACAAAGCTGTTAACTTATTATCGAGCTTCAAAAAATTTCTTTGATAGGATGGCATCATCAATCGTCTTATCAATGAATTTTTCCGTTGCGAATTGGTTTGTTGACCAGGCGGCAGAGATTTCTCACCCTCCCCTTCTTTTCCGCCCGAATGCGACGTCGATAGGGCATTGGCGCGACAGGCGTCCAATTTACATTTCATGCAGGATCTCTCCTTGATTGCTTCCAGCCGCAATGAAAGCGTGCTGATCGCAAAATCGAAGATAGCCCGCTGACTTATTCAATCGTGTCAGACGGGCATCTTCTCAATTGATTTGGCATCATGCGCGCCAGCATTGCCCACACAAATTGATTGACAGGGTGGTGACTACATCTGGATTGGTACGCCGACCCTCATTGGTGAGTAGGTTTTGGACAGCTTGCGCTTGTCCAATTCTGCCTTGAAGGCTTCCGGTGTACCGGTCATCATCGGTAAAAAGGTTCCATAGTGCATCGGTACGACGTGCGTCGGTTTGACGAGTGCCACGGCTGCTGCTGCGCGTGACGGTCCCATGGTGAAATGATCACCAATGCAGGCCAGCATCCAATCGATATGGGAGAACTGCGGGATCAGGGCCATGTCCTGGAACAAGTCGGTATCCCCGGTGTGATAAATCGTCGGGCCGCCGGCGATCTTCACGACGAAGCCCGCAGGATTGCCGCCCCAATGTTCCTCATCGTCGCCGCTTACGCCCAGGTCCTTCCCGCTGATATGTGAGCTATGAACGGCAGGTACCATCAAAATCTCTACTTCGCCGTCGAAAAAACTCAGTTGGCCGCCGGAATTGGCCAGCGTAGCATAGCTCACATTTTCCTTGGGAAAACCACCGTAGCGCACCAAGTTTTCGCCCAGATCCAGATTGGCGACCAGCTTCGCACCCGTTCGCTTCGAAATGGCTGCGGCCGCACCGACGTGATCGAAGTGCCCATGGCTCACCAGAATCAGGTCGACGTGCTGCAGCGAATCGGCGACTTTATCGCCCTGCGGATTCATCGAGTTGGCAAACCAGGGGTCGAACAACACGACATGCCCTTTGGGGGTCGTCAGCACAAAGGCAGACTGACCATACCAAGTCAGCGTCGTATCGCCGGTCGCAGCATTGGCCGACGATGCTAGGCCAAAGATTAGTATGTATATTAACTTTCGGCAGTGCTGAATCAAATTTGACAATAATTGCATGGCAGTTCTCCTGTTGAGGTTGATGTAGGTGAAATATTGAATTGCGCACGAGCGAGCAGCGCATTCACCGAAGATGACGAGCAGTTTCGCCATGGTTATGTTTTTTGGCCTGTGTGAATCTGCATTTCCCTCACTGTTCAATACAATTGGTTTGGAGGTGAGGCAAATTATTGCATCCACTATCATTGATAAATCAGGATGAAATGGATATGATTTATCCAATACTTGGATAAATAAGATATGAGCGACTTATTAGCCAGCTTTCACACCTTTTGCCGCGTGGTCGAGCGGGGCAGCCTGTCACGCGCCAGCATTGACCTCAACCTTGCCCAGGCAACGGTTAGCCGCCATATTCAGTATCTGGAAAAACGCTATGGCAGCATCCTCATCGCCAGATCGACACGCCGCCTTCAGGTCACCGTTGCCGGTCAGCAGGTGTACGAATATGCGCGTTCGGTGCTGCGATCCGAGTCCGAATTAGCAGAGCGTCTTTCGGAAGGAAAGGCGGCATCTGGCGGGCGCATTGTCATCGCCGGCCCGAGCGGATTTGGTCACGAAATACTCAATCCCTTCATCGTAAAATTCATCGCTCGACATTCCGACATTCGCCCGCGGCTATTGCTATCTGAAAGATCGGTCAATTTAATCGATGAAGGAATCGATGTTGCGATCCGCATCGGACCACAAACGGATTCTAGTTTGGTAATCCGGCCGCTAGGTGAGTTAACAGAGAGCTTGGTCATCGCGCCAGCTTTATTGCTAAAGCGGCCGCCGATTAAACATCCTAGAGAGCTGAGCAGATTCCCCCGTATTGCGCTGGCAATGCCATCGACACGACAATTGATCCTTCAGTCGCGTGGCGAAACCTACGTTGAGCCTACCGAAGCAGCCTATGAAGTGGACAGTTCGCTGGCGATGCGAGATGCTCTGCTGGCGGGTGCAGGCTACGGGCCAATTCACACGTATTTAGTGGCAGGCGCGTTACGGACAGGGGAATTGATACAACTTCTTCCAACTTGGACTCTACCAGCCTGGCCTGTGAATGCCCTATTTGCCTATCGTGCTCGCCCTTCTCGCGTAGACGTGTTCATTGAGGAGTTGATTGCGAGATTACATGAACTGTCAGAGATCGGCATTAAGGCACCACCCGTTTTCGGCGGGGCGAAATCTTCTTGACGACCCGATGCCCGTCCGATGATGGCGGCACTAAATTGTTTCAACTCAACGCGCGAGTCGTCACCAATTTCCCCGACTCAACCTACTACCAGAAACATGTAATAGACATCAGTTTCTGGCCCTCATAAGATGAGCTATGACCAACGTAACATCGCCTTGCTCGGGACGATCCAACGGAGGTTCAGCGTTGAGAATGAGCTCGCATTTCCTTCCTAGGCGCCATTCGTAGACGCAAAACAGCTTCAATTACGAACACGTAGTTTGGCATGGCGGGCGGTGGGGCGGCACGCTCATCTGTGTCGCTATTCCCTTCTTGCTGCGAGTCCTCGAAAAGGAAGAACACGATGAAAACAATCACGAAAAATTACATCAATGGAGCGTACGTGGAGTCCCACGGCCGCGAAGTCATGGACCTCATCAACCCAACAAACGGCAAAGTCATTGGTCGGATAACACTGGCTGACGAGGAAGATACGCGGCGCGCGATCGCGGCCGCCAAACACGCGCTCGTCAAATTTGGACGGACGACCAAGGAGGAGCGCTTGGCCATCTTGCGTCGCCTCCACGAAGCCTTCACAGCTCGCAGTGGCGACCTTACGCACGCGATGGTCGAAGAATACGGCGGCGCCATCCAATTTTCGAAATTCATCATCGAGGCTGCAGCCAACGTATTTCTGTCGACCGCAAAGGCACTCCAGGAGTTGCCCCTGCGCCGAAGCTGGGATAACACGACGGTCACATTGGAGCCTGTCGGGGTGGCCGGGCTCATTACGCCATGGAACGCCAATAGTTTTTTCCTTTGCGCCAAGCTTGCCTCCGCTATCGCCGCCGGCTGCACCGTCGTCATCAAGCCGAGCGAATTGAGTTCCATCCAAACAAACGTATGGCTTGAATGCGTGGAAGAAGCGGACCTACCGAAAGGTGTTTGCAACGTCGTCATCGGTCGCGGCGAAACCGTTGGCGCGGAACTCGTACGTAACCCGGACGTCAACAAGATATCTTTTACCGGCTCGGCCGCAGTCGGACGCTCCATCATGCGTGACGGGGCTGCCACGATGAAGCGCGTCACTCTGGAGCTGGGTGGTAAATCTCCTAACATTCTGCTCGACGATGCAGACCTTGCGAAGGCAATTCCCAACGCGCTAATTGGCGGCTTCATGAACAGCGGTCAGGCATGTGTGGCGGCAACCCGCCTACTCGTGCCCAGGAGCAAGCTCGACGAAGTCAAAAAAGGTATCCTGCAAACCATCCCACAATTCCAGGCTGGCGACCCCTTCAATCCGAATACTGCCATCGGCCCGATGGTCACCCGGAAGCAGTACGAACGGGTTCAATCCTACATCCGCAAAGGCATCGAAGAAGGGGCAGAAGTGTTGACTGGCGGCGAAGGTCATCCCGCCGGACTGGAGAACGGCTACTTCGTGAAACCCACGGTATTCGTCAACGTGACGAACAACATGACCGTCGCTCGGGAAGAGATCTTCGGCCCTGTGCTATGTGTCATTGCCTACGAGGACGACGAAGACGCCATCAGGATCGCCAATGATACAGACTACGGCCTTCACGGCTACGTCGGTCGGCGCAATGCGCGTACGCCTCGACTAGCTCTCG
>Ga0207036_10054_pt1 | contig 21737 bp, 26 predicted proteins | sample Alteio_BWMinCont_78_FD_153284 | JGI IMG/M metagenome (GOLD analysis project Ga0207036, IMG submission 153284) | Enriched cells from forest soil in Barre Woods Harvard Forest LTER site, Petersham, Massachusetts, United States -... | ecosystem: Environmental > Terrestrial > Soil > Temperate forest >... | reverse complement strand
GGTGGGGAAATGTGGGAGAAAGTAGGGAACTTAATTGGAAGTATCGCGATGAGGAGCTTGCGGATTTTTTGGCGGCGCGTGAGGTTTATATTGCCATGCGTATGTTAAGTGTTCTTCATGAGTCATCTCGTGGAAATGAATCTGAAACATTACTAACTCCTTGTAAATCTGACTAAGATCATTAGAGGCGTTTTGTAGCTCAAAAATCTTGTATTTTGCTATATTCGGGATTTCGGCTTGTGAGGTAGTATCGAGAAAGGCAACCTCATCGGAGGCGATGGCAGTCAATCTATGGGATGCGTAATTACGAAGTTTTCTAATTTCTTCGAAATGATCGCGAATTTCAATTACGCGTTCTTTTCTTTTTTCAGAGAAACTTGATATTTTCATTAGACTCGTGAGCCGTTCTGTTAAATCACGGCCTCTCATGCCAGCGCAAACGATTCTCGCATTCTCTTTAGTCATTCCAGTAAGCATTCGGAAAACGCTATGGAATAGAATTTCTGTATTAGCGAAAAGTGCGACAAGTCTTCCCAGCGATTCATAAAGCTGGGTAAAATAATCAGGCCAAATCGGTGTTATTTCGGGCATACCAGGATCGGGGACTTTAGCGCGTTCTCTATCAATTCAACCGTTTCGAGTGTGAGGTTCACCGTCCCGTGCAGGATTTGGCTAACGTAAGATTTTGTCATTCCCGTCTCATTCGCTAAGTCCTGTTGCCGCAATCCCTTTTCCGTTAGAATGCCCTTAATGCGTTCAGCTACTTGTTTTTGAAGTGGTTTTTTCATATAAAATAAAACGAAAATAATTCGAGAAAGTTTCGTTTAGCTGAAACTAACCGTCCGGGAATACGTTATACTATAACGAAACCAATAAACACTAAGAAAATGACAGCACTCAAAGTACCGAAATCATTACAGGAGGCAGTTCTTTATTATTCCAGCGAAGCCGTTTGCGTTGAATTCCTCTCGCAACTCTTTTGGGGCGGTGAAGAGAAGTCTTGCATTAAGTGCGGCTCCACAACCGTTTACGGGCTTCGCACACGTCCCGTTTACAAATGCCGTGACTGCAAAAAGCAGTTCTCAATTAAGAGCGGGACTGTCATGCAGAACTCACCACTTCCGATCACGAAATGGGTTCCAGCGATTTGGATGGTCGTAAATTGCAAGAATGGGATTTCATCATGTGAAATGGCACGGGCCTTGAACGTGACTCAGAAAACCGCGTGGCACATGAATCATAGAATCCGTGAAGCGATTGCCAACAATTCAAGCACGAAGCTTTCTGGTACGGTTGAATCTGATGCTACGTATATTGGTGGATTAGAAGTGAATCGTCACAAAAATAAAAAGAGAGACGCTCAGGGCGGTTCGGGAAAGACTATCGTATTTGGTGCGGTTGAGCGTGGCGGCAAAGTGCGCTCACAGGCTGTCGAGGGTACAGGCATTCAGAGTACAGAAAACGATGTACTTACGCATGTTGCAATCGGCTCAACACTCTACACGGACGAAGCGACGGGTTACCGCAACATGGGGTATGTTTACGATCATGCAACAGTCAATCACTCGAAAGAAGAATATGTTCGCGGCGAAGCCCACACAAATACTATTGAGAACTATTGGTCTTTAGTGAAGCGAGCTTTGAAAGGCACTTACATTCACATCGAACCATTCCATTTAGATCGGTATTTGCAGGAACAGGGTTTCCGATACGACAATAGGAAGGATAACGATTCCGGTAGATTTGTAGCTGCGGCCTCTCTTCTCTTTGGGAAGAGACTGACTTATGCCGAGTTGACCGGAAAGAATCAATGATGAAAAAGACACCGAAAGAACAAGACGGTCAAAAGAACTCAGGGCCAAACGACAGCGAGAAGTCGAGCGATTACGTGAGATTCGAGAACGCCGCAAAAATCGTTTTCAGATACGAGCCGGAACGGGTGAAGCGAAAAGCGAAAGTTTCGAAAAAGAAACCGAAGGACAGTTAAGCCTATTTTAGTCGCAGCCTTTAATCAATTCGGCAAGCGGAGTCTTCAATGCTCTTGCGATTTTAATAAGATTATCCAGTCCCACATTAGCTCGTGCATGTTCGAGCATACTGATATAATCTGATGTAACTTTACTCTTTCGGGCAAGCTGTTCCTGAGTCAATCCTTTCGCAAGACGAAGGGAGCGAAGGTTTTCTCCGAGCACTTTTCGATGAGTCATGCTCAGAATTACTTATATTTGTAGCTGTGGATTCGAAATATATTTCGAGTTCGATATATAATTCGTGGTGCTCTCTTACAGAGAACATGCTATCTTCACCCTCAAACGACACAATAAAATGGCATTAGACAAAGCAGAAGAGCTTCGTAAGCTGAACGAATTGAAATCTTCCGGTGTATTGACAGAAGAAGAATTTGGTGCTCAAAAGGCCAAAATTCTTAAGATCGGATATGGCCCCGGAGGTTCAAATTCAGAAGCCTCCGACAAGTCATGGACAGTCGCACTCATTCTTTCCCTTATCGGTTGCGATAGAATATATTTGGGCTATGTGGGATTAGGGATTTTTAAGCTCGTTACATTTGGCGGCGTTGGAATCTGGTGGCTAATAGACCTTATTAGCGTAGCACAGAACAAAATGCCGGATAGTCAGGGGCGAATGCTTGTAAAATAGAAAAGCCTCAACAACGTTGGCGCGTTATTGAGGCTTGAAAAATTGAGCTTATCCTTTCAGCGATTTTGATAACATTAAATCGTTGAAAGGATTCCTATGGATAACATCAAAGAACAGAAGCTCAAAGAGATTGAGCATGAAGAAAAAATGTTAGAGTGGCGAAAAGGTATTATTATGGAGAATGTCGAAAGCCTTCTGGCAGAAGCCCAAAAACTTTTTCAGCTTAAAAACGATTTGAATTCTTTGGAGGCTCTGTAAATGAACCGAAAATGGCACGGCCCGGTTGCTTTTTGGGATCGGGCATAGGTGGTTTGAGTTTGGTGAGTTTCTCTTCCGGGAAAATATCGGAAACAAGCTTGCCTTCATTCCATCGTTCGCATTTCCATCTCACAGGCGGCTCATCCTCAAACGCAGAGGCGCGGCTATTTATGTGCCATTCTATTTGTGTATCTATATGCCAAACGGTATCTTCGACTGTGTAATTTTCCATGCACACTTAAACATTTCCTATTAGAAACGGTTTCACTTAACCGAAACATTGGTGAGCTTAATATATAACTACCCAATATAATAAAACCAAAATCCAAAAGCAAGCGATTTCCAAATTATTTGAAAGAAATTTGCGGAGCGAAACAGCGCATCAACTATGTTAAAAATTCATGGATAGACAATTTGAAGTTACACTCGACGATCAAGGTCATTTCGATATGCCTGCCGACATGCGCCAGCGCCACGGATTTACCAATGGAGCAAAAGTAAAAGTGGAGGAACAGGGAAATAAAGTGGTTCTCCAGGCAGTGCCTACAATGTCAATTGACGAGATCAGAAAACTCACCCCGCGCCAAGCCATCGAAAAAGCTCTGGGCTTCATGGGCGGAGACTCGCGCGGACTGGAAATCCTTCTCGAAGAACGCAAAAGATTTTGATACGCGTATAGGCTACGCATGGGATAACAAATCCATCCCAAATATCCCATAAATCCCACCAATCCCAGTTCAGACACTCCCCCAACTACTCTAAAACCAAAATTGATTTTGCCTTCAAAACACCGGGCATTTCCTACTCCCGCACCACTTTCTTCGTCACGACAGAATTCGCCAATGAGAACCTGATATAATAAGTGCCGGGGACAAGCTTGGAGAGATCGAGGGTGAAATTGGATTCCGCCTTCCGCGCCAGCTCCTGCACCGCAACACCGAGAACATTCATCACCTGCACCTGCACCTGCGCGCTCAACGGCACTCCCTGAACTGCGACTATGCCATTCGTTGGATTTGGAGATAGCGTAATCTGTTCCAGCGCAGTGTTGGCGATTGCAACGCCAGCCGAGCCATCGTTTATGTGCATGATGGAGTTCGGAGGTGCGACTGTGTAATCAAAAGCGAGATCAGGGCATTGAAAAGATGGCGATATACCCGATGCACTTGCATCTTCAGAATAAATAACCATTGCATCCTCATTGCCGGAATACATCGCGCCCTTATTCAGGTAGACTATATTGCCAAGCCCTGAATGAATTATTGAGCCCGCTTCTGCATAGATGGTATCATATCCCCCTCCTGATAAAGTATCGCCAGGTTGAACCCAAAAGGATTTACGATTGCAGTCGATCCCTCCCTGGGTATCCCTCTGGATAATCTGCATTTCAGAATCATCAATATTCAGATTGTTGCTCGAATCTACGATCACATTGTGAGGAATCACCGGGTTTGTACAGTCGTACAAATAGGTATAGAATGTATCTGACGCGGTACAATCTCCGGGTGCAACACTCCGCACAACCACGGTTTTTAGACCAGCTGTCGAATAGGTCGTGGTTAAGCTTCCATCGTTATTGTTTGCACCAGAATAGCCTGTTTGAACGCCCCCGCTGGGACTTGCGCCACTCCCAAAATTCCAATAAATGGTGTCGCTTGCCAATTTACTTGCCGAGGGAGTTGGATTCGGAGAGATGAAGATTGCTGCTGGGATGCCGACCTCGTACGCAGTAATCTGTGTGAAGTCGAAGTTTACTGGGTGTTCTCCAATCGCTAGGTCGCTTCCATTGTCCGCGCTTTCCATATATGGAGATGCGCCGATAACGCGAACGCGGTATTGTGTTCCGTAGTCAACAGTAAGTGGCATCGTAGCCACAATGGAAAATGTGCCGGGAATTGTGTCTTTAATTGATCCCAAATCCTGAAGCCCCTGATCGAAGGTTCCGCTATCATTTGAAAGCTGGAATGTGAAAGCATTATTGTGCTGCCACATCCCCGTCGCGGTGAATGTGACGGAGATGGGATCGCCAGCGCAGAACTGCGATCCCGAGATTGCACCTATGGTAACGGATTGACCTTTTACAATAGTTGTAATTAAAAGTAAATTACAAATAAGGATCGCTAAAAACGGAGCATGCGGAGTTTTCATAATAAATTGATGATAATGACTAATGAACGAACGCTGGAACCGGCAGTTTGTTCCATCAATATCAGTGCACTAATTTTGCACTTAGATTTTCTCCTTTTTCTCCTCAGAACTGCAATCTTATCGCCAAAATCCGATCTTAGTCAATCGGTCCGCCACGGCTGATGTTCGGGCCGCATAGGATCGCTCCTGTGCAGGTATGGCTTTCATGGCTTAATACATTGGACTTGCAACATAACCATTACTGCTTAAGAATAGTAAACTCCACTCTCCGGTTTTGCTGGCGGCCTTCATCTGTGGCGTTGGTGGCTATCGGTTTTGTCTCTCCAAAACCTTTTGCGCGGAGCCTTGTGGCCGGTATCCCTTTATTCTTAATATATGTCTGCACCGAGGTAGCGCGCGCCTCGGATAGTAGCTTGTTTGTAGCCGGCGAGCCAACGTTATCTGTGTGCCCGTCTATCTCGATCTCCATCGTCTGATTGTCATGCAATATCTGCACAACCCTGTCGAGTTCAGCAAATGATTCCGGACGCAGATCGGCCTTCGCAGTCTCGAAGAAAATGTTGTTCAGCCTGATCGTCTGTCCTCGTTCAATTGGCACGAGAGTGAGGTCTCGTTCGAGTTCTTTGTACTCTTCCGTATGTGTCAGATCTAAATTCTCGCTGACAGGGATATATCCCGGCGCTTCAGCGCGGTAACCATAATTCGCGCCGGCAGGCAAAGTTATCTCGTAAATTCCAGTAGTCGGGCTTGTCCTCGCGCTTCCGATCTCTCGCCCTGTGCTCAGATTCTCATATTTGATCTCAGCATTGACAGGCTTTCCCGTTTTTGCATCGCGAACTTTACCTTTTACGAGAATAACTGCTTCAGGCCGAAGTTCCTGCGGCAGCTTCACACGAAAAATATCACCCTCCCCTGTGGAGTTTTCCGTAGATACAAAATATGCATACTCGCCGGAGGCTGGAACAGTATAATAGGCATCCCATCCGGATGTATTAAGTTCCGGGCCAAGATTCTCAGGTTCCGTCCAATGCTGCCATGTCGAGTCGAGCCTGCGCGAAATAAACATATCCATTCCGCCGTACCCGGAAAAACCTTCGGAAGCAAAGTAGAGCGTCTTCCCATCCGAAGCAAGGAACGGCGTTGCTTCGTCGGCAGCAGAGTTGATAGTCCCTCCAAGATTTTTTGGCGCGCTCCATGTGCTGTCCGGCTGAAGAAAACTTACATAAAGATCTTTGCCCCCATAAGAATCCGCTCGCTGGAGACTCAAAATTATCGTCCGGCCATCGTTCGAAAGGCAGAATTCAACATAGACAGACTTAGTATAATAATCCTTTACTTTGATCTCATCGGGATCTTTCCATCCATTAGCCGTCTTGTGCGTGAACCAAAGCCCAAAATGTTCCGAACCGGATGTACCGCCTTTAGGCTTATAAGTGCCTCCAAGAAGAAGCGTGTTCCCATCGGGCGTAACGCTGGCAACGAAAGACCCATATCCGTTATTAAGCATGGGGCCAATGTTCTTCACCGGAAGCCAATTCTCGTCTGCGGTCTGAGTCGAGAACCAGATGTTATCATCTAATGTATCGAGATTTCTCATTCTGGATACAATTGCCGGAAGCCGATAATTTTCCGGATGATCTCGCCGAACGACAAAAAGTGTCTTGCCATCCGGTGCAATTACTGGGTATAGCTCATCATAAGGAGAATTGATAGTTGGGCCTAAATTTTCTCTCGTACCAACTTTAAGGTTCGGAACGACATTTATCTCCGCCTGCACACTTTCGATCTGATCCGAAATAGCAATAGCATCTATCTCATTTGGTCCCGGCACAAGTCCGGGCTGTAATACGATCTCCACTGCAGCTACTGCATAATATGTGCGCTGGCAGTGCCAATGCCATACCTTCGCATTGATCCCGTCGAAATGTGGAGTATATACTGCCGAATCCCGCTTCTTACCGTGTTCATCGAAAAGAATGACCTTTTCGATAGCTCCGGGATAAAAGTTCTCTGCAACAGCAACCTGTTGAATCTTCATCGGCCTCTCAAAACCGACTTTGATCCATTCTTCCTGATTTCCCATATCCGGATCGCTCTTCGGCAGCCAGGCACAAGGGCTGTCCCCGGTTGCAGGGCACTTGTTCGGCACACCCAAAACCTGATTGGCGCTATGCTCCTTCGGGCTGAACTCGGAGGAGAAATCGAGCACCTCGCTCGCCCATTCGATATGAGGCTTCGGCCCTTCGTCTATCTGAGCGCGAACCCCGGAAACCGAAACAGTCGTCGCAATAGCGATCAGAGCAAAAAAAGCACACAAGGATCTACTGACGGATTTGGAATCAAACATGCTGGCGAGATCGAGAGAAAAAAAGCTATAAAATGTCCTTAAAATCAGCATCTTTTGCGTTTGAGCGGTCGATCTTTTCAGGCCGCGCTGCGCGCCAGCCATTGAAAGTCCGCGATTCCGAGCGTCGTTCTCGCTCGCGCTCTTGGAATCCACGCCGAAAAGGAGCAGCAATACGCCGGTATGCAAAGTAGATAATAATAGCAAAAATGAACAGTTCTATAAGCCGAGGCATAGGAGTTAAACACCGGCAATGCAGAAATCGTCAACTGTCTTCTTGACCCGATCAGGTGGAGAACATTGGGGTTGGCGAAGCCAAAAACTCAACGGGCGGATGAGGCTCGCGGTAAATCGCTTCGAGCAGGCGATCTACCTCCCCGGGATTACGTAAGAAATCTGTGCGGTCTGCATCCAAAACGATCAGTCGAGATTGCCGGTAATGGAAAAAATAGTCGTTGTATGCCTCGACGATGCTTGTCAGATATTCATTCGATAAATTGCTTTCATAAGACCTGCCACGCCTCCTGATCTTCTCCAGAAGCACCGGCACGCTCGCTGGCAGATAAATTACAACATCCGGCTCCGGCACTTTTTTTACCAATGCACTTTCGACCTCGTCGTAAAGTTCAAGTTCTTCGCCAGTTAAATTTATCGAGGCAAAAAGCCGATCCTTAACAAATAGATAATCCGAGATGACGTTTTCGTAGAAGAGGTCTCTTTGCAGCATCTCACGCTGCTGCCGAAATCGGGAAAGAAGGAAAAAAAGCTGCGTCTGAAATGCACTGCGTGGATGTCCTTTCGATGGCGAAAGGAGCGGATCTGAATAAAAATCGAGCAAGAACGGGTTCTCATCAAATTTTTCGAGAACAAGACGCGCGCCCGTTCGCTCTGCCAGCAGTCCGGCAAGCGTCGTTTTTCCACATCCGATCGGGCCTTCGATGGCTATGTAGCTCAAAAAAGATTACAAAAATAATTCAGTTTTTCTCACTCCGGTTTCATCCACTTCACTCAGAAGATTAGAAACGCTTTTTCCGAGCAACGGATGAACGAAATTCGGTGCAATTTCAATCAAAGGAATGAGAACAAACGCGCGATTGTGGAGTTCTGGGTGTGGTAGGGTTAATACAGATGAGTTCAAGATAATGTCGTTATAGGATAAAAGGTCAAGATCGATCTCTCGTTCGTGCCATCTTGGTCGATCTATCCTGCCAATGCGCTTCTCGATAGATTTAAGATGTTGAACGAGTTCCAGCGGATCAAGCAACGTTTGTAGCTCAGCAACAGCGTTAAGAAAATCGGGTTGTTGCTCTATGCCAACAGGCTTCGTTTCGAAAACTGAACTGGATCGAACGATCTCTCCTAATTCCCCGAGGGCCTTGACTGCTTTGCGAAGATGATCAATTCTCGGCTCGATATTCGAGCCAAGTCCGATAAATGCGCTTGCAAATCCCTCGCTCACTTGGTCTTTCGGCATTCAACTTCAATTGTATCGAGTACAACTCCTGCGGAGGCTCCCGGTTTACGCACACGAATAATTACTTCTTCTACCGGAAATATCGAAAGTATCTGGGTTGCTATTGCATCGCAAAGCGATTCGATAAGATGATAACGCTTTTGAGTGCTGACCTTTACCACCTCTTCCTGAACTTTGACATAGTCGATAACGTCGGCAAGATCATCGTTCTTAAAGGTATTATTGAGCATCGGCATATATTCGACATCGATCTCGAACCGTGCACCGTGCTCCCGCTCATGCGCGTATGCGCCATGATACGCGTAAACCTGAATATTCTTAAGCCTAACCAGCATTTGGGAGTGATGAATTATTGAGTCTTTGATAAGTATTCATGAGAATCGTCATTGCGAGGAACCCCGGAGGGGTGACGAAGCAATCCCTCGGGATCCAGCTTAACCTCAATAAATTGCTTCATTATTTCTTCATCACGTCTCGCAACGACTCGTATTAAAATCCAAATTCTTTCCAGCGTGAATCCACTCTTTGAATGATCTCGTCCGTCATCACACAAGGATTTGGGTAGCCGGGTTTCCAGGTAGAGTCGATTCCCATCACACCTTCATGTACCGGGCCGCTACCGATAAGCCTCGATTTTGTAAATATCACATCCCGTGCTGCATCGAAGCGAGTAAATATTCCCCAGATTACTTCCAGATCGCTTGAAAGATTAACATCTTCACTGACTGCGGTAACTATTTTTATTCCTTTTGGAAGCTTCTCGATATTTTCATCGGCAATCAGCCGTTCGATTACTTCGCGGCCTATTGTTTTTGGGTTGTCTGACGAGGACGTCCGACCCACAGATTCGGATTCAACCTTAACAACAAGTAATACGTCCTCGAAAACCTTCGACTCTCTGATTCGAAAATCAAGAGTTTTTGGATCTTCAGGTGCTATTCCGGTTCTGGCATAAAATTGACTTTGAATTCGCTCAGGATATTTCCCGCCGCTCGAAGTAGATGGTAACTTCTCTGTTGCATCGAGAATCATTTTGCTTCCCAGGTTCATGGTATAACTCGTAAAATCGAGCGTATCCATTGCGGTATTATTCAGGAGCATGAAGTCGTAATGAGGGTCAAAGTTATCTCGAATAGCTCGAAGTAAAGAGCGAAAATCCCGGTTGTTCACATTATCGCTAACGACAACCGCGCATTTTGTCAGCGAAAGCTGGCCATCGGAAATTACAGCGAGTGCAGCTTTCATCGCCTCCTTTGCATAGCGTTGCTTTGTACGAATGCCAAGCAAATTATGAAATCCTGCTTCGTAATATGCCCAGACATCATGCACTTCCGGGTGCATTAGGCGAATGAGAGGACCAAGAATAAGTTGATTTACATCACCAAGCCACTTGTCCTCCATTGGAGGCTTGCCTACAACTGTTGCAGCAAAAATTGGCTTTTTCAGATGAGTAATAGCACGTACTTTGAAAACGGGAAACATACCCTCGTGAGAATAATGGCCGAAGTGATCCCCGAATGGCCCTTCGAGTCTTCGCTCCTGCGGCGGCACAATTCCTTCCAAAATAAACTCAGCATTTGTTGGAACATCGATACTAATCGTGCTACCTTTTCGCATCGCAGTTGCCCTTCCACGCAGGAATCCTGCGAACATAGCTTCATCTATTGACTCTGGCAATGGTGCAATCGTTGCAATCAAGAGAGCAGGGTCTGTTCCAACTGCAACTGCAACTTCGAGTGGAACTCCCATTTTCTCAGCTTGATAATAATGGAATCCTCCTCCCTTCTGAATTTGCCAGTGCATCCCGGTCTCCGATGGGCCGAATATTTGCATTCGGTACATGCCAATGTTTCGCTTTTTAGTCACAGGATCGTAGGTAAAGACCTGCGGCAGCGTCACGAATTTTCCTGCATCTTCAGGCCATGTTTGAAGGATCGGCAAATCACTCAAATCGGTGTTATGGAACATGAGTCGAGGCTCTTCAGAACTTGTTCTTCGAACACGAGCAGAAAGAAGTCTCGACGCCAAAGGCTTTCCAGCATTCCAGGCGCCGCGTGGTTTCGGCGGCATGAGTTGCTCTGCAAGATTGATCAACGACTCACCTAAAGAGCCGGGATCGACACCAAGTGCGATTTCAACTCGTCGGTCGCTTGCGAGAACATTCATTGCAAGTGGGAATTTCGAGCCTTTTACATTCTCGAACAAAAGAGCTTTCTTACCCTCAAGCATTGCTCGAACAGCAATGTGAGGCGCTTCGAGAACGGGATCGACCTCGGGTGTAATTCGCAGAAGCTCACCCTCGCTTTCCAAGCGGTGTAGAAATTGTGACAGGGTATTAAACCCTCTTTCATTCGAGCTGCTCATGTTATTCTAATTCCTCTGAACGCCATCCAGTACCAACATCTATTCCAACATGGTTCAAAACTTTATTTACGAAACCCTGCACATATTCTTCAACGGATGTCGGCACAAAATAAAGTGGAGGCGAGATCGGCATGATCAGCGCACCATCGGCTGAAAGATCGGCGCACTGCCGCAGAGTTAATGTCGAAAGAGGCGTCTCTCGTACGCAAAGAATCAATTTCCTGCGCTCTTTCAGACATACTGCCGCAGTGCGAGTTATCAGCGTATCGCCAACACCTGAAGCTATCTTCCCAATTGTACTTGTCGATGCAGGAAGAATGACGAAAGCATCGATATGATTCGTTCCTGATGCAAGAGGTGCAGTAAGGTCGGAATCGGCAAATATTTTTTTACAATATGGTGAAATGGCCGCAAGCGGATCTGCAAGTGCAAGCTCATCTTTCATTACTGCTTTGCCCCACTTCGAAACGATCACATATTTGTCGTATCTGCATCGTTTGAGGAAGTCCATCGCATAGATTGCTCCGCTGGAGCCGGTGATGCCTACGGCAATTCGTTTTGGAGAGTCACTCATGCTAATGACTCCCCGACAATAATGAATATCAAAACCACAAATCCAAGAACGGCATTGATCTTAAAGAATGCAAGCTCAACATCGGAAGCTTTTTTCTGTTCGAGATAAAGAAGCAGTCCGGCGATAAGTAGTAATACTGCTGCCGTAATGCTACCACGAAATGCAACATAATAGACGGCTGCGAGGATCAGGAATGCAATAAAGTGAATCATCCCGGACCATCTGAGAGCCATTTTAGAACCCAAACGAGATGGCAATGAAAACAAACCTTCTCGTTTATCGAATGCTTCATCAGCAGTTGAATAAATGATGTCAAAACCTGATGCCCAGAAAAAAGTGAAGATTGAAAGCAGCAATGCTGGCAAAGTGCCATCGATGTTAGGTCGAACAGCAAAGAATGCTCCTAAAGGACCGAGTGAAAGAGAAGCCCCCACCCCAAAATGGGAGAGCGAAGTAAATCGCTTCATAAACGGATAGACGCCGAATACAACTAACGGTATCGGCGAAAGATAAAAGCAAAGCGAATTAAGCGAAGCCGCTGAAGCAAGATAAATAATGAGAGCCGTGAAAAGAACAGTGTATGCCTGACTAAGCTTCATCTTCCCAGCTGGCAGATCGCGCATCGCAGTTCGTGGGTTCTTTGCGTCGATGTGACGATCGACAATACGATTCATCGCAAAGCCGATGGTCCTCGCGCCTGTCGCGGCAAGGAGGATGAGCAATCCTTTCACAATGATCGCGCTCGAAGACATATCAATGCCATTAGCGCGATTAGTATGCACACCGATAGCCATGCCAGCATAGATCATCGGCAATGAGAAGAGCGTATGCTCGATCTTTACGAAGGAAAAGAATTTCTTCATTTATACAATTTCAGAGCCAGCATCGACAAGAAGACGAAGAGCATTGACATATCCCTGCGGTCCGCGTCCCATTATTATTCTGACGTTCATCAGATCTTCAAACACCGTATGGCGCCTGAATTCTTCCCGCTGTGAGAGATCGGATAAATGGACCTCGACCATCGGCTTGTTCACAGCAGATACTGCATCCCGCAAAGAGAATGAATAATGAGCAAGAGCTCCCGGATTCATAATTATCGCATCGAGCCATTTGCGCTCGGAGTGTAGCTTGTCTATCAATTCACCTTCGTGGTTCGATTGAAGGAAACGGAGTTGAACGTTAAACATTGCGGCCTCTGCTTCGAGCAATCGGTAAATATCATCGAGCGTTTGAAAGCCATAAATTAGCGGCTCGCGCTCGCCAAGAAGATTCAGGTTCGGGCCGTGTAATACAAGGATGTTCATAGCAGATTGAGCATGTGAACAATCGTACGGCGCGCGTCGTGCTCTGAAATTTCCATCGCAAATGCTTGTCCAATCGAGCGCAGAAGAATTACGCGGTTCTTCCCCTTTTTATCCCTATTGAATTCTGAGAACACACGCTCCGAATCAAGACTTACCTCTCTGGTATTCTTGCTTGAGATTAACATTCCAAGCGTCAGCTCGATTTGCGCCCATTCCTCTTCATTGATATATCCTAACTCTTTCGAAAGCCAGGCTGCCGCCCGCATACCGTAGCACACTGCTTCGCCATGAAGAAAAGTGGAGAATCCTGTTGCCGATTCAAGCGCATGGCCGAATGTATGACCGAAATTCAACAGCTCGCGCACTCCAGATTTAGTCTCAAACTCGTCAGCTTCCACATACTTGAGCTTTTCTACAATAGACTCATAAATCACTTCTTCGTATATCGAGTCCACTCCACGAATGAGTCGGCGAGTACGCTTCGATAGGTCGTCCCACATCGGTCTATTCCCGATCAGAGCATATTTAAACACTTCTGCAAGCCCTGAGCGTAACGTATCCTTGGGAAGAGTTTTCAGATAGATAGGATCGACCAATACCTGGCGCGGCGGATAGAATGTGCCTATCAAATTTTTGCCGCCTAAATAGTCAATCCCTGTTTTGCCGCCGATCGCAGCATCAACTTGCGCGAGAAGAGTTGTTGGAATATGCACAAGAGGAATGCCGCGATGATATAAATTCGCCGCAAATGCCGTAATATCCGTTACGACACCGCCTCCAAAAGCAACAACGAGCGATGAACTGCGCGAAACACCAAAATCATTAAATCGCTGCAAGATCATTTGGAGAGTATCAATATCCTTGCATTCCTCTCCACCTTCAATTGTAATCTTGCTAATTCTTACGCTTGACCCAACTTCTTTGGATAGCTTGGAATGGAATTCATCCCAATGCAATCGCTCGACATTCTTATCTGTAACAATAACAACCTGTGTCGCTCCTCTATCACGCACGGTGTGGGCAAGCTCTCTAATAGCAATTCCATTGCCGATCAATACCGGATAATCTCCGAGAGAGCTATGAGCAACAAGCGAACGGTGGGGAGGTTTTAGAGTTACTTCCATTGACATTTTGTCAAGTGCAATAAGAAGCTCTTCAGCCAATTCCTTTGGCGTTCGCTCATCGCCTTTTATACTACGGGTTACAAAATGGAGGGTTGCTTGCTCATAGTACTTTCGGCGATCATCAAGCAACTGACGAAGTTTGTCCTGCAATTCCTCAGGCGAGTTAGATCTGAAAAGTGGCCTGCCGCGCCCTTGCAAAATATCATTCAATACATTTTTTGCAGCTTCGCGAACAGTCACGTCTATCCAAACAGGAATTCCGGAACCGCGAATTATCGAGCGATTGAGAGGGCTTTTTACAATTCCTCCACCCGTCGCAACTATTTGGTGAGGGCCGGTAGATGAAGCAACTCTTAGTAATGCTTTAGTCTCCAACTCTCGAAAGGATTCTTCTCCTTGCGAGGAAAATATTTCGGATATAGACTGCCCAGCCAATCCCACAATCTCAGAGTCGAGATCAACGAAAGAATATTTCTGTCGTCGCAGCATCTCCGCAAGCTCCTGACCAATAGCAGATTTGCCAGCGCCGGGAAGACCTAATAAATATAGATTACGATTACGCCAGGTCATTACTTCATTTGCAAGATATTGAGAGCTTTCCTGCGTTCCGTAACTCTCAAAAAAACTTCTCCAACTGTATCACCTCCGAATGTTTCCAGAATCTCGCTGGCTATTGTGAGGGCAACTACTTGTTCGAGGATCACAGCGAGTGCGGGAACAGCGCATACATCGCTTCGCTCGATATGCGCTTCCGTCATTTCGCCAGTTGCAAGATCGACTGAAGCAAGAGGTCGCATTAGAGTCGAGATCGGCTTCATTGACGCTCGAACGACGATAGGCTCGCCATTCGAAATTCCGCCTTCAATTCCACCTGCATTATTGTGACTTCTTCGGAGAACACCATCTTCGATTGTTATTGCATCATGAGTTTCAGACCCTTTCATCGAAGAAGCTTTGACTCCCAAACCAATTTCAACTGATTTTACAGCCTGAATGCTCATCACTGCGTGCGCGATAATACCATCTAACTTTCTATCCCAATGAACATGGCTACCAATTCCGGTAGGAACATTTCTGAATACGCATTCAACGACTCCGCCCAAAGTATCTCCATTTTCTTTCGCAAGATCGATAGCGGCGATGATTTGATTTTCTGCGGCAGCATCAAAAACTCTCACTTTGCTTTCTTCAAGCGATTGTCTTGAGCTAAAAACATCCGTTGGAATTGACGATTCGATACCTCCAATTGATCTTACATAAGCAATTGACTCTATATCAAGATGTCGAAGTAGTCTGGTCGCAATCGCTCCGATGGCTACGCGCATTGCAGTCTCTCTTGCACTCGCTCGTTCGAGGACATTTCTAATATCACCGGTATGTCCATACTTTATTGCTCCGGCAAGATCAGCGTGACCCGGTCGCGGAATAGTTACTGGTGTTGATTCAGAAGTTGTTGGCTCAACAGACATCCTCTCCTTCCAATGCTTCCAATCTTTGTTCTCGATCAATAGAGCTATTGGCGCGCCAGTCGTTACGCCATTTCTGACTCCGGAAATAATACGAGCTGAATCATTCTCGATCTGTTGGCGCCGGCTACGGCCATAACCTTTCTGACGCTCTCGCAAGATCGGATCAATGTCCCGGCTGGCGATGAGCGAGAGGCCCGCAGGCATTCCTTCGAGAATGCCGGAAAGCATTTCGCCATGCGATTCGCCGGCTGTCAGGAAGCGAAGTCGTCCCATCTCGGAGTTAGAAGTTTAGAAAGTGAATTATGAAGTAATTTATGCTCAGAATCGGTAAGCAACGATTCTCTCGATTCGTTACCGGTCATCCAGAAATATTGTGAAAGCGCAGCTTGTTCGATCAACATTCCAAGTCCGTCTATTGTGTGAGCGCCTTTGCTCGCAGCAATATCGAGAAAGCGTGTTCGAAGGGGATTATAAACTAAGTCCACGGCAATATCGCCATCTTTCCAGTCAAAATCTTCCAAATGAGCCTCTCTTGTTCTTTGTCCTACTGGCGTTGCTTGAACAACAAATTGCTTATACTCGTCTCTTTTAACTGAAGTGAGCGAAAAAATATCAGGATTTGGCTTTTCTGGGTTGAGTCTTGAGGCAATTGTTATATGTTGCCATCCGAAGTCCCCTGTTGCACTTTGTACTGCTCTCGCTGCACCTCCATTGCCGAGAATTGTAAATGAATACCTTGATGCGTCTAGTTCAAGCAATGATTTATCGAGCGCGAATCTGAAACCGAGTCCATCCGTTGATATAATCCTATCAGGGTTACCACATTTTATTGTGTTCGCAGAATTTATTTGTCTTACAATTGAATCAGTGGCTAATGTCGATGCAATGTATTTGTATGGGAATGTTACATTAAAACCAGCGAATCCATTTTTCACACCATTGGAAACTACCGACAAGAATTCTTCTTTATCCGCACATTCAATATTAGAGTAATCTATCGAATCGAAATCAGTATTGAGTTTTGCAAGAAAGATTGGAAAAAGCGCACTTTGCACTTGAGGTGAAATACTATGGTCCAGCGACCTTCCCAATAATGCAGCTTTCAGGACTTTCATACCAATGAAACATCTACCATTTTTTGTCCAGCTATTCGCCCCAGATCTGAATAGAAATTGGGATACGAGATCCCTACCGACTCAGCTTCTTCGATGAAGACTTCCGATTCGCAAAAGAGGGCAGCGACACTAAATGCCATCGCAAGCCGGTGATCGCCACCGTGAATAATGGGGGCAACAGAAAGCTGGCGCTCTGGAACACCCTGAACGATCAATCCATCTTCCAACTCTTCTACCTCAACTCCGAAGCCCTTAAACTGATTTGCAACGAGGCCGATCCTGTCGCTTTCTTTCAATCGAAGCTCTGACACGCCTCGAAATCCACTTTCGCCATTTGCAAAAATAGAGAGAGTCATAAGTATCGGGAGTTCGTCGATCAACAGAGGAACGTCGTCTCCGGAGATATTAATTGGTTCAATTGGCTCGGTAAGCCGGTCACCAAAAACGGTTATGTCTCCGCAAGGCTCATTCCACTCCTCGACAACATTTGTTGCTTCGCACTCTGCGCCCATAAGGGTTAGCATATCGAGAAAACGTGTGCGGCTTGGATTCAATCCAACATTCTTTACAGTTACCCTTTTTCGGAGAAGTATTGCCGTCGCGAAAAGAAATGCAGCACAAGAAAAATCGCCAGGAACAGCATAAACTATTTCTTCGTCGAGATCAGAGACTACTTCCGGGCGAATTGTGATTTCATCACTTATATCAATGCCAAATCCAAAAGAGCTTAACATCCGCTCGGTATGATCGCGGCTTTGAATCTTGCCGCTAACAGTTGTAGGGCTGTCGGCAAACAAGCCAGCTAAAATGATTGCCGATTTCATCTGGGCCGAAGGAGTTGTCAGAGAAATTTCAGCACCATGTAAGTTCTGCCCGACGATTTTTGCAGGAAGTGTTCCGGATTGGGTAGTAGCGATGTTTGCTCCCATCTTTGCCAAACACTCTGCAACACGTTTCATCGGACGAGTAATAAGAGAAGAATCGCCAGTGAGTGTACTATTAAATGGCTGGCCGGAAAGCAGGCCCAGGAGCAATCTTGCAGTGGTGCCAGAGTTCGCACAATTTATCGAGTGAGAAGGCATTCTATATCCTTTTCTGCCTACACCATTCAATTCGATCCCGACATCCGAGAACTCGACTGGAACTCCAAGCGATTCGAGTGCGAGCATTGTTGCGATCACATCGTGAGAAATAGAATGTGGCGAATCAATTGGGATGCGAAATGCTGACCTCGTCAGCGAGCCGATGAGCAACAAACGATGGAGAATTGACTTATCCGGAGGAACACTTGCTTCTATTGGAGAAATATCTTGCTCCATTGACGAACTACTATGTAGGGCAACCGGAGATATTCTGACGATCATTAATATGCAGAATTATCTACTATACATCCTGTGAAATTTCAGGACTTGGATTCGTCCTTGCTGTGCGAGGAAGAACACCGAGAACTTCGAGTGCCTCACGCGCTGCATTTTGCTCTGCTTCTTTCTTGGAGCGCCCATCGCCAGAGCCATGCCGCAAGCCGCTTACTATTACATCGACTGAGAAAGTACGAGCATGGTTCGGCCCTTCCTCATTCACAGTAATATATTTTGGCGATGAGAGTTTTTTCGACTGCACAAATTCGAGGAGCATCGACTTGTAATTTTTGTCCGAAAGCATCAGCTCATCGCGGCGAGTATGTGTGATTATATGACGATAAATAAAATCACGCGCGGCGGACATTCCCCCATCAAGATAAATTGCTGCTATGAGGGCTTCGTAGGCATCTGCAAGAAGTGTAGCAGAACCTCGTTTGACGGCGGAGTCTGCTGATGTCGATAAAAGAACCCAGCGTTCGAGATTGATCTCTTCAGCATGTTGAACGAGCGCTGCGCCGGAGACGAGACGCGAGCGGAGCTTAGTCAAATCACCTTCGGGAAGCGATTCGAACTCATTATACAGATATTCGGCAATTACGAGATTGAGAATTGAATCGCCGAGAAATTCGAGACGCTCATTCGATTTGAGCGTCGGGTATTGCGCGAATTGGAGATAAGACCGGTGCGTAAGAGCTTGCAAAAAATAAGCACGATGTTTGATCGTATAGCCAATGCGCTTTTCCAGTTCATCGAAATCCTGTGCAGAAAGAATTGGGCGCGCAGTGCCCGGGACGGTATCGAAAACTACTGCTGCGCTTGGAGATGCTTCCTTATCTCGAAGCTTAGTTTCGAGACGCTCTCGTCTTGCCTTGCCTAACTCGCGGTACCGGTCAACCCGGTTTTTGAGGCGATCTAAAAAAGTGGGCAAAGACGGATTGAGAATTGTGAGTTACTATTGGCGAGTTTATTCTTCAAATCGCTTGAATATGAGAGTCGCATTGTGCCCACCGAAACCAAAACCATTGCTCATTGCCGCGTCGATCTTCATTTTGCGGGCGACGTTCGGAACGTAATCGAGATCGCAGGCAGGGTCTGGGAATTCATAGTTGATAGTTGGCGGCGCGATCTGATTATAGATCGCAAGTATAGTCGCAACTGCCTCGGCTGCACCCGCTGCTCCGAGTAAATGGCCTGTCATTGACTTTGTAGAACTGATCGCCACTTTTCTTGAATGATCGCCGAACGCATTCTTGATCGCGTCAGATTCTGAAATATCACCGATAGGCGTCGATGTACCATGAACATTGACATAATCAATGTCTTCCGGAGTAAGGTCGGCGGATTCCATCGCCATCTTCATCGAGCGGACAGCGCCTTCGCCGCCTGGTGCTGGCTGGGTAATGTGATATGCATCGGCTGAGAGCCCGAAGCCCGCAAACTCCGTATAAATTCTTGCCCCGCGCTTCTTAGCGTGTTCAAGTTCTTCAAGAATAATGGTCGCAGCGCCTTCGCCTATGACGAATCCGTCGCGCTCTTTATCAAAAGGACGGCTTGCCTTTTCGGGCGCATCGTTGCGAGTCGAGAGGGCTTTCATCGCATTGAATCCTCCCACGCCCATTGGAGAAATAACGGCTTCGGAGCCGCCAGCGACCATGATGTCTGACGTTCCGCGCTCGATGAGCATTACTGCATCAATGATCGCGTTGTTGCCGGTTGCGCACGCGCTTGTCGTTGCGTAGTTCGGACCTTTGAGGTTGTGCCGCATCGAGATATAACCGGCGCAAATATCGCTGATGAGCATCGGAACGAAAAACGGCGAAATGCGATGCGGACCTTTCGTTTCGTAGAGCGTTTCCTGCTGTTTCAAGTAAGTCCACATTCCGCCGATGCCGGAGCCATAAATTACACCAATACGATTCCGATCCTCAATTTCGAGATTTAGTCCGGAATCTTTGATCGCCATATCCGTCGCAGCAACTCCGAACTGGGTGAACAAGTCCATCCTGTTCGTCAGCTTTTTGTCGATGAAGTCATGCGGATTGAAGTTTTTGACTTCGCACGCAAATTTCGTATCGTAGTTAGAGGCATCGAAGCGCGTAATCGGAGCCGCACCCGAACGACCGGCCATGAGTCCATCCCAAAAGGATGTGACGTCATTGCCGAGCGGCGTAATAGCGCCCATGCCGGTAACTACGATTCTTCTATGCTCGAAAGGCCTCATCGAAAAAACTTTTTGGATTACTGCTTCGAAGTGATGTAAGTCACTGCATCGCCGACGGTCTGGATCTTCTCTGCATCCTCGTCAGGGATCTGGAGATTGAATGCCTTTTCAAACTCCATTACGAGTTCGACCGTATCGAGGGAGTCCGCGCCGAGGTCGTTCGTGAATGACGCAGCCGTGGTGACCTGCGAATCCTCGACACCGAGCTTGCTGACGATGATTTCCCTTACTTTCGATTCAACGTTTTGATCTGCCATTTTTTGTTATCTAAAAGAATTCTAAGAAAAGATGAAATAAAATTATGTTAAAAACTACATTGTCATGCCGCCATCGACAGCTATAACTTGTCCGGTCACGTAATCGCCCGCATGAGAGGCCAAAAAAACGACGACATGTGCCACATCTTCCGGCTTGCCAGCCCGTTTTAATGGGACTATTGTAAGCATTGCCTCGCGCTGTGCGTCGTTCAATTTAGCGGTCATTGCGGTCTCGATAAAGCCCGGAGCGACCGCATTTACGGTAATTCCGCGAGAAGCAACCTCCTTCGCAATGGACTTCGTAAAACCGATCACACCGGCCTTTGAGGCTGAGTAATTGGCCTGTCCGGCATTTCCGGTTATGCCAACAACACTGGCGATGTTAATTATCTTCCCGCTTTTTTGGGACATCATTGTACGCAATACAGCCTTTGTCATGTTAAAAGTGCCCTTCAAATTAATATCGAGCACAAAATCCCAGTCCGCTTCGGACATTCGCATGAGGAGGCCGTCCTTCGTAACGCCGGCATTGTTGACGAGGACATCTACCCGGCCATGCTCTGCGACAACGTTATCTATGAAGGCTTGCGTGGCGGCTGTATCGACCACATCCAAAATGCTGTGCTTAACTCTTAGCTTATCCGGCGTTAAGCTGAGTTTATTCAATTCTGCAGCCATTTCATCCCCCGCAGGGTCGTTCGAGGCTGCGGCGATGGAGTAGCCCTTAGTGAACAATTCTTCGACGATAGCACGGCCAATTCCGCGCGAACCGCCTGTAATGACGGCGACTCTTTTTTCAATTGCAGCAAATTGTGGCATTTTTTGAGGTTCGGTCATAAAGGGCAATTATAACGATGAGTATTGCAATAGAATTCGAAACAGTGCAGGAAGATATTGGCCCAATTTAAAAATGAAGGCAAGGGGAATACTGTCATTCCAGGGTAAGTGGGAATCCAGTAGCAATAATAATAATCAAGTGGTTATATCGGTACCCGGTTCAAAATCATCGATTGCTTCAAACCGCTGATCGTCGCGCAAATAGTTCAAGTTAGTGCCATAATAA
>Ga0207036_10048_pt1 | contig 23162 bp, 30 predicted proteins | sample Alteio_BWMinCont_78_FD_153284 | JGI IMG/M metagenome (GOLD analysis project Ga0207036, IMG submission 153284) | Enriched cells from forest soil in Barre Woods Harvard Forest LTER site, Petersham, Massachusetts, United States -... | ecosystem: Environmental > Terrestrial > Soil > Temperate forest >... | reverse complement strand
ACGACGGCCAATGACGCGCTGACACTACAAGTGGAGGGCCTGTCGTCGCTCCGCTGGCTGCGCGATTTAGACGGTCGGCTTAATGAAACACGGGCGGGCGCATCCATGCCGGGGCTTGAGGTTGCCCTGTTCGACAGCCTTATTCACGGATGCATTTTTGCCATTGATCCCGATACTGATAGCGGCGCCCTATTCTACTTGCCGTACATGCACGGCGTCAGTCCCGCGCGGCTCCCTGGTTACCAGTGGCCCAATTCGGCTGATAGCCCGTATGTCGCATTGGTTTCCGAACTGCGACGGCTTTGGCGCAAATCAGATAACAAGCCCGCTTTGTCTCACGTCACCGAACCTGCGTGATGCGTTTTGCAGCCGGGCGGTAGCGATGCGATGATATTCGGAGTCGAGTTCGATGCCGAGGTAGTTGCGGCCGAGCTTTTGGGCGGCGACGAGGGTGGAGCCGGACCCGGCGAACGGATCGAGGACGGTGCCGCCTGGGGTTGAGAACGCTTCCACGAGCGGCGACAATACTGACAGGGGTTTTTGAGTAGGATGGTATTTGTTGCCGGTGTATTTCCACGGAATGACATCGCCGATGGCGTCAACGTGAAGCTGCGGGTCGCCTTTGGCAAGCAAATAGGCGCATTCGTGCTGACAGCGCAGGAAACGGACCGATGAAGCGTAGGTCTTTGGAAAGACAAAATGACCGACGATGCGGAAAGCCGCCGCACGGAAGGCTTGCTGGAATTTATCCGCGTGCGGCCAACCGTAGAATGAGACGCAAAAACTGTCGCGCTCCAGAACTCGGAAGATTTCGGCGAAAGCAGGTTTGAGCCATTTATCGTTATCGTCGTTTGGGACTTTGCGCCCGTCGCGCGATTGATAGCGCGTGATATACGGCGGGTCCGTGAGAACGAAATTCACGCTCTGGGCCGGGAGTTGCGGTAGTGCTTGCAAGCAATCCGCGTGAAGGATGGTGTTGACGGCGGTCATGACGCGCTCCGTTCGTTGATGAAGCGGAGAGCCTTCTGAACCCGGTCTGAAATCAGGTCCAGCAGATCATATTCGTAAGCGTCGTAGTCACGGTCACCGGCCTTGTCCGCGATGCGTTTGATGTCGAGGATGGCGTCCAGCAGGTCGGACGCTGCACGGTCAGCCTTGACGTCCGGCGCTTCATAGACCGTTTGGTCATCAAGCTCGATGGTTTCCAACGATCCGGCTTCGCAATAGTTGTTGTAGTCAACCTCGCCGCCGTCGTCGCCGGTCAGGAAAGCTTCGGCTTTCGCTTTGGCCTGGCGAATGGCCTGAGCTTTGGATGCCGCAGTGACTTTCAGATCAGCGTATCCGTGCGTGTAGTGGATCGTGAATTCGTAGGTTTTCATGATGTGTCTCCTTCTGTTGCGAGAGCTGCCCCATGCAACTCTCTGACGGCCTGGAGACTGCGGGCGCGGGAACAGCGAGCGTCATAGGATTTTGCCTCGCGAGGAATGGCGGCACGCCAGGGGAAAATCCGTCATTGATGCGAGCGACCGACGACCGCATCCTGGCCGGTGATCAGAGGGTTCATGGGGATACAGCCGAGCACGGAGACGCGTGACAAGCCAACGATTTACAGCGCACGGCTCACGAGTGCGAATGATCTTCAGGAATCTGAATTCCGATCCGTGGATGGTGCGCAAGTCCTCGCGCGCTCTATATCATGATCTTCGTTCGCGCGCCTCGGAGGATCGCGGGCGGCGCGCGGTTCGGCGGCGTCTGCGTCAACGGTTCAGCCAGCCGCATGCGTCAGACGAGGCGCAACCCGGGCTGCGCGAGGTGAATCAATCAGTCGATCAGCGGACGTTTCGCTGACGGCTCAACGCCGAATGGCGGTGCCGGCTGAATAGGAAGCGAGAACGAAAAAACCCCTCTTGCGAGGGGTGACATGCGATGCTCGATTAGTCTGTGGCGGCGGGTTACTCCTCTAAATCGTAGAAAAGGTACGTATTGGGAAGGACGGTAACCGAACCGAGCGCCACACCTGCAAGACTTACAGGAGAAAGAGAATTGGTAGGACTTGGAGGGTCAAGTTGTAAGCCGCTTTGCCCATCCTGGGACGAAAAATTGAGACTCATGGTAGCTTGCGGCGAGACGGTGCCGGTATCGGTGAAAATCAATTGGCCTTTAATCTGGCGCGATGAGAGGATGTTTACGGAGAATCTCAGGGTATTGTTCTGAACGGCGAAATCGTTCGCGCCGCTGTCAAGCGTAACCGTTATGCCGTTCGGGAATGAATAGGCACCAATCGTGCCGATGGGTAATACGATTGTCCCGTTACCTGGGATAATGGTGTCTTTGGCGAAGGTGCCGGAAGCTGTCAGCGGAATGGTGGCCGAAAAGTTTTCGGTCGCATTGATGTATTTCGCGCTGGTTGAGGTGTAATGGCCCGACATCAAATTGGACCCTGCCCGGATGACTGTGCAGTAGGCATACGACTGGCTGTTCAAGACATCCGGCGAATAGACCGAGTTGATGGTATGAAGTTGCTGGTTGCGGTCGGCAAGTTGCACATTCGTCGTAGATCCAGCGGCTGCAGTACTCTCTAATAAACCGCCCAACAGCGTCATGCTGGCGCTCAGGGCGCCGCCGCCCGTTCCTCCGCCACCACCGCCGTGTGAACTGCCGCCGCCGCCACCTCCGCCGCCGCAACCGGCCGTTCCGATCACAAGCGCCGCCGCAATACCGGCGGCCGTCCATAACGAACGTATTTTCATAAAAGTGTGCCTTTCTGGAATATTGACGACCGTTGAGTTCGTCTCGGTAAGTATACCTAGTTTCGCTATATATTACGCGTGTCAGCATTAAGCGCCGTGTAATTGCGCGTGGCGTTTTAAGAGATCAAAAGCCCATCATGGGACATGAAAGAGAAATCGGAACTCGCAGTGAAAATTGGGGTGGAGGTGCGCCGTCGGCGGCGTGATGAGCGGGGACGGTCGCAGGAGGATTTTGCCGACGACTGCGGTATCGCCCGTGCTTACATGGGGGTTATCGAACGCGGGGAGACCGTGGTTTCGGTCGACATGGCAAAGCGCATCGTCACCGGCCTCGGGCTGACACTGGGTGAGTTCTTCACCGGAATTGGGGAGTGAGAACCGCGGTTGTCAGCTTGCCGGATGATCGCCGTAGGAACGGCGGGCACGTCCGCGCGACTGGGCGTATGATGTAAGATGCAATCACGACGGCGCTTGGCCGGCAAGCCGAAACCCGTTCAGCCCTGGGAACGGTTGCAGGCGCGGCCGGCCTCTTTGCGCTGGCGGGTCAAGATAGGGCGTACACAGGAACGAGCGTAGGAGTCTCGGCCGCGCGCGGGATAGGGCAGGGGATGTTAACCGAAAGCCGTCGGCGTCAATGGTGACGCTTCGCGCGGCCGTGTCTCCGATGCGATCTTTCGTTTGCTCTGAAATAAGACATGGAGTATTCGGATTCAACGATTAAAGAGCAGGGATTGTGCGGCGAGTCCTCGAGCCGCTCTATCCATGCTTCCGAATGTTGTTCGACCGATAACATTCGATCGTTTTGGCAATACTGCAATACTTCTCAACATGGTATCCAGGACCTTCATGACCGCGCGTCGGCTGACGGTTGAAAAGTGAGCAGGAATTAGTCGCCTTATTGCCTAATCCAGTTTCATGATTAAGGAAGAGGCGCCCAGGCAGATCAGAAAGGCAGTTCTTGATGACCTGAGATCGCAAAGCCTATTTGAGCTTGTGGACGACGCAGGATTATTGAAAATCCTGCCGCGTTGCCGCATCTGCGAAGTACCGGCTAACAGAAAACTGCTCATCCCAAAAGAAAAAGGCAAGGACGGCAAGTATCTTTACAAGTACCTTTATGTCGTTCGCCGGGGCTATGTCTCGATCAAGAAGAAAAGCGATCATTTACCAAGGGGCGCGTTTTTATCCTGGAGAGGACCGGACGAAGTGATTGGAGAAATTGGCCTTCTTCATCACAACGACCATGTCGTGATAATACGGACGACCGATCATTGCGAATTATTGGAATTGCCAAATAGCCTGCTCACAGAAACACACGAGGCTTTAGTTGTTTACAAGTCGATGTGCGAACTGTTGGCACGAAAAATCTACGATGAGCGACATCGGTCGGAATTGCTCAGTATGAAGATGGGGCCTTGGCGAGTCGCAAGGGCTCTGGTGATATTAGCTAAGGAACGGATACCGGCGATATTGGCTAACGAGCGGATATCGGTTAAGGAACGGAAACGTGTATGGGTCATCCCTGGGACCCTGCTGGCTGTTGACATAGCTGGATATATCGGCGGGCAAAGAAGCGTCGTCGATGACGCTTTGCGAACGCTTGGAGAAAAGAAAATCATCGCGAGCAATAACCCAAATAACGGTAAAATCACAATTCTTGATCTGGAACGTCTCGAGGCAGAGAGCATCCCGCCGAAAAGGACTTGGAAGGCAAGGGATCAGGGAGCAATCGTTGGATCACATTTCTGAAGCGGAAATCGCCATGGAGGTGCGATCCGCAACCGTTGTCTGATGTTGGTCGCATAGAATATGTCACGGGCCACGTCGCGTTCGATTCGCTTGATAGTCGATACTGAAACATTGAGGTGCTGAGCGAGTTGAGCTTGTGTCATCGTCCTTGCGCCCATGAATCGAGTATCAAGAATTAATCTGCCCTCGCTATCCAGCCCCTTCCTCACTCTTAAGCGAGTATTCGTATCCCTTTTCGATAGAGCTTTTTTTGCTTTAGCATTTCCGCCACGCATGGCTGTCAACTTTCTATGTTAGTTAAGATACGTTTGAATAGTAATATAGCCTAAGTTAAACTGTCAAGCGGATAGGTATCCAAATAGCAGCCGACAGGCATTGAGGTTGGCTGCGGCACACACCAGCATAGTCGAGTTGGCTGGAGCACACACCAGTGTTTGTTGGCTGAGTATCCGAACCAGCTACTTGGTATAATGAAATCGTCAACCCTGGTCGGTTGAACATTCAAGAAAGAGAGGGGTCGATAATGATCGCAGGTACTAGAATTGCGTTAACAGCGCGCGCAACAGTCGCCAGACTGTGCCCGACGAAGGAAGGCCGAGTCATGGAAAGCAGGGGACGATTTATATCATGGAATGCACGTGAGGTGGAGCACAACAGAGCAAGGGGAGGAAAATGGAACCTACTAATCAAACAAATAACATGGAGAAACGGCAGAATACGAAGATTGAGCGGGTGATAGAGTTCCTTAGGAGTATTGCTACTATCGACCGATTGATAAAATTTCTTAAGGATCTGGAGAGGCTTGTTCAGGCTGCGATGCCGCTAGTAATCGGAGGCGGTGCACTTATAGATGTGATACTAATGCTCTGGTTTAACGTTCAGCACCTATTCTCGACGCTGCACCACATGGCGGCTCTTATGCTCTGAACGGTACAACAAAATTATGTATGATAGGCAGCAGACCAAGAAATGAACCGTCCAGCGTTATGCCGGGCGGTTCATTTTGTTTCGCTGACCGAATGCCGTTCCGGCGAACTCAGACATTTGCTACCCGAATCCAGGTCCGTCATAGTCGGGCTTTCGGCGCGGCAAGGTGTTGTAGTCGGCGGCTGGCTCCGGTTCGGGTGGTGGGCTGGTTGGCATCGGGTTGGGTTGCGCCGATATTGGCGGGTCCTGAGCGCTTTTCCAAATGGTTAAGGCTTGCTCTTGCTCCGTTGGAGCGGGGCTTTGATGTTCAGCGTCAACGGACGCGGTGAGCTCTCTGCCGGCGCGCGCATGGTGAGTGGTCGCCGTCCATTCTGTGGATTGTTCACGTTGCTGCTGCAACCGTTGTAAGTTGTTTTCGATATCGCGGGTCTCTGTATCGGCGCGACGGCGCAATTCATTTCGAGCCGCGATTTCCTCGTTGAGTCGCCCGCGTTCGCTGATTCCGCCGCGGCGGTCGATCGCACTGGCTGACACACCTAATTTGACGGTCGCTTCCAGGTCGATTCCCTGGCGTTCATAGGAGCGATGGTCCAGCACGACGAGAGCGCCGTCGTCCGTTCGGATGTCCGCGCGCTCAAGGCCGTTGTTCAGAATGGAGGTCCAGCGCTCGCGCAGCTCCTCGCCGACGGTCGATTGACCGAGCTTTCTTTGCGAGACCGCGTCAAGTTCCCGGTTCTTGTTCCCGAATCCTGTTTTGCCCTCGTCATCGAATGGCCGTGTGCAAAGAAGCAGATGGGCATGGTGATTGCGTTCGTCTCCGTCCCGGTTCGGTTCGTGAATCGCAACATCCACGGCGACCTGAAAACGATCACTGAGGTACCGGGCATATTCAAGCGTGATTTCGCGGCGTTGATCGTGGTTCATTTCGTAGGGCAGTGAAAGTTGAACCTCGCGCGCAATCTGGGCGTCGCCGCGCCGGTCGGCGTATTCGCTCCGGTTCCATAATTCGGAGCGGTCGTAAGCCCACGCCGGGGTTCCTTCGGGGCCGATGATTTCCGTATGCAGGATTCCGCCTTTGCGTGTATAATCAAATACCAAACCCGTACGCCGGTCCTCGATGTACGCGCCGGCCCGATATGCCGCCATCGCCGTGGCCGCTCGTCCATCCTTCCGCGAAGCACGAGTGATACTAAGCCGATATTGAGCCATGGTTCTTAAATACGCCGTAGGCCGCACGCAAACCTCTAAGGGTTTGCCTTAAGTGCGCCATTCTGGTTCTTGATACGGTTGCGATGCACGTTAGGGTTGCACGCGATTTGCGGAAATTACCACTGACCGGCGGTAAAATAATGCAGGGGCTTGCGGTCTTTATGAACAAAGCGGGTATTGATAAACGAATAGCGGAAGAGGCGGAAAAGCTCGCGCAGCAAAAGGCCCTGTTGGGGCAGCTCCGGGCGCGCAAAGCGAAGATCGATCGCAAGAACGAGACCCGCCGGAAAATCCTGACGGGGGCCGTGGTGTTAAACCAGGCAAAGAGAGATCCAGAGTTCAGAGATCAATTGCTGGAATGGCTCGACAAAGGATTGACGGCGGCCCGTGACCGGGCGCTGTTCAATTTCGCCGGCGACGGCGCGGGCACCGCAAGCAATGACAATGTCGGGGCGTCTACAGTTCACAGCGATACCGCCTGAACGGGGAATATCAACAACATTCGTGCAGTGTGGGACCGAGCAGCATGGTTCCATACATCTCGATGCTGACAAGCTGTTGCATTCTGAATCGCCCGTTATCGACTTCGTGATCCCGTAATTCCGGACATAATCGAGCTTGCGGGAATGACTAGCAAATTGGTTTCAAAAGCTTGGTCGATAAACGAATTATCCCCTCCATCAAGTCTAAAGCACACATTATGGGGTACAGGCACCAGATCGTAGTTAGGGTCATCTGACATGCCATAGAGGAAGACATGATAGGTACGATCATCGCCTTGCGTTTCCTGAAGCTTCTGCGATTGCTGGAATTGCACGCCGTTACACGCGGAGTATTTGGATGTGTCGCTGCAAAGGAGTCTCGATATGATTCTACAGGTGGATGTTGTGAAAATGTTTGCTCTCCCGCGCCGCTAATAAAGATCGTTACCGGTACCGGATCGGAGCTCAATACAGGAGGCGGTATCTGAGTGACGGGCGGAGAGGTCACTGCGGGCGGCACTGGCTGAGGTTGTGTGGTGAGCACAGGCTCAGGTGGCAAGGGCCTGTCATTTACGTTAAGACGAACAACCATAGTAATATCGCAATTAACATCTGCCTCCGCACGATTTTGACACCATACTGAGATAATAGGACAAATCCCAATTATTGAAAATGCAAGATAATGATGCCGTGGTGGTGATAATGGGATTTGGCTTCCGTAGCCAAAAGGAGGATTCTGTGGAAAAATTAACGGATATTTGAATCGTATTCGAGGCCTGAAATCAATCGTTTCATGATCCGTAGCAGGGGACTCGCCATATGCCTTGCCGATAAAATTGATTTGCTTATTGCCTACCTCTCCTAGAAGCACGTTTGTTGCTGCCCAATTTGTTAGTGAATAGTCAATAGTTCCATAAATATGTGCTTCCGCATCAACTGACGAAGTGGTATTCGTGACATAAACGCTTAATCCGTTGTCGCATTGTATATCGTTGACTGATATCTCATTCACTTTTTTGGCCCGTATTACATAGTGAATGGTTGCCACGTTGCCAGTCGCCGAAAACGTAACGCTCATTGATAAGCCAGGTTGTGAGCCGCTACCCTGCCATTGCAATGATGTTCCTTCAATATGCCTTACGTCGTTTATCGGCGGAATCGAAATGATATTAAAATCTCCAGTCCGTTGAAATGTAGCAAAAAACGCATAATAGACGTCTGAGGATATGTTACTTGTTGCGTTTTCGTTTTGATCGGAGCAGGCGACCTTATGAGCGGAAAACAGAACGGTGGCAACGATCAAGAGAGGAACAATACATGTTAGTCTTGTTTTCATGATGTTAGTCAAGCTTAGAATGATATTTTGTAATCTCGTCGGCGTGGTCGGGCGTGAGTTTCATGACCCGGTTGCGGTTGCTGTGGCCGCGGTGCGTCTACATTTCTATTTCGCGATAGCGGTGGTGCTCTGACGCCGGGGCTGGCGTGTCCGGAGAGCTTGGCAGGGGTGGCTCTGGCGTGCGTGCCCGCTCCCAGGCGGCCATGGCGCTCTGTTGCTCGGAACTGAGAGGCGGGCCTGCATGGGCTGTTTCGGGGGTCGGATGGCGGTCTTGAACCTTGTCTGACGTCGGCTGCAGCTCCTGCATGTTGCCGGGGGCCGGGGCCGGCTCCTGGACCGGTTGAGGGGCTGGTTTACGTTCCTGAATGTCTTTATTCGCCGGCGCGGCGGCGGGTTCTTCGATCTTCGGGGGCAGTGGCTCCGGCCCTGCGGGATCGACCTGGTCCAGTCCGCGCTCCTTCAAGAGTTGTTGCTGTACGTCGGTGATTTCGTGACTGGCGGCCTCGCTGCGTGCGGCTTGGTATTGTTCTAGCTGCTCGCGTTGCTGTTGATATTCTGGATCGTTCGGGGCGCTTTGCCTGGCGTCGGCCACGTCCTTTTGTACGCCCTGCCAGCCCGCCCACTTGTCATTCGGAAACCGCCCCTGCTCCATCCGGTCGAAGGCTTTCTCGTAAATGGCATCCGTCTTCTCGTTCGTGTAGTCGGTCTTTTGTTCTTTCAGTTCATCAAGGCCCTTAGCCTGATTTCGGTCCCACTGTTGGTCGTGCAAATGGTCGAAGGTTTGTTCGATCTCACGGCGTTGCTCCAGCGGTGTCGCGTTTGGATCGGCGTGTTCGAATCGCGCCGCAAGGGCTTCCGCTTGGGCGCGAGAATCAGCTAGAACGGGATCGTCAGGATGATCCCGTTTGAAGTTGGCCGGATCGTATCTTCGGTAATCAATATCTCTGCGCACACGTCAATTATACCTGGGCTTGGTCCTTACCCAGCCGCCGCATGGCCTTCATGTAAATACGGCCTTTCATACATTCCGCTAAGAGATTGCGCGGCATTGCTGCCCGTTTAACGAGCGAAACATATAACTTCGTATTCGTGCGGTCGGGAATGATCGTATACGTTGCCGCCATCTCCTCGGCGACCCGCTCGAAGGACACGCCCATCTTGCCGGCGAACGCTCGCACGTCGCGTTCTTCGTCGGGCGTCAAGGCAATGCCAAGGTCGGTGATGGTGGATAGGGGCGACGCGGCCTTTTCTTCGCGTTGGTACTGCAAGTTCGAATGCCGCATGAAGGCAGCCCGTCCGGCGGGATCGGTGATCTCCCACGGCTTGTCAAAATCCCAATTGTCGTTGGTTGAAGTGCTCATGGCGGTATCTCCCTACCTAACAGTAACGGAACTGACCGCTCAAAGTCGAGTGAAGTTTTTGTGACACGCACATTCGGCAGGGTGCGAATTAAATTTATGGCAAGCGAACAGTAATTGCTATTTATTGGGGGAGCTATTTGGATAAGGTTGTCGAACGCTATGGAAACGATGTCCGTAGGAGGAGATAATGAGTCCAGAAGACGATTCCCAATCGGCAAAGGAAAAACGCATTCGTCGGATACGTAGAGCGGTTCGAACGCACGTTACGTCGTCGTTGGAGCGAAATGCCTCAAGCGTATGACGAAATTGAGGATGAGGCTCAGGAAGTTGGTGAGCGGGTCAAGCGTATTATCGAGGAGGAGCGCTCGGTCGTAGTCAGGGCGAGGTTTTGTGACCGGGACTGGTCGCTGCGGTCGCTGTCACGCGAGGAGTCTACATTTCCATATCACGATAGCGGTGTTGCACCGGCGCCGGTGCGGGCGTGTCTGGAGTGCTTGGCGGGGGTGGCTCTGGCGCGCGTGCCCGCTCCCATGCTGCCAAAGCACTTTTCTGGTCAGCGCTAAGATTGGGCTGGTCGGATTCGCCATGGTGCTGTTGGATAAAATGCAAAGGGGGGTTGTGTTGTTGCTTCGGAGTAAGCGTCTGCCCTTGGCCGTCACTCTCTCGCTCTCCAGACCCACCCTTAGCGGGCGTATCATCACGCGGTTGTTGCGGTGTGTCTTGAGCTACGCGACCGCTAAAAAACTGCTGCTCAGGCGACTTCTCACTCTGTTTTCTTAAACTCGCAGTCTGGTCGCCGTTCAGAAACTCGGCGCGCGCGCCGATGGTCTCTCTCGGCGCATCGCTATAAGCTGGAGCATTCCGCCGTGTTTCTTCATCCACGAGGCTATTTTACCCTGCGTGGGTACGATAATGGCCAATAGCAGACTTACAGTTATGATTCCCGTTTCGGGCAGTCGCCCAATTGCCTCTTCATATTGGCCATCGTTTCGATCATGCAAGCAATTTTATTTCTTAAGCGTTCCTCAGTGACATGCTTGTCCATAAACCAGCGCTTGCGACGAATGCTTACTTGCATAAGTTGTTCATGCGTGAACGGATTGCGTTCGTACGTCTCGTTATGTAATAAACAGACACCCATATAATCGATCCCATGTTGCTCTGCTAGTCTTGCGTCTCCTCTGTCGTAGACCGCATCAAAATCAAACTTAACTCGCGTGTTGCCGGACCTGTATTCCGCCGTAAGCCGCGCGCACTCACGTTCGATATTGCGAAGCCATTGACGGGCGGCGGTAATTCCTTCCGGGCAAAGACGGTCCCCGGCTGACTCCTCAACGTTGGAAGCTGTCAGTTCGGCGAAAGTAGGAAGTTCATTAGGGTGGCTCATGCCGCATCTCCATCTTCCTTAACAGTAACGGAACTGACCGCTCAAAGTCGAGTGAAGTTTTTGTGACATGCACATTCGGCAAGTGATGCAGGAAACAAAGGGGCCGGTATCGAATTGGTTCGTAGCGGACTCTCAGTTTCATCACGGCCGGAGGTAGCGGATGCGCGGACAGCCCAACATACAGCAACCATCGCGAACGCTGACGGACCAGGCGTTAGAAGAAATCATCGTCATAGAAAACTCGCCGAAGCAAATCGCCGGCATCGGCACATTTTGGGCCACGGTCCGGTCCATGGGCTTCAATTATGCTTTCGCCATGTGGTGCTGGCAGGAGGAAGCGATCGATACCCTGGTTCTGGCCCCGCCCAACCACCACGGCACCACGCAGGAATTGGCGCGGGAAGTGTATCACCGCCTGGTCATGCGATTTGCTTCAGAGAAAGTGATGATGCGCCAACGCTGGACCTGTCTTTGCCTTTGTCTCGTCGTCCCGGTCGCGTTTAGTTTTATCTGGAGTTCCATCGGGAGAGCCCTGGATAGTCCCTTTCGGAGGGCCATCGCGGAGTTTATATCTCACGTGCCAATCGACAACCCGTTCGTCGCGCAGTGGGACTTTTTCCTCATGGGTATCTGGGTGTTCGCCTTAGGCCTCGCTATCGGACTCGCGATAGGGTTCGCTATAGCGTTCGTCACCTTCATGTTAATCCCGCATATCATGCGCGGCGTTATCACGGATGAAATCCGAATCGAGTGTGCGGCGATCGTGCGGCGCTGCTTCCTGCGGGGGATTCCGGAGGGAACGCCCGATGATCTCGCGGATGTGTGGCGCCATGGCTGGGTGACCGCCGAGAGCGCGCCGATCACGTCGGAATTGACGGATACCGATGCTTCCTCAACGGCAGCGTTGAAGTCCGCAGAGCTATACCGTTGGATGCTGATGGCGGTTGTTTTTTACATGCCATTAGCCATGGGCTTTGTGCTCATCATTGGCATCATTCCCGAAGCGATGTGGGCTATGAAGATGATCCGGAGCCTGATGACGAACGATCTGGCTCAACGCAAGAGTGAGATGGAGATGCAGCGATCCGTCGAGGGATCCCTGTTCATCGCCGCCGGCGGGCAGGCGTGGGCGAAGCTGCAAGAACGAGCCCGCGTCGAGCAGATGAATCTGGCGCGCAAGGATAAAGCGCCGTTGGTCACTTTGGGAACGACAACGGGAATCCTGGCCGCGCGCGGCGATTTGTTCGCGCCGTCGGAGGGGCTTAAGTTTCAGCTCAGCCTCACGGATTTGCAAAACCACGTGATCGTGTTCGGCGGCACCGGCTCCGGCAAGACATCGGGCATTCTGCGACCGCTCGCGCAGCAAGTGGCAAGATGGAAAAACGTTGGCATCGTCGTCATGGACGGGAAGGGGTCGTTGCCGCGTGAGCTCGAAGCGTTGCCAGGCATGCAAGTGATTGATCCGGCGACCACGGTTCTGTCGCTGGTGCGGGGCTTGTCGCCGAACGAAGTGATCGATGCGATTGTGGAGCTCCTGGGCCGCGGGGGAACGGATCGGTTTTGGAACGATAGCGCGGCGGGGCTTTTGCGACGGGCGGCGGTGATGACGCATGCGGCCGGCGGAATGCATTGGACGCTCAGCAACATCAACAGGGCTATCATTCAGTCGGACTACCGCCGGGAACTGCTGCAAGTGATCCCGAGAGAGGCCGTCCTGAGTTCGCCCGAACTGGTCGAAGCGATCAATTTCTTTGAACACGAATGGAAGGTGGTCGACACGGCTGATAAAGGCGCGGAGCTCGACCGGACGCGTTCCAGTATTTTGACGATCGCCAAAACATGGATGTCGACGATTATGGGACACCCGGATTTGCTGCGCTGGGGGCAAACATCGGATGAGCAAGAGACCGTCGATCTCTACACGCCACTCGAAGGCGGCCGGATTGGATTTCTGATCCCGGCGTACCGGTATGGGCGGGCCGGCGCCGTCGTCACGGCGCTGTTGAAGGCACGCTTGTACGCCAAGCTCAAGGCCCGTGCGGACCGGAAGTGGGCGCTAACGGAATCGCCCGTGGTCTTCTTGATTGATGAGGCGCAAGAGGTCGCCACGGATGAAGACGCGACGATGCTGGCTATCGGGCGTTCGCTGGGGCTGGCCATGATCGGCGCCACACAAACTATTGAAGGGGTCCGCGAAAAACTCGGCGAAGCCACGGCCAGCAAGTGGCTTGCGATTTATGGCGGCATGGTGGCGCTGCCGGGGCGCTCCCCGCTCACGGATGGGTTCGCGGCAGGTAGAATGGGGTTGACGTGGTCGGCCTCCGTGCAGCATCGGCCTGGCGCGCCGATACGCGAGACGATGCAAAGGGACGTGCTCATGGGGATATCGGCAACGAGCCGATATCAGACTCTCATGGCTCAAGGGAAACCCGTTGACCGCCAATCCCACGGGGTTAGCGCGGCGATCATGTCGCAACAAAGAGGCTCCGTGTTTGAACCCACGTCGGATATTGGGCCGCACGCGCTGATGAACGGCGGCGAGCTGCTCACGCTGCTCGCCAGGCCCGACACGGCGTTGATCGTAACGACGCGGGCCCGCGTGCCGCGGCGCGATGTGGTGCAACTGAGTCCCGTCTATGAAATCCAGCCAACGGAATAGGAGGGTGGCCTATGGCGACGCTGCGTTGCCCGTCATGTGGAGCGGGCGTTGACGGAACGGAAGAGTTTTGCGGAACCTGCGGTCATGTTCTGGCGGGCAGCAGCGGTGCTGCTGCTACGGTCGAGGCAGTAAAATATGAGCCTCCGCCGCCAGTCATCCCGCAAAAGACGGAAACCATAACGCCAGCGCCGCAACGCACGCAGGGCGTACCGGCGCCCGTGCAGCCGGCGAGCTCGTTGGCGGATGAGCCCAAGGCGCCATCGCAACCGGTGCCGTTTGCCACCATCACCGCGGCCGTCCTGGGCACATTGTTGTGCGTATGCTTGGGTGTTTTGTTTTACGTCCTGTCGCATCCGTCAACGACCCGAACAAGCCCGGCCGTGCCGGTCGTGACGGCATCCAACGTTACGCCTTCGCCTCCGGTACCGAATCCGATCGTAACGACGCCGGCAAGCCCGGCAACGCAGGTTGCACCTGCCGCGTTGCCAACGGCAACGGCTGGTTCATCCGCAGAAACCGCGCCAGACGCTCCGACGAATGTACAAGCTACGGTTCTGGGGCCTAATACGATCCAGTTGAGCTGGCAACCCGGAGCCCGTGCGGAAACCTACCGAGTTTCACGGACGGATGCAAACGGAAACACGGAGGAGATCGGGATCGATATCACAGACACGAACGATGTCGATAAAGATTTGTCCCCGAACACGGCTTATTCTTATATCGTAACTTCGGTCAATCCGGCCGGCACGTGCAGCAGTCAACCGACCGTGGCGACGACAAGCAACATAGAAAATACACCATCCTCACCGCCGCCGTTAGCAGTCGGAGATACAACGTTAGATAATTCTAAACCATGGCCGGGAGAACGTTATCCGGAGACACGGCTGACAGTGCTGTATTCTGATGATTTGCCGGCGGATTTGTCCACTGAGAATGAAATTCAATACGCGATTAACGAAATATACGCACGCCATCGTTTTTATTTCCCTGCCAGTCCGACCATACGCGCAGAGTTCGAAGCGTTTAGTTGGTACCATCCAGACCCGACTTTGACCGATGTGCAAATTGAAAAACAAATACATAAGGTAAACGATATTGAATACGGCAATCTGAATATGTTGGGACACGTGAGAGATTCCCTGAAACAAGGGACCGCGTCGCCCGCAGACTCAGACGAATAACCAGGGGCCAATTGGCCCCTGGTGTTAGGTGAGCGCTACTCGTCGGTAGCGTCGTCAGCCCCCGCCTTGGGCGGCACGACGATGATTTTGTATTGCCCATCCGTGGAAGGCGGTATGGCATCGAGGTAGAGGCTGAAGCCACCGTTTTCCGTGGGGAAGGCGGCGCCGATGCGAGTCCAAAAGCTCTTGCCTTTGGTTTCGCGAACGGTGTAAGCGACGAGATGTTGTTTCATGGTTGTTCTCCATTGGGTTGTGTCAGCAGGACCATTCCCGCTGATGAACCGGCAATGGAGCACAGGGATAAGGCGCGGCTTGCAGGGGCGCGCGCCGGAGGGGGATCGCCCGGGTTGCAGGGCACCGAAACCTGGGGACACCGGCGCGGGGCCGTAGGCTTTACCCTTGCGGGCCAGTCCGCCTGTGCTATCCGGTCATCAAATCAAGCGGATGTTCGGATGCGACAAATGGAGACGGCGGAACACGTCTCGCTAAGCGTTTCGCGCGGGCAGGTTTTTTGGATCGCCAGTGGTGACTGCGCGGCGCTCATAAATCCGGTCCGTCGGAATCCCGATTGCGCGACGCGACGTAGCCGGACTCAGGCTCGGATTGACGCGGTATAGGCTGACGAGATCGCTCCCATGCGGCGAGGGCTTGTTGTTGTTCGGTTGGCGCTTGAGGCGGCGTCAATTCGCCGGTCTGAGTGGGTTCGGTTGGGGTTACGTAATCGAAATACAGGCCCCGATCTGGGAAACCAAATCGCTCGTCGAGATCGGCGTAAGTTTTGCCGAAGCTGCGGCTGGACCAGGCGATACGGTCTGCTTGCCCGTCCACAAGTTCCGTCAGGCGTTCGCGGTAATCATCCGTTTGCCTATACGTGCGATCGGCGCCTGGATCGGCTGCGCCATCGTTTAACGATGCCGATTCCGTACGCACGTCACTGTCAAATTGATCCCGTTCCGCCCGGTCAATGTCGTGAAGTCTCGAAAAATGATTTGTTTCGAGAAGGTGAAGCGCGGTGTCATAATCATGCTGCGTTTCGATATCCAGCGGATAGCGATCGGTTGTGTATCGCTCTCGGATTTCGGAAAGTTGTTGCTGAAGTTCCTGGCTCCAGGGTTGTTGTTCGACGGTTGGCACGTTGCCATTTTACCCCAGGGAATACGAGGTTGAGCGGGAAGCGCGCGGATTTGTTCGGTCGTTACCACTCGCCCCGAGCCAGCTTGCCCTGCCAATCCTGGGAGGTATGGTAGAAGTTAAGCACAGTAACCTTATTGTCAACGATCTCAAATATAGCCACATGTCCATGGCCTCTTGGGTTGCGCCGAATGGTAATATACTGCAACTCCGCAGCGGTACTGACCGTTTTTGCAGTCACGTATGTAGTCGCAAGTCCCCTTGCTTGCTTCTTAAGGAAATTGACGTAATTCTCGGCATGTTCCGCGTCGTACCTTCTCGCGTTCCATTCCCAAATTTCATCAATAGCATTTAGCGCACGCGGGGATATCTCGACTTTCAGTTTGGGTGGTTTGCGAGCCATGCTTTCCGTTTCTGGGCAAAGTGTTCGTCAACTTCTTCCATTGTGTAGGTCTTGCCCCCCGCTTTAATCTCGGTGGAGATACTGCGGAGATCGGCAATGACTTCCGGCGTGAAAAGGTGGTCGTAATTATCCGGGTCGGCCTGGTCGGATTGTTTTAGCAACTGCCGGATCGCTTCTTCGGGAGACACGCGCTGACGGCTGACAATTGCTTCTAGCGCGTGGCCTTCGGGACTTTGGCTGTCAATGTGCATCTGAATGTCGAATGTCATGGCCTGCTCCTTCCGTGAGGCTCCGCTCCCGGCACACTTTCATTATGAGCTATCGAGGAGAGGAATTCAAGCGCGCATGGCTCCCGGCGTGCACCTGATTGGAAATACGTCGGTTCGATGGCCCGTAGAAGCGACACCGGAATGATCGTTTGTCATGCTGGCGGCGAATGCCTCACGACCCAATTCCTGGGCCCTGACTCGACTCACGTGCGTACCGGTTATTAGCGGTCGCTCACGACTAACGCTCATTTGGGGCGGATCGATTTGCATCTTCGCGCGAAACGCAGGCGTCCGGACGTTTTCGATGAGACGAACCGGATCGTAACGCTTGCCGTTGTGCCACAGGTTGTAATCCCGCTGCTCGCCGTGCGTCATTGTAATGCCGTGCCGCTCAAGCTGCTGCTGGAATTCTCGCCCGGTCCTGCTGGCTTCCCACGCGGCTTTCACCAATCCGCAAAGCGCCTGACGCGTGGTGCCGGCTTCCTGCGCCATTTGGTGTTCCATGGACCGCGTTTTCTGATTCCCATTGCGCTCGCGCTTGGGCGCGCTTTGCAGAATGCGCAAGCTAAATTCCTTCTCCATTTGGCGGCACGTGGCGAGCATCTGTTTCCGGTCGTGCCCCATGTGTAACAGCTTTCCGCGTTCCCGGTTCAGGCGAGAATAGACGACATGGAAGTGAATCTCCCCTTTGAGATTGTGGGCGACGACAGCTCGCGGATGATCCGTCAGCTTTAGCCGCTGCTCAACAATATCGAGCGTGCGGAACCATTGACGCCGGTCCAGTTCTTCGCCGGACGCCAAGCGAATTTGCATATGGTATAGCGGCTTCTCGGCCTTGGTGGTCGCCATCGCTTCCTTCTCCCACATATGCAGAACGAAGCTTAGGTCGCCCGCCAAATTGCCGCGTAGGTCGAGCACGACCGTCTTCTGCTGCTTGCTTTCCGTCAGGAGGTAAGCCGCAAGTTGCCGGCCGTTCTTTCGGCTGTTCGCTTTGATAATCACGCGTTATCATCCAAGGCGGCAACGACGGCTTGGGCTGCCGCAGCAACAAGGGCGCGGTCGGAATTTGCCTGATCGTAGACGGTAACGTCACCGATGCGGTGGGCTACCCGCGCGATCTGGTTGAGGTTGTTGCCGATACGGTTGAGGGCGACGAGCGTCTTGCCCAATGCCGCAATGTTCGGCGATTTTCCTCGCGCCCGTCTTGGAACTTCCGCATCGACGAGCATCGACCGAACATACGCGGACAGTTCAATTTCGGCCGCATGCGCCATGGCTTTCAGCCGTGCATACTCGTTTGGCGTGAACCGGACGGTGAGAATCCTGGTTCGTTTGGGTTGTGTGTTCTGCATGTTTCTTAGGGGAGGGATTGAACGGGAGGGGCTTCCCCTTCCTTCACAAGTAAAGGCTTAGCCGCTGCCGTGTCTTACACGGCATTACTTGCGAATCTTCGAGTGAGTCCGCTTGCGTCCAGTTCCCGTTTGCCTTTCGTGGGTTAGGGGTTGTGGTGATATGACCGCTGCGCGAATTGCGCTCGGCTTCAGGGTGGGAATTGGCGCGCTCGAAATCGAAGCGCGCGGAAGGATGAACGGCTCAGAATTTTATGTTCTGAACCGTTCAGTGATGGTGGCGCTTCCTGCGCCAACCGAGCGAGACCATCATCGTCGCCGGTATGCGTGTCGCGGTGCGCGAGAGTGATTGCGCCAGTCGAGCGCGTGAGACGTTGCCTGTCCCAACTCTCGGATCAAGCTCGCGGTCAGCATGTCAAATGCCGTCGGCCTGAACCTGTCGGGAAGGGCGATGATATGTTCTTTGGCGTGCTTCACGGCCTCGAACACGACTTCATTCCAAATGGATTCGTCGGTTTGCGTGTGGGGTTCTGTATTCATGGGGCGACACGCATAGCGGGAATCCACTGGGATTCAATCACTTTTTTGTTGCATCCGTAGCATAACGTACGAGCGGGTAGATGGCCGTAATTTTCGTTCATTTCCGGCCCTCTACGCGCAAGCGAATTGCGGCGGTTGCGGCAGTCCATCGGTCACAGGCGTCGGTTGCGGATCGACCGTCGGCTGTAAGCCATGGAGGTAATCCGCCGCGCGCTGGGCGTGGCTGGCGGCAGCGAAGATGGCTCGGGAATCCGATTTGAGAATCTTCAGCCAATGGCCGATGTAAGCGGCATTTTCCGGCCTCGCTTCGGGACTGAATCCCATGTCTGCTCCGATGAAGGCCGTGCCCAGTTCGGCGATCAATTCTTCGGCGCAATAACTCTCGGAACCGAAACGCCCTTTGAGGTCGCGGTTCAAGCGCGAGGGATGAGATGTCCAGTGCGTTGTTTCATGAAGTAGCGTATCGTAATACGAGATCGGATCGATGAACGCTTCAAACGGCGGCATTTGAATGTGGTCGGACGCGGCTCGGTAGAACGCGCGGTTGCCGCCGTGACGAATGTCAGCGCCCAAGGCACCAACGAAAGCTTCCACGTCGGCCATGCGTTCGTATTCAGGACGCGGCGGCAGTTCTGGCGGTTGATAACCGTCGAGCTGCGCGATGTTGAACAGCGGGAAAGCCCGTGCAATCCAGCGCGTGCGCTGGCTTTCGGCGTCGACGCTGTCGTCTGGCTGCTGATCGGTGGAATCATCCCGCTCCGCTGAACCCATCTGTTTCCAAAATACTCCTGTGGCGGCTTTCTCGCCGCGCCGGATGGCATGGCCGAGATCGCCCCATTGCTTGAACGTGGCCCAAACAGGTTCGGCATAACACTGGAGATGCGCGGTCGCCCAAAGCGATAGAACATTCACGCCGCGGTACGGATTGCCAGTCGCCGCATTGCGCGGATAACCGCTTGATGCTCCGGACGCATGCCATGGCATTTTCCATTCCTCGGTGCCCGCTTCAATCGCCTTGACGATTTGTTCGGTCACGCGGGTGTACACATCGGATCGGGATTGGTATTCGGCGCTCCTGGCGCGGGGCGATTGATAGGACATGTGGATGCTCTCGAAGTTGAGTTGTGGAAGTAGGACGGAAGAGGCCGTGGGGCCGAGTTTGAGGGAGCCTATTTGATCCGGCTCATGGCGACGCGTGCAGCGAGCCATTCATTGATCTCCGCCTCGATCCAGCCTACGCTACGCGTACCCAGTCCGATGGGGTGCGGGAACAGACCCTTGGTGATGAGTTCATAGATGGTGCTGCGGCTCAGGCCGGTACGGGCCAAAACTTCCGGCAGTCGCAGGATTCTCAGATTTTTGTTGTCGTCCATTGCATTCTCCTTGGGTTGGGGACGGAGAATGCGTAGAGGGAGAAAAAGCGGCCGTGGCCGAATTCGGTTATGGGGAAACCGAATTCGGTTTTACTTGCCTTCGGACAGCACGTCGGCTCCCACGATTTGCGACGCTTCCTTCAGTTTCTTGCGGATGGTGTCTTCGTCCACGGCAATGCCACGCCTCGCGAGGTCATCGTAAATCTCTTTGGTCGTCGAAGATTTTGCCGCCGACGGATTATAGCCGTATCCGCCGAGCGCCATGCCGAGCAGGATTTTGAGGAACGTCTCGCGCTCACGCGTCATGAGCGGTTTCGCTTCAGCCTGTGGCTTGCGTGTCTTCGCATAGCGGGCCACATTCGCTTGCAAGTCCGGGGGAACATTGACATCGTTTTGTTTGGCCCACGCGAGATAGATGGCCGGAACAATGCCCCGCTCGCCATCGTTCAAACATCCGGCCGCCTCCGCGCGCCGAACAAGTTTCAAAAACTTCTTGTATGTTGCAACGATTGCATACCGGGCCGTCGTGGTTTTAAGTCGCGCGTTGCCGGCGGCTGAAGGCGAGATTCCCAACGTCAACGCTACGGCTTCCTCCGCAGTCCATCGCGGCATCTTAGCCCAAAATGGATAATCCAGCGTGCTGGTGAGACTCTTTAGAAATCGATCTTCAAGTGTTTGGGGATTTTCTGTTGCGCGGGGTCCGCCCGCCGTGTTTCCCCGCTCGCTGCTCGGTTTAGATTTTGCGTGGAGCTTTCCAACTTCCTCAGCCGATAGCGCGTTCAATTCGGATCGGTAGGCGGCCATGCGGTCACGCATGGCATAAAGTTCATCGAGGATTCCGGTCGCGTCGGCATCCTGCATGACCGCACGATAGGCCGGAAATTTCTGAGCCATAAGGTGTTCAATCTGCTTCAGCTTAATGGACTTGTGCGGCATGGGAAATTGCATATAGTCGATTGCGATTGGGTGTGATAGTATCGGTGAGTAGGTTCAACTGACGGTCATGCATTGGTATGCGGAAAGATGAGCCTCCGGTCGCTGTTTTTCACTGCGTTCAAGAACGGCGGATGGCGGCAACTCTGGCGGTAACACCAACGTATGGCTATCGGAAAACGTAGGAATTCTGGGGTGTATATGTTGAAGTTCAATTCCCTTCACCCGCTCCAGTTGGTATTCCGGGGATATCCGGGGAGATCTGATAACATAAGGAAATCAGGCAATAAATGGGCTTTCGGCGTCCGGGCGGGTTCGATAAAATCGGTTGACATCCGGCAGTTTTGGCGGTAACTTTGGCGGTCACCTCCACTCGCTTCGAAAGAGTTACCGCCATGCCCCTCACGGCTACCAGGATTAGCAACGCGAAGCCCGGCAAAACGCCGGCAAAGCTCTTTGATGGCGGGGGCCTGTTCCTGCTGGTCACGCCCAACGGCGGAAAATGGTGGCGGCTGCAATACAGGTTCGGCGGAAAACGAAAAACGCTGTCCATGGGCGTATATCCAGAAACCGGCCTAAAGGATGCGCGCAGACGGCGCGATGAAGCGCGTAAGCTATTGGCGGCGGGGATTGATCCCGGCGAACACCGCAAGGCCGTGAAACTGGCGAAAGCGGAAAACGGCGCGAATACCTTTGAAGTGATCGGGCGCGAATGGTTTCAGAAACAGGCGGCGTGCTGGACCCCGGCCAATCAAAAGAAGGTCATTGGTATTCTTGAGAGGGATGTGTTTCCCTGGTTGGGCAAGCGCCCCGTGGAGGACATCACGGCCCCGGAATTGCTGAAGGTCCTGAACCGGATTGAAGAGCGCGGGGTCGTCGGCACCGCGCATCGCGCGCTGCAAATGTGCGGCCAGATATTCCGTTACGCCGTCGCGTCCGGCCGTGCGAAGTTCAATCCATGCGCGGACTTGAGGGGCGCATTAACCCCCGTCAAGTCGAAACACTACGGATCGATTACCGACCCGGAAAAGGTCGGCGCCCTGATGCGCGCGATCAAGGGCTATGTAGGCGAGCATGTGGTCCGGTACGCATTGCGGCTCGCCCCGCTGGTATTCGTGCGTCCCGGAGAGTTGCGCGGTGCGCGGTGGCCGGAGATTGATTTCGAGAAGGCGCTTTGGAACATCCCCGCCGCACGCATGAAAATCAAATCGCAGGGGGATCATTTGGTGCCGCTGTCGCGTCAGGCGATTGAGGTCCTCAAAGACTTACAGCCGCTTACGACACATGGCGATCTCGTGTTCCCCAGCACCCTGACCAGCAAGCGCCCGATCAGCGACAACACCGTAAACGCAGCGCTCAGGCGGATCGGATATTCCCGGGAAGAAATGACCGGTCATGGCTTCCGCGCCATGGCGCGCACGATCCTGGATGAAGTGCTGCAGGTCCGTCCCGATTACATCGAGCATCAATTGGCGCATGCGGTGCGCGATCCCAACGGCCGCGCTTATAACCGGACATCGCATTTAGACGAACGCCGCAAGATGATGCAGCTATGGGCCGATTATCTCGACAAGCTCGCCGTGAAGTGAAATAGAATAGTGGCTTTGCAATATCTTACTCGGCCTCCTCACGCATTGTTTGATGTTGAAGCGAATACCGAGAATCTTGGAGGGAAAAGGTGTCGTCGGTGCAAGCGGCGATAGGCCAATTCGTGGGGCCCGCCGGGTATAATGAGGCAAGGAAGGAAGCGGTGAAAAATGACCGCTACAATTCCTGAAAAACGCGGGCGATTGGGACACGATTTTTAGAGTAAATTCGCAAATTTCAGAGTAAAAAAGCGCGCTACAATGGCATTGAAGAGGTCAGCGGTTCGATCCCGCTATCCTCCACCACCGGACTCCTCAATTTCTCAACTACTCTTTACCTGAATACTTGGCTGCCGACCCGCACAAACTCGTGATCGGCCCGGAACCTGCCGGCGATGTCGTCGCGGATGTTGGATATCAGGATCTTGTGGAGCAGCAGCATTACGTCCAGGGTCATCTCCTGCTCCTTGGCTCTTACGTTGATGTACGAGACCACCCGCGCCAAGTTTTTAGCCTCAAATATCTCTCGCTCACTGA
>Ga0207036_10004_pt1 | contig 23183 bp, 24 predicted proteins | sample Alteio_BWMinCont_78_FD_153284 | JGI IMG/M metagenome (GOLD analysis project Ga0207036, IMG submission 153284) | Enriched cells from forest soil in Barre Woods Harvard Forest LTER site, Petersham, Massachusetts, United States -... | ecosystem: Environmental > Terrestrial > Soil > Temperate forest >... | reverse complement strand
ACGCCGGGCTTCGAGGCATTGGTGTTCAAGGCGTCGCGCGGCATCGAGGATATCTACGAGCTGACCTATATCCGAAAGGACGGCAGCCGCTTTCCGGCCATCGTATCCGTAACGGCCTTGCGCGCCGCTCAAAACGCGATCATCGGCTACTTGCTAATCGGCACGGACAACACCGTTCGCAAGCAAGTCGAAGAAGAGCAGAAGAAGCTCGATCAGCGTCTTCGCGACCAGCAGTTCTACACGCGCTCTCTGATCGAATCTAACGTAGACGCGCTGATCACGACCGATCCGTCCGGCATCATTACGGACGTCAACAAGCAGATGGAGGCGCTTACCGGTTGCACGCGTGACGAGCTGATCGGCGCACCTTTCAAGAATTACTTCACGGATCCGGACCGCGCCGAGGCGGCCATCAAACAGGTGCTGAACGAAAAGAAGGTCACCGACTACGAGCTTACCGCGAGCGCCAAGGACGGCAAGAAAACAGTCGTGTCCTACAACGCGACCACCTTCTACGACCGAGATCGCAAGCTGCAAGGCGTATTCGCCGCCGCGCGCGACGTCACCGAGCGCAAACGCTTCGAGGTTGCGCTCCAGGAAACCAACGTCGAACTGAAGAGCGCCAAGTCTGCGGCGGAGAAAGCCAACCTCGCGAAATCGGATTTCCTTTCCAGCATGAGCCATGAGCTTCGCAGCCCGCTCAATGCGATCCTCGGTTTCGCCCAACTGTTGGAGTCAACCTCACCGTTGCCGACGGCCTCCCAGAAAGACAACATTGCCCAGATTCTGCAGGCGGGTTGGCATCTGCTCAAGCTGATCAACGAAGTCCTCGATCTTGCAGTGGTCGAATCCGGGAAGATGTCGCTGTCACCGGAGGTGGTGTCGTTGGCCGACGTCGTTTCCGAATGCCAAGCCATGATGGAGCCGCAGGCGAAACAGCGCGGCATCAGCATGACCTTTCCCCAGTTGGACATCCCATACTATGTCAATGCCGATCGGACCCGGATGAAGCAGGTTCTCATCAACCTGCTTTCCAACGCGATCAAATACAACCGGGACCAGGGAACGGTCGAAGTGAAGTGCACCGCAACCAGTCCGGAGCGCATTCGCATCAGCGTCAAAGATACCGGCGCGGGATTGCCTCCGGGAAAGCTGACGCAGCTCTTTCAACCGTTCAACCGTCTCGGACAAGAGTGCCGCGCCGAGGAAGGCAGCGGCATCGGCCTCGTGATGAGCAAGCGGGTGATCGAACTGATGGAAGGCGCGATCGGCGTGGAAAGCACCGTCGGGGTGGGAAGCGTCTTCTGGATCGAACTGCCTTTAACTACGGCGCCAACACTTGCAGTTGCAAGCGGCGAATCCACAATCGCTATCCACGCGCAACTGCCGACTGGCGCACGGCTTCGCACCTTGCTCTATGTCGAGGACAACCCGGCCAACCTGATGCTGGTTGAGCAATTGATTGCACGGCGATCCGACATCCGACTGCTGACTGCGGTGAACGGGACTCTCGGCATCGAGCTTGCGCAAGCCTCGCAGCCGGAGGTGATTCTGATGGACATTAATTTGCCTGGAATCAGCGGTATCGAAGCTCTGAAAATCCTTCGCGAAGACCCGGCCACGGCGCACACCCCCATAGTTGCCCTCAGTGCCAATGCGATGCCGCGCGATATCAAGAATGGTATGGAGGCAGGGTTCTTCGACTATCTCACCAAGCCGATCAAAATCAACGAATTCATGGATGCGCTCGATGGGGCGCTGGCATTTGCAGAAAAAAACTCTAAAAGCGCGGATAAGGCACTACAATTCTCATGATAAGTTCATCTGACATTCTTCACGGCAAAGTCCTAATCGTCGACAACCAGCACGCCAGTGTCCTGCTTCTCGAGCGGCTGCTACGCGGTGCAGGATACGTTTCCATCTCGTCCACGTCGGATCCGAGCGAGGTCTGCGCGCTTCATGGCAAGAATGGCTACGACCTGATCCTGCTGGATATCGAGATGCCGGGCATGGATGGTTTTCAGGTAATGGAGGGGTTGAAGGAAATGGAAACTGCAGGCTACCTGCCGGTGCTGGCCATTACCGTCCAGCCGGCTCACAAGTTACGCGCGCTGCAGGGCGGCGCGCAGGATTTCATCAGCAAACCGTTCGATCTGGCCGAGGTGTTGATGCGGGTTCACAACATGTTGGAAGTCCGCCTGTTGCACGAGGCGGCCCGAAATCACGGCAAGATGCTGGAAGTGCTGGCGCTGAAGGACCCGCTGACCGGGCTTGCGAACAGACGACTTCTAGCCGACAGAATGTCGATGGCCCTCGTCCATGCGCGAAGGTACAAGAGCACCATGGCGGTCGTGTATTTGGATCTGGACGGCTTCAAGCAGATCAACAACACGCTGGGGCACGCCGCCGGGGACGTCCTGCTGAAAATGGTCGCAGGACGCCTGACGGCAACGGTGCGCGAAGAGGATACGGTGGCGCGCCTGGGCGGCGACGAATTCGTGATAGCCCTGTGGCACGTCAGCAGTCCGGACTATGCCCCCATGGTGGCGTTAAAGATCATCGAGGCAGTGTCGCAGCCCTATGTCCTCGAGGGCCAGACCGTCAGCGTAACCAGCAGCGCAGGTATCGGTATCTATCCCATCCATGGCGAGGACGCGGACACGCTGATGAAGTGCGCTGACCTGGCCTTGTACGAGGCCAAGCGCGGGGGCAAGAACGCTTATCGAATCGCGGAGCGCTCGGACCTATCAGCGCCAGCGTGCTGTCCCGACAAAAACTCGTAGTGCCGATCTATCGAAAACCGTTCGACATGCCGGCACTCTATGCCCCCCTGGATAATGGTTAGTAGTGGCGGACAGTCTTAGAGTCTGGCCACGAGGTGAAAACCCGGATATAACGCAGGAGTCCGCCCATCCCGTCCCGTCCCCCGGCCCCGACCTCAGTGGCCCTGTAACGCGCAACGGGGACAAGTGACCCTTTAAGGACAGTTTTGCTGGCCTTCTTAGTGCGAAACTGGTTAGTGGAATTGACAACGACACTATTGAACAAATGTTGCAAGCGAGATTGTTAGCCAAACTGGCCAATGACCGATGAACCAGAGTAGTGAGCGAAGGAGCATGTCTTGATCAAATCTGTAGAATCTCGCGTGGGCCCCAATGGAAGTGGCGGTGCGGTCTCTATTGAGAGTGTGGCGGACATTCTCGAACACAAACTCCACGATTTGATTGCGGAGTGGCATTTCCGAGTTCGGGAGACGCCAGAGCTGACGTGTATTCCGCTGAGCTTCGAAGAGCGCACGGTCCATCTTCCCCTGCTTCTACTTGAAGTGATTGCGCGGCTGCGTCTGGACGCAGGGACGAAACCTCCGATCTCGGCGGCTGCGGGCATCCACGGAGACTTGCGGCGTATGGAAGGCTACACGGTAGCGATGACGGTAGAGGAATCGCGGCTACTGCAAGTCAGCATTTTTACCACGCTGCACAAGAACGCGAAGAATTTGGACTACAGCACGCTGCTTCCCGACGTCGTGACGATCGCGGATGAGGTGGATGCACAATTGAAGGAGCAGCTGCGGCGCCTCATGGCAGCGGATGTTGCAAAGCTGGCCAAGGGCAATTGACCCGTTTTTGGGATTTATACCAGTTTCAGTCCAACTTCGTTCCAACTCAAGAGCGAGATAAACGGCGCGTTCCTCTGTAAACGACGTCCTCTGTACCCTGTCCTACATGTGGTGTCGCTGCCGGGAATAGTTGCGTGCTGCATTCACGTGGTCCGCGCTCAGCCCCACATGTAGACCGAAAGTTTTGTGCCATTGACGCCATCGAGAGGACACAGATTCGCCCTGACGTAGATTTCGAATGAAGGCTTTCTCATCTCATGATTCTGCTGGGATATTGTATGGCATGCGGATTCCGCCGTTCCACAATATGAGCTGATTCGCCACTGGGTGCGAAGACGAGCAAAGAGCACCGCAACCGCCTAGAGAGGCTCGGACCCGCGACATCCCACTTGTGAAGGGCAGGCGTTCCCACTAGCTTTGTGTGGCGACTGCGAGCAATGGGCGGAACATTTCCCTCAACTCATCTTTTGTGGCATGACGCCTGTCAATTCGGATGGTTGTGGGGTATCGGGAGAACATTGAAAAGAAAGGATTGTTGGTGGCAGGGCTTGATTTGAACGATGTGCAGGCCCGTAACGGCGCTGGGGATCGAACCCAAGACTACGAAATCCTCAGAATGGATGTACCAGGTTGCCCAAAAACCGGCCAGACCTCAGGTAACTGTCCAGGAATGAGATACTTCTCGACAACAGATTTAATGCGTGCAAATCATATGTTTTTGGGCAGGATTGAAACGGTCCGCTGTGCAGTTCCTTTGCTGTCCTGTTTCCCCCGTGACATCGCGCCATAAGTGGCCCTGCGAGCACAAATGGGCAATTTTTGAAACATCCACGATCTTTTTTTGGGACTATTGTGGGGAACCAATCTTGACGGAGACTCGATAGCGTCGATAGTCCGTATAGTGGTGCATGTTACGGAATTTGTGCTTGTCAATTTCCATCGACACATCCACGTCCTTGGGCAGCCACAAAGGATTTGGAACATCCTGAAGTTGAACTTCGGCGAATCCCACTTCTGTTGTCAGCTGATCGAGTCGAATTTCATTGCGCGGCGCGAGCAGATCGCTCCGCATTCGGATGATCTGGAAACTACTCTTGTCCACCCACAAAATTCCCTGCGACAGCATCTCGACATCTATCCTTCCGGTGCCCTGCATCGCGGTGAAAAAAGTAGCGTCGCCAGGTTGCTGAGCAAACCCCAAGACATAAGTCTCTCGTGAGTCCATCTTTCCCTCGCCCAGGTAGCGGAACCTCGACTGCGGTTGAGCGACCGTAGAGAAAGGGATACAGCTCAAAGCGAAACCTGCGGTGACAACATAACCCTTCTCGAGGCCTATTGCCCCCAGGCGATTCCCCTTCTCGTCCATTCGATATTCCGAGCTTGCTGCCAATGCGTGGCCATGACGAAGGATCAAATAGTTGTCTTGAGAATGCTCCTTCGCTGTGATGTTGCCCTTTGCATTCAACTTCTCCTGGGTCACGTCTTCGTGAGCGATAAGGTCACCCATTTCGCGGACGAAGTCGTCCACGCTCCGGCCCAACTTCTGCAGAATGACTGGCAAGTCTTGGTCATCCGGTGCAGGCTGAAGGTTTTTCAGTTCTGGAATGCGCTCGACCAGTTGCGCCGTCGGCAGATCGACGTATGGATGTGCATTCGCATAATAAACTTGCTGGCTCAGAGCTTCTGGAGTCACACTCTCTGCGCCCGGGTCGAGTGATAGCGTCTCATCCTCGACCCTACCAGGCTTCTCCGATTCAGCCGTAAGCTTCCCTGCGCGCCGGGGTTGCGAGTAATACCCCTGACGAGTGCGCGCCGTCAGGCCCGGCTTTGCAACATGGACTTCTAGATGGTGATATTCGTCTTGCTTCTGGTCCAAGGGCGGAGCGAACGAGATCTCGTAGTAGGCCTGGGTATCGGCGAGGCACTGCTTTATTAATCCTGCGATGTCGTTGCCGGAGGTGGTGAGACCGCCGCTCTGGGTGGCGATTACCTGCAGCTCCAGATTTCCCATCTGGGCTTGGCCTGGTTTGCTGACTTCCTTGAGGTAGTCCCCCCAATTACGGGCGCCAACACTGTAAAGCGTGATCTGGCCTTCCCGCAGCAGCGTCGAGAGGTTAACTATGTTTCTGAAGATTTGCTGTTCTTGCGTTGCGCCGAGCATGTCGGAAGGCAGTGGCCAGCCAGGAGAGACCCAAATTATGATCTTGCGCCCTGGCCGGGCCGCCTCGCGTGTCCCAAGCCCGAACAGGGCCTTCATGGATATCTGGAGGCGCTCGACGTCGCTGTCGATTCCACCCGAGCGACGAATCGAATGTAAGCCGAGGCCGGACTTATCCAGTTTAGTAATGAGTTCGTTGCCATCACTTGAGAATTCGTCCTGAACCTTGATGCCGTCATCCGTTAGGAAGGCCAGGGCCATCGGGTGCGCGAGTTGACCCCCGTCGGTCCTCAGGAATTTGTCGATCTCCGAACGTTCGAAGGCCAGGTTCGCAAAACCGGTGTTCACGTCATCGACAACAAGTACGACCTCTATCGGTGCCTCGCGCTCACGGACCGCGCGAAACGTCAAGATGGTCTGCGGGACTCTGTTATCCAGGACCGTGAAATCTTCCTGCTGAAGACCGCTTACGGGCGGGCCAGACTTCGGAGTAACTACCACGTGGAGATAAATCTTGCCATGGCCAGATTGGGTTGGCGAATTATTCTGCCGAGCTGAAACTTGAGGCGCGCACAGCAAGGGCAGCAGGAGAAGAAGGTCGAGACGTGCGTTGCTTAACAAGCGTTCCACCTTCCGACCAAAGCTGGACCGGGGCACCCTGTCAATATAGCTCGCATACCTAAGGTTGAGTCGGCGAGGCGCTACTTAGATTGGACGCGATTTAGGATTGACCCGGGTACGAGTCCTACTATCCGCAAAATGTCTGGTAGATTGAGTACAAGTCAAAGAATAGCCCAAGTGCCCGAGTTCGCATTACCGGTTGTCCAAACCGAAAATGCTATCCGGAGCGCTCATATTCCCTTAGAGCAACTCTCCATAATTCGCTTTATATTCGTCTTTGTTCGCTAGCTATGCCACTGAAAATGCTGCCTGCGGGCGGTGACACCTTTTTCTTCAAAGATGATCTCGGTACCATCACGTTTTCACGCGACGCTCAAGGCCGCGTGACCGGCTACACCTATTACCGCGTCGACGGGCAAGGAATCCACGCCAGGAAAACCAAGTGAGCAGGCGGAACTTAGCCGTGGCTTACTTCAGTCCAAGGAACCAATCCTTGGCCGAATTACAAACCCTCACTCGCCGGAATGCCCGCGGCGCGAGCGGTTCATCGTCACACCCAAAACGCGCTAGAGTACCCGTATGTCTTCCATTGCTGAGGCGTACGACCGCGTCCCTTATCCCAGCGCGGCGTTTCCACAAACGCATCCCGACCGGCTTGCCGTCATCGCTACCTTGCACGGAATGCATCCGCCGGACGCGGAGCACTGCCGCGTGTTGGAACTCGGTTGTGGAGACGGCGGCAATCTGATTCCGATGGCGTACGGTTTGCCGAGCTGTACATTTGTCGGCGTCGAACTGGCACCGAACCCGGTGGAAGCAGCGGAGGAACGAATCCGCCGAACCAGGCTCACCAACATTCGCATCCAGCAACTGGACCTGATGGAGGTCGGCGGCGACTTCGGCGAGTTCGACTACATCATCGCGCACGGCGTCTATGCGTGGGTGCCGGAACCCGTGCAGGAAAAAATTCTGTCGATTTGCCAGGCGAACCTCGCCGCTAATGGCGTGGCGTTTGTCAGCTACAACACAAATCCCGCGGGCCACGTTCGTCAGGCCCTGCGGGAGATCGTGCATTTTTACGAATCGCGCGGCTCAAGACAAGGCAGTCGCGCGGACGGGGCGAGGCTCGCGATCGAAGCAATCCTTACAGCCGCCGAGCCCGATTCCGCATGGAAGGCGCTCCTGGAAAAGGAGTTCAAGCAACACTACGGCCGCGATGACTCCTTCGTTTATCACGACGATCTCAGCGATTGGTTCTCGACGGTATCGCTAAGCGCGTTTGTCCGGCGCGCCGCCGGGCACGACTTGCAGTACTTGGGCGAAGCTGAATTGGCGGATTTTTTGGAGCCGGATCTCCGCGCTGAGACGCTGGCCGCCCTGAAGGCGCTGTCAAAAGACGATGCCCTCGCGTTCAAGCAATACCTGGACTTCGCGCAATACCGCAGGTTCCGGCGCACTCTTCTTTGCCACGGCAAAATCCCTCTAGCGCGCGAAAACGCTCTGGAACAGATCACGAGATTGCTAGTGGCCTCTCCGTTGCGCTCGGACGCCAAACAACTCGACGGCACGGTCGAGTTCTCCGACTTTCGCAGCCCAGCCAGCATCAAAACGAACAATCCCGTGATGATTGCTGCTCTGCGTCGTTTGGAGAAAATCTGGCCACGCGCCGAGAAATTTGCTGAACTCGAAAGGGCTGTGCTAGGTCAGTCGCCAGAAGGACTTCGTTCGGAAGTATCCAGGGACCTCGCCAAAGCCTTTGTGGAACTCGGCGCGAACAACCTCGCCGAATTTCGGACGTGTCATCTTCCCTTGGCCGAAGGCGTCGCCGAAAAGCCCACGGCAAGTTTACTGGGGCGGCTGATGGTCGCAGAAAGCGGTCTCGTGACCACTCTTCTGCATGCCAACGTGAAACTCGAAGACGCCGAGGCCAGGCAGCTTCTGGCATTGTTGGACGGGACGCGCGACCGCCAGGCGCTGGCCGATTCGCTCTCCGGAGAATACGCGAAGGTTACAAACGAGGAGCGCCTCCTGAAGATCGAAGGCTACCTGGAAAGTGTCTACCGCATGGGACTACTGATATCGTAGTTTTCGGATTCCGCCACATCACTCCCCACCTTCATCGCCCACAACTTGGGAAGCGCTGGGCAATTCTGTATCATTTCTGCCCGTGAACTTTGTCCTGAGCGAAAACGAAGCGCGCGTGCTCGGCTGCCAGGAGAGAGAATCGGCCAGCGCCTGGCGGTCGCGCGTCCAGGCGCCCGCCCAGTTGGTCGAAGATGGTCACAGATTTCAAGATGTCCTTATCATCTGCGCCCAAAAACGATTTGTATCGGTCGTGATCCTCAAATTGGAAAGCCACGAAGACATGATGTTCACTGCAGAACCAGGGAGCGTCCTCCTGCCCGACCTTCGTAATATCATCCAATGAATGTTTTGGTTGAACTTGTACGCGACGACACAACACATCTGGCTAAAGTCGACATTTCTCGCTCGAAGATAATCCTCGACTTCCTTCCGGGTCATTCCAGGCTTGAGAACCTGTGGTGTCGTAGTTTTTCAGGATGGCGAGAAGGCGATCGCGGTCGCTCGTGAAATCGCACAGCACATGCAGAGTTTCACTCAGACCGTAGATGGCCACACGGTCTTTGGGGTCCGACAGTTCTGATTTTCGATTCAGCCAGTGCAATTGGGTTGATTCACGCTTGTCCAAATTAGGATTTGAGATTTTGAAGCAAAAAAAAGGCTGAGCATCTGATAGCTTGAGGTTGGGCTCTGGAAAAGCCAATCACAACGCTAAGGAGGCTCAGCCGTGACTCGAGTCTGCAGTATTTTCTCACAGATTCTGCAGTTAATCCCTCGTCTGGAATTTGAATCAGCCGTACGCCAGCACAACGCGGAGCGTCATGCTCGAGGTTTTACTAGCTGGGGCCAGTTCATCGCCATGCTTTTCTGTCAGCTGGGGCACGCCAAGTCGTTGCGCGAAATTTGTGGGGGATTGGCTGCCAGCGAAGGGAAACTTCGTCATCTGGGGTTGCCCACGGCTCCTTCTCGCTCCACCCTGGCCTACGCCAATGAGCATCGGCCTTGGCAGCTGCAGCGCACCGTGTTTGAGCAGCTGCTGGCGAAGTGCCAGATCTTGGTGGCCAGCCAACCAGAGACCAGAAAGAAGAGGAGGTTCCGTTTCAAGAATCCTCTGCTGAGCTTGGATGCCACGGTGATCGATCTCTGCGCCACAATGTTTGATTGGGCCAAGTTCCGCCTGACGAAGGGAGCGGTGAAACTTCACTTGCTGCTGGACCACGATGGCTATCTGCCGTCCTTCGCGGTGATCACTGAGGGCAAAAAGCATGAGGTGCGGGTGGCGCGACAGATGCAATTTGCGCCGGGGGCGATTTTGGTATTTGACCGCGGCTACACGGACTACGAATGGTTTATGAGCTTGACCGAGCAGGGAGTTTATTTCGTAACGCGCTTGAAGGAAAACGCCGACTATGGCGTGGTGGAGAAGCGTGAAGTTCCGCAGCGGCGCGGCGTACTGCGGGATAAAGTGGTCTTTTTCTATAAGCTTGCGCAGGCGAGCGAGGAAGCCTTCTTCCGGCGGATCGAGTTTTACGACGAGGAGCACGATCGCGTGCTGGTATTTCTGACCAATCACTTGGAGTTGGCTGCGGCTACGGTCGCTGCGATCTACAAGGAGCGCTGGCAGATCGAGTTGTTTTTTCGGGCCTTGAAACAGTCACTGCGTGTGAAAACGTTTGCGGGGACTTCAGCCAATGCCTTGAAAACGCAGCTCTGGACGGCGCTGATCGCCATGCTGGTGGTGAAATACCTGCAACTGCGATCGACGTTCGGTTGGTCCCTTTCCAATCTGGTGGCCCTCCTGCGGCAGCAATTGTTTGTTTACCGTGACCTGTGGGCATGGATCGACGATCCTTTCCAACCACCACCGATACCAGAAAGATCGTCAGAGCAGTTGACGCTGCAACTGATCTGAGTGGGTGGTAGTGGGTCAGTTTAAAATCCAGCGACCACCCAGTGACTTGTAAACCAGCATCGTCCGTGCTACGGATAAGCCAATGCAGATCGCACTTCGTCCCGCGAGCACTCAAGATTTCGAATATTGCAAACGTCTGTACTTCGCCGGAATGAAGAAAATCATTGAGGAATTGCACCTGAATAGGGCTGCTCAAGCGGTTAGTTTTCGCGAGCAATGGGCGTTGACGCAGGTCCGCATCATCACTGTCGAGAGTTCCGACGTTGGCTGGTTGCAGAGCACAATGCAAGATGATGGTCTTTTTGTTGCTCAGCTCTTTGTAGATGGTCCTTTTCAGCGGAAAGGCATCGGCACTGAGGTGATGCATCGCCTAATCGGCGAGGCCGCACGTCTCAATCAAGCTGTGCGCCTGGCCGTCGTGAAAATCAACCCTGCTTTGCGGCTCTACGAACGACTCGGCTTTCAAACCACACATGAGGATGATCGCAAGTTCTACATGAAGCGCGATCCCGATAGCGCTGTGTCCACTTGAAACTGACCCACTACCGAGTGGATCGATGGATTGGACAGCAGCGATAAGCCACATGCCAACAATTCGACGTAACTTTGAGACTTCAAGGAGGGAGAATTTAGACAGCATCAGATCAAGAGAAACGCTTCGCCGCCACCAACCTGCCCTGCGTTCAGCGCTCAGACAGCGAATTTTGCCCTTACTCTGGAGATGTTGGCGACCAGTTTTCAGCTAATTTGGACAGCAGTGGGCTTGATTATTTGTTTCTATCGTATCTTTTCTCTCCGCGCGATCGCGGCAGCGATTGAGTTTTTGAGAAGTGACTTCAAGGGACCACTCTCTAGATCTGATTTGCTCTTAATCTTGACATGCCGATCTAGTTTGCCTGTGGCCCCAAGAAGTTTCTTTGGGTCCGGTAGCTCCATGGCGTAGGCCATCCCCTGATTCACTCCCGCTCCGGTTGGCATTATCACGCACACCATGTCGACCTATTTAGGACCATACCCGTACCCGATGAACCGTGCCTTGACGTCAGCCTGCTCAGTAATGTCGGGAATAGCGAGCTGCCAAAGCCAGGTTCCGCGCTTCCGGGGTGGAGGTGGCGAGGATATCGTTAACGTCTTTGTTTGGGAAAGTCTTGTCCATTTTGTCGGGCCTCCCATTCGTTACTTTGACGAAGTTCCCGGACTGCTCTTGGAGCAGCGTCCGCCCACTCGCGTCGAAACGTTTGAATAACGCGCAGGCTTTGTGAAGCGGTCGGCGGCACAGGCGGTCGGCGTGGTGAACATTATTGAGGCTATCTCCCCGCCAGCTGCGCTTTACCCTGCTTGGTCATTGCGTGTTTCTTGTCGCGGTTCATCGCTTTAATAAATTCCACTCGTCGAAAACGGGCTGCGGACCAGTCTTCATCGATGGCAACACTTCGAACGCCTTCAAATCCGAGGCTGCCGAGAACCTGCCAGCCGTTGTCACGGTTGACTTCACTTTTGTACTTCTTGGCGGTCCCTTTCGGGTACGCGAACCAGACCACAGCGTCGCCTCTGGCCTTCTTTGCGATCGCCTTTCCAAGAGCGTCGACTTCTCTTTGCTTGGTGACGAACGAAAGTGAAAACTCAATTTCGTTGAGCTCGTGCAGATTGCGGAGAATTGTGATACCGCGAAGGGCGGTCAGTTCATGCTCAAAGCTTTCAGGGGCGTTAAGCACGACGATCTGCTTATGCCTTTTCAGATTTAGTTTTTCGAAGGTAGATGACATATGCTCTTCCACGATGTGCGCTTTTCAGCATCTAGAACTGAGAACAAAGCAATTGCCGTCAACATCCTTGAACGCTGCTGCCGTACCCCAGTCTTCGCGTTTCGGTTCCATAACGAATTCCACACCCTTACTTTTCAACTCTCGCGCCGTGCCTTCGACATCATCAGTCCAGAACGTCACGTTCATGTTTCCGCCCGGCTTTAGACCTTCGTCGAAGCGAAACAGGACTACTCGCGTATCCGCGCCTGAAATACCAAGTTCGATCCAGCGCTGCTCGTCATTGAACGGTTGATCCGTGACCAGCCGAAACCCGAGTTTTTCCGTGTAAAAGGCCAGTGCGCTATCTTGGTCCGTAACAGGGATACTTGCAAACTTGATGCCTTGAATCATGGTTCCTCCTGGCAGTGCCGGGATCGCGGCTTTTGTTTCCGCGCCGGAGATGCTCACTTCCGTCGGCCATTGTGTTGCAAGTCGCCTTTGAATTGCAACGTTCTATGCTTTTAATTAGTATAGTATTTATGCACCATGTTGCGATTGATGACTACGTTCTCGACGTTCTGCTGCCAGACCTCACGGGACACAATCGGTCGCCCGCCGCATTTCTCGTTTACCTAGTCCTTTGGACCAAACTCTACAGATCCGAGCAGCGATGCATCGCGGTCAGCCTGCGGCAGCTAGGCGAGCTCGCTGGGTTGTCCAAATCGGCCGTGCAGGGAGCCATCCGACTTCTCAGGCGTCGCGGCCTGGTCAAGATTACCAAGAGTTCTGCAACCGCCGTCCCGCAATATGAGCTGATTCGCCACTGGGTGCGAAGACGAGCAAAGAGCACCGCAACCGCCTAGAGAGGCTCGAACCCGCGACATCCAGATTGTGAAGGGCAGGCCTTCCTACTAGCTTTGTGCCGACTGTGGGCAATGGGCGGAGCATTTCCCTGAACTCATCTTTTGTGGTATCACGCTTATCAATTCTCAACACCGTCAAGCATCTGCTTGCTGTTGGACCTCTGCCATTCCAGAAGACGCACGCGATTTATGCCAGCTCCGGCCGCGCCATGCCGCTCGAGGACTTAACGTACGAGCATTGGAAGTCCGTGGTCGATACGAACCTCACTGGCACGTTTCTCTGCACGCAGGAAGCATTCAAAATCATGAAGGTCCAGGAGCCACGCGACGGGCGCATCATCAATAACGGCTCGATTTCTGCGCACAGTCCTCGACCTAATTCCGCCCCCTATACGGCATCAAAACACGCAATTACGGGTCTCAGCAAAGTGACTGCTCTCGACGGCCGAAAGTACGACATGGCCTGCGGTCAGCTCGACATTGGAAACGCGTCGACCGAAATGGCGGAAAGAATGAAGAAAGGCGTACCGCAAGCGAACGGCACGATCGCGGTCGAGCCCACTATGGATCCCACAGACGTTGAGGCGAAGCGGCGTCCTTTTGCCGGGGCGTTGCTTCGCGCGCTCGGGAAAAACGCCCGTGTCGAAGAGATAGCCATGTTGGTTCGCACACGCCCATCGGCCGCTCCGATCGTCGGCTTAACCGGAAGTATTCCGGCACAGAAATCGTTTGTGGGAGAGTGTTGGATAAACCGATTCTTAGATGCGGATGAGTCTTCTGTAACGCGCTTGTATTGACTGGTCTGGTCACTTCCGGGCGGCACGTCGGAAGATAGCAAATCTTTAAGACGCTCCATCGTTAGCGCTGGTGACGGGCGTACATTGGAACAAGCGAACTCCAATTGTGGCGGCTATTTTTTTTGGGGCACGCTAAACAGCTCCGGAGGATCGACCGAGCACTGCTGCCAAAACAGCGGTCCCGGAATTTTGTTTTCCATCCAGCTCTGCAATATGGCCATGGTCGTCGAGACTTGTCCCCCATCGGGCGTATCAAACACTACAACCACGCCCGCTGGGAGGGTCTCGGCGCCTTTGGCGTCATTCCACGCACGCTCGAAAAGCGATTTCGTGAACTCGCGCTTCTCGCTGGGCGCGGTGGAAACTGTCGGCGAAGCGGCCGGCTGCACCCAGAAGATTTTGACGGTCATGTTTTTTAGCGGGGCCCAGTTCCCGGGGAACGGTCCACTCTCCTCCCGAGTTACTTTGAACAGGGAGGCACTTTCCGGTTCCGCTTTGGCCGGGGTTCCAGAAGCGTTCCAGCGTGGGTCCATGGACTCGGCTTCGGAGCGACGTATCCAGCCACGTGATGCTCCGGCAATTTGTATGTGGAACCAATCGCCTTCGGTTTCGATGAACTCGAACTCGTCGTCGGCAGACGCAGTGAATAAAACCCTTGCTCCTTCCGTTGGACGCGCGAGCACCGGTGAATGAGATTTTTTCACTATGACGAGATTACCGGGATGAGCCTGGTTATGTTGAATTTCCTTTAGGCCCTCGAGCTCTGATTTGAGCTCCAGCATATGTTTTTGTTCGGTTTCCCGCTGCGACTTGAGCGCCGCCAGTTCACTAGCGCTAGCGTCGGGGGGCGCGGTTCCCGGTGACACTCCTGCGCCGGGATTGGAAGCTGCTGTCAGACTTGAAGAGCTTTGCGGCAAAGGATTTCCTGAGGAATCGATTTTCGGTCTGGGAGCCTGCAGGTTCGTACGCGGAACATAGATAGAGGGCTTCGTTCCAAATTTCTCACCCAAGCGGTCCAGCAAGTCCAATTCCAGCCTGCCGGTCGAGGGGAGCACTTGATAGCCCGCTTTCGACGGGTCGGGATCGGCATACCAGGCCGTGATTTTCGCAGAGAGCTTAACGACCGTGCTGTCTGTGCCGTTGGGAACAAGATCGATTGAGAACTGGTAGAAGGCGTGCTCGTAACGTTCAAGCGGCTGCTCCCCCATGGCAACAAAGCCGTCGACGATCGGAAGTTTTTGACCTGCGTATGCCTGTAATCCCTTCAGCGCCGCTTCGACATCTTCCTTGGATCTCAGGAAAGTCCGGGCATAAGGAATCGCTTGCGCCCGTGCTGGAGGAGTCGGCGAAAACTGGAGGACAACGAGCAGCGCCAGAGAAAGGTAATGAAGCTTGGAGCGAAATAATGGGCAGTTCTTCACGGAAGGGCTTCCAGGTTGTCCACGTGAATCCAGCCGTGCTTCCCATCGTGCAGTTCCACACCGTACCAGTGCGGAGTCACAATGACGATAACAACCTCGGTATAGGCGGGAAGCGTGGCAATGCCGGCAGCGGAGTGAAAGGGTGCGGCTTTCAGTTCTATCCCCGGGGCCTTCACGCGGCGCTCCAATTCGTGGCGCAAGGTTTTTATTTGCTGTGCCAGATCTTCGGCGGAGGACTGCGCGGATGCTAGCAGCGTTTTTTCGTCCTCGCGCTGCCGCAGTTCCGTTGCTCTCACCAAGTCGGCGCTTTCGCGACGGCGAATGGCCTCGCTGGCTTCCTGCTCGGTGGTTTGAATGGCGTGGAGATGATCCTCAATCACTTTCGCTTCGCTGGCTTCCACCGTGCCGTCAGAAATGTGCGGAGTTCGATGGGTAGTCTCGACGTAGATTGCATCGATATGCAGTCGAACGCGCTCCTGACCGAGGCTGGTCACGATATAGCGGACAGCGATGGTGCCCTGGTCGGCGCTGTCTAGGAAGTGGCGCGGTGCAATGGCGTCCTTCCGAATCTTGTAGAAGACCTGGCCTGCTTGATTCCATGGTTCGAACAGGGGCGTGGAATTCACAACCGTCGCGCCAGTCAGAACCGGCTGCTTGTCATAAATCACCGTGCCGTGAATGGTCTGGTCTTCAAGAACCTCGTGCAACGCCTCTAGGACATCCTCCAGTGTCGCGGAAAAACTCCCTGGTAATCCCCGGCCCTAACGGCCGTTCTTTGGAAGGCCAGCCCGCCAGGGAATTGGGGGAAAGGAAGCCAGCGAGCAGGAGTAGTACAAGAGGTAGGAAAGCGATTCTGGCTAGAGAATGGTTCACACCGCCCCGCGTGACAACTTCCAGAATTCCTCCTGTATTTAAACCCATGTTTTTCGTCCCAAGCGGCTCCCGACCGAAGACTTGATCGCCTGCGATTTGTTGGGCGAGTGCAGCCGCGTCTTACTAGTGTAATTGCCCGAGGGCTGTCAAATCCAGAGCGACACGTCTCGACTTGCTTCCTTCCACGGGGTTGCATGCATTGCCGTGCGCAGCCAAAATATCGTTTTCGAGGGCGCGTTGATAGGACGAGCGAGAAATATCAGGGTACCAGAACTATGAATTGAGAAAAATTGTGATGAAAAGAAGAAAACTCTTGCATTCGTTTTTTTGCGGGAGTAGGATGCGCGCGGTTCAGGGACTTGAGGACTCGGCGCGCTTCTCTCCGGGAGAAGCGGGGCCGCGATTCTCTATGGGCGTATTGCTAACTGGTTCAAGGGTTTTTGTTGACGAAGCCTGGATATCCCCAATATCCGACGGGCTGAGTGTCATTACGCTTTTTCCCTTCCATGCCGTGCTCCGCGGCATTTATTCATTTTGTCCTACAGCACACTTGAATTTCATCCGCAGGAGGCAACATGTCCCTTTGGGATTTCACCTTGCTGAAGAGAAGAGTGGAGTATCACGTATTCTCTCTACTGAGTGCGATTCTCGTTCTCACCATTCTGCTCGCTGATACGCGGCCAGCTTCGGCGTTCCCGGTTCCAGGGGTAGCGGTTCGTGCTTTACCTGCCTTCGCTCGCAAGTACGGTATGCCTTGCTCTTCCTGTCATCAGGCCTGGCCCATGCTGAGCCCGTTCGGACAAGCGTTCAAGGACAACGGCTATCAGCTAGGCAACGAGCGCGATGCCCCCATTTATCAGAACCCGGCGTACTGGCCGGTGACATTCCGGATCACACCGATTTGGCACCGTGACAACACCAACCGCGCCCAGGTGGATGGAGCAGCGGGTGTCGGCGGGAACGAGGCTAGCGTAACGACGCACGGCTTTGACTGGACCGGCCTGGATTTCCATACCGGCGGCACGCTCGCAAAAAACGTCTCATTTTACGTGCTGCCGTCCTCGGACAATACCGGCGCTTTCCACTTTGAAACCGTTTTCGCCCGTCTCGATAATCTCGCTGGCAGCAGTTGGTTCAACGTCAAACTCGGCAAATTCGAGCTCGACAACCTGCTGTCCGAGAAGCGCATCCTTACTCTGACGAGCATTTCCGGCGTCTATACCAACTACCACTTCCAACCCCCCACAGAGAACAATGGTCTCAATCCCGCCTTCCCCCAGTTCACGTTTGGGATAGGCGACAATCAAGACGGACTGGAGTTGATGGGGCATTCCAAGAATGATCGCACCCGCTATTCTGCCTCCGTACTAAGCTCCAATGACGGTTCCCCGGGTCTGCCAACAAGCCGCGCTTACAACGCCTATTTCACGTTTAGCCAGGCCTTCCAGGTCGGAAGTCTGGGGCTGCAACGCATTGGCGCATTCGACTATGTCGGGCAGGCCCCCACTTATTTTCAATTCACCAATGGCAACAACAGCGGCGTCCCCGGTAATGCCGCTTTCGGTCTGCCCGGCACAGGTATTGGCAATCGGTCCTTCTACCGAGCGGGTCTGATCGGCATGTTTTACATCAAGAAGTATGATCTCACCGCCATGTACTTCCATAGTTCCGACGATAAGTATCTGGCCACCGGCACGCCTGTGAATGCGGCTTTCGCTACACTGCCCACGGGCGCGCAAAATGCGATATGGAATGGCGCGCTGTTTGAAAGCCACTACACCCCCAGCCCGCAGTTTATTTTGACGCAACGCGTCGAGCTCGTGCGCATGTCGCAGCAAGCTCTTCCGATTGTGGCGGGAACTCCCTATACCCCCGGCGTAAGCGTTCCATCTCTGAGCTTTGGCAACATGGACGTCTACACCATCGGCGGGCGCTACTATCCATTTATTTCAAGCCGTGCCGGGTTCGCTTTCCACGGCGAATATGCCTTCAGCCATCAGATAGGCACATCGCCGGTGACCGGCCAGAACCTTAATTTCAGCAGCTTGCTCACGGGTTTTGACTTCGCGTTCTGAGAGGGAAGACCATGCGACAAAAGAACATTGCAAAATGGCTTGCTGGCATCGCCATGCTCCTGGCCACGCCGCTGCTGGTCTCGGCGCAACAGGGAGAATCACACATCGGCAAAGTCACCGGTCACGCGGACTCCGGCAGACAGCTTTATTTTCGCTATTGCTGGGGCTGCCATGGTTTCCGCGGTGACGGAAACGGCGAGAACTGGCTCCCCACGGGCGCTTACCCTAACTCGCCGAACCTGAACATCCAGCCGCGCAACTTCGTGTCGGCAACGTTCAAATGCCGCTCGACGCCGACGGGTACTCTGCCAACGGACCAGGACATTTACGACTCGCTCGTGCGCGGACTCACCAATTCCAGCATGCCATCCTGGATCACGTTGACCAACCAGAACCGCGCCGACTTGATAGCCTTCATCAAAACGCTCTCCGAACGCTGGAAGACCGAGAAGGCCGGGGCGGAGATCACTGTACCGGCTGAGCCAGCGCCCACCGTGCCAGGCATCCAGCATGGCAAGGAATTATTCACCAAGCTGGAATGCTGGAAGTGCCACGGTCCAGAAGGCCGTGGAAATGGCCCATCGGCTTCGACTCTTACCGACAGCATTGATCAGCCCATCCGCCCCTACAATTTTGCCGAGGGCTCCCGCTTCAAGTGTGGCACCACAAACCACGACCTCTACAAGATTTTCATGACCGGCCTTGATGGCACGCCGATGCCCTCGTTCGCTGACGTCATCAAGCCGGAAGATGCCTGGGATCTGGTGCATTACCTACGTACCTTACAGGTCAGCCACAAGAGTCCGGAGCTCGCCCTTTGGATGACTTCCAAAGAAGGCGCTGAATTCATTAAGGCCCAGAAAATCACCGGGACACCCACCGGTGCCGGAATTAAACAATAGTTTCAAAAACAAAAGTTAGCGCCGGGTTCCGTCAAGAACCGTCTCGCAGCGCTGCGGTTCTTCTACACCAAGACTGTCAAAAAGGCCTGGAGTATCGCCGAGACTCTCTATCCGAAAAGAGCTTCCGTCGATCTTGAGCCAGGAAGAAGTCGCGCGACTCATCGATTCTGTGCTCACTCCCCACCATCGCATTCTCGTGAGCGATACGTGAAGGGCAGGTGTTAGGGAGGTGGGCGAAGCCCGAATTCCCAATGTTTCGCATCGGGCGGTTTGAGCCTGCTTCCACTGTTCGGGACCCAGTTGAATGCGGCAGTTTGAGCGTCCAAACACTTGCTCGCTTCCTGCCGGATGCCTCGCCCTGGGTTTCTCTCCCGACCCCTCTTATGTGTACAAGGGCTTTGCCCAGGAGACCACGGTCAACCACGTGGGGCATAAGTACCCCGCCCTTGCGGTGCATAAGACCTGGTTCTTCAACGATAGCGAGCTTTCCCGGCAACTGGATGAAGTGAAGAGGGAAAAGGAAGCACTGAAACAGGAGGAGCACGCGGAGCTCGAAGAATTTAACAGGGTTCGCGGCGCAGATGGAGGCTCACAATGCGGAAATGGAAACTGGCATCGAGTCAAGCGCAAACATTGTTTCGGCAGGGTCGGTATGAGTAAAGCAAGGCTGTTATTGAGACAGTTAACATCTTCCACTATGCGCCGTTCGATTCGCTGACCGTTTCGCTCGACAAAAAATAGCCGGTTCTTGAGGAGCGCGAGAAAAACCCTGATGGCCCGTCGCCGCTCCGTGAATTTCGAAATTCTGACAAACCGGACCGCACTGACCACACAAATATCGAGAAAATCGAACGCTCCGGAATACCAAGTACACTCGAATGGCACGCTAGCAGCTAGCGGGACACCCCTTTTACCGGCAGGCACAGAACGCCGGGCTGAATCCTCAGTTAGAACAGTCCCAAGTCAAGTTGGCCCTGTATCTTGGGCCTGCGGACTTTCAAAATCCGCGCGTAAAACTGACGCAACAGGAGCCAAAAGTGAAAGGCATCGCCGTGTGGGCATCGATTTATCCACGTGCCGATACCAATCCAGGCCGACGAAGCTGCGCTTAAGAGAGTTCCCGAGACGATCGTTTATGACGGTTTGTCCAAGCTGGTCGAGCCTTGATTGCCACCGAATCGCTTCAACGAAGGAGGTCCGAAATGTACAAGCAACTTATGACACCTGTCCCTGACGAAAATTCCGTGCAACCTACCTTAGATGCCATTCCCCGAGGCGAACCGCAAAGCCCAAGCAGTTTGCGGCCCAGCTTGAGTCTGGCGAATGAAATCCGCCGAAGCCCGGGCGCGCATTTCCGAGTGCCCTGATCCGACCAGAATCGGCGACAAAATATAACGTCTTTGCTTCACTCCTCTCGGAGGGTGCGGATGGGCTCGACGAGAGTGGCACGGTAAGCGGGCATGACCGTAGCCAGAAGGCCGACCGCGACAAGAAGTAGCGCAACCATGGAGAAGGTGAGCGGATCGGTTGCGCGGACGCCAAAGATGAGGGACGACACGACGCGTCCCAAAGCGAGCGCAGCGGCAAAGCCAATACAGACGCCGAGCAGAATCGGCTTCATCCCATCGGCAACCACCATCCTCAATACGTCGGAGGGTGACGCGCCCAAGGCCATTCGAATGCCGATCTCGCGAACGCGGCGGCGAACGGCGTAGGAAAGCACGCTATAAATGCCAAGTGCAGTAAGCACCAGCGCGAGCCCAGCGAATGCGGCGAGCAAGAACATGTTGGAGCGCTGAGGCGATAAAGAATTGGAAATCAATTCGTTCATACTCATCACCTCTGTGACGGGCGTTTCCGGGTCTACTTCGCGCACAGCGCTGGTCACCGCGGAAACAGTGCCCAGGGGGTCTGTGCTGGTACGCACGGCGAGGCTCATACCAAAGGAGCGCCAAGGTTCGGAGGGAGGGGCGTAGATTTGGTCCAGCGGCCAATAGACCGTCGCAACCGGCCGGGTCTCGTCCAAAGAATCCAGTTTCACATCGCCTACGATTCCCACGATTTCGCGAACCGCGTTCGGATAGAAGGTCAACGTGAGATGTTTGCCGATTGGGTCCTGGTTGGGCCAAAAGCGCTTGGCCATAGACTCGCTGATAAGCACTGTGGGCGTTCTGCCCGCCACGTCGGATTCCGTGAGATCGCGGCCGCGTAAGAGCGCGACGCGCATCGTATGCAAGTAGCCCGGAGTGATGAGGCGAACATCGACTTCGGGCTGGTCTGCCATGGGCACGACAGGCTGGCCTTCGATAGCAACAGGCTGGTGTGAGCCGCCGCCGCCCATGGGAAGGTCATCGATTACGCCGGCCGATTCCACCCCATGGGTAGCCCGAACCCGCTGGAGGACGCGCTCGAAGAAGGCGATTTGGGCGGCGGGAATGGCAAACTTGTTGGCAGGAACAGAGATGGCCATCGTGAGGACGCTGTTGGGGTCGAAGCCGGGTTGCACGTTACTGAGCTGCCATAAGGTTCGGACCATGAGTCCCGCACCGATCAGCAGAACTAAAGATAGGGCAACTTCGCAGACCACAAGCAGGCTGCGTATGTTGCTTCCACCCGAATCGGAGCTGCCTCGGCTCTGGCCTTGCTTGAGAGCTTCGTTCACATCCGTTTTCGTAAACCGCAGCGCCGGGAGAAGACCCGCGAGGACGCCTGCGAACAGTGCGAGAAGCGCGGTGAATGCGAGCACCCGACTATCGAGAGTGATTTCTGCGAAGCGCGGGAGTCGATCGGCGAGGAATTTGACGATCACAGACGTGCCAAAACTTGCCAGGAACAAGCCCAACGCGCCGCCGGCGAGCGAGAGGATCACGGTTTCCGATTTGACGCAGGATTGCACCGCGGCTGGCTCCGAGCGCCGTCCGAATGGCGATTTCTTTTTTTCGGGCGAGGACTTTACCGAGCACGAGATTGGCAACGTTGGCGCAGGCGATCAAAAGGACGAAGGCGACGGCGCCCAGCAATACGAGCAGTGCTAGGCGGACATCGCCAACCAGTTGCTCGCGCAAAGGACGGATTGTGGCGCCCCAACCTTTGTCGTCCTCAGGATAAAGTTGCTCAAGGCGGGAGGAGATCGCGCTGATTTCGTCTTGCGCGGCGCGGATATCCACGCCCGGTTTCAAGCGACCGATGACCAAATAATTGTGATTGCCACGGACGGCGCGCTTCTCATTGGTCCAGGCCAGAGGGACCCAAAGTTGAGCCCAGCTGGGAAACTTGAATTTGGCGGGCATGACGCCGATGACGTTGTAGGTATCGCCGTTGAGCACGATGTTCCGGCCAACGACGCTTGGATCGCCGCCAAATTGATTGCGCCAGAGTGCATTATCGAGAACAACAACATGGCCCTGCCCGGGGCGGTCGTCTTCCGGCGTGAAGGTCCGGCCGAGGAGCGGACGAACACGGAGTATCGAGAAGAAGCCCGGAGCGACCGGCGCTGCTTGAATCGACTCAGGCCGTTCTTTTCCCCCTACATTGAAACTGGCGCCACCATAGGCCGCCATTTCTTCAAAGGAACGGTTCTGGCTCTGCCAGTCGAGGTAATTCGCAGGGGAGACGGAGAATAGCGTCATTCCAGGGAAACTCTTTGCTGGAGGGACGTGCCAAATCTGCATGATGCGGGACGAATCCTGGAAAGGAAGGGGGCGGAGAAGGACGGCATTGACAACAGAGAAAATCGCCGTGTTGGCGCCAATACCTAAAGCCAGGAGGACGACGGCGGTGGCAGCGAAGCCGGGATTACGAAGGAGGATACGAAAACCGAGCCGAAGGTCGGAGACGAGGTTGCGCATGTGCAAATACTCCCTGGGGTCACCAAGTATAAGTGATCTGTCGGTGACATTGATAAGAGACGAACAAAATAGCCAAAGTGTTTCTGGGGAGAGGGGGGCAAGCTGGACTGCCGGTTACGGCAAGGAGCGGTTGTGCGAGCTTTGCGTTGAGACCACAGTGAGCACCGATGGCTAGAAAAACGTCCCCTTCAAATGGGAGATGAGATGAATGTTGCCCATTCGCAAGTGCATTCTTGCCAGTTGGTGATTGACCATCCGAAATTCTGC
>Ga0207036_10045_pt1 | contig 23191 bp, 20 predicted proteins | sample Alteio_BWMinCont_78_FD_153284 | JGI IMG/M metagenome (GOLD analysis project Ga0207036, IMG submission 153284) | Enriched cells from forest soil in Barre Woods Harvard Forest LTER site, Petersham, Massachusetts, United States -... | ecosystem: Environmental > Terrestrial > Soil > Temperate forest >... | reverse complement strand
GCTTCAACTAACTCCGGACTACACTTGTGCCATGCCGTGGCGTGCTCGTAGGCATAGGCAAGCTGTAGCACTTTATCTTCTCGCCAACGCGGGCCACGACCCGAGGGATATGAGCAACCTTGCCACGCCCATCCCTGACTACCTGGCGGCGCTGCGGGAAGACTCAAAGGCGGCGAGGGTCGGTGTCCCCAGACAGTTTTTCTATGAGAATCTTGATCCGGAAATTGCTTCTGCGATGGAACAGGCGCTCGGGGTGCTAAGAACCCTCGGCGGCGATTTGCACGAGATTGAGCTTGATGTCCCCACGGATCGCACCTTGCAAACTGCCGAGGCATACGCTTATCACGTTGAGTTCGTTTCTCGGAGTCCGGAACTCTACCAGCCGGAAACGCTACGCCGAATCCGCAAGGGCGAGGAGATTAGCGGTGAGGAGGTTGAGCAGCGGCGTCGTGAACTGCAGAAGATACGTGGCGAAATCAAGCGCGTGTTCGAGAATGTAGACGTTCTGGTAACTCCCACCGCGCCGATTCCCGCACCGACGATTGCTGAACTGAAGGAAAATCCCGATCTGCTGCGTCCGCGAGAACTCTTGCTGCTGCGCAATACACGACCGGCAAATATGTGGGGACTACCGGCGATTTCGGTTCCCTGTGGATTTACGAGCGCAGGTCTTCCCATCGGATTGCAGATCATAGGCCCGCATTGGCGAGAAGATAAAGTGCTACAGCTTGCCTATGCCTACGAGCACGCCACGGCATGGCACAAGTGTAGTCCGGAGTTAGTTGAAGCATAACGCGCTCGATTACTGTCCCTCGTGCTGTCCGGCGTGGAAAAACGTCCACGGGCCCGATTTCATGTCGCGAAGCATAGGCGCTTCCCAGGAGTACTCTGGGTGCGCGGTCAAGAAATCCTTAGCGATGAAATCCTGTCCACAGGGATGCCCAGCGCGCGCCTGAAAACTCATGCGCTCTACCAGGCTGCTATCCGTCGCTTTGCCCTGGACCGCGCCCCCAGGGTAGTAAGGTGCCCAATCCCAAAGCTTCACGCCCCGTGGTGAGGCGTCGACGTGACCGCACAGGCTGCGCTCGTCCGCCTGCTCCTTCTTTTCGAAGCTATCCGCGTGGTCGGCCACAAAGCTTTCCGCCATGGCGACGTCGATGTGCCCTTTGGATTGTTTGATGACCTGCTCCCAGCGGATATGGCGGGCATTGGGCGAAGTAGACGCATTTTGGGGATCGAAGCCAGACGTTTCGTCTTTGATCACCGCGGGATCGCGGGCGAAATTCGAGCTGACAAAATATCCGTCTTTCGTCCGCCACATCGGCGTGTGTTTCAAGCCCAGCTCGAGATATCCAATCTCGCCGGTCTTGCGGTCTCCGATCAGCCAGTCATTGGCATAGCCGCCGTTGTTCCCGTCCTCAATGATGCGAACATAGTCGTCAATGGAATTCGCATATTGCAGAGCCTTGCGCGAGCGCACAAATTCCGGCTTGCCCTGCGGATCCCATCCGACAAATTGGGCGATCGTAGTCTCGGCCACCATGATTCCAGCCGAGTTCACGCCGAAGTCGTCGTCGCTCGTGATTACGCCAAGAAATCCATCCATCAAAATGCGGTTGCCGTGCTCAGGAACAATGTCGAAGACGATCACCCAGCGCGAGCCGACAAGGTAGCTGGTCCAGTTGTTGTGCGCAATTACGATCTGGTGGTCGCGCGTGTAACTCCCGGTAGCGATGAACGCGCTGCAATTGCCGGGACTGGACAACTTGGGCGCGCCTGCGACGTGTTGCTGCTGGTCATACCAGGGCACGTAGTAGCCGGGGAGTTCTTCGAAGGCGTTGAGCGCAACCAGATCGTCCAGATCCATGGCAACGCCCTGGGCCTTCAGTCCTTCGACGATGCCGGTGAGTTCCTGCTGGTATTCCGCATCGATTTTCGGCCAAAGCATTTCGTGGGCGGCTTTTCTGAAAAACTCCCAGTCGCGCTTGGTAGTGTGAGTGTCCTCCAGTTTAATTGCCTCGAAAGCATCGGCAATCTCACGCGCCAGCAGGTATCCATGCTGGAATCCGATGTGCTCGGGCGAGCCTTCCAGGTGGACGTACGTCCATCCGCCTTGCTGAAAGCGATACGCATTCTGCATACGCGGGTCGGACGAGGCCTGCGGGGCTGCGCCCGGCTGTCGCGGCGAGGCCGCCAAGGGCTCGGGCAACGACACGAATGCTCCCAGGCAAACGGCGATAAGAGCAAAAGTAATCCCACCCATACCTCGCACAATGCTACTCATATCGTCCTCCGGAGTGCAGGCGACGTCGTTTTGATTGCATGCGGATTATACCCGCATTACCGCTTGCAGGTCTTAGAGGAGCGACCCAGATTGTTAGTATGTTCTGGTGCCAATTAAGAGTGCAAAAAAAGCAAGACTGACCATCCTTCGATCTGACGACCTTGCGCGCATTCCATGGCTAATCCATGGATTCAGCACGCGATCCGCTGGGTTCTCCCGCGTTTATGGGGGGAACGCGCTCAATCTCGGATTTACAAAGCAGGACTCGCGCAGTGTGGTTGGACGCAACCGAACAGTTTTGTTATCGCAACTCGGCGCCACCCGCGGTAAGAAACCGTGGCCACTCGTCACCCTACGCCAGATTCATTCCGATCTCATCCATTGCATGACTGAGTTGCCGAAACCAAACTTGGTTGGCGATGGATTAATCACCTGCATGCCCGGAGTTCTCCTCGCCATCCAAACGGCCGATTGCCTGCCCGTGATTCTTGTTGATACCAGGCAGAGAGCTGTCGGCGTGTTTCATGCCGGTTGGCGCGGCACGGTCAAACGCATTGTCGAAAAAGGAGTGGGGGAAATGCGCCGCTATTTCGGAACGCTGCCCAAGAACATCGTGGCGGCGATCGGCCCGGGCATTCATGCTTGTTGTTATGAAGTCGGTCCTGAAGTGCGCCAACAGTTCGAATCGCAATTCGCTTACGCCGATGATTTGTTCCGGGAAGTAAAGGAGTCGGACCCGGTGCGCGAAAAGTATCCGCTGCTATTCCTGACGGCAAGGGCTCCCGGGCACGGCGAGCTACCTCCCAAGATTTTCCTGGACCTGATCGAAGCCAACCGCCGGCAATTAATTAGCGCTGGTGTTTTGCGGAAAAACATCAGCGCTTCCACGCTATGTACATCGTGCCATCCGGAGCTGCTTTTTTCTTATCGGGCGGAAAAGGGAATTACCGGGAGAATGATGGGCGTGACCGGCATCCGCGGTTCTACTGCGTAGCCGATCCGCTGGACGCTCCATCGATGCCCGACCTACTTTTTCTGCGGCTCTCCCGCCTTATCTTTGCTCTGGATGGAAAGTAACTCAACTTCGAAGATGAGTGTGGCGTTCGGACCGATGTCAGGACCGCTGCCTCGTTCGCCGTACGCCAAATCAGCCGGAACGAACAGTTGCCACTTCGATCCCACGGGCATGAGTTGCAGCGCCTCAGTCCAACCCTTGATTACTCCGCCCACGGGAAAAGTCGCAGGTTGCCCGCGCTTATAGGAGCTGTCAAATTCCTTGCCGTCTATGAGCGTGCCCTTGTAGTTGCACACCACCGAGTCGCTGGCTGTGGGTTTGGCTCCCGTGCCGGCAGTCAGAATTTTGTATTGAAGACCGCTAGGAAGCGTGACGACGCCTTCTTTGCTCTTGTTCGCGGCGAGAAATGCATCGCCTTCCTTCTTGTTTGTCGCTCCGGCTTGTTGCATCTTTTCCTGCTGCTTCTGGCGCATCTCCGTCTGGAATTGCGTGAGCGTCGCTTTGGCTTCTTCTTCTGACAGCAGCGTCTTACCACCGGCAAACGCGTCTTCGAGGCCTTGCTGCAGGATCTTTGGGTCCACGTCCACCGACTGCCGGTGCAGGTTAGTTCCAATGTTCATCCCAATGGCGTAGCTCACTTTGTCTTTTTGTGTTGTGAGGGTAGAGGTATTCTGGCTTCCAGCTTGGCTGCCTGCTGCGTGGGAAGTTTGAGGTGTCGTTGCGGGTGTTTGCTGCGCGGCGAGGCTGCCCCCCAGCATGAGCGCGGTAGCGAGTACATTTACGAGGCCATACGAAAATTTTTGCATGAAGCATTGTGACATCTCGTCAGGAGGCGAAGCAAACGCGGATGAGCCGTTAGCGGCCGAACATCTGGGATGAACCGAGTAAAAACAGGGACCCGTCGCGGTCTTGGCTTGAGGTTTGAGAAGGGAATAAATACACGACTTCGGTGTTTTACTATGTGGACGTGTCGGGAGCGGGTTTCCAACTCGATTCCTTTGAATAACTGGCCATGCCGCTTTTCGGTCAGTGCTATAGCTTCGCTCACCGGCTGACGCAAAATCAGGGGACGATTATGGTTTGTGAGTCTTGGAAGACAAAACTTGATCCTTATGTCGACGGCGAATTGCCGGAGAACGAGACGACCGCCTTCAATGTCCATCTGCGCAATTGCCCTTCATGCGCGGCAGACGCTCTTGCGCGCGTGCAGATGAAGCGGGCGATTCAAGTAGCCGGCAAGCGCTTCGTTCCCAGTGCTGAGTTTCGCAAAAGAATGCAGCGAAACTTAGCTCGCAAGCCGCAGCGCAGTTTCGGCATGGGATGGACGTTAGCCGCTGCGACAGCAGTTCTTGTGGTAGTCGGAACCGTGACTTTCGGTTATCTCGGGAATCGATCTGCCGGCGACCAGGTTCTAAGCGAGATCGCCGACCTGCACGTGACCACGCTGGCCAGTTCGTCTCCCGTGGATGTGGTCTCGACCGACCGGCACACGGTAAAGCCGTGGTTCCAGGGACGAATTCCCTTCTCGTTCAACTTGCCCGAACTGCAGAACACCGACTTCTCGCTGCTCGGCGGCCGCATGACGTATCTTCGCCAAGCTCCCGGTGCGCAGCTCATCTACGGTGTGCGCAAGCACCATATTTCGGTCTTCGTTTTTCAGGAACGAGCGTTGCCGGCTGAGATAGATGAAAATTTTCTTTCGGCGAAAAAACTGCCCTTCACCACGCAAACGTGGGCTCAAGGTGGCCTACGCTATTTCGTGGTTGGCGATGCCAGTGCTTCGGACATCGATCATCTTGCGAAATTGTTTCAAGCTGCGGCATAGATTGATTCTAGTGAAATTGGCGACGCTGGCATCTCATCGGCGTTTTAGAGACTCAAGCTCTTCAAGCGTCCGCGGCCAATCAGATCCAAGTAGCCGAGACAAACTGCGATCGGCAAGAACTTTGCCACCAGTTTGGCAGCGCGCGCAGTAATTGGTTTCCTTGTCGGCATAGCGAATCCGCAGAACCTTGTCTCCGCATCGTGGACATGGCTCGCCATACCGCCCGTGAACTGCCATACCCTCGCGGAACGCCGTCACCTTTTCAGGGAAGTTCTTGTTTGCCTCGGCGCGGAGCCGGTCTACCCAGAACGCGAGTGTGTCCCGGGTTGCGGCGAAAAGTCTTTCCCATTCCCGCGGGCCCAGTTTTTGCGTGAGCATGATCGGAGAGAGTTGCGCCGCATGCAGGATCTCATCTGAATACGCATTGCCGATACCGCTTACCAGGCGCGGATCGGTAAGCGCCCGCTTCAGTGTGTGATTTTCGGCGGTGAGAGTTGTGTGAAACGAAGCGAGATCGCTGGTGAAAATATCGATTCCTCCAGGGTCCAGCGAACGCAGGTTCTCTTCTCCAATGAATAGGTGCAACGATGCGCGGCGCTTACTGCCCGCCTCAGTAAGAATCAGAGAACCAATGGGAAAATCGAAAGCAGCCAAACTGTTGCGGCCCGCCAGCTTCGCTTCTCGCCCGCGCCAATGCAAACGGCCGGCAATCATTAAATGAAGCGCCAGCCAGAAATCATCCTCCAGTCCAATAGCAATACGTTTTCCAACTCGCCGCAGCTCGCGGACAATACGGCCCTCCACGCTGGCAAGCGGCGGCTGCGCGGTTCGCAGCAGGAAGGCACTGTTCAGTCGTATCCGTTCAAGTGTCTGGCCGACTATGCGTGGCTCGAGCGCGCTGATGTAACTGACGATATCCGGCAGTTCTGGCATGAGGTATCAGCTTGCACCGCCTCCCACACTTGCGCAACGGCTGGCAGGCGAACCAGCGCTAAACAGGCACTTCAATCAGGCTGGGTCCCTGACTTTGCAACCCGGCCCGTAGAGCTTTTCCAAATCCATCCAACGAAGTAACCCGCGCGGCGGGCACTCCCATTCCCTTCGCCAAGAGAGTCCAATCAAGATCAGGATTGCCAATGTCGAACATGGCTGCGGCTCGCGGCCCCGGCTCGCCCACACCGAGATAAGAAAATTCACGTTTCAAAACGCCGTAGCTGTGATTGGCGAAAACTACCGTTGTGACATTGAGGCTGGCGCGCGCCATTGTCCACAAGGCCTGCGCGGTATACATAGCGCTGCCGTCGGCAGTCAAGCACAACACATGACGATCTGGACACGCTACCGCTGCGCCCACGGCCAGTGGCAACGCGATTCCGATGGAGCCGCCGGTGTTGGTCAGCCAATCGTGTGGAGGAGATCCCTTGGTGGCAGCCATCAATCCTCGCCCCGATGTATTCGATTCGTCGACCACGATCGTATTTTCGGGCAGAAGCGCGCCGACGGCGGCAGCAAGTCCGGACAGTGTGATTTCCCCACTGGGCATTTGCGGGCGCTCTGGGTTCTCCAATGTCGGTTCGACATCCCGCGCTGACAAAGCCGTCGCCAGGTTTTCAAGCGCGCCAACGTAATCATCACCGGGGCTAGCCAGTGCATGAATCTTACATTCGGGCGAGGTGAACGAACTATCCTTGCCGGGATAAGCAAAATATGCGACTGGAGCCCGCGTGCCCACCAGGATGATTTGACGAAACTGCTTAAATTGTTCAATACCCTGTTCCAGCACATATTGAACTCGGTCTACTGAAGGAATTCGCGCCCCGCGTTGCAGCCGAGTGATCGGATAGGGAGCCAGCAATTTGGCTCCGGTGGCTTTGGCGATGCGCCCGGCCGTCAGGACGCCTTTTCCGTATAACGCATTTCCCGAAAGTAAGATCGCGGTGGGCAAGCCTGAGCGAAGCATGACCGCTGCGCGGTCGACGCTGTGCTGCGGCGTAGAAGGTTTGGGTAAGGCAGGGATAGAGGCGACCGAGCCGCCTTCGCCCCAGGAAACATCCGCAGGGACGATCAGGGTAGCGATTTGCCCGGGAGCCGTACGCGCGGCAATCAGGGCATCAGCGGCGTCGCGTCCTATTTCGGAAGAAGACCGGGAGGTCCGCAACCATTTGGAATAAGGACGCGCGATAGCTTCTATGTCGGAAGTCAGCGGCGTGTCATGCTGCAAATGATAAGTCGCGTGCTGGCCGACCAGGTTGACGATCGGCACATGAGCCCGGCTGGCGTTGTGAAGATTCGCGATACCATTTGCGAGTCCGGGCCCGAGGTGCAGTAGGGTGCACGCGGGTTTTTCGGCCATCCGTGCGTAACCGTCCGCAGCGCCGGTTACAACGCCTTCGAAAAGACCCAGAAGACACCGCATCTCGGGGATGTGATCGAGCGCCGCAACAATATGGATCTCGGATGTCCCTGGGTTCGTGAAACAGATATCGATTCCGCCGGCAACCAGCGTGCGAATTAAACTTTCAGCTCCTTGCATCCCGTTATCGTTACAAACCCTCAGCAGGTTGGCAAATCAGTAATAGTTCTTGCTTGATTCGACCCCTCGCGAGGGCAAGAGTTGTTTGGTAAGTGCGCTTGACCGACTGCTTCGCGCACATAATGTGAAAGCACCGATGCCAGCTCTTCGTAATGTGCAGACATGATTCCCAGATGATCACCGGGAACGGTTTCGACTCGGGTGCACTCCAAACTGCCCCCTTCCCCTGCAACCCCATCCCCAAAACCAACCCCGCGGCGGCAGCGGCGAGGCTACAACCTTGAAACTACAACCGGACATTTCACTTGCTACAAAAAGCGGACATTTTAACTTGCTAAGACAATCGCAAGGCGGGACGCGGCTGCAGAGTGCTGGCGAACAGAACGGCGGCCAAATATGCCGCGGCTCCGCAAGCCAGGGCGACATTCAAGCCGAACTGAATGGCAATCACCATGGCCAGCACGGACCCGAGCACGCTCGAACCCGCATTCATAGCCCAAGCCCACTCCACGGCATTTTCCTGGAATTCGCCAGCCGCAGGAAATTCGGGGACGGGAACGCTTGCCAGTGCGCGCAATCCCGTAGGGAAGGGCATTCCCATGGCAAATCCCAACGGAACTAGAAGCACAGCGCTGATGAGAAGTTTCGCGTCGAAGGAAAGGCCTACGAGGGTGTTCAGAAGTCCCGGCAAAATGAAAACGTAGAGCACAAGAATGCCGGCGATGAAGACCAGGGGAATCCATGTACGTTTAGGGTGGGCCACCCATTTGTGGGATGCCAGGCTGCCGGCTCCACTGGACAGCAAAAGCAAAAACACTACTACCGTGAGGGCGTAAGTGGGATGCCCAAGAAACAAGACAAATCGCTGGATGAAAGTGATCTCCACCAGAATGTATCCCAGACCTACTGCAACGAAATATAGCAACTGGATCGGGCGTTGTCTGCGTCCTCCGCGCAGCGCCAAAGGAACCACCAGGAACGCGAGGACTGCGAGACAAGAAATCACCAGCACCATGGCCAGTACCGCAACCCCCAAATTAACTTTCCAATCAATGCCCTGGCTTAAATCGTCATTGTGCAGAACCTGGCCGATCTTCAGAGTGAAAAAGAAAAACGGCGCATCGTCTCTTACAGGTGCGACGTCGTATGGATACTGTTTGGCAAAAACGTATGGATCGTTGCGCGCGATGAGCGATGAGAATGGATTTTCCTTAGGGTCAGAAGGCAGATACAGCGCCATCAAACCGGGATTGCTGCTCAAGTGGGCTGCAACACTTTTTTCTTCTTCCGCAGTGAAGGCGCTTTTCTTGGCCAGCACGACGACGGGGATTCCATCTTCGTCCAACTTTCCTTGCGAGACAACGATGAAATTCCGACTGGGATCTCGCACGCCAAGCTCGTGCAGGGCTTGCATCGCGACTGAAACTACGCGCAAGGCTTCCCGAGGCTGGTGGAATTCCCAACGAGTGATTGCGACCATGCCGCCGGGTTTCAGGTGCTCGAAATACTCTCGAAATGCCTCTACCGTATAAAGGCTGTTCTCGCTGAGCGCGAAGGCACCTGCGGCAGTTGAAGCCCAGGTATCGACGAGAGTCATTTGCACGACATCGAAATTTTGCTTCGCATTGCGGACAAACGATCGACCATCGGTGACTTGAATGTGAACTTCGGGCCGCTCGTACAAATGATATGAATAATCCGCGTAGCGTCCGCGCATTACCGTGTTCGCAATAATCGGATTGATTTCGATTCCGGTAACGTCAGGACTGCCGTTGGCCACAGCTCGAAGCACATCGACGCCTCCGCCCGGTCCGATAATTGCATAATCGCCATGTGGACGCAAAATGTTCGCCAGCGCCGGCGGAGCGGACATCAAATCCTCCTGCCACTCTGAACCTTCCCACTGTCTGAGGTCGGCGTTCATTATGTAGGTGGATGCGTCGGCATCAATGACAACAACTTTGGCCTCGCCTTGACGATCTACTTCCACGCGCGAAATTGCATTCCAGCGAGCAAACTCCACCCAAGCCTTGTCTCGAAAAATGCCTTTCGCATAGACAACGTCGATCAGCCTGCCCGACCAATTCGTGCCAATTAGCAGGAGCAAGGCTGCAGCTAATCCGAGCGCGAGTCTCCGAACGTTGGCGCCAAGGGACCAGACTGCTCCCGCCATGGCTGCCATCAAAGCCGCGAACAGCACGGCATTTGGACCACCCAGCCAATTGAGCAAGGGGACAACAGCCAAGCAAGCCAGCGCACCGCCTATGAGGTCAGCCCCGTAGAGGCGCGAAATGTGCTGTGATTCGCGGGCAAAGAGAATCGAGAACTGCAGCCCTGTGATAAAGAATGGCACAGCGGCGGCGAGATAGATTGCCGTGAGGCGAAAGAAATTGGCTGCCGAGAGACTCAGCGAAACTGGAACGTGCAACACGATTTCCAAAACGACAGGAACGACCAAAGCATTGCCGAGACACAGCCATGAAAGCACGCTGCGAGTCTGGAAGCGGCCTAACCAATTCTTCCCTAAATACGCAAATACCCCGCCGGAACCGAGGCCGAGTAACGCGATGGAGATTGCCAGGAACGCGAAGTGATAAAACAGCAGGACCGAAAATAATCGGGTTAGCGCCAGTTCCAGAAGCAGCGCAGCGAAGCTGCTGAGGGCAACGCCAGCCAGCAAGGCGCGCTCGGGGCTTTTTTCCGCCGGCGAGGTTCGGCTTACTGGCGGAGCTTCATTTGCGACGGACATTCGAAGGTTCGCCCTGGATGCGACAGTCTAACAGAAAGCTGTCAGCATTCAGCCGCCAGCATTGAGTTGTCAGTTTTCCAGAATTACCTGTGCGATGGCGTACTCTTTGGTGTGCGAGAGCGAAAGCGCGATATGGACTACGCCCAGCTTGGACGCAAATTCTGCCGTCTTCCCGTGAAACGCTATCGTGGGACGGCCACCGGGCTGGCGGCACACTTCAACATCGCGCCAGGTTACGCCCTGATTCCAGCCCGTACCGATGGCCTTCATTGCCGCTTCTTTGGCGGCGAAGCGCGCAGCATAGCGCTCGACCTTATTTGCCTTCGATTCGCAGTAACGAATCTCACTTTCGGTAAAGATCCTGTGCAGGAAGCGGTTGCCGAAGCGGGCGATGGACGCTTCGATGCGCGGTACTTCCGCAATGTCGATGCCAGTGCCAACGATCATAAAAACCTTCACACGCGCCAATAATCAGGACGCCAAGTCTTGATAGCCCTTTTGATATTTGCAAGAGCCAAGTTCGAAGCGACAATTGAAAGTTTAAATCAGAGTGGTGGAAAGCGCCCCGGCACTGTTCAGAGTAATCTGTCACCGCGGTAGATCACTTGCCCATCAATCAATCTTGCCTCGGCCATCATCTTGTGCGTTCTGCCCGCTCCGGCTCCGTCGATGTGAAGTACTTCGTGGCCATGGGCCACGAGCCAGTCGGAAACCAGCATGCGATGGCAGCGAAAATAAACTCGCTCGGCGCACATGTATGCTGTGCGCGACTGCTCGGCAAGTTTGATGAGTTCGGAGACGCCACGCTGAAATTCTTCCGTCAGCATGTAATCTGCATAATTACGGAAACTGTCATTGCGCAGTTCGACGTTGGGTGAGTCGTCGCGGCTTTTTTTGCGTCGTCCCCCCAGTTCCTTGAGCCATTGGTAGCGAACTCCAGTCTCGGCCAGTGTTTTCTCGAGCGCCTCGCGATTGAAATGTGGCAAACGGCGCGACATAGGAAGGGAACGAATGTCGACCAGGGTCTGAATGGAGTGAGCTTGCAGCACTGCGCTGAATTCATCCAGGGCGCGGGTAGAATGGCCGATGGTGTAGAGCGTTGCGCCTGGCTTGTCGGTAGCCGAACGTACAGTCATTTTTCGGCGACTCGTTTAAGAGCACTCGCGACAATTTCGTCCTGCTCAGGAAATACCGTTCGCAGATCGAGCAGCACGCGTCCATCTTCAACTCGCGCGATGATCGGCGGATCATAAGCTCGCAGTCGCGCAGAAATCTCGTCTGCGCTCAAGCCTTCGCAAGTTATCGACAGCACTCGCGTAGGCAAGGTTGCTGATGGTGCGGCACCGCCGCCAATTACGGATTCGCCGTCACGCACTTCCACCGACAAGCTAGAAGGCACTTTCTTCGCGACGGCTTCCGCGCGCTTCCCGATCTCTTCTTTCGGCAGACGCATCATACGCAAAGCGGGAATCGCATCGTGATTGCCTTTCACGTAGGCTAGCAACGTGGCTTCGAGCGCTGCGTAGGTTAATTTGTCCACGCGAAGCGCACGGAACAACGAATTAGCACGCATACGAGCGATAAGATCGTTGCGCCCGGTGAGCAGGCCTGCTTGTGGACCACCAAGCAATTTGTCTCCACTGTAAGTAACAACATCTACTCCCTGGCGTAGGCTATCGAGCACGCTTGGTTCATCATTTACGCCGATCGATCGCAGATTGAATAGTGCTCCGCTTCCCAGGTCCTCCAGCAGCGGGATATTGCGCTTGCGGGCCAGGCCCACCAAATCCTCAATTGCAGGCTGCTCGGTAAATCCGGTGACCTGGAAGTTGGAACGATGCACGCGCAGGAGCAGGCGGGTTTTTTCCGTGATTGCGCTTTCGTAATCGGCGATGCGGGTGCGATTGGTAGTTCCCACTTCGCGCAGGATGGCATTCGACTTCGACATGACATCCGGAATGCGGAACGATCCGCCGATTTCAACCAGCTCACCTCTGGAAACAATTACCTCGCCATTTTCCGCAAGCGCGTTGAGTGCAAGCAGGACGGCGGCAGCGTTGTTGTTGACTACGATCGTGGAGACGGTTGGCTCAGCCACACGGGCGTGGACGCCCGCGTCTACACGATCCTCATCGAGGAGTTTTTGGAATAGGCGGTTGACGTGGACATCGCGCTTCCCCCGCTCGCCGGTTTCCAGATTTAGTTCAAGATTGGAATACGATTCAGCAACCGTGCGGGCGTGCTCTAATGCCGCAGGAGAAATTGGGGCGCGTCCCAAATTTGTGTGCAGAATAACTCCCGTTGCATTGATGACCGGTCGCAGCGAATAACTCAGGGCTTGCCGAACTTGCCGCGTGATCGCGCCATCCAGTCCAGTAAGAGCCAAGTCGATCCCGCTGGCATCCAGTCGCCCCTCGGCTATTTCTTCTCGCAGCGACCCCAGGACTGCGCGGGCCGCGTCCGTCACCGAGGCTTGCCCTTCTTTCGAAGTGAGTTCCGCTAGCTCCGGGCTGCGCTGCAGCTCGTCTACTGATGGGAGCTTGCGGTACAGGTCTGCTTTGGTTTGAAGTTTCACTGGCCACGATTATCCCACGCCATCGCGAGAAATGCCGAGAGCCTGACGGGCGAGACGCCCGTCCTCGATTGGCTAACCGACTTCTACCAGGCCATAGCTTTTGTGCCATCGCGTGCGCATGTGGCGCAGGGCCGCGTCGATTTCCGCTTGCGTGATCTCTGAGTTTGGGCCGGCCAGTACTGCGGCGGCCTCGCGTTTTGCGGCTTCGATTAGCTGACGATCGCGGATGAGGTTGGCCACCTGGAAGCTGGGCATGCCGGCTTGTCGTGTTCCGAAGAACTCTCCTGGGCCTCGCAGCTCCAAATCAAGTTCTGCAATCTGGAATCCGTCATTGGTGCGCACCATGGCGTCGAGGCGGCGCTCTCCGTCTTCGGAAATTTTGCCCCCGGTCATGAGGACGCAGTACGACTTCGCGGCGCCGCGGCCAATGCGGCCGCGAAGTTGATGAAGCTGGGCCAGCCCAAAACGCTCGGCGTGTTCGATAATCATCATGGTGGCATTGGCTACGTCGACGCCTACTTCAATCACCGTAGTAGAGACCAGAATGTCAACCTCGCCCTCCTGAAACAGGCGCATGACATGCTCTTTCAAGTCGGGCTCCATGCGTCCGTGCAGCACGGCAACCCGCAAGTCAGGAAAAATGCGTTTGCTCAATTCTTTGTACATCTTCATCGCAGCTTTCAGTTCGGTCTCTTCGTTTTCTTCGATTACGGGATAGACGACGTAGACCTGATGTCCCGCTGCAACTTGTTTGCGCACGAAATCCCAGACTTCGGCGGATCGCTCATCCGATACGCAGCGAGTGATGATCGGAGTGCGCCCGGGCGGCATTTCGTCGATCACGCTTACGTCAAGATCGCCGTAGAGTGTGAGCGCGAGAGTGCGCGGGATCGGAGTTGCGGTCATGACCAGGACGTCCGGTTCTGGGGAAGCTGCTGAGCTTTGCTCTGCTTGGACTGGCGAGTCGCCCGTCACCACACGGATTCCGCTGTCTTCCCTGGATTTTTTCATTAACTTGAAACGCTGGAGGACTCCGAAGCGATGCTGCTCGTCCACGATTACCATACCGAGTTTTGCGAACTCCACCTTTTGCTCAATCAGGGCGTGAGTTCCAATTACGAGTTGGGCACCGCCTTGGGCGATGTGACGCCGAGTTTCGCGTTTGCGGTCGTCCTCCATTGAGCCGGTGAGCAGCACAACGCGGTATCCCGCGCTCTCAAGAATGCGTCGCGCCGAAAAATAGTGTTGCTGGGCAAGAATTTCCGTCGGCGCCATCAACGCGACCTGGAATCCATTTTCAATGGCAATAATGGCGGCTTCAAAAGCGACAATGGTTTTGCCGGAGCCGACATCCCCCTGCAAAAGGCGACGCATGGGATACGGTTTTTCCATGTCGGAAGCGATTTCTTTCAGCACCCGTTTTTGCGCGGCAGTGGGATGGAAGGGAAGAATTTTCTTGATGGCGGCACGTGCGCGATCATCCAACTTAAATGCAATGCCGGTCTGAGCTTTTTGTTCGCGGCGTTTTAGCTCCAGTCCGAGCTCTACGAAAAATAGTTCTTCAAAAATGAGGCGAACATGAGCCGGGGTCCGCGAAGATTGCAGGTCTTGAATACTTTCGCCAGGTTCGGGCCAATGAACTTTCTGCAACGCTTCCCGCGGCGAAATAAGGTTCTGATCGCGGCGCACCATTGCCGGGACGGGGTCGGGCAAGTCCGCTGGCAGGTTTTCGAGCGCGGTGTGAATGATCCGCCGGAACCAGCGCGAGGTCAGACGGCCTTGTCCGGCAGATTCGTAAATGGGCACGATGCGGCCAATTTCGAGCGACGCCGCCAGCTTCTGCTCGGCTCCGTCGGAATCTCTATCATCGGAAGCTTCGCCGATGATCTCGAATTGCGGCTGGGTAAGCTGAAGTTCGCCGCCGCGGTAGTCCTCCTCGACCTTGCCGTAAAGAGCGACGATCTGGCCAGGCTTGAATTTGTCCCGCAGGTATCCCGCGTTGAACCAGATACACTTCAGCCGCGTCCTGCCTTGTCCGGCGGTCATCTGAAAGATGGGCATGCGGCGGGTGCGGAAAAGCCCCGAGGTGCGAACTTCTGCAATTACCGTTGCCATTTCACCCGGGCGCAACTCGGCGATACCTCGTGGGTTCAACCGGTCTTCGTAGCGAAAAGGCAGGTAATGTACAAGGTCATCAAGGGTGTGAATGCCCTTTGCCGCCAGCAATTCGGCCAAACGGGGGCCGATTCCCTTGACGTATTGAACGGAGGTACCCAGTTGCAGCATCTCAAGGGATGTTAGCAGGAGGCATCGCGGGTACTATAGTCCGCGAGAGGTTTCCCCGGTCGGCTCCGTATGTCAAAAGGCGCAACCAATTTCATCCACGCGCTGGCGGCTGTCCTCGCCGGGAATGCGGTGTACTTTCTGCTTGAGAGGTACTTGCCGCCAGCGGCGCGCCACGAGCCATTTCGCATGGATCTGGGAATGGTGGTGGATTTCTGGTTCTGCCTGGTGATGTTCGGCACTATCAAGACGGTAACAGGACGCAGGCGCGATTCTGACCGGCGTAAAGGCTGAGGCTTACTTACCACAGAGTCAACAGAGAAATCGCAGGTTTTTTGAATTGCCAACCAAGGTTTTCTCTGTGACTCTGTGTCTCTGCGGTGAATTGCCCCCAGCTGTCTGGGTTTTGGACAAAGGTCCTTAGACCTCCATTCATAAAAGGTTACTTTCGGAACCTCCATAACACGAAATGGGAAGGCTAGAATCTGTCCTGCACCCAATGCAAAAGATATCCATTCTCTACGACGCCAGCCAGGCGGTGCTGTCCACGTTTGACCTGGATGAGGTGCTGCAGCAGATCCTCACTATCGCGCGTGACTATTTCCACTTGCAGAATGTTGCCATTCTTTTGCGCGACAAAGACGAACTTTTCGTGCGCTGCCAGGTCGGCTGGGATGCGGGACACGACAAAGTCAGGCTACCGATCGGAACGGGGATCACCGGAACCGCGGCTCAGCAGAAGCGTCCCATCTACGCTAGCGACGTCAACCAAGACGCGCGTTACATCTTGTCCGCGAAGAACACGCGTTCGGAGCTCGCTGTACCGCTCATGGTGCGTGACGACGTGGTAGGCGTGCTGGACTGCCAGAGCGAAAACCTGAACCATTTCGATTCGGAGACCATTGATCTGCTGGCGTTATTTTCGACCCAGGCGTCCATGGCTTTACAGAATGCCCGTCTGCACGCGCTTGAGCGGCACCGGGCCTCGCAACTGGAAGCGATCAATGTTATTGCTCAGCAGATGACGGCTGTGTTGGACTTAGAGGAGCTGCTTTCCAAAGTATGTCCGCTCATTCAGGAGGCTTTCCAACTCTGTCATGTGTCGGTGCTGTTGAAAGATGAGGATGAGTTGGTGCTCAGGGCAAGCCATGGCATGCTGACGGCGCGCGCTCGGGAGAGCGGAATGCCGCCCGGAGAAGGACTTTGGGAACGCGCCCTGGCTGCCGGAAAGACCCTAATCGAGAATGATATGACGAGTGATTCCGATTCCGGACTGTACCTCGAAACTGCCTCCAGCATGTGCATACCGCTGGTTTCGTTTGGACAGACACTCGGTGTTTTGGTGTTGGACACCTCCCGGGCGGGCGCATTTCGACCCAATGATACACGGCCGTTAGAGTCGGTGGCGGACATCTGCGCCACTGCCATCCAGAATGCTAATTATGTGGAACGGGTAAAACAGTTGGCCTATCTGGACGGCTTGACCGGAATTTTCAATCGCCGGTTTTTTGAACTGCGGATTCTGGAAGAGATTGAGCGAGCAAGACGATATAACACAGGCATGGCCGTGATCATGATTGATATCGACCAATTCAAGCGCTTGAACGATGAATTCGGGCACCTTCTGGGAGACGAGGTGCTGCGCCAGGTTTCTTCAATCTTTCACCAACAACTGCGGAAGATCGACGTTCTTTGCCGCTACGGAGGCGAGGAGTTTGCGATTGTGCTATCTCAGACAAATGCAATGTATGTTTTGGGCGTAGCTGAAAAGCTGCGTAAAGCGGTGGAAACCTGGCAGTTTCCCGGGGTTCCACGACGGGTCACCATCAGTGCCGGCACAGCAAACTTCCACGAGCACGGTACCACCCGTGACGAGTTAGTCAAGGCCGCCGACGCAGGCTTGTATGCGGCAAAACAGGCTGGCCGGAATCGAGTTTGTCTGGCTCCGGTTCCGAAACTCAAGCTGGCACAGAGAGTGTAGAGCGGACACTCTAGTCCGCTGTTTGTGAATTTAATTTTCGAAATTCAATCAGGCTCAAGATCAACTGCGGCGGACAGGAGTGTCCGCCCTACACGTCAAATTTCGGTGCTGGATCCGTCTAGCGCGTGGCGTAATTCTCGTTCAATCTCGTGCTGATGATCGCGCAACTCCCGTTGCAGGTCGCGCATTCGCCGCTGGAACTGCTGGGCGCGTCTTTGGGCGTCCCTGGTTTGCCGATCTATTTCCGGTTTAACTTGCTGAAGTTGGCGATTAATAGCCTCCTCCATTTGCGGTTTGAGGTGAGCCATTTCACGGTTGAGCTGACTCAACTCCTCGCGGCTCCTGGCATCGATTGCCGGGACTTCTATTTCCAAACTCTCGCGAAGATCCGATTGCTTATGCTCCGGCAAAGTGATCGTAATAGTTTGTTCTTTTTTGTCGCGAATGAAGCTGATGCTGGCGGTGTTATCTTTTCGCGAGCGCAAGGCATGACTGAAGTCGCCGCTGTCATGAATCGGTTCGCCATTGACCTTGACGATTACGTCTCCAGCGCGAAAGCCTGCTTTATCGGCGCGGCTTCCTTTTTCTACCGAGCGCACCAGGACGCCCTGACCGTTTTTAGCTCCAAAGAAGTCTCCTAGTTGCGGCGTAAGATTCTCCACCATCAGACCACTGCGCGCCGCGGAATGCACGACCACGACTGAAACTGGAAGGTCCATGTCAGGCAAAACCGGCAGCGCGGGCATTACCGGCATGTTGAACTTGAATTGCTTGCCGTCAGACCCCATGTCATGGGAAAAACTTTTCTTGCGATCGCCCAGCTCCACTTTGATGCTCAACATTTGACCATCGCGGCTGACTCCCAACGTCACCACTCGCCCCGGCGGAGTCTCGCGGATCATGCGGCGCAACTGCTCGACACTTTGCACGTCGGTTCCATTCATCGTCAGGATTACGTCATTCTCTTTGAGTCCAGCCTTCCCGGCCGGGGCATCCTGATCCACCATAGTCACTTCTACTCCGCGTTCATCTTTCAAGTGGAGCGGTGCCAGACGATCGGAAGTGACATCACGCGTATCGACCCCAAGATAGGAACCGCTGCCCCAGTCCTCGCTGGAAAAACCAGCGACATCGCCAACCGGCGTCGCTGTGGCACGGCTCGTCACGGCTAGAAGCGGCAGCGCGGCAATGGTGATCAGGATTAACGTTCGCATGTCCTACCTCCCGACAATTAATGGTTTGCCCGGCGGAAACAGATGTCGCCGGTCGTGGTACTCACCTTGAGCTCCGGGCCACCACCATTCAGACTGCCTTCCGCAGTGACCGTCTTTGGGCCATAGTCGCCGCCCTCGCTGATTACTTTGATCTCGGGAAAATCCGACCGGATATTGTGGCCGTTCGCAACGTCGATCGATGCACGAACACTGATGTTTACGTTGGGCGAAAGATACACTGTGATGTCGCCCGCCGCGGTTTCAAGCTGCGAATCATGGCGCTCACCGCTGGAGCCTATAAACTTTGCCACGATGCCACCGGCTCCAGTCTCTGCGCGCGCCGATGGAACGCCGTTCAATTCGATGCTGCCGCCGCCGGTCTCCGCGTGCACCGTGCCCTTGGCGGAACTCAGCCGAATACTGCCGCCGCCAGTTTCCATCTCCGCGGGACCGCCGATATCGCCGAGATCGATGCTGCCGCCGCCGGTGCTGGCCTTCACCCTTCCGGCGCAATGCTCCACCTGAATGCTGCCACCGCCAGTCTGCAGTACGGCGTCTTGCGCGCCGGAGACAATACTAATGCTGCCGCCGCCGCTCTCGGCTTCAATCTTGCCCTTCGCCGAATTTACCTTGATTGAACCGCCGCCGGTGTGCAGGCTGACGTCCGAAGCGACACTGCCCACCTCAATGCTGCCACCGCCGGTTTCGGCATTGACCTTGCCGCCGATGTCGTCGACGCGAATGGTGCCGCCACCGCTCTGCGCATCAACCCGTCCACTGATTCCGTTAGCGCTGACGTTGCCGCCTTCGGTCTCGACTTTGATTTCATCCATTTGGCGCGGAACGTTGATGGTAAAGTCACCAGAAAATTTGTGGGGTCTGCCACCCTCCCATTCGGCGACAATCCACGCCGTATCTCCGCGGACGTAGGCGTTAATCTTGTAGGAGTCGAATTCGCGCCGGGCTTTGTCTTCCGAACCACCGTACGAGTGATTATGAATGACATAGGTGACGTCTTGCTGCGAACCGCCCTGCACGCGCACCGAACCCATATCCACCTTGACCTTGAGATTTTTAACCGCCGCAAGAGATCCAGTGATCTCCTGCGTCCAGTTGCCGCCCTCGCCATAGACGCGGGTCTGTTGCGCGCTTGCCAGCGGCACGATGAACAACAGCAAAGCCGCGAATTTAGATATCTGCTTCAACATTTACCTTCCATTTCCTATTCTTGCATCGCTGTTACTGTTGCCTGTAGAGGCAGTCGACTCAATCAAATTCCGGAAGCTGCGACAGCATAGTACGAGCTTGCAATCGGATGTACTGGTTCTGGTCGTTCTGCGCGAGCTTCTCCAAAACCGATCGCACGCTGCTGTCGGCTCTCACTGGCTCCAGCAAATGCAGAGCCTCAGTTCGAACCCCCGGATTGGAATCCTGCACCAGGGCTTCCAGTAAGGCATTCCGCACGCGGGCATCGCTTTTAACGCAAGCGCCCAAGCCGTCCAGCGCTTTCAGCCGCACTCCGGGATTCGAGTCATAGCGCAAAGCATAGATCAGAGCTTCGCGAACATGAGTGTTATTCGGCTCTTGCGTCAGCAGGTCGACGGAATCCATCCGCACCCCGGAGTTGTAGTTGTTGCTGGCTGCAAAAAGCAACAGTTGCTGGATGCGCTGATCGTTGAGCGAACCCTCTGCTTCTTGAGTGGAAACGGTGTTGTACTTAATGCTGATATGGTTTGATCCAGGATCCTGCGTAATCGACTGAATTCCAGTGATGGAAGATTCGGCTGGGGCGCTGCTCGAAGCAACAGGGTTGACTCCACTTGTGCTGTTTAGAAATTTGTAGGTGGTTCCGATGCCGCCGGCAAAACCCGCGATGAAGATAGCTGCGGCCAAAGCTGGAGCAAAGCGAACTTGACGAAGCCAGGCCGCGGGTTCGAATATCAGCCGATGCCAGAACCGGTCCTGCTCGGCAGTTTCGAGTCCCTCCTGCAGCCGCATTCGAGCGGCCGTTACCAGATTGGGCGAAGGCTCCTCGACCGGCAACTCAGAGAGCACGGCGTGGAATTTGCGCGTCGTTTCGAGCTGGGCAGCGCAATCACTGCAGCGTGCCAGATGTGCCTCCAGTTCATAACGCGCATCGTCGGGCAGTTCGTTGTAAACGTACAGCAGAATGTTTTCTTTAACCCACTCGCATTTCATAGTTGTACCCTCTGGTCGAGCTTCGCTCGATTGCACGGGCGAGACGCCCGCGCCTACACTGTCATCTCATGTCGGCCAGCGCTCCTCGTAATTTCTGCGTAGCGCGAAACAGCGTATTCTTGGCCGTTTCTTCGGTCGTATTCAAGACCTCGCCTACCGTGCGCAACTTGAGGCCATGATAATGTTTCAACTCAAAAACCATACGTTCCCGCGGAGTTAATTTCTCCAGAGCATGACCGATGCGCTTGCCTAACTCGCGGCGCATCAAGTCTCGCTCGGGATTCGCGCCGGCCCGGCCGTCAGGAACTTGATCAAGTACATCGTATTGCTCTCCAGCCGCATCCGTGGCGACCGGAGCATCTTCCTTGCGCACCTGCCTCTTGCGCAAGTGATCGAGGCAGAGATTAGTTACGATGCGGTAGATCCAGGTGTAAAACGAGCACTCAAAGCGAAAATTCGCAATGCTTTTGTACGCCTTGAGGAAGGCTTCCTGATACACATCCTGGGCTTCGTGCTCCGAGCCGGTGAGGTGTACGGCAAGGCGAAGTACCGCCTGGTCGTAGTGCCGCACCAGTTCCTCAAAGGCAGCACGATTGCCGCGCTGCGCGTCGCGGACCAATAACGTATCGTCAATGCGCCCTGAACCCTGCCCAGACATATCGCCCCGTAATTGGGGTTCCTGGATTCCGCCAGCTAGTTCCCTCGGGTCCCGTCGTACCGGATAGGAGCACTTGCCAACTGCAAAAGGTACAGCCCACGTGTCGGCCGGCATATTTTTCTTTTATCCTCGAATGCGCCGGGACGCCATTGCCGTTCTTCCCGGTTGCATAGCTATGGACGGGCCAAAAGTCCAACCGTGAGCAGGAATTATAGGAGTCTGACAGGATTCTTGCTGACGTGAACAGCTCTAACAGGATGAAAGGACAAAGCTTATAACGAGGCGGATTGCAATGTAAGACTGAGGGCGGCACGGAGCGCCGCCCCCCAAGCTTTTTACTCCACAGATTCTTTTTCGATGACCACCTTGAGATGCGCGGTCACGTCCTTATGTAGCTTGACCGGGATCATGAATTCGCCGAGTGTCCGCAACGCCTCGTGCAGTTGGACTTTGCGGCGATCGACGTTGAAACCCTTTTTCTCGAGTGCGTCCCCAATATCGCTGGAGGTGACAGAACCGAATAGCTGATCATGCTCTCCGGCGCGGCGCTGGAACGAAACCGAGAGGCCGTCGAACTGTTTGGCCAATTCTTCCGCTTGCAATTTTTCCTTCGCCGAACGGCGTACCGATGCTGCTTTCATCTGCGCGATTACTGCCTTGTTTCCAGTGGACGCCTCGATGGCGAGCTTTCGCGGCAGCAGATAATTCCGGCCAAAGCCCTCGGCAACCTTCACCACGTCGCCGCGCGAACCGAGCTTCGCCACATCTTCTTTAAGAATGACTTCCATAAATAACTCCCAATTTTGATTTCTAATCTGTAGAGACGTAGCTAGCTACGTCTACCCGGAGTGCTGCTGTGAGTAAACTAAGCGGCGCGTCCGGCAAAAGGCAGCAACGCAATATTTCGCGCCTGCTTGATCGCCAAGGACAGCCGCCGTTGATGCGGTGTGCAAACGCCGGTCAGTCGCCGCGGAACGATTCTTCCACTCTCGGCAACAAACTGTGCGAGCAAACGAATGTCCTTATAGTTGATAGCCTCGATCTTTTCGACGCAGAACTTGCAAACCTTCTTGCGGCGAAAATACTTGCGGCCCCCGCCGCCTCCGCCCTCGCGGCCGCCGCCGGGGCCCCCGGGTCGAGAAGAAGGACGGCGTTCGCCGCGATCCGGACGATCGCTGCCAGAAGATGATTCAGATGATCTAGTTTCGTCAGCCATGATGCTCCTTAAAATCAGTCGTTGGTCATTGGCCGTTGGTCGTCGGCTTTCCGCTGCGTTGTGACCAACGACCACGGGCCAACGACCGACGGCGGTTCCTATGCTGTAGCCGCCGGAGCTTCTCCAGCAGTCTCAGCCGCGGGCGCGGGCGCTGCGGCCTTACGCTTGGCGTCTTTTATCGCCTTGATCTTGTCGAGGCGCTTCTGCTCTTCATCGATACGCACGGTGAGGAACTTTATCACCGGCTCGGTGACGCGCAGACGGCGCTCCAGCTCGTGAATCAAGCCTCCGCCGCCTTCGACGGTAAGCAGCACGTAAATGCCGTCGTGAAACTTCCGCACCGTGTAAGCCAGCCGCCGCTTGCCCATACGTTCCACGCTCTTTATTTGCCCAGACGAGAAACCGGAGAAGAAAGAAAAGAAGTAACTTCATTCACCACGGAGTCACAGAGACACAGAGAAGGCGCGGATTGCAAAACAGAAAAATGAAATTCTTAGGGTTTCTCTGTGACTCTGTGCCTCTGTGGTGAGATGGCGTGAAAATTATTGTTGGGCTGGGCAATCCGGGCATTCAATACCAGTTCACGCCTCACAATTTGGGATTTCTTGCCATCGACCGAATCGCAAACGAAATCGAGGTTGACGTAAGAAATCGCCAGT
>Ga0207036_10047_pt1 | contig 23311 bp, 22 predicted proteins | sample Alteio_BWMinCont_78_FD_153284 | JGI IMG/M metagenome (GOLD analysis project Ga0207036, IMG submission 153284) | Enriched cells from forest soil in Barre Woods Harvard Forest LTER site, Petersham, Massachusetts, United States -... | ecosystem: Environmental > Terrestrial > Soil > Temperate forest >... | reverse complement strand
TTCTTTTTCTTCCGGAAGTGCCAGTAACTGCTCAGGCGATACTCATGCAGACGATCCACGGGCAAGAGGCCGGCACGATGGGGATTTAAATGGATATAATTGACCACATAAGCCAGGATAGGGCCGGGTTCCAGCAGAATGGCCTTGTAACGTCCTTGAAACACATGCCCATTTTCAGATCGAAAACGATTAAACCGGGTGGCAAAAGTACTCTGCAACCAATGCATACCCTCGACCAGGTTGGGCTGCGGTGTTTCCACCGCCAAATGATAGTGGTTTCGCATGACAACGTAGGCATGCAGCCGCCACCCGGTTTTTTCGCAAGCCTCCCAAAGACAAGTCTCGAACGCTTTGGCCGCTCCCTGGTTAGCGAACACATCGGCACGATAGTTGCCACGGTTGATAATGTGGTAACAAGCTCCTTCAAACTGGATGCGCAATTTTCTCGCCATCGATCCAGCTTAGCAGCGAATTTCAACCGCCAGCTCACTAATTTTACATGATTAATAAAGTAGAGGCCCGACCCCTTCGGATCGCTCCTTGGGTTTATGGCGGTGCTGCTGCCGGTGCAGCATACGGGGGAGCATCTGCATCAGCCAACGGGGGGAAATGCGGATGCCAATGATTCAAAAAGACGAGGGAGGAAAAGAGTCAGGTGACCCGATCATGATCGAAACCGATCTGTTTGAGCACCGCGAAGTGAAGCCGCACTTCATCAACCCGTGTTGCTTCGGAGAAGATTTTGCGATGTGGTTGAAACAGGAACTGTTACGCTTTACAGACTTAGGCTTTGAATACTCCGAGCCTATCCAGGAAGATTATGGCTGGGGTATTTGGGCTTTACGCGTCAAAGACCGCTTCTGGATTGCTCTTTCCTACGTCGGGGACGGACCGCAAGAATCTCCTGCTCAGTGGGTCGTTTCTGTAGCTTCCGATCCCGGCCTAAACTTAGCCAAACGCCTGTTTCGCAAGTCTGATAGACAAGCGCTTGGGCAGCTCCGAGATAAGGTTCTGGAAATCCTTACATCGAACAGCGCAATTAAAATCAGAAGTGAACCTCCAAGCCAAAACCGATAGCAAAGCGCAGTACCCGCGTCCGGGCGTCGGAGTATCTGGCCAAAGATATTACAATCCAGGCACCGGCAGGTGGCTAAGCAGGGAACCGATGGGCGAGCAGGAAGCACCGAATCTTTACGGGTTTGTTTCGAATCACCCCACGAACAGCTTTGATGTGAACGGGCTTTATGATGCTGCTGGGCATTTTTATACGACCTATCTAATAGCTAAGGCGGCTGGATATAACTCAACCGACGCGTTTAATTTGGCGTATTGGTCTCAGTATCCAGATTTGGATCCAAACTATAATGCCGTGACTGCACCATCAGCGAGCCGCACGGCAGTTCAAGAATATCTTCATTCGCTGACGGGAGGTGATCCTGATAAATTGCGAAGCTATTTGGCGTGCCTGTTGAAGAGCGGAAAATTCTCGCCATCTGAACAGGGTATTTTAATCCATGGGCTCGGAGACGCTTATGCACATAGTCACCAGCCGCTCTTCAGTAATAAGCAGCGTCTCTACGGGCCGCCTTTCGGGCATTTGTTGCACGGGCATAATCCGGACTACATTGCCAGTAACCCAAGCAAATACGGTAATTACGTCGATCAACTGTATGGAGTCTTGACCAGCATGAACCCTGGTGGCATTCCTAACCCAAGTTTGATAACTGGCCTCAAGAACGCTGCCAATGGGTTACCGTCGCCCAGCTTTTTTCCAGATTACTTTTCAAGCACGAACCAAGATTCGATCGAGACTCAGGCGCTTAGAGATCTTCCAGGTGGTTATAATGGCAGTGATTTTATTAATCCTAGCACACCAACATTATTGGATAAGATGACCCAGTCTTCTGATGCCCCAGATATGCAGAGTTTGATGGATAAAATAAAGAACGGCGTTAGCGGTTGTTGCCCACCAAAATGAAAAACTCGACTATGCTTCATTATACTATGGCGATGCTGTCACTGGTTTTGTTTCTCGGGTGCGCATATGTTCCGCCATCGCAAGACAAAACGCAATGGTATGCCACCTTGGATAAGGTCCATTGGAATTCGGCCGATGGAAAACCAGCTTCAGATAAAATATGTTTGCAAATCAATAGCCCGTATTGGGAGCCGCTTTTGGGCCCAGATGGTTTTGGTGGAAAACGAGAAATGCCTTTATATTTTTCGTATCTCGAAGGGATCGGGCCCGAATATCGTGATCCGGAATTTGGGACGGCTTCTTCTCCATCGTTAAAATCTCGTCATTTGGGCACCATCATGGTGGATAAACAAAATAAACGAGTAATTATCGATTTGCAGCGGGTTGTTTCGAAACCAGGTGAGCCGCAGCGAACGGAGCCGAGCCCGGCTAACGGCACATATCCATTAAAGCGGTGGATCGAATAAGAACATAAATAAGGGATGGCGTAATTACCAAAAAGAATGAGGTTAGCGGTCATTGTCCACCCGGAAAGAACTGAGGGGGATTTATATGAAAATAGCCTTAATGATGCTTTTTGCCACGACGTTATTTGGAGCGTGTTCTGCTGTTCCGCCATCCCATGATAAGGCCGACTGGTATGTTGTGCTTGAATATGGCGGTCCGGAAAAACTGAACCCAGTGAGCAAAAATAGTGGAACTGTTTGCCTAAAAATAATGGCCAAAAGTTGGATTCCTCTTATCGGTCCAGACGGCCTTGGTGGCCCGAGGGAAGGATACTTGTATTGGACGAATCTGGTTGGAGACGGGCCTATATATCCCGATCCGGCATTTAATGATGGTTTGAACGAATCTCGCTATGTCGGTAGTATAGCCATCGACAAACAAAATAAGAAGGTGGTCATTGATTTACAGCGAATCATTTCAAAGCCAGGTGAAACTCAAAAAACGGAGCCGAGTCCTGCCAATGGTTCATATGCTATCAAGCGTTGGATCAAATGACCCACGGTCCCGGCTGACGCATGCGTATGTGTTACTGATTTGTTTGTGATCGTAAGAATCGCCGAATTGGCCCCATAAGATTTTTTTGCGTTTGGCCGGGCTGGCATCGTATTTTGCGGCCAAATTGCCGCGCTCTGGTCGTAGATTATGACCATTGGTGAGTAAGCGTGCAGCCGGAGGACATCTTATTCGTGAGTCATACGACAGTGTAAACTGTCGTAATGGTGAGCATTGCGACGATATACCGAGAGACTACGACATAAGGAACCCAATGTCAGGGCGTCAGTGGCGTGAAGTCGTCCTGGTTGGTCATCGTAGGCTCATGGCCCTGGCCTTTTGGGAGAGCACAGGCCAGCGTGCCATTAGGTGTCGTAGCCGCTCGATCTGCTACGATGCCAGCGGCATTTTCAGAATAAGCCCATCTGCGGGATCTGGCGAGGCTGGTGCCTGGGGCGGAGCATACGTAAGCGTATGCGCACAGGGCGAAGATAAATAAATCTAATGACGGCGCTGGTTGTAGCCGCGCCGATTTGGCGTTTGGTCATTAGTTAATGCCTGGGAAAGGATGCCAAAAATACGCGCACAGCTTGGTCTGAAGTTGAGGCCAAAAGCTCCCAAAACACTTCGACTGGTTTGTTCGACATGTCGTACGAATCAGTCGTGGCAACCTGTCGTCGAAGCTAGTTATGCATCGAGATATGGTCCGAGCTATAACTCAAGCTATAGCTCAAGCTATGATGCAGGCTGAAATCACGCCGAGAGTAGTGTATCTCGTTTTTTAAAAACCAGCTACGAGGCTGCCAATCGCGGCCATCACATAGATAAATGGATAATTAAAATACTAATTGGTGGATTGCTGAGAGCAGATATTTGCGGAGGCATTTGTTCGGTATAAATGAGCGAATAATAGAAGATCGCTGACCTTGGCCATGAATGTGGATTTTGGATGGCTTTGTTTTGTAAAAGCCAGTCCAAAGGCTCGATGATAGGCATATCACGGTTCCGTACAAAAATAGTTATCAGGTTACTGTAATAGTATTAGTCGCTGAGAATATAAACTTATTAATATGCGAACAATGGCTTTTGTATTGTCACTTAGATCGCGCAACGTTTGATGTGTGCGCCTTAAATAATATTGCCTTCCATGCCTGTCCAAATGCCTGCAAAATTAAGAGAACTTCGGCGCGATATTTTCATGGCGGCCCAGACCCTTGAGGCGGCAGGGGAAGAGCTTGACACGCTTATTATGGAGGCGACTCACGATAAATGGCGCGGGCGGTCGCCTCTACGTGGGCTGAGGGCAAAAAAACGCGGGCTCAGGCCATCCATGGCCAGCGTGATCAGGGAGGCCGTCAGAGCGCAATCCGGCGAATTCACATCCGCGAGCATCGGCGAGCACCTCAAAAAACATCAGCCGAGCATTTTCTCGATGCTTAGGGCTTCGTACATTTCCGCTCAACTTTGGAGGATGGCTAATGGCGGAATTATCCAACTCGTAAGGCCGGGCATACAAGGAGGGCCAAATACTTATGTCTTAGCCGCACAAAAATAAAACCGGCCAAGTAGTTAGAGCTACGTGGCCGGCTAAACTCGGTTCGACCGCAGAACGGCTTTACCAAGACTCTGTGAGGAGTGGAGGTAGGGTCTACGGCGCGGAAAAAAAGTCAAGCTCGTTGAGAGAGCTTGGGGCGTGCTTTTGCGCGCCACGCGCAAACGACTGCGGAAACAGCCGGGGCAATCCGGACGCATTCCTATGTCTAAAACCCACCAACCTCTTACCGAGGCGCAGCTGCAGCTGCGCCTCCGGCGCCTGACGGATATTTATCGCCAGAACGTCAATGACTCCGATGCCGCGAAAGCATGGCTGAAGGCACGCGGCTTCGATGATTTCACCCTCTTCGAGCGCTACAGCCTCGGTTGGAGCGCCGGCGACCTGCCCCGCAAGTTGTCGAACGATCCGGCCGTTCGCAGCCAATTCATCGAGGTCGGCATCCTCGATGCCAAAGGTGTCGAGCGATTTGCAGGCCACGTCATCTTTTCGATTTTTGGTTTGGATGGTCGCTACCAGAATCTTTGGGCCTGTTCGGCGGACGGTGAGGCATGCTTTTTACCCAACCGGTCCGTGGGCCCGTGGAATGTCACTGTCGTCAAGCATTCACCGCACCTATATCTGGCACCGGATCCGGTCAACGCGCTGTCGCTGATCTCAGCCGGCTACGCCAATGTGGTCGCGCTGCACGCGAAGCTGGGCGTGCTGGATTTGGCCGGATTTAAGAACCATGGATTGCAGCGCATTACCGTGGTCACGGGCGACACACCCGAGGAACAGGCGACGGTCCAGGCCTTGCTGGCCAAATTAACTGACTGCGCTTGCGATGTTGCCGTCTTGCCGGGCTCTGCTGGCGCGAACGATTTCTTGTGTAGGCACGGGGCCAAGGCATTGGCCGAAGCGGTGATGGCGGCGACGAATGGGCTGCAGTCAGTCGCAATCCCCAACTTCATCCCCAAGGCGGACGGATTCAGCCTGCGAGTCGACTACCGTGAGTACGACGGGCTGGGTCTCGGAAAGTCCGGCCATCAACTCAAGCTCACGTTGCGGGTAAAGTGTCGTGGCAAAATGCATGTCGATACCTTCGACATTTATGCCGCACGGCCGCGCAAGGAATTCATCCGGGAGGCGGCGCGAATTTTTGAGGAGCAGCCCAGGCTGTTTGAGGAGGATATGGCGCGGTTGATCAGTGCGTGCGAGCTGCGGGTGGCGCAGCCCGACCTGGCTCTGCCCGACCAAACGGTTGACCCGGTGCCAGAGGCGCTTCGAAAGGAAGCGGAAATCTTCGGCCGCTCGCCCGAACTTTTCCAACTCATCCGGGAGCACCTGACCACGCTGGGCATTGAAGGGGAGGACCTCAACAAGCTGGCCGCGTATATCGGCATGACGTCACGGTTGTTGGCGGAGCCCCTCGCGATCATATTTATTTCGAGCTACGGCGCCGGGAAAAACGCCATTTCCGGCCGGGTCAGTAAACTCTGCCCACCGGAGTTGCTTTTTGATGTGACGCATCTGTCGCCGAAAGCACTGCTTCATCTTCCCGCCGATGGACTGAAGCGCCGCTTCATGCCGATTGAAGAAATGAAGGGCGCAGAAAAGGCCGACTATCTGCTCAGGGTACTCATCAGCTCAGGGCATTTGGTTGCGCGGATCACGTCCCGCGATCCGGCCTCGGGCCGGCTCTACACTGAGAGCAAACGAGTCGAGGGTCCGACCGCCGTCATGGTCACCACGTCGAAGCCATTCACGGATGAGGAGACATTGAGCCGGTTTATTGTGCTGGGGCTTGATGAAAGCCCTCAGCAGACCCGCCGCATTCAGGAAAAACAGCGGGAAGGACAAGGCCTGGACGGTCTGAAAAAAAGCAAGGACACGGAAAAAATCCGGCTACTGCACCATGCATTCCAGCGGCTGCTGCAGCCCCTAAGCGTTATCTTTCCTGACCCAAGTTTGATTCCCGAGTGCGATGACCGGATCGGCAGCCGCCGTGATCTTCCGAAGATCATCAACCTGATCAAAGCGGTGGCCTTCTTGCGGCAGATGCAGAAACAGGTGAAGCAGCACGACGGTGTAAATTACATCGAGGTGGACGCGGAGGATATGAAGATCGCCTCGCCGCTCATCCAGACGATGTTTCAGGCGCCGCTGCGCGAGCTCTCGGTGACCAGCCGCAACTTGCTTCAATTGCTGCACGACATGCGGACGGCCAGCCAACCGGCCGGTGCGGCGGATCGATTCACGTTCACACTGCGGCAGGCCCGGGAGTACACGAAATTTTCCCAGACGACGCTGCACCGCTGCAAGGTTGAGCTGGAGCTTTTCGATTTTTTGGTGCGCGACACCTCCAGCCGTCAGCGGCCTTACCGCTACTTTCTCGAATGGGCGCCGGATCTGGCACCCTTCCGAGCCACCGCCTAAACCCGATATTCCAATGAAATTCCATCCAAATTCCACTCCATCGTCCATAGCTCAACTGTCTGCGCCACAATCACCAGTGCACGACGTTCCGCAAATTCCACCAATTGCAGAATTACAAAGGCGGCAGCCGCAGCCTACGGCCGTAGTTACCCTAGCCGATAGTTGGCTCGCCAGTCTGCGGGCAAAAAAGTTCAGCAAGAAGACGATCAACACGTATGGTACGGGGCTCCGCAGTCTTTTGTGTTATCTGGAAAAGCATAAAATTGCCGGCATTCAGGAGGTAACCCCGGCATTCCTGAAGGATTGGCAAGTGTCCCTGGTTGATTCCCGCATCAAGCCAGCGAGCATCGACGTTTATCTCCGTGCAGCTCGCGGCATGTGCCGCTGGCTTACGGAGACAAACCAGGTGTTTTTCAATCCGGCTCAGGATATTCCTCTGCCGAAGCTCGAAAAAAAGCTCGGGGCCGTCGTTTCCGAAAAGGACATGCTGCGGCTGCTCGATGGCATAGTTGGGACGGATATGTTTACGTTGCGGGACCGGGCGATCTTGGAATTCGCCTACGGCACCGCGGCCCGATTGGAAGAGCTCGCCCGGCTGGACGTGGAGTCAGTGAATCTTGCCCGGCAGTTGGTCCATATTCACGGCAAAGGAAACCGGGAACGGGTGGTGCCGGTGACCAAGGCGGCCTGCGCTGCGTTGCGAGTCTATCTCGACAAGGCCCGCCCATGGTTGGTCGGCAAACAGAAACAGGAGTGCGCACTCTTTATCAGCTATAAGAGCGGTCTTCGCCTGTCCACGGTCGACATTTCAAAGGTGATCAAAAAGCGCGCGGCTGATGCCGGGTTGCAGATCACACCGCACGTTATCCGACGCTCCACCACTTATCACATGGTCTGCCGTGGAGCTCCGCTGGCGCAGATCAAGGCACTCCTTGGCCACAGTTCATACCGTCACCTGGGGCGCTACGCCCCGCTGCAGACGGCCAATATCCTGAACCTCATTCGTCAACCCAGGCGCAAACGATGAAAACATTCGCTGAACATCTTGAAGAATTTCTGGCCTGGTCGCGGGTCAGCAATAACAGCCCCGATACGCTCAACATGCTGGACCACGGCGGGCGGCAATTATTGGCCTGGCTGGAGCAGCAATATGCCCTCACTCAAGCGGACCGGTTGACCAGCCAGCACCTAGAGGCATGGGGTCGCCATATCAGTTCCCGCACCACACGGAGCGGCCTGCCGCTCAAGCCCCATTCGATCGCGAAACAATTCAGCACAGACCGGGCGTTTCTTCGCTGGCTGGAACGCGAAGGCCTCGTGCCGCCCGGGATGCATTTGGCGATACCAAATATCAAGGTGCCAAAGCTGCTTCCAACCAGCGTCCTTGCGCACCGGCAGGTGATTCGCGTGCTGGGCAAAGTTGATTTATCTAGTCCGGAAGGAATCCAGCTTCGCGCCATGCTCGAGGTGATGTATGGCGCTGGCCTGCGGGTCCGTGAACTCCTGTCGCTGGACACCGGCAGCATCGATCTGGACACCGGCCTGGTACGGGTGATGGGCAAGGGCAGTGAGGAGCGGATCGTCCCCGTTGGGCAGACCGCCCTCACCGGCATAAAAAGTTTTCTCGTAGCCGTTCGTCCGATGTTGCTGCGAGACACAGAAACCACCGCGCTTTGGCTCGACCGCAGCGGACGGCGGATGCCGAAGCACACACTCCGGCGATTGCTGATCGCCTTGAGTTCCGGGATCAAGCTGCCGGTTCACGTCACGCCTTATACCTTTAGGCGCAGTTTTGCGACCGAGCTCATCATCCATGGAGCCAATCCCTACGCCGTGGCCCTTCTGCTGGGGCATAAGAATATGGATTCGATCGACCACTACGTGAAACTCGCGGCCACGGAGCTAAAGAAGGTCCATCGCCGTTATCATCCGAGGGAGCGGGACCGGAAATGAATGCTGACTTGACTAGGCTTAAGTTTCCCCGGGCCGGCTTGCTGGCCGACGTCCGGCCGTGGCTAAAAAACCTGGTGGCCCGTAAATACCAGCGGACCACCATTGTCTTTCTTTATAAAAATATGGTGGCCTTCGCCGGGTTTGTCGCGAAAAGGGCCCGGCACCGTCGGGCTCGGGATGTCACGCCGGCAGATTTGGATGCATATCAACTGTCGTTGATTAACCGGCAGCTGTCGCCGGCGACACAGGAAAACTATCTGCAGACCGTGAAGAGCTTCTTTGCCTGGCAAGAGAAACGTGGGGCAATCTTTACCAGTCCCGCGCTGCAGCTCAAAATTCCGCGACGCCATCAGAGGCTGCAAAAGGTGCCCAGCGAAACTGAGATGGTGCGGCTGATCGAGAGCGTACCGCTGGGGCGGCCAACCGGACAGAGGGACCGTGCGTTGATCGAGGTGGCGTACGGGTCGGGTCTGCGCCTGCGTGAACTCACCCAACTTGATCTCAATTCACTTGATTTGGAGGGCGGGTTGATCCGGGTTCTGGGCAAAGGAGAAAAAGAACGGATTTTGCCGTTAACACGGGCGGCCGTGGAGGCAGTGCGTGCTTACCTTGCCAACGGCCGGGAGCAATTGCTGCGGGGCCGAAAAGATGAGCCAGCCATATGGATTACACAACAATGGCCTCGTCGATTGGGATATACAGGTGTCCAGCATGCGATTATTGACCGGGCAACGCAGGCGGGACTTGATCTCTCGCCCCACGATCTCAGGCGGGCCTTCGCGACACACCTGCTGTTGCGGGGAGTCTCCCCGGCCGTTCTCAAGGAGCTGTTGGGGCACTCCACGTATTCACATCTGGCTGAATATCTGCGCTACGTCCCGACCGATTTGATCGAAATTCACCGGCGCTGCCGGCCGAGCCGATGAAAACGTTTTGCGAACACATCGAGGAGTATTTGCGCTCGAAGCAGGCGGGCCGTCCCGCCCGGACGGTCACTTCAGCTAAGTCCTACCTTGGCAGGTTTGAACGCTGGCTGGAGTCACGGAAAATTCAGATGCCAGAACAGCTGACCAGTGCACACATCGGGCAGTGGCTGACACACGTTCAGCTGCAGCGAAACAAATACAGCGGATTGCCGCTGAAGCCATTTACGATTCACAGCCACTTAATGGTGGTACGTGCATTTACCGCCACCTTGGTTCGTCACGGGTTCATATCGGCCGGACTTCTGGACGCGTTCCCTCAATTGCGGAAGCCACCGATTTTGCCGAAGTCTACGCTCAAACATGCCGAAGTCAGGAAAATGCTGCGAGGCATGCCAACCCATGGGCCCAGGCTCTACATGCTGCGCACAATCAGCGAACTCGCCTACACCACAGCCGCCCGGCCCTGTGAGCTGCTGGCGCTTAATGCTTCGGATCTAAATTTTGAAAGTGAGCTCCTGCGAGTCCTCGGCAAGGGCCAGAAGGAGAGGATGCTGCCAGTTGGCCGTACGGCGATGCGGATATTGGAGAATTACGTCCGTGCCATCCGGCCACTGCTTTTGCGTGATCCGAAAGAAAATGCGCTTTGGCTTAACGAATCCGGCCGCCGCCTCAGCTATGACCGCTTGCTGGCCATGTTGCACCGGCATGTCCCCGCCTCCTTTGGGAGAAAAGTGACCTGGTATACCTTCCGGCGCTCATGTGCCACCGAGATGGCGCGCGCCGGGGCCAATCTCTGGGCGATCAAGGAACTGCTCGGTCACGACCACATCGAGACCGTGCGTCACTATGTACATTTCACGATCGAGGACTTGAAGAAGGCGCACGACCGGTGCCACCCGAGAAATTTCCCGGCACAAAATAATTTATCCCATGAAAAAGCATCCTAACCGCAGCTCTATCCACGCGTGGGGTCATCCGCGCGACAACAACACTAAAAATGATTAAATCCATGATTATCGCATTCGTATTCGCATTTGTTGGCGCCGCCAGTGCCAGCATTGGCTTTATCTTTGTCCTGGCTCTGCTGTTCAAATGGCTGTGGAACGCGGTGCCTGCGGTCGTATTTCACCTTCCATCCATCGGCTACTGGCAGGCGATAGGACTGCTGTTGCTTGGTACGATTGTCCGATGCGCCGTCACGGGCATGGGGATTAAACTCAAACTAAGGGATCCAAAATTATGAAACCTGCAACACCAGTACGCAAAGGTGAAAGCCCGCGAGCCCCACGACGCTTGGACGATCCACCGCCTAGCGTAATCAGTGAGCTCGAATCGGCCGCGTGCAAGGATCTATTCGTGGCCCGGCTTACTCTGGGACTATATGGCTCAATTATAGGAGATAAACCCAGCCGATTATTTCCCGGCTACGTTTGGACGCAGATCGACATCGCTGGTCTTCCCTCTTCGTTACGTCCGGCCGCCCACAGGTTGATTGAGTGGGGGCAGATGCCGGGTGGCATTTTGAACCAAATATTCGCTAGCCGGCTGGCGATCATAAAAGCGGTTCGTGCGATTCGTCGACGGTCGCCCCACGGACAAAAATGCCTTAAGATCGTCACCAAATTGCGTAGGCAATATCCGCTCATACGCGAGCCTTGGGATCAAGTGCAACCCAAGGGGACTAAGTTGGAGAGCGTAAACATCTTGGAAGATGCCGTCGGGCTACCCCTAAGCGAACGGACAATGTGCCTCGCGAGGGCGTTCAAACCGTCGATAATTCAGATTGCGGGCCATGACGACTTTATGGCGATCGAGCGAGTACCAGGTGAGATGGATATCAACCTCAATCCCGATGGCTATACAGTCGAATCCATTCAATTTATTGTCGAGGTTGATCGGCTAACCACCAAGCCACAAATAATCGAGGGCGTGTTGGAAGATTTTTTCGAGACGGGCTCTGAAGGCGTCTGGTGGGCGCTCGTTGACGATGAAAATTTTGGCTACGACAATTTACACATCATTAAGCCAGGTGATCATCTCACAATTCTTGACCAACTTGGCCATAAACTTTGGTCCGGCATCATTCGCTACGATCGCAAAGCTGGGTGGCGCCGTTATCCGCTGAACCCGAAATATGGACAACCCTGTGCACTGGGTCATTGGGTTCACTGGACGCAGAAGGGATTCAAGCCAGACGATTGGGCCCGCTTTTTCATCCGCCCTGAGTATGACCGGCTGCGCGGCGTGCTGAGGAAAGCGCGAGCAAACAAAACATGAAAACTCTCATATTCCCAGACCTCCACGAGCCTCCGCAACCCGTGTTCGATCGGATCGAAACTATCATCGCGGACGAGCATGCAGACCGCATTGTCTTTCTAGGGGATTACTTTGATCAGTTTCACGACACTCCAAGCGATGCGGAGCGAACGGCGAAATGGCTCGTGCAAAGCCTCACCGACCCCCGCCGTACACACATCATCGGCAACCATGACGCGAGCTATCTCTGGCTGGTGGACAGCACGTTTTGTCCTGGCTTCACGTGGGAGAAAGCAAACGTGATCCGCGATGTTCTTGGGGAGGACTCCAAGGGCAAATTTCTTTTTCACACCTGGGTCGATGGCTGGCTGCTTACTCATGCCGGCCTGTCGGCCGATTGGGTAACGGTGCCGGTAGACCTATTGCCGAAATGGATCGAAAATGAAGGGAAGGCCGCCCGCAGTGCGTTTGATCATGGCAAGCACCATTGGTTCGCCGAAGTGGGCCGCACGCGCGGAGGACTGCGACCGGCCGGAGGGATCCTTTGGTGCGATCATCTCGAGTTGGCGCCAATCTCCGAGGTCCGGCAGATTTATGGGCACACACCAGCGGCTGAGCCCCGATGGGAAGGATCCAACCACCTCTGCCTCGACACCGCCGACAGGAACGGCCCCCAGCACTTTGCCCTTATCGATCGTGGTGCCGTAAAAGTCCGAAAACTTGATGGCTCATAATATTGCTCTGCCATGAACTATCCTTTCGTCACCCCCATTCAGCTCCGCGCCATTCTTCGCGCATTGCGACATGCGAGCGGTCTAAGTCAGGCGCAAGTTGGGCAATTGCTCGGTGTGAATCAGCAGCGCATAGCAAAAATAGAAAATAAGCCCAGTGTTATAAGCGTTGGCCAGATGGCCCGCCTTGTTGCTGCGCTCGGTGGGCGCCTCGTGGTCGAATACACCGACACGCAACGACCGGCCGCTGCCAAAACCACCAAGACAGGCAGGAAAAGAAAAACAGCTACGCTGACCACCGATAGGAGTCGAGGCAACTGGTAGTGCTTCTGGTTGGTCTGTCTACGGCAACCCATCTACTGTGGCTCCGATATCTACCAGTTGCAGTCACAGCCCGCAAACTTTATGCCTGACATCGGTAATAGGGAAAAGTGGAATGCTTGCACTGTTTGGGCGCTGTAAGTAACATTAACCAAAAACAATGAAAGCAGCGGACATTCCAGAAACATACGATGCGCTGCTCCAGCGGCTAATTCGTGCCCAAGATGCGTCGATGATGATGCCGCCTTTTCTCGATCCACATGTTGCCGTTGTGAAGGCTGTGTCGCGCTGGTTTAAGAAGGGCGGCTACGCCGAGGAACTTTCGCGGGCCTTGGGAAGCAAGCAGCCGAATATGCTCCGAAGTAGCTTCGCGGGTGTTGGGTCAATTTTAGACGAGTTAGAGGCGTATGCTCCTCCAGACCTCAACGCGCTAAAGACTTGTCACGAGGCGAATCGTCGGAGGATGGAAAGGAGATTTCGTGTGTCAGGCATCATTGTCGCCGTTGCAGCGGTTTTCCCCTTCTTGAAGAGGTTCGGAACTTCGATTCTGCCTGAGATTTCTCGCTTCAAGGAGTTTCATGAAATTTTACTATATATCTGTGGTGCAACAGTAGTATTTATTTTGTTTCTTTGGATTATGTCCTTTTCAATGCTCAGACGGCTTGAGGTTCTTTCCGATCTTTTCCAAATTGTGCTCCAAAAGAAGACCGCCCAGTCAAATTAATTACCATTGGTTTGTGGAACAACTTTTAGTGGAATTTTCATTAAATTTCTTTATAATATAGTGTGCAGGTTAAAACTCAGCGACTTTTATGCGGCAGCCATCATGAATTTTCATGGCGCCGGCCTTGTGGGTTTACAAATAACCGTTCGCTTGGAGGGACCGAATTATGGAGAAAAAGGCAGGAAAACGTGAAATTGATTCACAGGAAGTGTAAATATAGATATGCACATACAACAATATATCGTATTATTAACTATCTCGTCCACTGCATTTCACGCTTTTGACTTCCCGAAACTTGCGCCGAAGGCATTGCAACCTGCAGGATGTGCAATCAGTTCTCGCGGCATCGAATGGCCTCCCGAATCGCATATTCCAGAAGGGGCGGTCGAAACCGCTCCACAGGTAAGCCAAACCTATTTTGCCAGTGGTAGTTTTATGGACTAACCTTACAGCAGGCCGACAATCTTATCGGCTACAGCCATTCTGCTGCGTCGAGTTCACCGTCACGGCGGTGGCGTGCGGCATCCGCGTCCTCGTTCCGAACGATTTCACGGTAAAACGCCGCCAATTCGGAGTTCCGCTCATGGATCGAAAGCGCTTTTGCGGCCTCTTCGCGATAATATTGAAACTCTGGTTCAAGTTGATGGCCGATATAGCCCCTTATCTGGGGTGAGGCTGTATTTCCAAGTGACCAGCGTAGCCGTTCAAAATCGGTTGGCGCAAGTTGTCGCGCACGTATCAAGATGGCCCGGACAAACGCGGGTTCTCTGAAAATGATCATCGAGCCCTCGAAGTGCAGAGTGCGTATGAAGTCCACCAACTCATCAGCCGTCTGCACCATTGGCAGCCACTCTTTCATAAATTCTAAGCCCAGCGGCGATACGCAGAGGACCGCATTTTGAAATAGCAACCGCCACCAGGACCTTGGTTTGGCGTCTGCTGCACGGAGCATATCGAACAGATTTCGGGCCAGGGAGGGGTAATCGGGCACCTTAGGCAGTTCTGTTAACGGAAAACTTGCACCGATTCGTAATGGATCGAATTTTTGGCCGGCTGCCCGATATGTTTCCGCTTCCTGGATTCGTTTCACTAGCATGTCGAAAAATGCCCGTGGCTCCAGTTTTGAAAGTTGCCGGATGAAAGGCCGCTCTTCGTAGTCTTCGAGTTGATCAACGCGTCCGAGTTCGCGAATGAAACGAATTACGAAATCGCCGGTAAGGGGGAACGCCTTGAAATCGGTCGCATTGGACAGGGCGTTTGCCAGGCGCGTCAGGCTTTTTCCGGAAAGAGCCGGCAAATCCAGATTGTTCAGGATAGTGTCGTAGATGCTGGCCTTGCGTCCATCCCGCCAGCGAAGACTCTCCAAAGCGGTTTCCAGTGCTGCGTCGTCAAGACGACGAGACCAAATCGCGACCTCTGCTAGAACCTCGGCGGGAATTTCTCCCATGCCTACCCAACCTAAGATGGAAAGAAGTGCACGATATCGGGCGATATTATCTGCGCTGAATACTTTGCGAACCCAGCCGATCAAGCGCTCATCCGGGAACCGCCATTGGCCAGCGAATAAGGCCGTCCACCATGGATCCACCAGAGTTTTGTTTGCAGCCAAAAGTTCGTCGACACAATTTGCCGCTAATTCGGGTTGCGCACGTGCGACGGCATTGAGCAATTCCCAGCAATGCGGCGGCGTTCCAACACGGCAATAATCAGCGACGGTATCATTTAAAAACGAGATCAGCGATCCGGTTGTTGTGTGTTGGGCGATTATGTCAGCGGCCACCGCATTGACCAACGATTGCCATTCATCCATGACACGTTTTTCTGCCTCTGAGACTGAAGCCTCCTCGTGTGGTGTGTCATGGAAGAATTCGCTCCAAGCGTTCGAGAGCAAAATCCGGGTCAAACGCAGACCAGCGGAATCGGGAATTTTAGCCAACACGTGTGCGCAATCGGTTCTAAATTCTAACTGAGGATCCCGAATCGCGAGGGGACGCAGCAGCCGATAAATTCGAAACAACACCCGCGGGGATTGATCACCCGAAACGAGATGCTCGATAATTGTCAGTGCGCTGCGCCGTTCCTGTAGCCACGGCCCCTCAAATTGGGCAGCCGCCTCTTTTGTAACGCGCAATCGCACCACGCCAATAGCTGCATCGAGGACACTAAGCGCATTTAGGGTCGCAATTTCGCCCCGCGGAATTACGAGATCCTGCAAGGTTTTTAGCGCGCTCGTTCGCACGCCACGCGTATTCTCAACCGACAGTGGATAGTTTCGGAATGTGAACGTCTGGCCATCTGAAAAACTGTCTTCAACTTCGTGTTCGAAGACGGGTTTTAAAATTACCGCAAGTGCGGGTGACGGTTGGTCGCAGAATTTGCCGGCATCCGGGCCTTGAAGCTTTGCTGCCAGCCAATCGATGATCGCCTGTGACGCTTCGACCGGATGCCGAACCCGAAATTTCGCCGCGTTGCCGATGGCTGACAATGGGCCGTCCGCGGCGTTTTCGTCGACGTTATCCTGGCGCATATGTGCATCCCAGAGAAGATCGAGCGCCGCGCAGCGGAAATCAGCATGATAGGTCGCAATTGGCTCAAGTAGCGGAGGCAATGCCGCTAACACAGCCTTATAGCTATACATTGACTCTGAAAATTCATTGAACAGAAAATTCGCCGGTGCTGGTGGAGCAGTGGTTGAATCGAGCGCGAGGCGGGCGAAGCGAAGGCTTCGGTCAGGTTGCAGTACGGAAAAGCGTGCCCACGTTTTAAGGATCTGCGACCGGTCGTGAAAATTAGTAGCTACAAAATCATCCTGCACCTGTCGCCAAAATGGTTCGAGGAGCGACTCTATATTGGAGTTATCTAATTGGGCCTGCCACTCGGCCTCAGCGAGATTGCGCATGATGGTGGCACTCGCATTGGTTGCCAATCCTTGCTGCAAGCGTCGGGCAAAATCGGTCAATTTCCCGTCATCGCCATAACACCCGCGATAGACCAGATGATCAGCAAATAAATCGGGAATGACGCGCCAGCCTTGACGCGTCTGTACGAGCAATCTCGCTTCGCGAAGTCGATCGAAGATTTCTTGGAAATCCCGGATGGTACAGCCATCCAGGATGACCATCATCCGGTCGAGCGGCAACACTTGTTCATTCCAAGGTGCGAGTGCTGCCAGGAGGCGCAGAATATCCCGAGCCAGTGGCACCTTCGTTTTTTCAATGGCATCGGCAAAGCTTTCCGATTCAAGGCGGTCGAATACTGCCCGTTGGAAAACTTCGGAGGTCCAGGCTGTTTGTGGATTGAATTTACCTTGGGCGATCAGTGCCGCACCAACGGTGATGACGAGAGTGCATCCTTTGGCCCAGTCAGCCAACGGTTCCGCCCATTCTTGAGCATTTGCCGGCAGGCACTCGCGAGCGAGTGCAACCCGGTCCTCCCTATTGAGCGACGGTAACGACGGTAGGACACGAATTCGCCCGGCATCGACCCCAACGCGAGTAAGCCACGAGGTCAACGCATCCACGGCATGGGGACGGGTGGCAAAGACCATCTTTCCGTTCTTTTCGACAAGCGAAGCGACAATGTCGCTGCGCAGCGACTCCGTGCGATGCGCGTCATCTTGAACCACCACAAGCTCTCCTTCCCGGGCGGCCCGGAGAATATTACTCCCAATGTCTGGCCGTGCCTCGCTATCGATGAAAAACAGATGTTGTGCGGGATGTTCGGTTGAAAATGTCTCGCCAAGGGCGCGGAGCAGGCGAGTTTTCCCTACGCCACCGGCTGCAGGCAAGATGATGGCCTGTACGGATGGATCGCGAATTAGGGTATGCAGTGATAGCAATACGTCCTGACGTCCGACCAATTGGGCCCGATGATGAAAAATACGGTCAGGGTTGATCCAAATCTTAAAAAACCCCTCCGCCGAAATCAGTAGATCATCGCGTAGCGGATATAATCGGTTGATGAGGTCCGAAGACCGATTAGGAAATATTCTTTGGAGGATTTCGATTTGTTTGCTCCGATCTACCTCGTTAAAAAACCGGACGCTCAACTCGGAACCGCCCCAAATTTCCCAACGCTCATGCTGCTCGACTTGCTGGTGCACGTCAGGACTTGGCTCGCCGCTCAGGAAGAGAAAGTACCGGGCCGCGGCCGGAAACTCCTCCGTCGCCTTGGTGATGGCCGCCTTGGTCTGTGCAACCGTGAAGCCTGTCGTGTAATGCTTGCATTGAAATGCCCAAACGGCGCCGGTTTCGGTCGTAGCCTTGATATCGATTCCACGTTGTCCTGACGGCCCGGCTCCCCCGAAGAAGGTTGCCCCAATCAGTCGGTACCGGACGGCCCGTGACGATCCCTCGATGGCTTTGGACGGCGGTTCCATTACCTCCAGCGAAATACCTGCACCAAGAAAAGATAGCACGAAGGCCTCGAACTGTTGAGAATCGAGGTCACTGAAGGGGAGTAGGCCTTGGCGAGCAGTCTGCATTTTCTTGTTTACAAGTTAGGAATTCTAATCCTATTCTTCAAAAGTCAATGGATATCGTTCGTAATGAGCTTCGTAAGGATGTAAGTGCCGCCTTGGAGCGTGCCCCCGTCTGCCTTTTGCTTGGCCCCCGCCAAGCCGGCAAGACTAGCCTGGCACGTGCATTTGCTCCTGCGCCGGAGAACTTTTTCGACCTTGAAAACATGGTCGACCAGAGACGTTTAGAAGAGAATCCACAAGGCGAATTGAGCCGCCTTTATGGGTTGGTCGTGATCGACGAGGCGCAGCGGATTCCGGCGATTTTCCCGGTACTGCGCTTCCTTGCTGACCGCCCAGACAATCCCGCCCGTTTTTTACTGCTCGGGAGCGCGGCACCTCATTTAGTCCGGGGCGTGTCGGAAAGCTTGGCCGGCCGGACTGCCTACGTCGATATGGGTGGGTTCAACGTGGGGGAGATCGAACCGCAGCATCACGAAACACTTTGGTTACAGGGCGGCTTGCCGCCGGCATTCTTAAACGACGAACCCAATTCTTATAATTGGCGGCTCGATTATCTACGCGCGTTAATCGAGCAAGATCTTCGTGACTTGGCTGCCACACGGATGACGCCCGCGGCATTGCGACGCTTTTTGTTGTTGCTGGCTCAATCCAATGGGGCGGTTTGGAACCATTCTGCGGCTGCACGCGTTTTGGCCGTGGATTATAAGACCGTTCAACGGCACTTGGAATTGTTTGAGGGCACGTTTCTTATTCGGTTGCTGCCGCCCTTTGAGCGCAACCTCAACAAACGCCTGCGCAAGTCACCAAAGCTCTATTTTCGCGATACAGGCCTGGCTCATGCACTTCTGGCCATTCGCTCGCAGCGCGAACTTCGTAGCCATCCCATGCTCGGCGCCTCTTGGGAGGGGTTTGGCATCGAACAAGTAATCCGCGTGCTGCGTCTGCGCGAAAGCGAATGTTTCAATTACGCTGTTCACAACGGAGATGAAATGGATCTGGTTGTTGAACGCGGAGGACGACGCTACGGCTTCGAATTCAAAGCAAACGATAGCCCGGCGGCAACGCTATCGATGCATAATTCCGTACGAGACCTTCAGCTTCAGAAGGTGTTTGTCATTCATCCAGGCGACCGGGACTATTTCTTAAACGAGAAGATTGAAGCCATTGCCATCAGAAATCTGCCGCGGTTGGCTCAGAGTTGGGAAGCTCATTGATAGTGACTGAAGCTTGCCCGCCATCTATTGAATTCCGGTGGTCATCAACCCAAAATACTCCTTGGAGGCCGAAAACGGTGAGTACCCAAACTCGCAGTTCCCGGGTTTCCACAGTGCAATATCTGGCCAAAGATATTACAATCCAGGCACCGGCAGGTGGCTATCTAAAGACCCGATTGGGGAACTGGGCGGAGTGAATCTCTACGGTTTCGTAGGCAACGACGCGGTAAATCGCTGGGATTATCTGGGATTGGACTCGGATGGATTTCATCTTTCTTTGCCAGGTGCGAAAGGGAGAGTTTATTTTTTCCTGCCAAGCGCGACCTTGAAGCAAAGGCTCGATACTATTATGAGCGATCTTAACCAGGATTTGAATGGTTCAGATCAGCCGGCGGATTGTTCCTGTGCCAGATTACTCAAGAAGCTCCATATCTTAATGAAAGATTCGGCTGAGCTCCAGGCTGACTTGAACGCCCAAATCGACAATGAAATGGCTGGCCAATGGCTCTCGACCCGAAACTTGTTTCTTACGGAAGGGGTGGAGGCTGGCACAGCTGTAGCAACAGCCTATGAATCCGGGGCCGCCATTGCTGCCAAGAATGTCCAGCTGTGGCTTGGGCTTGGAGGAAAACCGATGTCGAGCTACGCTGCGGTTGTTAACAGATTTACTGTCAAAGAGGCCCTTAGTGGTTTAGGCGAAGAGGAGTTTAGCGATAAAGTAATCGATCCGGCGACCAAACTAGCTATATTGGGCACGGCTTCACGACTTTCTTCAAACTTTGCCGATGCACGTAACTTTGGCGAAGGGACAATGGCCATAGCTGAACAGATGACCGACCGGATGCAGAATTCCTACAACGCCTTATCGTATCGAATAAAACAGTTGCAGAAGGAGTATCGGACAAATTGCAAATGAAAAATGTAATGGCATGGATTGCGGCTGCATTTATTGCGGCGGGATTGATTTTACGGTTCGTGCATAAAAACAAACCGTCTGTGAACAATGGCTGGTATGCTTTGTCAATTGGGGCTGCCCTCGCATGTCTTGCGATTAGCTATGCAATGGATCCTGATTGGTGGAGAACCGCTGGCTTTGGATCGGTCTCTTTAGTTTGCTTTATTGCTGGTATAGTGATGTTAAAAACAGGCAGGCAATAAATGTCACGTTCCAGGATCATTATAAAAGTGAACCTCCAAGCCAAAACCAATAGCAACACAATGGCCGCCTGCAGTCAATCCTGGACAGCCGCCTGCCTGCGGCACAGCCGTTTATCTATACCTACGCAATCAACTCCGATCTTGTTTCACAGATCACCAGTCCGACCGGCCTCAAGACGTTAAAGACTTATGATAATTTGGGCCGGCTGGTATCGATTGCTGGACAACAGTCCGATAACAGCGCCATAAACTCGTTCACCTACAACTACGATGCCGCTGGCCAGCGCATTCAGGAGACCACGCTGGATTACCAGCAAAACTTCACCTACGACGCCCAACGCGAGCTCACGCAGGCTACTCCGGCAGCTCCCACGGCCCAACGTCCCGCCTACACCTACGCCTACGATGGCATCGGGAACAGACAGACCGCCTCATTGCTCTCAACTCTCAGCTCTCAACCTGCAACTACGAGCTACACTCCCAACTCAGTCAACCAGTACACTTCCATCCTGAATCCTGGCTCCACGACTCCTGTCTCCCCCTCATACGATTTGAACGGCAACACCACATCTCTCCAAGGCATGACCCTCCGCTACGACGAGGAGAACCGCTTGGTAGAAGTCTCCGATTCCACGCACGACAGCATTTACACTTACGATGGTCTCGGCCGCCGCGTCGAAGCGAAGGTTTCCACCTCTGGGAATCTGACCTCCGACATTCTGTTTGTCTACGACGGCCGTCGCGTAATCGAGGAATGGGCTGTCCCGCTCTCGACTCTTGGCTCTGGACTCTCGACTCCCACGTTGCTCCGCAGCTACACTCGCGGTCTCGATCTATCCGGTTCCCTCGAAGGCGCCGGCGGCATTGGTGGCCTGCTGGCTCTGAGCCAGCCAGTGGTGAGCTCGTCGAATCCATCGACTTTTACCGCCGCCAACTATTTTTACGACGGCAACGGTAACGTCATCGACCTCGTAGGCGATGATGGCAGTGAACAGGCTCATTACCAATATTCGCCGTTCGGAGACAGGATCAGCGCCACTGGCCCCCTCGCCGACGTCAACCCCTATCAGTTCAGCACCAAGGAGCGAGATTTGGTCACCGGGTTCTATTACTATGGCCAAAGATATTACAATCCGGGCACGGGCCGGTGGCTCAGCCGGGATCCGATCGAGGAACAGGGCGGAGTCAACCTGTATGCGTTTGTTCGCAACGATGCGGTCGATCACTGGGACTATCTAGGTTTGGACTGTGATTGTGATGCTCGCAAAAAGAAATTAGAATTACGGAAACAAATTGCTGACCAGCAGAATGCAAGGCTTTATGGGCCACGGCCACCTCAAGTAGAGGGAAAGCCCTCTCTTGTTGAGGTGTCTGACGCGACCGGAACCCTCGCAGGACTTGCAGATTTCTTGGCTTCAAACGCTGGCTATACAGGAACTGCGATTAGCAGAATATCTGCGATAACATTTGTTATTCCTTATGGTCAGGCTGTTGGCAATGCTGTTGGGCAAGGGTTGTACGGAACAAAGGCGAGCTATGGGGGTGCCCTTTTGGAAGTGGCCCGGCAGGGGGCGATTTTTGGAGGTTCAGCTTGGGTTGGGCAAACAATGATGAAAACTCCTACGCCCGTGACAATTATTGGCGGAGCTGTGCTTGTTACAGGGGCTGTTGGAATCGACGCGTTCAACCTATATGAAGATCAGAAACTCCAACAAGATTTGAAACTCGGTGATGATATTCAGCGCGGAATCGACCGAGAAAAGTTTCTTGATGATGTACAGCAGCTGAATCAAGATATACGGAAATGGAATATTGACTGTGGCGGGAAATGACATTGAAATAAAGCTTCGCTAACACTTAAACAAAATATCTTATGGCATACACGCGGAAGCAATGGGTTTTAGTTGTTCGTTTTTTGGATTTTTTAATGATATTGTTGTTGGGCTTCTTCGGTTTTCTTTTTATTAGTTTTTATATCAACTATGGAAAGATTTATATCCCACCGCTCCTTTCGGTTTCTTTGGGTTTTCCGGCCTTGTTTATAATCCGAAAAACTGCATGTAAGAAACGTGACGAATGCGAGTAAGCGTTCAACTTGGACGTGGTGACGGCGGGGGCGGCTGAAAAAGTTGGCGTCGTATTTTGTCGCCGAAATGAACCCACGAGCCAACCATAAGCGGGGCGCGGGCCAGATGCCAACTGCGCGGCTTTTTGTATAAATCGTCACTGAACGGCTTCTCGGTTATCGAATCTTCACAGATCGAAGAAATTTTCACCTACATCTTACTTAACATCCCAGTGGCCTGCCCACCTCGTGCCACGTTCCTTGGTCAACCGTAGGGATGCCCGTTGCCTCTTTCATCAACGATGCGCCCGAACCGAACTGAAGTAGGGATGCGACCGCCCAAGCTATAGGAAAATGAACCTCACAAGCCAACCAAAGCACGATGAACGCCAGCGTGCCAAAACTTAAAAAAGCTTGGAACAGCTTCTCGGCTACGAACCATCCTGAAACGGATCAAATTTCGCCTACGTCAAACTGAACATCCCAATGCCTTGCCCCTCGACAGGCTCGGGGCCTTGAGCTTGTCGAAACGGCCC
>Ga0207036_10046_pt1 | contig 23348 bp, 12 predicted proteins | sample Alteio_BWMinCont_78_FD_153284 | JGI IMG/M metagenome (GOLD analysis project Ga0207036, IMG submission 153284) | Enriched cells from forest soil in Barre Woods Harvard Forest LTER site, Petersham, Massachusetts, United States -... | ecosystem: Environmental > Terrestrial > Soil > Temperate forest >... | reverse complement strand
TGCAAGTTTGCGGCTCCGTCCGAATCTTGCCCTGCTCGTACCTGAAGCATGCCAAGCTGCACAAGGCCCGGTGTCCAATTGGGACGATAGGTCACGCAACTTTGCGCCTCTTTGAGCGCGCCGTCCAGGTCGCCTTTTTGCAGAAGAAGCAGGCTAAGATTTCGGTGCGCAATCACGAATGTCGGGTTGATCGCGAGGGATTTTTGTGTTGCGTCGAACGCCGGATCGATCTTGCCTTCCTGCATATAAATGCTGCCAAGATTCGACCAGCAGAACCAACTGCCGGGCGTCACCTGCGTGGCGTGCAGAAGCAGCCGCGTCGGATCGTGCCAGTAAGGCAGGTTAGCCGCAGAAACGGCCCCGTAGACGGCCATCGCGGCGGCTGCCGCGATCGATGCGACGACCCGCCGCGGCTCCGCCCCGGATAGTCCCAGAACGATGGCCAGCGCCAGCGCGGGTCCCAGCATCGCGAGGTACAGGTATCGGTCCGCAACCGTGGACATGCTTTGATAGGCGAATGGGACAAGTCCGGAGACGGGAAGGATCATGGCGGCAAATGTCACCGCGCAAGCCCATATCCACGGCCTTCCCCGTCCCAGCCAGGCCACGAGCGCAATGACCGCGAAGCCGGCGAGCGCAGTTTCATAGCCCCAAGGGTGCGAAAGGACGTTGAGCGGCGAGCGGGCATAGTCGAATGGGGACTTCCAAGGTAGTAGAAGCTTGCCTACATAAAACGCCAGTGTATCGCACATCACGATCAGCCGCTGCCAGAATGCAATCCGAAGCGTTACATCATCAACCGGCTGGGCAGTGCTGGTCACGAGCACAACCGCGATGGCCAGTATCAGCCACGGTCCCGCGGCCATCGCGACACCGGCCGGCCGGCGGCGAACTATCCAGAGGTCCAGCGCCGCGGCAATCACCGGGAGGGCAACTGCCGACGGTTTCGACAGCATCGACAGTATGAAACAGAGCGTTCCCGCGATCCACCAGGCAAGATTGCGCGATCGCCGGGTCGGCTCGGCCTGAGCATATTGCAGATAGCCGAGGAGCGCGAGCAGGGCGAAGAACGCGCTCACCAATCCGCGCGTCTCGGTAATCCAGGCGACCGCAGCCACCTGCACGGGATGAACGGCAAAGAGCGCGGCGCCAAATCCCGATGCCCACGGCTTTCGTACGAGCCGGAGCAGTACCGTGTAGACGAGCAGCGTGTTCGCCACGTGCAGGAGCATGTTCGCCACATGAAACGGTCCCGGCAGAAAGCCGTGAGGGGACTTGGCGAACAGACTCACAAAAGAGTAGAATGTGTAGGCAACGGGAATGTACAACGCCGCAAAGAAATGGGTCCAGAAATAGCCCAGGTTCTCCGCCGACACGGGGTTCAAGTAAGGGTTGGTTTCGATATTGAGTTCGTCGTCGGTCGGGATAAACTCGAAGGAATGGACCGGCCAGTACAGGCAGACCGTTATGACGACAAGCGCCAAGGCGATGAGGACGCAAAGCCTTCGGTCGGGCGACAGTGTCGGTGCTCTCGACGACTTGTCGACCGGCTGCGCAACCTCCGATGGTTTTGGCAGAGAGACGGCTTTGTTTCGTCTGCTGCGAGTGGCCACGAATTTCTCCTTCGTCGAGGCATATTACCCGAACGAGCGTTATTGCGCAAGCGGCACAGTCCCCAGATGTCTGGGTATGATTCGCGAGCAGGTAGCGGCTCTGTCCTTTTACCTTGGACACCGGTTTTACCATTCCCGCTTGGAATAATTCGGCGGCGCCGATCCAACAACATCGGGCGGCGATAAGCGGGACGGCGTCATCATGAACAGGGTGCCGCTTTCCTGGCCTACATAACCGGCGCCGGCCGTCGAGCCGCCAGACGTGGTCGTTCCGCAGAAGTTGCCGTCGACCAGTGTAGCATACGCCAACTCAAGGGCGCTGCCGCGCTTGCGCAACGACGCTCATTCGGGTAATATGCCTCCCGAAGGAGGATTTCGTGGCTACTCGAAGCAGACGAAACAAAGCTGTCTCTCTGCCAAAGGCATCGGCGGTCGCAGAGCCTCTCGACGCGAGGTTTCCGTCGGCGTCGGCCGGTGCAAGGGCGCGATACCTCGTTGCGTTGGCGCTTGCCGTGATTACTGTCGCTCTTTACTGGCCAGTTCATTCTTACGGGTTTTTCCCGTGTGATGATGGGACAAATGTCCAAACGAACCCCTATTTGAATCCGCTGACCCCGACGAGTTTCGCTTATCTGTGGACCCATCCGTATGCCAATTTATACATCCCCGTTGCATACACTGTCTTTGCCCTCGTTGGTCTTTTTGCGAGGGGGCCGCACGGCTACCTGCCTGGCCCGTTCCACACCGCCGATTTGGCCTTGCACGTGGTAAACGTACTGCTTGTTTATGCGATACTGCTCCGATTTGTTCCAAAGGCATGGGCATCCGGCCTGGGCGCGGCGCTCTTCGCGGTGCATCCTGAGCAGGTGGGCGTTGTGGCATGGATCACCGAGACCCGCGGCCTGTCGAGCGCGTTTTTCGCCCTGATCTCGATATTGGCCTATCTGCACTACGCCCAAGCCGGACCGAAAACCAGATCCCGCGATTTCACATGGTGGATCGCCGGAACCGCGTGCTTTGCGCTCGCGTTGTTGGCGAAGCCGAGTGCCGTGGCCGTCCCCGTGATTGCGGCGGCATTGGATCTCTGGTTGGTACGCCGGCGTGCGGTCGACGTCGCTAAGTCGGCGGGACCTTGGGCTATTCTGGCCGTCGTAATAGTTCTCGTGACGAGCACCGCTCAGCCGGTTCAAAAGGAGCTTCAGCTTGCTCTCTGGCAGCGGTTGGTTGTGATGTTCGATTCGTTGGCTTTTTATACCGGCAAGATATTCGCGCCATGGCAGATCGCATTCGACTATGGCCGGTCCTCGCCTTCAGTAGTAAGTCACGCGTGGGGCTTCGAAAATGCGCTCGTTGGTTTCGGGTTGGTTGCGTTCATTATCTGGTTAGGCCGTGGTCGGCCCTGGGTTTGGGCCTGTGCGGCAACGTTCGGGGCTATGATACTCCCGGTTTCCGGCCTCGCGCCTTTCGACTTTCAATTGGTTTCTTCCGTTGCGGATCGATATTTCTATCTGGCCTTGTTGGGGCCGTCCCTGGCTCTGGCGATCATCCTCGGGCAAGCGCGGCCCGGTTTGGTGTCATCTGAGTCCTGGGCGGACATCCGTCCAGCGCCGGCCGCGGCGTGCCTGATTGTCCTGATAGCTCTCGCCGCCGCTTCGTGGCAGCAGGTTCAGTATTGGCGAAATCCGTACGTTGTCTTGGCGCGCGCCGCGCAATTGAGTCCGAATGCCTGGTGGGCTCGGGAGAACCTCTCAACATGGTTTGACCGGCACGGGCAGCCCGCGAAGGCGTATCCGATTATCGTGGACGCGGTTCGCCTGGGCGGCCATGACGCGCAAGGTTACGGCGATATGGGTCGTATCCTTGCAGAGCTTGGGCGTGGCGAGGAGTCCGTCGTCGCGCTTCAGAAGGCCATCGATCTTGAGCCTCCGGTTCCGGTTCCTGGCACGGGCATTATGGCTGTGAACCAGTCTTATCTGAGCGACACGGTTGCGCTTGCGACGGTACTCGCCGGTCTTGGCCGCCGCGACGAGGCGATTGACCAGCTTAATGAAGCGATGCGCGAAGCGCCGACCTACACGCCGGTCCGCGACGAGCTCACCGCAATCCAAAGCCAGGCGCCGCCGCCCGCCGCCCAGGCCGCCGAGAAGGCCGATCAGGCCAGGCAACTGTTTAGCGCTGGTCAGCGCGATCAGGCGCTGGCACTGTGGAAGGAGGCGCTTGCACTCGACCCTCACTCCGTGCAGGCGCATGCGGATCTGGGAGTGGCGTTGTATGAGTTAGGCCGCGCTCCCGAGGCGGTCTCTCAACTGCGCGTGGCGCTGGCCCTGGCGCCCGGTGATCTTGTCGACCGGATGAACCTGGGTAAGATACTGCTCGCTGGGAAGAATCGCGCGGGCGCAATAGAGCAGTTCCAGGAAGTGCTGCGCCTAAACCCTAACGATGCCGATGCGCGGACGGCGCTAGGGCAGGCCACGGCGGTTCAACCATGATCCACGGCAAGCGAGTTTTTGTTGTTATGCCGGCGTATAATGCCGCGGAAACGCTGCGGCAGACCTACGCGGAGGTCCCCAAGGACGTCGTTGACGAGGTCATCCTCGTTGACGATGCCAGCCGGGACAACACAGCCGACGTGGCGCGTGAACTCGGGATCACCACGATCATCCACCCACAGAATCGCGGCTACGGCGGCAATCAGAAGACGTGCTACCGCGCCGCCATCGAGCGGGGAGCGGACGTGGTCGTGATGCTCCATCCCGACTACCAGTACACGCCCAAGTTGTTGACCGCGATGGCGTCGCTGGTGGCTATCGGCCAATACGACGTCGTGATGGCGTCGCGAATTCTCGTCGATGGCGCGCTCAAGGGCGGCATGCCGCGGTACAAGTATTTCTCTAACCGGGTTCTCACGTTTATTCAGAACGTACTGCTGGGGATGAAGCTGTCGGAGTACCACACCGGTTATCGCGCTTTCGCGCGCGCCGTCTTGGTCAACCTTCCGCTAGAAGAGAACTCCGATGATTTCGTATTCGATAACCAGATGATCGCCCAGGCGATCTTTTTCGGATATCGGTTCGGCGAGATATCCTGTCCCGCGAAGTACTTTCCAGAGGCCTCTTCCATCAACTTCCGCCGCAGCGTCGTGTATGGGCTCGGCGTCGTGAAAACGTCGCTGCAATTTTTCTGGCAAAAGCGCGGCATAAGGCGCTACCGCATCTTCGCAAAGGACGGACGCAAGATCGAGTGGGGCTAGTTCAGGTTGCCCCTGACTATTCGTGAGTAGAGCAGATGACGGGCAGGGACGCCAATCCCACGATTAGATGTGAATAATGCGTGTTAATTCGTCAGCACACGCGCCTCGCTGGAGTACCCGGATGCGCCGCCGGCATTGACAGCCTCCACGTAGTAGAAGTACGTAGTACCGGGATAAACGCTGGTGTCTGTGTACGCCGCTCCGGACGTGGCGGCGTAATAGGCTTCTTGGCCCGATGCGGAGCCACGGTAAACGTTGTAGATAACCGCTCCTATACTCGGGTTCCATGCCAGGTCAACGGTTGGGCCGGCGGCGGCAGTGGCCGTAAGATCGCTTGGGGTCGCCGGCGTCAACGTCGCGGAGGCCTCGTTTGAGAGCGCTGATGCGCCGAGATTATTGACTGCGGTCACTTTGTAGTAGTATGTCGTGCCCGCGCGCACGGCGGTATCCGTGTACGCTCCCACGGTCGCTCCAGCCGCAAGCGCAAGGCGGCCCTCACCGTTCGACGCCGTGCCGCGATAGACCCGGTAGAAGATCGCGCCGGGGCTGGCTGACCACGCCAGGGTAATAGGCGTAAGGCCTCCCGGAGCGGCGGCGGCCGTCAGGTTCGTCGGTGCAGCGGTCGTTCCGGCGGTCGCGCCGGATTCGTTCGAGAATTCCGACGCGCCGGCGGTACTGACGGAAGTTACCTTATAGTAGTACGTGATGCCGTTGACGGCTGTCGTGTCGGTGTAGATTGTGGTTCCTATGCCGCCGGCAAGAGCTGGGTTCACTTCGCCGCCGGAGCTGGTGCTGCGATAGACTCGGTACACCACTGCGCCCGCGTCGGCCGCCCAATTGAGAATTATCTGATTGCTGCCCGCAGTGGCCACAAGGTTGAGCGGGGCACTGGGACCAAGAAGTACGGTGACCGTCGCTGGTTGTGACGTTCCGCCGGCGTTGACAGCCGTGACCGTGTAGCTCACGTCGATGCCGGCCGGAACCACGGTGGTGTCGGTAAAGCCCGCCGTCGGAGCGGTGACGCTACCAATCTCTACCGTGCCGCGATAAACGGTGTAGCCCGTCGCGCCGCTGCAGGCATTCCAAGTGAGGGTCACCGGCGCAACCCCGCCCGCAGTCGCCGTGGCCACCAGGTTAATAGGTGTGGCCGGAGTGAGTGTCGCGCTACGCTGGTTGGAGAATCCCGACACGCCCCCGGTGTTCACAGCAGTCACCTTGTAGTAGTACGTGACGCCGGTAGTCACAGCCGTATCCGTGTAGTTCGTGGTTCGGATGCCGCCTGCAAGAGCCGGGTTCGCCTCGCCGCCCGGGGTGGTGCTGCGATAGACGCGGTACACCGCCGCGCTGGCGACAGCAGTCCAGTTCAGCGTAATTGGCGCAGCGCCGCCGGCGGCAGTCGTCGCGGAAACAAGTGTCGGTGCAACGGGAGCGGCCGATCCGGGCACGGCGACGATCTGGCTGGAGAATCCCGACGCGCCCGCATTATTGACCGCGGTCACCACGTAGTAGTACTCTGTGCTGTTGACGGCTGAGGTGTCCGTGTAGATCGTATCCTCGATCCCGCCTGCAAGGGCTGGTGTTGCCTCGCCGCCGGATGTCGTGCTGCGATAGACACGGTATACCAGCGCGCCGGCACTGGCCGTCCAATGCAGCGTGACCTGGTTGAAGCCGGGAGTGCAGGTCGGGTTGGACGGTGGCGCCGGGGCCAAGAGCGCGACCGCGGTTGCGGATTTGGCCGACGTTCCGCCTGCGTTAACGGCTGTTACCGCGTAGCCTACTCTGACGCCGGCCGGCACGACGGTGGTGTCGGTGAAAGCAGGCGTTGCGCCGGTCGATGCGACCTCGATCGTGCCGCGATATACGCTGTAGCCGGTCGCGCCGGCGCTGGCGGTCCAAGCCAAGTTCACCGGTGCGACGCCACCAGTTGCCGCAGTGGCCGTCAGGTTTGTTGGCGGCGATGGAGTCAGCGTCGCAAACTTCTCGTTAGAGAATGTGGATGCGCCGCCGACGTTGACCGCGATTACCCTATAGTAATACGTGGCGCCGGCAGTCAACGTGCTGGTGTCGGTGTAGTTCATCGTCGCGAGGCCGCCCTGGAGGGCTGGGTTCGCCTCGCCATTCGACATCGTGCTGCGATAGACCCGGTAGACCAGCGCGCCGGAACCGTCCGTCCAATCCAGAGCAATTGGCCCAATCCCGCCGACGGCAGCCGTCACAGAGACAAGGGTAGGAGCCACGGGACCGTCGGGCGCCGCCGGACCGGCCTCGCCGGAAAATTGGGATGCGCCTGCTATATTCACAGCGGTCACCTTGTAATAGTACACGGCGCCGTTGGCCGCGGCGGTATCGGTATAGCTCGTGGTCCCGATGGCGCCGGCAAGGGCGGGATTCTTCTCGGCGCCTGATGTGGTGCTGCGATAGACGCGGTATACCACGGTACCGGCACTGGGATTCCAGTTCAGCGTTACCGAATTGTCGGCGGCCGTGGCCGTTAGACTGGCGGGAGAGCCCGGAGCGAGCAGGACGGTGGCTGTATTGGACGCCGCCGACGCTCCACCGGCGTTGACGGCTCTAACCGTGTAGCTTACGTTGACGCCGGCCGCTACCACCGTAGAGTCGCTGAAGGCGGTGGTTGGGCCCGTCGATCCGATTTCCGTCGTTCCGCGATAGACGTTATAGCCGGTTGCGCCTGCGCTGGCGGTCCATGCCAGGGTCACCGGTGCAACGCCGCCCATTGCGGCCGTGGCCGTCAGGCTGACCGGCGCGAGCGGGAACGGTGTCGCCCTGGCCTCGTTGGAAAAACCCGATGCGCCGTCGCTATTAGCAGCGGTCACCTTGTAAAAATACGTGACTCCGCTTGTTACACGGGTGTCGGTGTAGCCTGTGTTTGCAAGGCCGTCGGCAAGGGCCGGGTTCGCCTCGCCGTTCGAGGTTACGCTGCGGTAGACGCGATAAACAGTCGCGCCGGGGCTGCCGGTCCAATTTAGCGTCACTTCCGAGGGACCGGCTGTGGCAGTCAGAGAGGCCGGCATCATCGGGGCAGGAACAGGCAATGCGAGGTCGAGTTCGAAGACGGTGCCATATCCAACATTGTTAATCGATCCGGGCACGATGCCTCCGTACCTGGTGGTGCCGTAGAGGTTCCCATCGCTGCCTTGCAACAAACCGGCATAGGAATTGGCCCCACTCGGCGGACCGGTAAACGAATGCAGCGTGGTCAGAACGCCGGCAGGGGTAATCTCAAAGACCGTGCCGTAGTACTGGGAAGCGCCGCCGTTGACGGTGGTCCCGTAGAAGTTTCCGTCGCTGCCTTCAAGCAAGCCCGCTTGGGGGTTGGCCCCATCCGAGCCGGTGAACGAATGCAGCGTGGTCAGGGCGCCGGCTGGGGTTAACTCGAAGACAGTGCCGCCGCTGTGGGCGCCGGCCGAGCTAGTGGCGCCGTAGAAGTTTCCGTCGCTGCCTTGCACCACGCCGCCCACGGGATTGGCCCCGTCCGAACCAGTGAACGAATGCAGCGTGGTCAGGGCGCCGCCTGGGCTTATCTCGAAGACCGTGCCATTGCCGGAGGCGCCGCCGTACTGAGTGGTACCGTAGAAGTTCCCGTCGCTGCCTTGCACCAAACCGGCTGTCGGCAGGCTGCCATCAGAAGCAGTGAACGAATGCAGCGTGGTCAGGGTGCCGCCAGGTCTTATCTTGAAGACGGTGCCATTGCCTGAGGCGCCGCCGGCCTGAGTGGTGCCGTAGAAGTTCCCGTCGCCGTCCAGCACTAAGCCGGCATAGGGATAGGCCCCGTCCGAACCAATGAATGAATGCACTGTGGTTAGAATACCCGCAGGGCTAATCTTAAAGATCGTGCCGTAGCCGTAGGCGCCCTGCCCTGTAGTCCCGTAGAAGTTTCCATCGCTACCCTGCACCAAGCTGCCGGAGGGAAAGTTCCCATCCGTTACATCGAAGGAATGCAAATTGGTCAGAGTGCCGGCGGGTGTCACCTGAAAGATCGTGCCGAAATTGCCATAGACGCCTTTGCCGGTTGCAGTGCCATACAAGTTTCCATCGCTGCCTTCGACCAAGGCCGCGGTGGGGCTGGAGCCATCGGTACCATCTAATAAACAGACCGATGAGAAAGCTGCCGTCGTGACGGTAACAGTGCCGATATCGGATACAGATTCTGTAACTGTGTCCTTGGCCTGGTAGGTAAAGGTGTCGGCGCCCAAGAATGCCGAATTTGGTGTATACGTGAGCGAGCCATTCGCATTCAGACTTAGGCTGCCATGCCCAGGTTCCGTTACCAAGACGGCCGTCAACGGGTCGCCGAGCGTGTCGGTGTCGTTACTGAGCACGCCAGGAGCGGTTATACTGAGAGCCTGGTTTTCTTGCGCGGCGTATGAGTCGTCGTTGGCTACAGGCGACTGGGCGTACATAGCCCGGGCAGTCGCGCCCGATAGAGTGAGAAGAGTCACTATGATGCCAACCGCCAAAGTCCATTTCATTGTAAATCACCTCTCGTCCGCAAGAACACACTGTTAAACTGTCAACTGCGTATATGAAAGCCGCAGGCCAAATGTCAGTAACACGTATTAACCACCATTGTCGTCCAATAACCGGTAATACAAGTAGAACAATCTGAATGGGCTGCCAGTACAATCAGCGTTTGTAAGGTCAGATGGTCAGTCTATGATACCATATCAAGCGGGCGCGTGTCCATTGCGGGAAGTAGCCTAACGCACGGGAGGGCGAGACCTTCTCGATGTGCTACAATAATCGGTCATTGAGACGCTAGGGAGAGATGGAATGCTCGGAAGCGAATTGCGACGGCGTTATCTGGAGTTTTTTGAGTCGAAGGGCGCCCTCCGGCTGCCTTCGGACTCGCTTGCGCCAAACGATCCCACTCTGTTGTTTACGTCCGCCGGCATGAATCAATTCAAGCCCTACTTCCTCGGCACGCGGCTCCCGGCGTACAACAGTGCGATGACGGCTCAGAAATGCCTGCGTCCGGCCGACATCGAAGACGTCGGCGATATGTCGCACTGCACCTTCTTCGAAATGCTCGGCAATTTCTCGTTCGGCGGCTATTTCAAGGCGGAGGCTATAGCCTGGGCCTGGGAATTCCTCTTCGACGTCCTCAAGCTTGATTTGAACCGCGTCCGCGTTAGCGTTCTCGAGACAGACGATGAGGCCTTTCGGCTCTGGACCGTCGTCGGGATGCCTGAGCGCAAGATATTCCGCTTCGACGAGCACGACAACTACTGGCCGGCCGGAGTCATCGCGAACGGACCTAACGGACCGTGCGGTCCGTGCTCCGAAATCTTTTTTGACACGCAGCCGGACCTTATGCCGACGCCCGACGGTGTTTGGGACGAAAAGCGCTGGATCGAGATTTGGAACCTGGTTTTCACCGAGTACGACCGTGGCGACGGCGGCGTCATGACACCGCTGCCCAAGAAAAACATCGAGACCGGTATGGGTCTGGAACGCACGGCCGCGGCCCTCGGTGATGTCCGCGGACCGTTTGAGACGGATCTCTTCGCGCCGATCCTGCGCAAGCTCGAATCGCTTTCCGGCCGGTCCTATACCAGTACGGACCATGGAATGCAAGACATCGCGTTTCGCCGCGTGGCCGATCATGTCCGCGCTACGGCTTTCTGCCTGGCCGACAATGTCCTGCCCTCGAACGCCGGGCGCGGGTATGTCCTCCGGCGAATCATCCGGCGAGCCATCCTGGCCGGACGATCGGTCCTCGGATTGCAGGAGCCATTCCTGACCGACATTCTGCCGATTGTCATCGACCATCGCAAGGACGATTATCCCGCGCTGCTTGAGCGACAGGACAACATCCTGCACTACGCGGCTATCGAGGAGCGGCAATTCCGGCAGACGCTGGACGTTGGCGCACAACGACTAACAGCCGTGTTGGCCGACGCCGCCACACAGCCGTCCGGCCAGGTGAGTGGCGACGATGCCTTTACGCTGTTTACGACGTTCGGCTTTCCCGTCGAGATGACCCGCGAACTGGCGGCGGAACTCGGGCTTACCATAGATATGGAGCGATATGAGACGCGGCTCGCCGAGATTGCAGGCGGATAGGCCGGCAATCCGGCATGGCCGGGCAAAGATGAACTTTGCCTCCTTCTATTTGCTCTTCGTCCTATTCTTCGCACAAGCTGTACCGGCGAGTGCCGCTTCCCCAGTAGCATCTGTTAACGCCTCCAAGCCTCACGTTCTCGTGGTTGTCGCCGACGATCTTACGTGGACTGACATCCGCGCTGCCGTTAACAGGATGCCATATGCCTTTTCAATCGCGTTAATGTCACCAGGTCGTCCGGTCGGGACCGACCCTGTGGCGAGCGCCTATGCGACGCTTGGGGCCGGTGACAGTATCGCCGCCGGAGAAGTCTCGGAGGGCCTGCTGTGCCGCGCCCTGCACGACGCAGCACGCCGGGTCGCTCTGATCGGCAATGCGGACGGCGACGATACCGGCGACTATCGGCCGGCCACGCATTTCATTCCTGAGCCGGACGATCTTCCGAGCGACGATGGCACGATCGCCGACCCGCTTGCGCCGGGTGGACGTCGGATGGATCCGGGCCGTCTGACGGCGGCGACCATGCACGCACTCGCCGTCGACGATCTCGTGGTCGTGGACGACGGCGATTTCGACCGCCTCGAGCGCGAAGCCCACGCCGGTTGGCTCGCGCCGTCGGCTTACCGAGCCCACCACCGCGACGTGGTCGCGGCCTTCACGCTGTACTTGAAAGATATCGGGGAGGTGCTGGGTTCGCAAGAGATGCCCACCCGCCTGTTCGTTGTTGGCGCGGCCCCGGCGCCCGCGTGGGACCGCTTGACGCCCGTCGTGATCGGCGATTTCGGTGTCAGCGCCCTAGGTTATCCCTTGCTCACCGATATCGCGACTTCCGACACGACGCGCACGCCGGGGCTGATCGCCGCACGCGACATCGCCTCCTCGATACTGGCGACGCTCGGCGTGCCGTCGCCCATCCAGATGACGGGCGCGGTCGTGCGCAGCTATGGGCATGCCACCCAGGTGACACGAATTCTGGACAGGCTCGACCGCATTACCACGCTGGACCAACAGGTGGCGACGCCGTTTTTCTGGGTCCTGGGCTTCGCCGGCGGCTTCACTGTCCTCGCGAGTCTGCTCGTCGTCTCGTTCGGATCCGGAAGGAACTCCCTGCCGCTGATCCTCTACGGCCTGCGTGTCTTCGCGGGCTGGCCGCTCGCGCTGCTTATCGCGCCGCTCTTCGAGCCGTCATCCATTGGGGCGTACCTGGGCTGGATATGCCTGATCTGGCTCGCCATAGGCCTGCTGCCGTCGCCGCAAGCAATCCTGTTTATGACCGCCATGGTGATTGTCATCGACGCTTTCCTGGGCAGCACGCTCGTTGCGGCGTCTTTGCTGAGCGCCTACCGCATGTCGGGGATTCGGTTCTATGGCATCGGGAACGAATACATGGGGGTTTTGATCGGCGGCGCCCTGATGGCGCCGATCCTTTATGCCGATCGCAAGCACGGCGCGACCCACCCCGGCTCGTACCTCGCCGCCCCTCCCGAAGCGGGAAGGGAGGGAGAACAACGTCCTCACGCTCCCGTTTCGGGAGGGTCGGCGCCTTGCGGCGGGGTGGGTCGCGCGCGTCGGACGATGTCGCCGGACGTTGTCGTGAAACCGTTGCTCCTCGCTTTATGGTTCGCCATCGTGATCTTTGTTCTCTCGTTTCCTGCCTTCGGCGCGAAGGCGGGTGGCGCGGTCACTGCCCTATCGACCTTTCTCTTCGCCTGGTGGCAGATTCGGCGTGAAACTATCGGTCTCTCGCGCGTCGTAGGCGCCATCTCGGCCGGCTTCGCGCTGGTATTTGTCTGGGCATTTCTTGACCGACGGCTCGGGCTGTCGCCGACGCATATCGATACCGCAGTCACCGCTCTGTCGTCCGGCCGATTCGGGTATATTGTCGGAGTTGCGTCGCGCAAGGTTGCCCTGGCCCTGAGAGTCGGCCTGCATCCGGGCACAATTCTAGGTATTTTGGGTCTCTTGTTGCTGTGCGCCGTTGTACGTGCCTTGCTCGGCAGTCGGCTGCGCGCTCTGTGGAGAATGCGTCCGGTTTATGCGGCGGTTACCGTCGCGGGACTTCGCGGCTGTGTCGTGGCGCTGTTATTCAACGATTCTGGAATTATTGCAGCGATCCTGCTCTTTATCTCGCTGATGCTGCCCAATCTCTATGCCTTGTTCACGCTGAGTGAACGAAAGGGCGAATATAGACTAACGACGAATCAGGAGTCTTAACCACGGAATACACAGAAGGCACGGAAATAGGAAATTCAGAAACTTCTGTGTTTTCTATGCTTTCCGTAGTTAAAATCCTATTCTTGGTTCCTGCTACTCCGGGTTAGGTATTATGCGATACGTGGCGCTGGACATCGGAGACGCGAGGATCGGCATGGCCGTCTGTGACGCCCTTGAGACGGCCGCGTACCCGGCCGGAACAATCCATCGCGTCGGCAGCCTGCGACGGGATGTCGCGGCCGTTGCCGCCATCTTGGTCGATCAGGACGCGGAGGGGGTGGTCGCCGGCCTGCCGCTGTCGATGGACGGTTCCGTCGGGCCGCAAGCCGAGAAGGTGCTTGGGTTCGTTCGCGCCTTGCGCCGCGCCGTGTCAGCGCCGGTGGTTACCTGGGACGAAAGCCTGACCAGCGTCGAAGCAGACGAGATGATGATTTCGCACGGCGCGTCGCGCCGCAAGCGAAGGATCATGATCGACCAGATGGCCGCGGTTTTGATCCTGGAGAGTTATCTCGAACATCGGCGCGGCTTAGGTGCCGCGGAGGATGCGGAGTCCGATCGAGGATAAAATGATCGGCACGTCATATAATGAGGCCGAATACGTCACTAACGACATCCACAGATTCGCTGTTTACACACCTCAAACGCTATTCGCTTTCCGGCGGGTCGAGGTATTTCCGCACGGCGGTGACGAGGTGCTGTGGGCTGAAGGGCTTGGTGATGTATTCGTTGACGCCGACGTCGATGCCTTTGCGAACGTCCTCGTCCTGCGCTTTGGCGGAAAGCATAATGATGGGGATGTGGCAGAACTTGGGGTCGGCGCGCAGTTTGCGGGCGACTTCATAACCGTCAATGCGCGGCATCATGATGTCGAGCAGAATCAGGTCCGGCTTATGCGCGGTCACCTGCAGGAGCGCTTCCTGGCCGTTGACCGCAACCACCATCTCATAACCCTCGCGCGCCAGGATGAATTCCATCAACCGGACGATTGGCGGTTCGTCGTCGACCACCAATATCTTGTACGCCATTCGCAACTGCTCCTGCAAGATTCTACCACAAGGCGTCCACGCCGTCACTCCGCAAACGCCGTCGCAGCCTCGTCGACGTCCTCGACCGGCGTCACTTCCCACCAGTTCCTGCCGGACTTGACGTCGGCGCGCACAGGGACGTTCAACGGGTAGGCGTTTTCCATCGCCGCTTTGACAAGCGTCGCGAGACGCGGGACTTCCTCGGGCACGGCTTCGAACAGCAGCTCATCGTGGACCTGTAGCACCATCTGCGCGCCAAGACCCGATGCCGCCAGGTCGCGGTCGATGCGCAGCATAGCGAGTTTCATGATGTCGGCGGCCGTCCCTTGCACCGGCATATTGCCCGCCTCGCGCTCCGCCGCCTGGCGGAACTGGTAGTTGGCGCTGTTGACGTCGGGCACATAACGCCGTCGCCCAAGGAGCGTCTGCACGAAGCCCTGCGTCCGCGCTGTCTCCAGAGTCGCCTCAGCAAACTGACGGACGCTCGGGTAGCTTGCGTAGTAGTTCTTGATCAGCTCCCTGGCCTCGGACTGGGGAATGCCCAGCTCGTTGGACACGCGGAAGGGACCGGCGCCATAGAGCACGGCAAAGTTGATCGTCTTGGCTTGACGCCGCTGGTCGCCGTTGACCGGCTCGCCCTCGGGGACGCCAAAGATCAGACGGGCCGTGCGCGCATGGACGTCGTCGTCGTCCTGAAATGCCTTGACCAGATTCGGCTCGCCGGTCATGTGCGCGAAGACGCGCAGCTCGATCTGGGAGTAGTCGGTCGACACCAGCACGCGGCCCCGCGACGCGACGAACGTCTTGCGTATCTCGCGGCCTACTTCCGTGCGGATCGGAATGTTCTGCAGATTAGGATTGCTCGAACTGAGACGGCCCGTGCTCGCTACGGTTTGACTGAGCGACGTATGCACTTTGCCGGTGACCGGGCTGACCAGGGTCGGCAGCGAATCTGCGTACGTCGATTTGAGCTTCGTCAGCTCGCGCCAGGCAAGGATTCTCCCGGCGATCTCGTGCCCCTTCGACGCCAGGTCTTCGAGCACTTCGGCGCCTGTCGAGTATCCCGTCTTGATCTTGCGCGATGTCGGCAGCTTGAGCTTCTCGAACAGGACTTCCTGCAACTGCTTTGTGGATCCGATGGCGAATGGGCCGCCGGCCATCTCGTGGATTTCGGCCTCGATCTGCGCAATCTGCACCGACATCGTCTTGCTCACCTCGCGCAATAGGTCCGCATCGATGGTCACGCCGATCGACTCCATGCGTGCGATGACCGGCGACAGCGGCAGCTCGATATCGTCGTGGATGGACAGCAGGCCGTCGGCGACCAGCCGCGGGCGAAGCACCTCGGCCAGACGCTGGACAGCGATCACCCGGTCCATCGCGCAGCCTTCGGGGTCGGATACATCGTCCACCAGCTCAATCCCGGCATGGCCCGCCGCGAGTTCCGCCAGCGGATACGACGCGCGCGTGGCGTTGAGCAGATAGGCGGCGAGGAGCGTATCGAAGGTCACGCCTGCGATAGACTGTCCGGCGCGCGCGAGGACGCCTGCCGTCGCCTTGTAATCATAAACGGTCTTAGGCAGGTCCGGGCTTTCGAGGAATGAGCGGAACGGGGTCACGGCCAGTTTCCAGGGAACATAATAGGCGACATCGCCGACGGAAATGGCAAAACCATAGATGGGGGTGTCGAGGAAACCGGCCTTGACCGGAGGCGTGTGCAGGTGGAGGCCGACAGCGCCTGTATGCCGCCCGATGCGGCCGACGAGATCGGCCACGTCCTGCGAAGATTTCATCACGTACCGCTCGCCAACCGGACGCTCGCGCTCGCTGAACAGCGACAGCTCGGCCGGCGGAGTCGCAACCGACTTCGCCCGTTTCGACGCTTCCATGCCCTGAATGCGCTTGATCAGCGCCTTGAACTCGAGCTGCTCGAACAGCTCCTTGACCTTGGCGTAATCGGGCCCGATTTCTTGATGGTCGGGCGTCAGATTCACCCAGTCGGGCAAGGTCACGTCGCAAACGATCGTCGCGAGCCGCTTGCACTGCAGCGCGATCTCCGTGTTGGCCTGGATGGTATTCTTCAGCTTTTCCGGCAGCTCCGCTGCGTGCTCGATAATCCCCTCGACCGTGCCGTACTGCTGTAGAAGCTTCGCCGCGCCCTTTTCGCCGATGCCCGGAACGCCGGGCAGGTTGTCGCTGCTGTCGCCCTTAAGCCCCTTGAAGTCCGGGATCTGCGCCGCCGTCAGCCCGTAGCGCGCGACGACGGCCTGCTCGTCGTAGAGGACCGTGTCGGTGACGCCTTTGACCGTAATCATCACCTTGACCGGCCCACGTTGATCGTCGACAAGCTGCAGCGTGTCACCGTCGCCGGAGACTATGAGGACTTCGTAGCCAAGCTCCTTGCCGCGCCGCGCGAGAGTCCCGACCACGTCGTCGGCCTCAAACCCGGGGACCTCGACAACCGGCACGCGGAAGGCGTCGGCCACTTGTCGCGCCAAGGGCCCTTGCGGGCGCAGATCGTCGGGCGTTTCCTTGCGGTTCGCCTTGTAGCTCTCCATCTCCGTGTGCCGGAATGTGCCCGAAGGAGGGTCAAATGCCGCGAAGATTTTGTCCGGCTTCTCGCGCTCCAGAATCAAGAGGAGCATGTTGGTGAAGGTGTAGACCGCGTTAGTCGGCGTGCCGTCGGCGGTGGAAAGATAGCGCATGGCGTAAAAGCCGCGATAGAGGAGGCTGTTGCCGTCGAGTATGACGAGTTTTGGCATTACCAGATTATACCACTTACCGATGGGGGGCGTGCCACCTAGCGGTGGGGCGTGTGCGCAAGTGTGCGGACCTGTGATAGCAAAGTCGGACGCAGCGCACGTCGGCCTTCGACGGAAGGAGAACGCGTCCGAGGCCGGACCTCCCAAGGAGAGGGTGGGGTAAGGTAATTCGGGACGCGCGATTGACATTTCAACCTGCGGAACTGTATAATATCGGACGAGGCGTTCAGAAGATATGCCGAAGTGGTGAAATGGTATACACGCTAGTTTCAGGTACTAGTGCTCGCAAGGGCGTAGGGGTTCAAGTCCCCTCTTCGGCACCAACGACAGTCGATACGCATCGATAAAAGGCACCGGCGTCGAGCCGGTGCCTTTTATCGCGAATGCAGATTCCTTCTGCGAGACCGCATCAGCCTCTGCCTTCTCCGGCGACGGCCACCTGCATGATGTGGATCTCGCGCTGAGTACGCCTAACACTCCAGTTCTCTTTCGCAGCCCAAATAGCGGTTCGTATCGCTTGCTCACGCGGCAATTTCCGCAATTCATATGTATGATACAGGGTTATCTTGTCTCGCTCCACCAGCTCCTGTATTTCCCTTGGCAGTTTGAGCAGCGAAAGATGGTTCGATATGTTGGTTTGATGTACATCGAGTTCCTTGGATATCCGCATCTGCGTCCAACCCAATTCCATTAGCCGCGCATATCCTCGGGCTAATGTAATGGCGTTCCGGTGGCGCTGAGCCAGAATGGCGCGCATTTCATGTGCGGGGTCAGAGTCGAATATTATTTCCTTGTCACGGAGCCACCATTCTAGCTCACGCGGAAGCGTTTGCTCTATTTGCTGCGGATCGAATGATTGGTACAGTCGGCCAACCAAGTCGGTGTGGAGGTTCGGAAGCGTCTTGTCTTTTAACAAACAGACTGGCTTCTGTTGAGCGAGCATATACCCAACTTCAAGAGAGACGTTTGGGTTAAAGTCCTGCGTCGTGAGACGTTCAAACACGGCTATTCCAAAGTGGCATCCATGCATGTATGTGCGAATGTTTGGAAAAAGGTCTTCCGAGTAAATCCTATCGTCCGCGCGTAATCCAATAAGGCCAAACCGACTCAACGTATCCTTTATGACACGCGCTATCAACTGGTGGGCTAGCGTATTGCCGAAGCGCATCATAATAAATCCGCACTTTGCCTCATCAGGATGGTCATCGCGAAGACGACGAATGAACGGCTTCAAGTCTTCCGGTTCGCGCGTCAGATCAACCGCTACGTCAGCTATCATTATTAAGGCGTCCTCTTACGTGCCCAGGTTTCAAACGCGCCTAACACATCGGGCTTCGACGGCGGGAGGAACATGCAGGCATCGTCGCCGTAGGTTGACGGTGCTTCGTAAAGGCAATGGTCCCAGACGTGGGTTACGCCGTAACCCCACTTTGAAATTACGCGGCTACCCGTCCAAAGCCCGGCGTGACGTGGTCGGTCCCCATCGAAATAGACCACGACGTCGCCCCTAACGCCCTCGCCGTGTCGCTTGTATAGCACTGCGGCCGCAACGAGTTCGGCGACGAATTCCCAGTCGAATTGGATATCAGTTCTTGTCCGAACGTGTGCTTTGTTTTTGACGGTCTCAACGTCGTCAATCGATATGCCGAGTGCATACATAAAACAATTTGACCAATTCAAATCCAACGTCGTGCTGGTTGCTTCGGTGTGCAAGCGGATGCTGTGACCGTCGATCGCAGCGACTTGTGGAATCTGAGAAGCTACCCAGCTATGCATGCGAGCCTGATCGTCAACTGAGAAGGGGCTAAGCGACATTGTATTTGTGGTGATGCGATGTAGGGCAATCCGTAAGTCTTTGTTGTTCATTGAAATTCGTCGAGTATCAGTCAGTCGGCCAATTTGATATGCGGCTTGAGTGCCAGTCAATAACGACTATGATATTCTAGCAGTTTTTGATGGTTGCGGGAAACATACGATAGTGCGCGTGGGTGCCATTACATGGAATCAACAATGCTCGCTAGTATTGACCTCGCTGTCAGGCTTTAGTTAGCGGTGTAGAACCCGAATTGCCGATCGGTCTGCTGCGATGACTGGCTGGCTTGGCTGAGCATTTGGCGTCCTTTGTCCGTGATTCGATAACCCTGCTGAGGATGCGCCTGATTTTCAGGATGGGTATAGGCGAGCTCGCCATCGCGGGCCATCGGCGAGAGATATGTTTCTTGTATATAGCGCATGCTTCGCCCGAGCAATGTGGCTATCTCAAACGCCTGTAGATCGCGCCATGAACAGAGAGCCAACACGGCATCACGTACATCAGAAGGCATTGCTCTTCGGCCCATAGTGTCTAACTGAGGTTTTAGGGACTCTGGCAGCGGGGGAAACCCATCAGGTAAGAGTCGTAACCTATCAGATAGTGATCTGTCCAGGAGGTCGTACTCCCCAGGTAACGGCTTATCTGGGGGGTTAGACTCCCCAGGTAACGGCTTATCTGGGGGGTTAGACTCCCCAGGTAACGGCTTATCTGGGGGGTTAGACTCTTCAGATAACAAATTTTCTATTTGAGAGCGACGAGCCTCAGATCCCAACGCCTGCTCTAACGAGGCCTTAAATCGCTCACCGGGAACGTAGTAAGTGGCGTTGCCTTTGCCCTTCTGCTCAAGCAGCTTAACATTTCTAAGGTGTTGCAGGCGGCGACTAGCGGAAAGCGTGTCGAGACCCGTCAAGGTCCTGTAGTCGTAATTGTTCATCGCGCCGACCTCGCGCACTACAATAAGCACACGAGCTTCATCATCGGACAGATTACAGTCCTTAAAGCCGGCCAACCACTCTATATCGTTTTGCTCCAATAGATGATGGAGAAGCAAGGTGGCCGAAAAGGTATCGTTCTCGCGATCCGATTCGAAGAGCGGAACTGTCAGGTTTGCATCTACCATTGCGGCACGCATCGCTCTGATTCCCGACCCCTTTGTCTCTGCAAGAGCGGCCTCATGGATAACGGCGGCGATCTTTTCATTACGCGTCACCGATCCAGGCTCACCAAGCCGATCGTCGGATTTAAGCGAGTGCCCAGGATTTCGAATCTCAATTCGGTTTGAATAGCGAATGATTTGGACTGGTTGGCGCACGCGATAACTACGGTGCATTAAAGCATTTACGACCGCCTCGCGAATAACCGTGCGCGGGATCAATGGGACTTCACGACGGTGAATACCATTATCGCCGAGCGAAAAGACCATAGGCATGTCCCCTATTATCTGAGCCATTACACGGGGTATGAGCGTCATCAAGGCCTCACGCATTTCGACCGCCTTGAACCGCTCTTCGGGATGAGGCACCCATTCCCGTCCTTCAACCAAGATATAGTCGACTCGATTCATCGGAAAATGCCGACGCAACGAAGCTTGCTTCCCGAAAAGCACTAAGCCTGCTATTGTAGCGCACGTCCGACCTTCAAACTTCGATGTTGCCGTCAATGCATACAGTAAGTCTTCGTCGCCATAAGATAACTCAGCGGCGTTCGGATTAATCTCACTGCGCGTGCGCCGATACTCCGCGATTGCTTGAGGGTCAAGGTCTTCAAGCGAGCTGTCAGTTATGACAGTTTCGTCAAAAGTCTTGTGATCTCGGTATTGATAAAAAAGCGCAATGTCTTCGTCCGTACAGTGCTGATCCGCAGCCCCAATACGTCGGAACGCACCTTTCGGAACCCCTGCCGACTTAATGTATATAGGCTTCTCATGTGGTTGAACTTCCGGGATATAGGCCACGACCACGGCTTTACCTTCACGATGTTCCAACCACAGTTGGGGGCGAACGGGTGAATTGAACATGTTGCGACACATGCTTGCAAGGTCGCTCTGAATTTTATCCGGATTCGGAACGCCGACAATGTTATAGTTTTGAAACAAAGCCGCACGATCTAAAGCTATGCCGCACAGAATGTAACCGCCGCCGCGCATCGGCTCGTTTGAGAAGGCGGATATGGTCTCCGCAATGCTTTTGCCAATCTCCTCGGCCGTCTTCACTTCTAGCTCGACGCTTTCGTCTGAGTTGCGAAGCTTTTCCCACAGTTCGTCGAAGGTCAATAGCGCCATGATAAACGTATTGTACTCTATCGACATCACGGACGGGTTACACCCCGTCCAGCCGACATATAGGATTTCGCACCGGTATTAAGATCCACACTCATCACGTCGGCTTCTCATTTCACAGCGCGCAAATTGGGCCGTGATAGCCCAGTTTCCGTCAAGAAATCCTGTAAATATGCCGACATGTACCTAGGGATATCCATGGCGGCTCAAAATTGACATCAGTACGATTCCGCATATTGCTGCTCTTAACGGTGTTTTCGCTCGCCTTCATCGCTGGACTTACGTGTTGGCAAATGCTGGAGCACCGCCATCTCGAACAGTTGAGCCGGCAGTCCGCCAAGGAGCAAGGCGATTACGTCACGCGCATTGCCGACCTGAAAAGCGCCACATTAACGGCCCTTGCGGAAGACTACACGATCTGGGACGACATGTGCGCGTTTGCGCAAAAGCCAAACCGGACCTGGGGCGTGGTTAACCTTGACGAAGGCATCGGCACCTTTGACACCGACTCATGCTGGGTGTTCGATACCCGAATGCGTCAGGTATACGGCTGTGATCCCACATCGCACAAGCTTCTTAAGTGTCCGGTTTCGGCCGACGCCCTCCTGCTCCTGGGAATTGAACACGACTACTACGCCAACGTGGAGTCGATCCTGGTCTACCCGAACGACTACGTCGCCGTGGAGCACATTGCCGGGCCCGGTATGACGGTGTCCGAGGTTCTGTCACAGCGGGCGGGCGAGTCGTGGTCTCGCGGTCCCATAGTGCTGTCCTGGTCCAGCGCACTCGCGGGCGGGCGCAACGCTTTGGACGGACGCAATGTCGTGCTCCACGAATTCGCGCATAAATTGGACCTCCGCGACGGCAGCGTAGACGGCACGCCGCCCTTGCGGACGACAAACGATTACACAGAGTGGTCGGCGGTCATGAATGCGGAGTTCATGAGACTGCGCGCGGAGTCCGCGCATGGCCGCACGACACTCGTAGATGATTACGGCGCGACGAACACCGCGGAGTTCTTTGCCGTCGTCACCGAGTGTTTCTTCGAACAGTCGCGCGAACTGAAACGCCAGCATCCGAGCTTGTACGCGGTGCTGCAGGAGTATTATGGACAAGATCCGGCCGCGCGAGGCAAGGGATAGCCGCCCCGTGGCGTAGGTCGGCGCTACAGTCTACGCCGCAAACGCAAGCGGCTTGGTGTCGGCGATTATGTCATTGTCCAGCATTTCCATAAATACATCCACAATGAAAGGCTCGAAGTGGCTTCCGGACAGCCCGCGGATATGGTTCATGACCTTGCCATCAGGCCAGCCTTTGCGATACGGCCGGTCGGACCGCAGCGCGTCCCAAACATCGACGATGCAGAACAGCCGCGCCTCAAGAGGGATGCCGGCTCCTTGGAGTCCACGCGGGTATCCCGAGCCGTCCCACTTCTCATGGTGGCACCACGGAATCGCAAGTGCCGGGCGCAAGAAGTCGATTGGCGCAAGGAGGTCATGGGCGTAGTCGGGATGTCTGCGCATAATCGTCCACTCGTCGTCGGTAAGGGGACCGGGCTTAAGGAGGATGCTGTCCGGAACTCCCATCTTGCCGATATCGTGGAGGAGAGACCCGCGCCGGACGTCCACGAGTTGTTGGTCGCTGAACCCTATCGCTCGGGCGAGCCTAAGCGTCATCTCGGTAACACGCCGGCAGTGCCCTTCGGTTTCCTGGTCGCGTAAATCCAGGGCCTTTGACCACCCTTCGATAGTGCAGTCATACGCTTTAGCCAATTGGCTGGTCCGCGCGGCCACGCGTACTTCGAGCTCGTCGCGCGCGGCCGCCAGGTCTGTCTCTACGCGGGTACGCTCGATAATCTCCTCGAGCAATGTCGCGCGCTGCTCGAAGAAATCGTGGACGAGGTGGGCTAACTTGCCGAAGTCGGACGACGACCTTTCCAAATTGCCGAGGTCGTGCACGCGCTTGGTGCTCAGCGCAGTCATGACGGCCTGCAATGGCAGGCTCACCCACTTTAGCAAACAGACAAAGAGCGCGCTCAGCAGGAACAATGTGAACGATACGACAAGTGCCAGGGTTGTTACGTTCGTCTGGAGCAAGCGCCGCTGACTTTGGCTGTCGATTACAACTTGCATGGCCCGGATCGGAACACCGCGAACGTCGGTGAGCTGACGCGTATAGACCACAATACCGTCGCCTGCGGGTCGGCAGGTTACCGGCAAGGCGCGAGGAGATGCGTGCGTTATACTTGCGTGGGCACCCGTCAGGCCGCTAACCACGTTGACCTCATTGCGATCCCAAAGGCGCCCTACCA
>Ga0207036_10044_pt1 | contig 23586 bp, 14 predicted proteins | sample Alteio_BWMinCont_78_FD_153284 | JGI IMG/M metagenome (GOLD analysis project Ga0207036, IMG submission 153284) | Enriched cells from forest soil in Barre Woods Harvard Forest LTER site, Petersham, Massachusetts, United States -... | ecosystem: Environmental > Terrestrial > Soil > Temperate forest >... | reverse complement strand
GGGTTCGTCTTGCCTGTCGTGGAAGGCACCTTCACCAGTGCGTCGATAACCTCCTTGGTTGTCTCGAACGTGGTGTAGCCGGTAATGGCGATACGCTGGCCGAGAACGAGCAGGAAAACCTTGAAGTAGGATTGGCCGCGGCCCGGAATGGACGGCATATCCTTGACGTCCTGGCCGGTGTCGGGCTTGGTCAGGTTCTCCAGCTTCGTCCTGTCCTCCTGCGACACGGCATTGAGGAGCACCGAGGAGATCCGGCCGTCGATAGCCACGAGTACCTTGCCGTCGGTATTCCGGCGGAAGATCAGCTTGTTGATCGTGATGAATCCGAGGTCGAGCGGGCTCGACAGCGTATAGCTCGCGGAAAGGCGGTTGGGTTCGCTGTCCTTGAGCGAAACAATGATGGCGAGGCCGTCGAGCGAGACTTCGTTGAGGAGGTCCCAGGGCGAGGACAACACAAAGTACGGATCGCCGAGCGTCCGCACAAGGGCCTGGATCAGCGAGCCCAGACTCCAACCCTTGAGCGTGAACGTCACAGTTTCCTTGCCGCTGGAATAGGTCGCGCGGAAGCCCTCCCAGTCGACGAAGAGCATGCTGTTCCCGTCGGACAGGAACTCGTAACCGAACAGCAGCTTAAGGTTGATCGTGTCGTAGATCCACGTGCCGGTCGCCTTTCCCGTAAACGGGTACTCTTTAGGACCTGTCTTGGAACCGTCGTACTTCAGCGATATTGTCGCGGTATCGATGCCGACATTTTGGCTACCGAGTGTGAATATCCACTTGAACGTCGTGTCGATCGAGTATGTCGTCGCAAGTCCGTTGGTTCCGGAAGGGATGACCGCCTCGATGTCGAACGCCTGGATTTTGAGATCGCCAAGCAGGAACGCGGGGAACGGATACGTGCCGCCGGGATCGAAGAACTGGCTGATGAGCTGCGTCACCGCGAGCTCCTGCGCAAGCGATGCCGACAGGGTCCAGCGCGCGGGTTTCTCGACACTGCTGTACGCCACCGACACGTTCGCGACAAATGGTCCCACCGTCATCAGGCCGCTGATGGCGCTTGACCAGCTTGTCGCCGCGCCGGCGTCGGTCGGGACCATCAGCATGGAACCCTGCGTGCCGGGGTTTTGCGTGGGCGGCGTGATGGCGGACACCCGCACGAGCCCGTCGGAGATGGAGATGACCGGGTTGCCGTTGTAAGTCAGGAAGGCCAGGGAAAGCGCGAATCCGCTCGTGAAGCTGAAGCTCTTCGCGTTGTAATCGACGCTCAGCGTGATATCGGACAGCTCCGCCTGGATAGACGACGGAAGCGAGATCGCATTACCGGTGAGCGTCTTCAGGAAATCGTTGAGCGTTGCCGTGCCGACGAACGCGGCGTAGAACTGTAGGCCCGACGTGAATTGTACCGTGAACAGTCCGTCGCCCTGCCCGTTCGGCCCCTTGAATATATCCGTCGCTAGCGTGAACGACGTCTCGAATACATAGCTGAACTTTCGCGTCGCCTGCGTGAGTGGATTGTCGATCGCCCAGAGCAGCGAAAAGTCTTTGATGGTGAAGTCCAAGCCCGGCGGCGCATACGGGATCGGCGTCCACGTCGTCCCCTTCGTGCTGCCGATCTGTATCGAGACGGCATCGAGTGTCGGCGTGCTGCCGAGCGACCCGGCCAGCGTCAGCCCGCGCAGGCCAACCGATGTCAGGAACTGTTGCAAAACGGGCGGCGTCGCGGCGAGATAGCTCCCCGATCCGCCGATCAGGCCTATGACCGTGGCCGGCGTGATCTCTTTTCCGTCGCCTGTCGCGAACAGGCCCACCACATAGTCGACCTGGTTTCCTTGCCCAGCGCCTGTCGTAATGTTAATATCGATCTGCAGCGTGTAGTCGGCATCGTTACCCTGCACGCCCAGCCCGGACGCCACGGTGAGCTGGGGAGTCTGATCGGTCGCCTCCTCGCCTTCCTTCGCGGGATCGCCGGACGGCGGGATAGTGAGGCGCACCCGCGGGTTCGTAACGTTGAGATAAAAGATTTTGAAGGCGCCCGTTGCAAGCGACGCCTCGAGCGTGCCCGAGGGGAAGAGCACCGTCTCGCCGTTATACGCGGACATGTCGAAAACGCCCTGCAGGTTGAGCGGCCCGGTGGGGGGAGTGAGGCCGACGATCAGGCTGAGCACGGGCGTTACGACACTCGGGATCGGAATACTGGTGAAGAAGTTCTGTTTGGGGCCGCCGCTCACCGGACGGCCTGTGGTGACCGTCCAGGGATAGAAGCCGTCGGCCGTCGAGAATATGAAGACGGTGTTCGAAACCGACAGTTGATTGAACGGCCAGCCGTCCATGAACGAGAATGAGTTGGTCCACGTCCAGTTCGCGGGCGCGCTCAGGATCTGTACCACCAGCGTGGCGCCGTCCTTGGTGACGCCGAAGACGAGAGTCGCCTGCGACGCCAGCGAGCCGCCGAGGAACGGAATGCCGGCGCTGGTCACCGTAAACGTGTCGTTCGAGTCGACCGGGCCGACGTTGCTTGCCGATACCGTCACTTTGAAGTCGGCTGCCGCCTTCACCTGGAATGCGGCCTGGACGTTCGCGTCGTATTTCTCCGGCACCACGACAGACGGGTCATTCATGCCCTTGGTCAGGAAAGTCGCGTCCAATGGGAACGCGCCGGAAGCGGCCGCCGTCTTGATGGCGCCTTGCAGGTTTACTATCGCGTTGTTGCTCATGAGAACTCCCGGCGACTAAAGTCACGGCTATCAAAACCAACAGTCGGCCTCCGCCGACACGAACACGAAAGCCGCACCTAGAAGCCCCGACGGCCTCTTTTCTTTTCATAGCCAGGACGGGTGCCCGCGCCCGTCACGTGGTCGTTATCGCCTTACACGTCTGCGAAGGTGGCGAAATGGTCACTCGTGCGATAGATGTGGCCGTAGTTCATCCAACCGGTTCGCTGCCTGGCCGTGCCTACGGTCCAATTCGGGGCAGTCGGCGACGGTGGCCAGGGCAGGAAGCTGAACGAGCTCGGCATGAAAGTCGTGCCGATCGGCGGGTTGCCGGGCGGAGCGCCGACGGCATTGAACGGCGTCCCGGCCACGTGGTTCATGATCGTAGTCCTGTAGTTCTGATTGTTATTGAACGGACGCACGAGCATGTTGTCGATCGAGTAAAAGTTTGCCACGATCTCGCTGCCGATGTAGCCGAAGCCCGGATAAAAGGACTGGGTGTTATTGTTTTGCGACCAGAGGAAGCGCGAGCCCGACGAAAGATCCGGCCCCTTCACATGCGTGGCAAAGTATCCGGCATAGGCGCCGAGGTTGCCTGGCGCTTGCCCGGCGGGCTGGATCAGCATTGTATACGCGTTGTTCGTTAGCGGCAGGTAGACACCCGAGTAGTTACCCTGATTGTCCAGCAGATTGAGGTTGAAGTCCCCGGCGACAAGCCGGGTCTCGACGTTGCCGAGGTTCCCGGAAACCTCGGGCAATACGGCGAGCGCGTTCATGAATGTCATCTGATCGCCCGTGACGGCCGGGGCGTGAACGCCGACGATGGAGAGGTTTCGCGTCACCGTTCCATTGTTGTCCGTTTCCGTGAACGTGCCGAGATACGGCTCGCGGAGCGTCGAGAAGTCGAAGTCCGCATACCGGTTGCGTGCCGCTACTCTATTTTCCAGGACATTGCCGTTGTGCAGCGCCCCGCCGGGAATGGGCCTGGGCTGGGTTCCCGCCGGAACGAGCATGGCGTTGAAGTCTATGGTGCCGTTCGACGGATACGCGTTTGCCACGCCCGTGCCGGGCAGCAACGAAAATCCGTCATAGGCCCCGGTCCATATGTTCGGCCCGGTGAAATAGCGGTAGACGTTCGCGCCGTTGACCACGGACCGCCCGCGGTAGAAGATCGCCACTGTCTCCGCTTTGCCCCCGATCCCCACACGCAGCGGCGGGACAAGCCGCCAATCCGGGTCTGCAAAAGCATAGCTCGTTCGCAGATAATTGAGGAGGTAGACGCATCCCTGCATGCCCCCGGTCTGTGTGGCGAGGTCGCTCAAGCGATTGTCGCCCGACGATACCTCGATCAGCACGATGATGTCCGGGTCGGTGAAGAGTAAATTTCGGTTGACGATGATCCGGCGCATGAACGACGCGAACTGGTAGCTGCTTCCGCCGGTATTGGGCTGGCGGGTGGTTCGCGGATCGTTGATCTTGTTGATGCCGAATGTCTGCAGATTCCAGACCAGGACTTTAGCCATTCTCAATCCTCCAGCAAGGCAACGGCTTGCCCGCCCGGCAGGGCAGCCGGCGCAGCCTCCGACGATTTCGGTTGGTCCTTCGCGACATACGCCGCGTACCAGCCCAGGCTTCCCGTGTTGTCCGGATCGCCGAACAGGAAGAACTGTATGTTGGCGTCGGGCGGCAGCTTTACGATGCCGAAAATCTTAAGCGCAATATCGTCCAGACGCAGACAGTAGTAGTCCTGGCCACTCGGCACGCCGTCCTTGTAAACCGGCTGACGCTGCAGTGTAATGTTACCGAGCGATACCTTGAGCACCCCTTGAAGGCTGAACAGCTTCGCGCCAGGCGCGGCGCCCGGCAGGCTCAGGCCTATGAATACCGAATGCTGCTTTTTTTCGGTCAATTTGGTGTCGGGACTCCACGCCAATAGCATGTTGGACGTGAACCCTGCCGCCGACGCCAGCGCGCCGGGACCGCCCATCGTGACCTGGTAGACCACGCCGAACCACCGCGTACCGAGAAGCTGCAAGTTCAGGCCCGACGAGACCGGCAGGAAGCCGTAGTCGGCGGGAGTCTTACCGCCGGAGGCATTGATAAACGTCTTAAGCTGCAATCCGAATCCCTTGAACAAGCTCTTGTCGCGCGACGCGCTCGCGTTCAGATCGTACGCCATGTTGTCCGTATTCAGCGCAAAAACCGTGGCATTCGGCGTTGCCGTCGGGAAAGCCATGCGGAGGATGAGATTAGACGCCGCCAGCCCCTGTCCGAGGTTGCTCGGCAGTGTGTCCGGCGGACTGCCGAACGAGAGGACGTCGAAGAGCTGCTCCACGGTGTCTTTTGTCTCCGTCAGCTCGGTGAAGTCGAAAGCGGACCAGATGACGAAGCGGCTTACCGTCGTCGCGCCGTTGTCCTCCGGCCCCAGGGTGTTGAACTGGACGCGGTTGAAGGCGACCGCAGGCAGTACGTTGCTGTCGAGCGTAAACACGGTGCTGTGCGTTTGCTCGAAGACATACGCGGCCGCGCCGCCCTGGTCCACATAGCTGCCGTCGAGCACGACGCCGTTCGCTGGCATCGGAATCGAATTGCTGTACGCCTTGACGACCTTCGATTCGAACAGCTTGTCCACCGTGAGCTGCACATGGCTCTGGAAATCGACCAGCTTGGCGTTTTCGAAGAGGACCGTAAGCTGGAGGACCGTAAAGGCAAAGTCGGTGTTTGTGAGTACGGAGATCGGCGTGTCCGGGCTGAGTCCGCTCGACAGGCTCGCGAGGTACGATGGGTTCTCGTAATCGATGAGGCCGAAGAGGCTGGAGTTACCGTCCATCCTGATCTGCGTGCCGGCAACGGCGACGCGACTCACAGTGAATCCGAAATGGTGCGCGTTGAACTGGGTGAAGTCGATGCCCGCCGCCAAACCCTGTATCTGCTTGGGCAGGGTTTCAAAGGAGAGATCGGCTCGCAGCACGATCACGCCGTTCCAATAAGGGTCGGTAACGATCTGCTTGAAGTTCTTGTAGAACCGGGCTAACGGGCCGTCGGCCCGCGCAATGCCGTCCTTGACATAGTCCTGCAGCCATTGGGACAGGCCGGTGTATGCCAGAGACTCGATTCCGCCGGATTCCTTGACGAGCGAGAAGTCGGCCGGATCTGTCCAGCGATTCGGATTGGTGATGCGGTCCACCAAGCTGCCGTCGCAGAACTTCATAATCATGACGTTGCGGTAGCTGGTCGGCGTGGCGTTCTTGCCGATCTGCGCGGCCATCGTCCAATCGGCGATGTTGACCACGTTCTCGAACTTGGCCCCAGACGCTTGGTCGTCGAAATACTGGTTGTTAACCGCAACCAGGAAAAGCTGGTTGGTTTGCAGGGCGTTCTGGACCTTCACGTGCGGCTTCACGAAAGCGAAGGGAAGGGTGGTGGTCGGGCCCGATCCGATGACCGATTGCGCCAGCCGGACGTTCGCGTAGGCGAATGTATCGGGGTCGACCTGCGCGATGAGGCCCTGGGGCGTGGTTCCATATTGGACTTTATCGGGATCAGCCCCTTTCGCTATCCGCTGTACCGCCGCGGCGCGCGCTTCCCAGAGGGCTGTCGATGCCGCCGAGATGATCGTCTTGCGCGTGGCCGAGATGATCTGGCTTTCGAACTGCGTGAGCGTATTCGGGTCGACTCCGGGCTTCGTCGCACCGGCATAGGGCGCCAGCGGAAAGGTCTTTGTCACGCCTTGCGGCAGGTTGTGCCGGGGCGGAGTCGAGACGAGCACCGTCGGAGCGTCCGCGGCAGCGGCCTGGCCGCCGGCGAGCCCGTACAGGGCGCCGCCTTCCGGCTGCGCGCTGTAGGCGATTGCGGAACTGGCGGCGTCGGGGGAAGAGCCGGCCTGGATGGTCGCCCAGGGCGTCCTGTACGTCGGGGTTAGCCGTGGGCGGATGCCGCCACTGTCCGGCTTCTCAAGCTGCACGGTTTCGTACGGAAAAATCGGCGCGTATGCCGGCTGCGACGGCAGGAAGTAAATCGTGTCGTTGACGAGTTCGGACCGCGGGTCGTAGGTTATGAACGAAAGCCGCTCGGATCCGAACAGGCCGCACAGCAACTGCTGAGGGGTGGCCGCGGCCTTGCCATCGACCGACATCCCGAACTTGCCGGCCGGCGCGAAATAGGCGGTGGCTGTCCCGGGCGCCGCGAAGGACGGCGAGGCCGACTGAAGCGCGAAGGCACCCGCTCCGAGCGCGGGTGCGATGTCCGTCGACGATGATCCGATCGGCGTTAGGGAAATTGTCTTGCCTTCCGGCGTCCGGAAATAGCTCGCCAGGGTCGGGGCGTTTGCAATCGCGAGGCCTGACCGCAAATAGCCGGCTTCCAGATCGGTCTGCGATATCCGCGCATTGACCGGATCGCTCGGATCGATCGTGCCCGCGGCCGACAACGTCTTCGGCCATGGGGCGACATTGAATCCCGGATAGGAGATAAGCTGTTCCGTGCCGGCGTTGTTGACAATGTACTTGAAGCCCAGATCCACGCCGCTTGGTCCGAATGTTGTCGCCGGCCCAAGCACGGCCTGGAACGTGAAGCAGCCGGCGTTCGTTCCACTGAACGGAATGTACGCCCTCTGGCCGCCTTTGCCGTCGATCAGGCTGATATCCAGGTTACTGCGGCCCTTTTGGAATCCGATATACTTACTGACAGATGGACTGGTCCTGATGGTAAGGCTGAGAGCGCCCACGGTCGTGTCCACGTCCAGGTTAAGCTGCGCGAGCGCGAAGAAGTTCAGGCTCTGGCCAAGACCCGCGTTTATGTTGCCGGATAGGAGGTAATTGCCACGGATGTCCTGATTGAACGGGAACGCGAAATTGCCGAAATCGCCGAGGCTCAGCGGGTCGATTCCCTTCAGCCACACCACGGCCCTGTTTTTCGTATTCTTGTTGACATACGGGACGATGATGTTCGCAAAGCCGGCGGGATCGGTCGCGGCCATGGGCGGCGCGGTCACGGCAAACACGTAGTAACCGCCATAGTCATAGAGCGATTGATCGATTGGGATATGCTCGGGCAGATCCTTAGTCGTCGGCATCACGTACGCGGCCCAGCCAACATTGCCTGGGACATTGATCACATACAAGGCGGTGCCGGGAACTTGATCGAATTGTAGTGGTGTTGACATTAGTCGTTAGCCCTCGCGGATACCGAATAAAGCGAATAGGGCCAGGTCGCGATAGCGCCCGCATAGTCGACCTTGGGCAGGTTCGACGATACGAATGTCCCCTTGAGGTAGACCTGACCGTCCTGCGTGGGCGTCGCGGGCTGCAGTTGTAAGGTCATCCCCGGCGCGACCTGCACGGTACCGATCTCATACCCTCTGTCGACGACCGCGCTATTGGCGCCGCTAGACAACGTCAGCGTGGCGAACGTAACGTTCACGGTTCGGAACGTGATGGTCACGGGCTCGGCGGGATCGTCGATTATTGAAGTGGTGACCACGAGTTCCGGCGTCAGCCAGCGCTCCTGCCGGTCCAGAACGAGCTGGCTCGGCGAAATCCAGGCCGCGAGGTCGCCGCGAAAGGGTGTCGACTCCGCCTTCTGCGTCACCACGAAGTCGGCGATTAGTGATGAGCGTTCACCTGGATAACCGAAGTGCGCGCCCAATCCGCCGCGGATCGATGCGCCGCCGTTCGCGAGGTCGAGGCTCGCCGTATTCGTTTTGGGCGTCAATATGACGGTCGTCATGGTCCGGCCCTCAAGCTGTATATCCACGTCCACTTGAGCCAGGGTCTTGCTTACGCGGATCAGAAAACCCGCGGGTCCGACCGCGCGCTCCACGGGCATCCCAGGCTCGACGTGCAGTGGCGACGGCGTCGTTGTGGCGACGCGCTGGGCGAATGTGGGACCGGCAAGCAATGAGGAAACCAGGCAGACAGTTACATAAAAAAGGCAAAGCAAAACTGCCCGGTTCGGTCTTATCGTGCCGAGTCGAGATATCAGAGACGTGATCAAAAGCCACCTAGCGGTGGGGCGTGAAGCCGCGGCTCTGCGCGGCATTACCCCAGTCCGGGGCGGACCCGCGCTGCGCTTGCACCCGATCAGTCGCGCTACCGGCCGCGAGCCCCACGGACTTGCGGACATCGCTGCGCTTACCGTCAAAGTACAAACACCGCGAGTAGAGGCTCGAACGACGAGCCTCTACTCGTGTCGGACCTAAGCCGTCTTTCCACCCTTGATCGGGTACAAGCCTAGCGACTTGCCCTTGATGAGATATTTCGAGCCACTATCGATAATTGTGCCTGTGACTATTACGGTATAGGTACCGCCGGTTTGAGGAAGGTACTGGACCGTCAGCCCTTCCGTGAAGGTGACCACTCCGTTACCGACGTCCGCGCCGTTCTGAACTGTGGTGAAGGACGACGAAACTTGCGGACTCCAGTACGTGGTAGCGTTGTTGTACTGAAATGCGATCTGGGTATCGTCGTTGGGATTGCCGCTGGCGGCGCAAAGCGCGTTGCTGTTCGGCGTCAACGGGGTGTTGGTTGTCTGTCCGCCTTCCAATGCTTCAGCCATGATATTAAATTCTCCTTTTGCTTTTTTGATACTCGATAAATGATAATTCCATGCGGATTGATGGGCACATTGATATTCATATATAAATACATATCAACGGCTGTCAACCCGTAGGATTTGCTATCGACTAATTATAGTGCGCAAGGCCGCGCTTGTCAAGGCATTTTGTCCTATATTTTCTCGTCCTTATAAAGTCGTTTTGCAACGGCAATTAACTCCTCGCAGGTATGCCAAATGGTACCCCCATCCAGGCGTTCCCAGGATATGCCGGTACGAGCGAACTAAGGGCTGTCTCGGTTAATGAATGAACTTTCAACAATACAGTTAAGGCTTGAACGGCCACCAAGGATGCGGTGGCTCCTGCGCGGTGGGCGGGGTGAAATTGGCGAGAGCCTCCAGAAAGTCGGCGCGGGTGACGACACGTTTGGCGTCGGTGCCGCTTTCGGACAGGCGGATCAGGGCTTGCAGACCGGCTTCGTTAACGAGGGCCTTTATGTTCGCGCCGGAGAAGCCGTCCGTTTCCGACGCGAGCTCATCGATGTCGATATCGTCGGCGAGCTTCGCATTCTCCATCGACAGCGCAAAGAGCGCTCGACGGCCGGTGAGATCGGGTAGGGGAATCTCGATCTCCCGCGACAGGCGTCCGCCGCGCAAGAGCGCCGGGTCCAGCATGTCGCGCCGGTTTGTCGCCCCGATCACGAAGATGCGCCGGTTGCGCGTGAGGCCGTCCATCTCGTGCAGGAACTGGTTGACGACCTTGTCGCTGTACTGATTGATTCCTCCTGACCGCGACGGAAGCAGCGCATCGATTTCGTCGAGAAACACGATGGCCGGGGCCTTCGCGCGGGCGTCGTCGAAGAGCCGCTTGACGGCCTTTTCGCTCTCTCCCATCCACATCGAATTGATTTCCGCCGGACTGGTCGCCAGGAAATGGCAATGGGACTCGCTGGCGAGCACGCGGGCAATTGTCGTTTTGCCGGTGCCCGGCGCGCCATGTAGCAGCAGGCCGGTGGGAGGCTCGACCCCCAAGTCGCGCGACAGTTTGGGGTCTTCGAGCAGCATCTGCATCTGTCGCAGCTCGCGCTTGGTGCGCTCGGGCAGAACGACGTCGTTCCAGGTTATCCCGCGCACGCCTCCGCGCCGCTCGTTGACTTGCGCCGCGCGATTGGCAGCCGCTTCCAAAACGGCCGCGCGTTCGGCATAAGCGGCGTTATCGGGTCTCAGCGCCGCGGCTTTGGATGCGGCCTCGGCGGCTTCGTCCGTGCGTCCGAGATAGCGGTAAGAAAGGGCAAGGGCGTGGTATGCGCGTGGGTCGCTCGGCGCCAACTCGACAGCCTTTTGAAACTGCGCGATGGAGAGACGGAAGGCCTCGCGGTACTGCACTATCCAATCCGTTTGCCCGATCGCCCGCGACGCGGCCATGACGCCCAGGCCGAGCACGGATGCGGCAAGTTCGCCGATGAATGTGCGGCCTTCGTTCTCGCGCAGCGATGGTGGAAGGAGGCGCGCGGCGCGGTCCTGATAGGTGAGGCCCAGTTGATATGGCCCGTCGGCATCGTCGGGAAACTTGCCGATGGCTGCCTCGAACGCGGCGATCGCCCCCGCGTATTCGCCTTGCTCGCGGTACTGGAGACCTGCCAGAAATGCTGGGTTTTGGCCGATGGCGCTCATACGCCGATTATACCCGTGGCGTGACTCATCGCGGGGCACGAGATTGTTTGATTACAGGTTCGGCGCGGGCAACGCGTAGGGGTGGTGCATCGGACGCTGTCGGCCGGGCTTTGTCATCGTAAGTGTCCACGCAGCGTCCGAGGGGCCGCCCACGCCTACGTAACCCCCCCCCAGATAAGACAGTTGTCGTCTGGGTTTCGATAGTATAATGACATGCGAAGAGACGGCCTCCAAGAGCCGTCTCTTCAAATTGGTGCAGAAAGGAGGTGATCCTTATGCGCCATAGGCATTGGCGATCCCAACTGTTTATAAAGATCGTTGTGCTGCTTATCGCTTTGGCGAAAGCCATTGCGATACTGATTGTGGCCTGCCGTATGTAGGACCACAGGCAAACGGGCGCTGTACCAGCAGCGCTCGTTTGTCGTTATGGTGTCATTATACCGCATGATGAACGCGTTCGTCCCTTTTTGGTGGTCGCCCGCGTATGACGAGCGGGGATTTCCTCGCGGTAGCGGCCATCGGCACGTCAAAGCTCACGCGGCTGGCTGCTAGATTCTGCATTAGCTGCGCCGTCTCTTGATCTCTTCGCTCAAGTTCTGTTTCATCATCGGTGTTATCTTCCTCCCGCCACGAGCGCAGCAAATTGATAGCCTCACGGTTCTTATCCGCGGGATTGATGTGCGTCGTTTGGTATTCTCTGAACATTTTTTCGACAAGACCGGCCGGATCGATGCCTTCCTGTTTGGCTACATGACACAGCTTGGCTTCGATTTGCGGACTGACATTGAGAGTCATGGATAGTCTCCTCTCGCATGTTTTTCGATGCAAACTCCAGGCGGACTCCCCCTTCCCAAATTAATTCCTGCTGTCGCAAAATCCTGGTGGCCGATGCGCCGTCCGACCATAAATAATCGGCACGGGCCGTCAGTCACCGTTAGAACGGTGCTAACCGCCTATTGCCGGTTCCTTTCTCAGCCCCATTCGTGGGGCTTTCCACGTCAGGCCGGTCAGTTATGGCCGGATCTATGCCGCGTCGGTACGTTATTCGGCGTATCCCGGATTTTGCGACACGTGGTAAGATTTTAAAAGACAAGCGTATCGTCCTGCCGTTATTTTGGGGCGGCAGACCACATCATTCCCTCCTGCGTGGTTGCCGTGAGAGCCAATCTTCGACGTCGGCATACGAGTTAAGGTCAAACAACGCGTCACCGAGGTCGTCGATCTGGTCGGGCGTTAAAGTGTCGAGGCACGTCGCAATGTTGGGTGGCACCGTTCCTATTTGGCGGGTTATCAGGCGAATCATTAAGTTCCGCTCCCGCTGAATGCCTAGCTGCATGCCCCGTTCTTCGGCCGTTTTAATTTGAATAGCATCTACCATGCGTGCTTGAACCTCCGTTTCGTAAATCTCGCGCTGCACCGGGTCGGCACCCATCCGCTCCAACTCTGAAACAGCCTTCACGATCGCCGGCTCGTCTCGCAAGGCAGCCGGCAGGGCGTTTCGTTTGAGCCGTTCCGCCCTCGTCAGAAATGCGACCCAGCGATCCAGGGCCGTGCTGATCTGCGGCCAGTCCTTACGGAACTTGCGCATCTCAATAAAGTATAGCTGAAGAAACCTGAGTTGGTCGGGGTGTTCGTTCGTGTCCATGTCCTTAAACACGAACTGTCGGACCATTCGATCATCGTCGAAATAGTTAAAATCAAGGAAGTGAATGCCAATTGTCGGGTTCAGACTTGAATAGTCATCGGCTGCCGCCAACTGGTCGACATAAACCTTGGCAGCATAGTAGATTGCCCGCTTTCCGTAGAATACGTGAGGCAGGGTTTGCATTTCGATGTCGTACCAAGTGCCATCCTGATCCATCGCCTTGATGTCCAGAATTGTTTCCTTCGATCCGCGATAGGCGGCCAGATTGAAGGGGTTCTTGATAACCACGTCGACTATGTGCAGATGAGGGCCAACGACGCTATTGATAAGCGAGATCAACAGATCCTTGTTTGCTTCGCTCCCGAACAGTATCCGGAACACGAAGTCGATTCTAGGATTAAGTAGCCTTCGGATCAAGGTCACGTTAATGAGTCCTCAGAATGGATTGCGTACGAATATATTATACTCGGTCAGGTTGTGGTTCGCACCATCGCAAATGGCTCGTCCTACACACTCTCATACATGGCGCACAACAACCCGAAATAGTGATCTACTTCGTAGGAAAGAAAACAGGGGCTGAGCGGCACATGTTTGCGGATGCCAAGCAGCGTGAGTGTTTGCCAATACGAGTCGGTGAGAGCGGCGTCGATCCAGTCGTCCTTCCAATCGAGAAGGCTGGCGAGATCGTCGGCCTGAACCGCCTTGACCATCGCTCGGTCATACTCCGCGGACACCGGCGAGAAGCCGTACGGCCCATCCTTGGCGTGGCCGTGACCCTGGTCGGCGCTAATTATCACGGCGACCCTGCGGCCCAGGTCTTAGCGGCGAGGGCCAGCGCCTCGCCCCACGCGACAAGATGCTTGCGAGGGACCGCTCGGCCCGGACAGGCAATCGCAACCGTCAGTTCGCTTGCCCACAATTCATCACACGCCGTGTGATGAATTGGCGCGCTGCTGATAACCAAGACGACCATGTCCACGATCCATCATTCACTCATCACTACCCATTTTCTTTAAAGCCGCCCCAGATTCCCGTATAATTGCTTAATAGTTAGGCTCGCGGACGAACAGGCGAGACCTTTGGCACGCCGAACGCGGTTTCGACATCGCACGAACCTGCGTGTGTGCCGCCGTCACGTCCCGACCCGGATTGGACGACGCGGGATGGGTTGCATGCGGCCTCTCAGGGCGTCGCTTTGCCGAAAATATGCGGACTCGCGCGATTTTTTCGATCGTCAACGGCATGACATGCATGGCAGAGCGCATATTAAAAATACATACGATAGCAACTAATACAATGTATAGACTACGAACTACAGTGAAACCACGAGCGTGTCTTGACCCGCATTCGTATGTCACAAAATGTCGCAGGATTTCGCCAGGTTTCACCCAGTGTCGCCAGAGGTCACCGTTTTTCGCGTTTTGTCGCCTCATTTGCACACAATGTCACGCATTTGTCACACGTCGCTCGCAACGGCGCCAAAGCCACCGCGTGAAACGCACGACCCATGGAACGGGCAGAGCTTCTTGCGCGAGCCTCCGCCTGTCCAGGGCGGACCCGCCCTTTCCGGCTCCCCCTCACCCTGGCTCTCCCTGGAGGGGAGAGGGGGTTGGGGGGAGAGGGTAAGAACAGCCTCAAACGGGGATATCGCTCAAGGGCGACTTTATAATCGGCACACAGACACGTATAATAGGATCGTAACGTGTGGAACGGGTTAGCGCACTTTCAACTCTAAGCCCTACTAATAACTAACACGGCGGATCATCAACCGGTGACGCCGCCCTGGATGCCAGGGTCACAAGCACCTTTACAACTTAAACGATAGCGCTCTCGTACATCGCGCAGAGCAGTCCGAAATAGTGGTCGACTTCGTAGGACAGAAAACAGGGGCTGAGCGAGACGTGTTTGCGAATTCCGAGGAGCGCGAGGGTTTGCCAGTAGGAATCGGGGAGGGCGGCGTCGATCCAGTCGTCCTTCCAATCGAGAAGGCTGGCGAGATCGTCGGCCTGGACGGCCTTGACCATCGCACGGTCATACTCCGCGGAGATTGGCGAGAAGCCGTACGGCCCATCCTTGGCGTGGCCGTGACCCTGATCGGCGCTGATTATCACGGCGACCCTGCGGCCCAGGTCATTCGCGGCATGGGCCAGCGCCTCGCCCCACGCGACAAGATGCTTGCGAGGGACCGCTCGTCCCGGACAGGCAATCGCAACCGGCAGTTCGCCGGCCGGGTCGAGCAAGGCGAGGGGGATGGTCACGCCCCAATCGAGCGGGAAAGGGACGTCCTCCGCGGGCGCGGCCGGGGCAATCGGAATGCCGAGAGACGACCCGTGATAGGCCCAGGCCGCCACGAGATCGACATCCGTCCGCGCATTGATGGTCCGATCGTCAAGCTCTCCGCGCGCCGTTTCGGCGACGCCGACCGTGACATATTCTTCCGCGTAGACCCCGTGCGGGGTTAGGATCGCCAGCGTGTCGGCGCGCGAGTTCCGCAACGCCGACCGCATCCGTTTCATGGCCGCGCGGCTTTCCGGCACGGGTGTTATCGACGGTGGCGCGGCGAGCAAGTGCCCCGCATGCGGCGCGATACAGGCGAACACGACGGGCATCAGACGATGGCCTTCTCCGTCTGTTTATCGAAGAGATGCATCTTGTTCGTATCGAAAACGACGTCCAGGGTCTCCCCCTCTTTGGCCTTTGATGCCGAATCGATCGTGGCGACCAGTTGAGAGGTTGCGGCGGTGAGGTAGAGCGTGAGGACATCTCCCATCGGCTCGGCCACATCGACATGCGTGCGGACAGTGTTTCCGTCGCTGGCTGTCACCGGGTTGCGCAGGTTCTTGTCAAAGATATCGGCGGGACGCACGCCCAAAACGACTTCCTTGTTCCCATAGCCGGCCAGCACGTCCGGAGGGGCTGCGGGCGCATCCACTTTGAACGCAGGCGTCTCGACGACATAGCCGCTGCCGCTTGGGCGCAAGACGCCGGTGATGAAGTTCATCGACGGTGTCCCGATAAAGCCGGCGACAAACATGTTGGCGGGATGCGCATAGATCTGCATCGGGGTATCGCATTGCTGCAATACGCCGTCCTTCATGACGGCGATTCGCTGCCCCATCGTCATGGCTTCGACCTGATCATGGGTGACATAGATGGTGGTAATCCCGAGACGTCGGTGCAGTTTGATCAGTTCGGCGCGAGTCTGCACGCGGAGTTTGGCATCGAGGTTGGACAGCGGCTCGTCCATCAAGAATACCTGCGGCTCACGTACGATGGCGCGCCCGAGAGCCACGCGCTGGCGCTGTCCACCCGAAAGCTGCTTGGGTTTGCGCTGCATGAGACTTTCGATTCCGAGGAGTTCCGCGGCCTGCTTGACTCGCTGCTGGATCGTCTCCTTCGGGACGCGCCGCAATTCAAGGCCGAAGGCCATATTCTGATATACGGACATATGCGGATACAGCGCGTAGTTCTGAAAGACCATGGCGATGTCCCGATCCTTGGGCGAAACGTCGTTGACGATCCGGGAGCCGATCGAAACGTCCCCCTCCGTGATCTCCTCGAGGCCTGCGATCATGCGCAGCGCCGTCGTTTTACCACAGCCGGACGGTCCAACCAGGACCATGAACTCTTTATCGTTGATATCGATGGAAAGGTTGTTGACAGCGACCACTTTGTCGTATCGCTTGACAACGTTTTTGAGTGTTACCTGGGCCAATGTGATGCTCCCTTGTGCAAATTGATTATTATGCCGCCATGCGCGTTATTCAAGAATTATCGTAAGACCGTCGTATGCGAGATCGATGCCGTGAGGCCTAAGGCGCTCCTCCAACGGCTCATGCAGTAATCCACTGTGGTGCGAAATATGCGTTCCCATGAGGCGCGTCTTGTCTGTCACCGCGCCCACCTTGCGCAGCCGCTCTATCGTCCGCACCACGGCGGCAAGTCCCATGTGAACAACCGATTCATGGTCGGTCGCTCCGTAAGTACAGTCAAAAATCGCCAAATCGAGTGGCGATCCGGAGAGCGCGCGGACCGTCTCCTCCGGGATTTCCCCGGTATCGTGCCCATAGAACACTGACTTGCCGTTGCGGGTCAAACGCAGCAAGAGAGTTCCTGGGACATGCGTTGCCGGCAGCGGCAGTATCTCCGTTCCGTCGCTTGTGACGACCGGCGCCAATGGTGTCAGCGGCGCGTGAAACTCCGCGCCGATCTCCTCGGCATCGACATAGGCGGCTCTCAACGCGTCCATGACCTCGGCGCTGCCGTATACGTGAAGCGTCGCGGGCAGGTCGCCGGCAACAAACATCGGCTTGCGGTACTGCAGCTCCGCCGGCGTAAAATGGTCATCGTGCCCGTGCGTAAAAATTAGCGTTGTGACGGCCCATAAATCGCGCCCCTCGCGCTGCATTTGCGAGGATGTGTCCGGGCCGAAATCCACCTTCACCGAGCTGTCGATCAACGCGCCGCTACGTGTTCGAATACTCTTGCCGCCCCGCCGGCGAGCCTCCTGGCAGGCATCGCAACGGCAGAACGGGGCCGGCCACGCTTCGGCCGCCGCCGTCCCGAGTAGCACAATCTCCATGATTATACTCAATTATGCACCGAACGAGGTATTTCCTGCCGAGTTAGAGTTCTGGGATGCAAATATCCGCAGGGAGGGGGATGCCGTGATGGGTCGGTTCGGAAGGAGCATGGTTTGTGATGGCAACACTGCCAGACTCAGGCTTGATGCGGACTCGCGCTGTTCGCATCTTAGCGTAGGATGGGCGTCCCGCCCGTCACTTGCACAGACTGCAGGCGGCGCCTTAAGGCCGAGCTGATTCATCAAGTCGGGAAGCGTCACGTCGCGAAGCTGTGCAAGTTCGGCGAGCGCGGCCAACCGTTGCGCGTCGAACTTTAACGGGCGCGGTTATGCAGCGGCTGCGAGTTCCTCACCTCGAGCAATCGCGATGCGCAAGCCAAGCGCTGCGAGAATGAGCTGAATCGTCCTGAACTCCGGGTTGCCTTGCTCGGAGAGGGTTCGATAAAGGCTCTCGCGTGACAGCCCGGTCTTTTCCGCTAATTGCGACATGCCGCCGTTCGCGCGCACTACCTCTCGCAGCCCGACGCGGAATGATGACATGTCGGCGGCGAGACATTCTTCCAGATAAATGGCGACGAATTCGGGGTCCCGCAGATCATTCGAGATAATCTGGTGAAAAGGTACTAGCGTCATGCTTGTGGTCCTCCCAAAGCTTTTGGGCCGCCTTGATGTCCCTTGGTTGACTATGTTTGTCACCACCCACGATCAGGACAACCATCACGTCGTCGTGAAATGCAAAATACACACGATAACCTGGTCCATAGTCGACCCGCAACTCGTTAACGCCTCCCCCTACGTTTTTCCAGTCGCCCAGGTTTCCGGCGGCCACGCGAGCAAGTCGAGACGCGATTACAGCGCGCGCTCTCGTGTCCTTTATCGTCGAGTACCAGGTTTTGAACGGACAGTTACCGCTATCGGTTCGAACGGCGGCTATCTCATAGAGCTTAGCTTTCCGCATGTCTCATTGTAGCTCCCAAGCTACATCTTGTCAATGGTACGTTTTTCATCCTCCTTACTCCGCGTAGCCCGAGCCAAAAAACAGTTCGACTACGTCATCACCATGGATAACGGCAACTTTCGCGACATCCGGGCGATCGGCCAGGGCAAAGCGGTAGTGCGTCCGCTCTGTCGTTTGCGCCGTCGGTCGGCGTGTCGCAAGTGCCCGATCCGTACTACAGCGGAAACTTCGACGAGGTCTACGGCATGGTCGTCGCGGCGTCGGAGGGGCTGTTGTTGGCGATTCGGAAAGAGCGGGGGCTGTGAGGCCGAGGCGGTTGTCGAGGCCGCACAAGCTGGTCCAGTGTACTGGGTTCATCAGTGTGGCCGTATTTGCCTGGGCGCGCTGCCATGTTCCATCTCAATTAGAGCGGTCGCTGCGTCGTCGTCCGGCACGTCGTAATAAAGTTCGGCAATCCGCCAGACGCCGTTAACTTTCGTCAGTTTCCATATCGCGGCGGATCGGTTTGGAACCGACTCTTGCCAGTAGCCAACATTTGCGATGCTTCTCTCTTCCGTAACAGACGTTGCGTACGCCATATTACCATGCGGGTACGTCTTAATGTGATCTTGGCGATAGATGTGATTTTCGGCTTCAAAGTGTCTATATTGGCGTACAACGCCCCCGTCAGCCACGGACCAGGCCTGTCCGCGGTTGACAGGATTCCCAAGGTCATGAATGGTAGCGTTCGACGTAAATGCCCCCTCCACCTCTGATGGGTCTGCCCAAATCAGGTCCGGCTCGGAAGAAATGCGCAGTGCAATCTGCGATAGGTCCGAAGTTCGCGTCGCGATGGCTAACCTAGACTGCTCGCGCTTTGCATCCACGGTCAGAAAGGCCATGGCCAGAACGATGATCCCAGCAACCGCAGCGGTCCGGAGAGCGCCGCGCCGGTACGCTTCGCGCTGCCGGCGCAGCTCGGCGTTGGGCATGTGCGCGAGTACCCAGTCCCTGTCAAAGACACGGTCGTAGATGCGGTTCCGCACACTCAGGACTCCGCCCTGCACACCAATGACACCGGAGAGCCGCAGTACCGGGATCAGCGGATTCGTTTCATCATCCTTGACCTTCCTACCCAACCGGACTTGCTGGTACAGGTGCAGCAGGCCGGACATATCCACTTCGCTATTCAGCAGGCGATTACGCACAAATGCCAGATTGTCGTCCGTGTCGCGCGCCTGTTTGGTGAGAAACAATCGTTCACAGATCGAATCGACCTGCCGCGGCGTGGTTATGGCGGGATCGTCGGCGATCGCCCGGCACAGGCGCTGCGTCATATACGGATGGCCATTGGTCCAATAGAGCACGCGCTCTAGGATACGCAAGCCACCGGCAATGCCCGTGGCAAGCGGGGCCGCCTCGGCGGACTTAAAGTCTGTTAGCTCAATGCGCCGTCCGATGTTGAACGGGCTCATGCGTGTATCGCTGATGAGGTCCGCCGGAGTCGCCACACCAATCAGGCAGAACGTGAGCTTTTCGTATGCGGGATCGGCGGTTCGTCTGTTGTAGCACTCGCGTATCGCTCCAAAGAACTCGTCGGCGGTAAACGGCAGGCCCCGAACAGCGTCTATTTCGTCAACAAAAATGACCAACCTGTGCGAAAGTGTCGGCAAGACCACCTGTCTTATGGCAGTCATAAGCCGCTGCAGCGGCCCAAGCTCCGTGTGCGCGGACCAAAATGCCTCAAGCTCGTCTTCCTTGTCGACTTGTTCGGCAAGAAGACCCAGTATGCCGGAATACCACTGGCTGGGTGTCAGGTTTTGTCCGACGGCGGCGAGATCCAGGACCGCGACCACGCTGCCCTGCTCCCTAAGAATGCTCGCCGTGCGGATCATCAACGAAGACTTGCCCATCTGGCGCGTACTCAACACATAGCAGAACTCGCCGTGTGTGAGCGATTCGAGCAGGTCGTTGTCGGCGCGACGCGCGACGTAAGAACGAGCGTTCCTGGGAAGCGTCCCGCCCGTAACGTAGAAGGAACCGGAGGTGGCCGAAGATGAACGAAACTCGGAAGTTACCATTTTTGGATTGTTGGGTCGGCGATCAGCCGAGTCGGTTAGTTTCAGCTAATCCATTGATGGAAACACGACGTCTGTCTTACCGACAAACGCAACAACAAGGCCATTATACCCAGGGGCTGTGCCTTATCGTTTTCGCATTTAGGCGCTGCCGACAGCGGCGTACGTTTGACGAGTAAAAGTTTCGTCTTCCCCTGACCCGCGACCCTCCTGTCGGACATGCGCTCGTTCCTCGGCCGCCGCCGGGCTGGAGTAAGGTGCTTTGCGTTGCGAGGGTGTCCATCGGCGGTCGCAAAACAAAACGACAATCGGATTCTCGCGTTCACGAATCGCTGCTTCGCGACGTTGACTGGCATAATCACGCGAGAGCATGATTCACTTATGACCCTGTCCGGCTAGGCCCACTGCCATGTTCCATCTCATTCAAAACGGCCGCCTCCTCGTTGTCCGGTACGTCGTAGTAAAGTTGCGAAATCCGCCAGACGCCGCTTACTTTCGTCAACTTCCATATCGCGGCGGACCGGTTGGGAACCGGCTCTTGCCAGTGGCCACCTTTAGCGATGCCTCGCTGTTCTACCACAGATGTTGCGTATGCTGTGATCCCCCGTACGTCCATGTTGATTTGAGTTTGACGATATATGTAATCTCCGGCTTGGAAGTACCTATACCGACGTACAACGCCACCATCAGCAGCCGACCATGTGTTTCCTGGCTCCATTAGGCTCCCGGCGTCGTGAATGGTTGCGTCGGGCGTGAATGCCCTCTCCACCTCCGAGGGATCTGCCCGTATCAGGTCCGGCTCGGAAGTAATTCGCAATGCGATCTCCGACAGGTCGGAGGTTCGCGTCGCGACAGCAAGTCTAGCCCGCTCGCGCATGGTTTCAGCCGTCAGAAAGGCCATCGCGAGCAGGACGATCGCGCCAATTACGATCGTTCGGAGGACGCCTCGCCGGTACGCTTCGCGCAGCCGTCGTAGTTCGGCATCCGGCAGATGTGACAGTATCCAGTCCCTGTCAAAGACATGGTCGTAGATGCGGTTGCGCTCCGTCAAGAGGCCGCCCTGTACCCCGACCACACCACAGAGCCGCAGCACGGGGACCAGCGGACTTGTATCGTCATCCTTGACCTCCTTGCCCGACTGGACTTGCTGGTAAAGATGCAACAGCGCGGCCAGATCGACTTCGCTGTGCAGTAAGCGGCTGCGAACGAACGCCAGATTGTCGTCCGTATCGTAAGCCCGTTTGCTGAGAAACAATCGTTCACAGATCGTATCGACCTGCCTCGGTGTGGCGACGTCCCGCTCCTCGGCAACCGCCCGGCAAAGGCGCTGCGTCATATAAGGATGGCCGTTAGTCCAATACAGAACGCGCTGCAGGATAGGCAATGCGCCGGCTATTCCGAGGGCGAGCGGAGCCGCTTCCGAGGAAGTAAAATCGGTGAGCTCTATATGCCGTCCGATGTTGAACGGGTTCATGTGTATATCACTGATCAGGTCCGCCGGAGTCGCCACGCCGAGTAGACAGAATGTAAGCTTCTCGTAGGCCGGATCGGTACTCCGTCTGTTGTAGCACTCGCGTATCGCCCCAAAAAACTCGTTGGCCGCGAACGGTAGGCTAAGAACTGCGTCGACCTCATCGACAAAAACAACAAGGCTTGCCGACACCGAAGACAAAACGATCTGCCTGACGGCAGTCATAAACCGTTGCAATGGACCGAGCTCCGCGTGGGCGACCCAGAAGGCCTCCAGCTCGTCCTCCTTGCCCACCTGTTTCGCAAGGGCATTGAGCATGCCGGCATACCATTGGATGGGGGCTAGGTTTTGTCCGATCGCAGAGAGGTCTACGACCACGACCACGAAGCCCTGCTCGCGAAGAATGCTCGCTGTACGAATCATCAGAGAAGATTTTCCCATCTGTCGCGTGTTGAACACATAGCAGAACTCGCCCTGAGTAAGGGATTCGAGCAGGCTATAGTCTGCACGACGGACCACGTAAGACCGTGCGTCTGTGGGCAGCGTACCACCTGCGATGTAGAAGGAACCGGAGGTGTACGAAGATGAACGACGCTCGGAAACCAATCCGGATGAGGCCGTGGAACGTGGGACCAAGGGCGCACCAAAGGGCCGGAGCACGGTGAGCTGAGACGTAGCCCACGCTTCGTCGAAGATTGTCGAGTATATGCGGTTGAAAACCTGAAGACGACCGTCGCGTTCAGTGGCAAGACCGGTCAGGCGCAGCTCTAGCTGTTCCGGGGTATCGTCGAGAGGGGCACTGCCACCGCCGAGCATATCACGGTACAGGCTCAATAGATGAACGGTTCGCTTGTTCGGACTTTCAAGAATCCGCGTGCGGATGTCGATGAGATGAACGGGATTATCTTGCAGTTCCCAACGATCTATGATACTTGACCGAACTAGCTCCGCAACGGCGGCGCTTTCGCTGCCAGCGGCTATTCGGGATTCGGCGTCGAGAACGAGTTGGCAGAGCTTCTGGGTGAGAAACGGCTGCCCGCCGGTCCACGATAGAATCTCGCAAAGGACAACATTAGCGTCGTCAGCGTAGTGCGTCAGCCCATCCGCAAGCACCGCCTGCGCCTCAGATTCCGTGAAGCCGTACAGCTTTATTGCCGTGCCGACATTGAACGGTGTTGTTTGAGGATTGCGGATCAGGTCGTTCGGCGCCACGACGCCCACCGGAACGAACGACAGACGGTTATAGTCTGGGTTTTGCAGCCGAGCGTTATAAAACGATCGGATGAGTGCGAAGAAGTGGTCAGTGTCAAGAAGTTCTTGACCAAGCACGCGGTCAATCTCGTCCAGGAAAATGACGATGCGCCGCCCGTCGCGCTTGAGCACAATCTCCTCGAGGAATTCATTAAACCGCTGCGCGCCGTTTTCTTCACGCCGATTTCCCCACCAGGAACGTGCGTCAATACCCCTTATGTGCAAACCGCGGGATATCTTACGGGCTAACGCGCCGTACCACTGAAATTCAGTTGCGGCCGAACTGCCCAATAAGGTTAGATCGATTACCGTGCCCGTATAGCGCGTAGCATCTAGGCGGTCTAATGCGCGAGCGATGAGGCTAGACTTGCCCATTTGACGGGAGTTCAGGATGTAGCAATAATGCCCGGCTTCAATTGCTTGATCCAAATCGTGGTCAGCCTGGCGGACGACGTATCGCAACGAGTCGAGCGGAATTGCTCCCCCTCTGTAACAATACTCCTCGACGTTGTGTATTGTAGTTGAAGCCATGTCTGTCCTAGGTCAACGGAGACGCTTCGCGAAATAGTGGCGATATACCGGGTATCGCATGTCAGCGACGTCTTTGCCTATTGTCACCAGTCCCATGCTGCGCAGCTTGAATAAGTCGGCAACCTGTACCGATTCGGTAGCGAAAGACAACACG